>ERZ869921.17-NODE-17-length-106018-cov-7.227211_pt1 | contig 106018 bp, 148 predicted proteins | sample MGYA00579310_ERZ869921 | MGnify/ENA primary metagenome ERZ869921 (study PRJEB32216, sample SAMN09231816) | wastewater metagenome | place: USA: Maryland | collected 2016-06-21 | study: EMG produced TPA metagenomics assembly of the PRJNA472060 data set (Reclaimed...
AAGGTGTTCGTGGATTAACTGGAGTTACAGGAGTACAAGGAATTGCTGGAAATACAGGAGTACAAGGAGTAACAGGACCGCAAGGAATTACAGGAGATCAAGGACAGCGTGGAATCACAGGACCACAAGGAACAACGGGGCCTAAAGGAATTACGGGAGATCAAGGACCACGTGGAATAACGGGAGAACAAGGAGCACAAGGAAGTACTGGAACTACAGGAGCACAGGGACCATTTGGAGTTACAGGACCGCAAGGAATGACAGGACCACAAGGAATCACAGGATTTCAGGGACAAATGGGACAAACTGGAGCGCAAGGAGTAACTGGACCACAAGGAATTACAGGAAATCAAGGACAAAAGGGATTAACAGGAGAACAAGGAGCACAAGGAAATACAGGAGTAACTGGAGATCAAGGACCGCGTGGAATAACAGGAGCACAAGGAACTACTGGACCACAAGGAATCACAGGATTTCAGGGACAAATTGGAAATACTGGACCGCAAGGAACAACTGGACCTAAAGGAATTACGGGAGATCAAGGACAGCGCGGAGTAACAGGAGCACAAGGAACTACTGGACCGCAAGGAATCACGGGAGATCAAGGAGAACGTGGAGTAACTGGACCGCAAGGAATTACGGGAAATAAAGGAATCACTGGACCGCAAGGAATTACAGGAATACAAGGAATTACAGGAGCAACAGGAGTACAAGGAGTAACTGGACCGCAAGGAATTACTGGAGTTAGAGGATTAACAGGAATTCAAGGAGTAACTGGAATTAAAGGACCAACTGGAGAAGTTGGAGAACAAGGACCTCAAGGTGATACGGGATTGATGGGAGATATAATTGCCCACGCTATTTCTTGTGTGACTGGTGGATATTTACAAGGAGGATTAAAAACATCTTCTGAGTCTGATTATCCCGGTTGGTATTTGGGATATGAAACAACTGGATATGCCATTATGAATACGCAAACTGGCGCATCTGGCAGTCCGTATGCATCCTTGTATCAAACGATTGATTCTCCACCGAACACATTTACAATTGAAGCAAAATTATATCATCCATTGCTTGGTACAAGAGCAAATAGTGATTATTTTCAAATACGCTATCATACAGCAACGTGGAGAATCCAATTAGCATTTTGTAGTGATGGTGCTTATGTTTACAAAACAGGCGGTGGTGTAACAGAAGTCGGAACAGACCTTGTCAAGCAGGATTCAGCGGCAGAGTGGCAAACATGGAGATTTGAAGTTGATAAAACATCTGGTGAAGCCAGCGCTACAGTTGATGTTTATCTTGACGATGATCTGATTGGCACATACGACTGTGATTATGAAGTTGCTAGCAGCAATGGCAGGTTTCAAATGCTTCAATTTGGTTATGCCACCAATCACGTGAGAACTTATGTCGAATATGTCAAAGTTGGAACTGGGAAAGGTCGTATCAAGTATGGTGAGATTGAAGCTGACCTGATAGATGAAACTTTTGCTAATACTGATGATTGGACAGATAATAGTTATGAAACAGGTGTTGTAACTATTGCAGATACATCAGGATATAAATTTGCCGTTGGGAGTGGAGCAAGCGGCAGTAGTAATATGGCATATGATGGTTCAATCATCACTGCTGATGGGATGAGAGTAAAAAATATGGATGCTTCTGGGAAAATTAAATCTTCTATCATCCAAAGTTCTGCTATCATAACAAAAGGAACACATTTGGCCTCTACATGTGCTGCAGCAGATACCACTCTCTATGTTGGAGACACCAAAGATTTTGGAACTACAGGGATTGGATATATTCTTGATTCATCTAATGATAGCGATAAATTTATTTATACAGGAAAGACTACAACAACGCTGACTGGAGTTACCGGAATACTAGCTCATACAGTTTCATCAACCAATAGGCCATTGGTGGTGCCGACTGCTACAAAAGGGTTGTATATCTCTGATACGCTTAATGAGATGCGATGTTGGGGAGATCGTGGTGATGGAACATACGAACAATTGGCAGCAATTGGTGTTCGTGAGGCTGATTGGATTATTGCATCATTTGGTTCTTTGGATTCCAGTTATATAGGGATGTATGCCGCTAGCAAAACAAATCCAGCCATTGAGGGGTGGAGTAAGCAAGATGATGGTATTCAAGGATGCACAAGCCATACTGGAGTTGGTAAAGCTGGTTTGATGGGTTATGCATTAGGAACAACTGGATCGAATTATGGTGTATATGGGTGGACTACATCTGGTTATGGTGGTTATTTTGATTCAATTTATGCAGAAGGAAATATATCAGCGTTGACTTATACAGACAGAACACCATTTTATGAAGGCGATGCGCTTGATGAAATCAAAAAAATAAAAGGTTTTGATGGGAAAATTGATCACTCAACATTACCAGCCTTTGCACAGATTGAAACAACAGAGAAGCAATATAAATTGGATTGGAAAGGGCAAAGGATTAAAAAAACCATTTCCAAAAATGGTCAGGCCTTCACTTATGATGATTATGATCATATTCCTGTTCCTGGTCGTGATCTTGGTGCTATGATTTCTGTCCTGACAGTAGCTGTTCAGCAATTGATTGACCGGATTGAAGCTATAGAAGAAAAACAAAAAGGCTAAATGAGGTGTATAATAATGATAGGAGGAAACGAAAAATGAAAAAAATAATTTCAATCATTGTTGTCACCACAGTATTATTTTGCACGATGGCTCATGCAGAATATCAATTCGCTCAAAATTGGTCAAAGCAGGATACAGCGTTCCAAGCAACATTTATTGTTTTGACTATGGCAGACTGGGCGCAAACACGATGGATGGCCAAACAAGATTGGTCATGGGATGGCGATCAATATCACGAAACCAATTTTGTGATGGGCAAATATCCATCATCGAATGAAGTGGACTTGTATATGCCAACAGCCATCATCTTACATACACTGATTGCGATGGCTTTGCCGGATGAATTGAAAATAGCAAATATGAAAATACATCCAAGAAGAATTTGGCAATGCATCTGGATTGGTGCTGAAACTTATACAATTAACAATAATTTTGCACTGGGGGCAAAAGTAGAATTTTAAATGATAGATGAAATGAGAAAATATTTACATTTTAAAATTTGAGGAGACTATTTGCAATGAAAGAGAATTTCAATAAAGGTTTGGACATTGTTTTGGGATTAGAAGGAAAAGTGACAACTAATGATCCGAATGATCCGGGTGGATTAACGATTTGGGGATTATCAAAAAGATTCAATCCTGAAATTTACATCGGAATGTCTGAAGCTGAGATTCGTGACATTTACTATCGTAAGTATTGGGTTCCTGCGGGATGTGATATTGCCGATTACCCGATGGACATTTGTTTGTTTGATGGTGTTGTCAATCCCCAGAATGATCCTGAATTGCCGTTTGCAGGGAACAAAGAGATTATGGCGCAAAATCCCAGAGATTGGAAAGACTTTTTGTTTCTAAGAATGGTGCGCTATATGAAAAATTCAAAAAAAATATATGTTCTTGGACATTTACAGAGAATAATTAAATTGTATGATAAACTCAAATAAAATAATGATGAAAGGAGGTAACGCATGGGATTGGATATTACTGGATTAGGTGCAGTTTTTGATTTTGGAAGTAAGGTAATTGATAAGATATTCCCCGATAAAGATGCTGCGGATAAAGCTAAACTTGAGATGCTTAAACTTCAGCAGGAAGGGGTGTTTAAGGAATTAGAGATGGATTTTGAGCTTGCTAAAGCTCAAATGACAATTAATACAGAGGAGGCAAAGAGTGCAAATGTTCTTGTTTCAGGATGGAGACCAGCTTTGGGGTGGGTATGCGTTACTGCTTATGCTTTCAACTATATCCTTTTACCACTTGGCAATTGGGTTGTCAAATTCTTTGATGCAAACGCACCAGCAATTCTTGCCCTCGACACAGCGGAACTTACCACTTTACTCTTTGGTATGCTCGGCATTGGAGGACTCAGAACATTTGAGAAGGTAAAAGGTGTTGCAACTAAATGAAGAAGTTAGAAAATTTGCGGAAAGGATCTTCGATGAGAACATGGAGAAAAAAGGTTTCTCGTTTTCCCACCTTGCTTTGTATCGTGCAGCATTTAAGAAAGATGGGGAATTGTATGATAACTGGAAAACAAGGGTTCGTAGTCTTAGTCCTGATCCTGTTGAATATCCTTGTTTGTACAATTAGTTATGGAGAAGAAAGAATTTGCATTGATGATTTGTGTACTTATAGAGATTTCAAGAAAGGTGAGACTGTAACAAATACTGCGGAACCTGAGACAGGAGAGTATTTTGCTGGATGGATTACTGATCGTTCGGAATGTAGAACTAATCCATTATGCGTATTCACTTTAAATGAGAATAAAGAATATGAACTAGAGGCAATTTTTGCTCCGTCTGTAGGATATGAAACAGGAAAAGAAGTTCTTTACGTCTACGTATTTGGTGCTATAGGAAGTAAAGTAATTAGTTCTCCGTCTGGAATTAATTGTGAAGTTAAAGATAGCAAAGGAACAAAATGCCAATATGAATTTACTAAACAATCAAAAGTAACATTAATTCCATTTGCAGTAACAGGGAAAAGAGTTGCATGGAGGATTTCTGGATGTTCAGGAGCTGGTAATTGCATTATTAGTATGACAAAAACTAAAATATGCAACGCAAGATTTTATTAATATAACATCAACGATTAGGAGTTCATAATGAATTATATGGTCAATATAAACGCTTGGTTTTGGTGGTGGGATTTGTGGAAACGCGTATGGTTGCCTTCTCCTGATGATGATCATAGAGTACTTAATGAACGTTTGAATATAGTGACATACAGATTGTCACGAATAGAAGAAGAATTATATAGATAAATTTGTTTAAAACAACACAATAATTAATGCGTAGGAGGATAATGGTGTATGGATGAAATTAAAGAATTGGCAGAACTTCTGAAATCTTCGCGGGACGTTCATGAAAGTTCATTAACTATTAAATGGGCTGCTGTTATTGGAATTTTAGTTTTAATTTGTGGTGGATTATTTGCAGGCTTTGCAGCTAATGCAAGTAGAATCACACGATTAGAAGCGCAATATTCATATACCATTGAAAATATAACGGAATTAAAATCATCTAATATTAGAATGGAAACATTACTTCAAGAAATAAGATTTGATCAGAAACGACGACAAATGATGGAGGTTAAATAATGAAATTTTGTAAGACTATATTGTCATTAATACCAGCAATTAAAAAACGTGAAGAACGCTGGGAGAAAATTTCTGATTTGCTTGTTAAAATATCTGAAATGCAAAATGAGTTAAAGGAAAATGCAGCAATGTTTAAAGCAATTTTTTGCATTAATCCTATTGCTATGGTGATTGTTGGTCTAGATGATGCAGTTTTGTATGATGCAAATTCAACATTTGAAGAATTATCTGGGTATAAATTGATAGATTCTATTGGCAAATCTGTATATGAATTAGGTTTATATGTTGATGTAGATGATCGACATCGTATTGTTGCAAAGATTATTGAAAATGGGTTTGTTCGTCATGAACCAGTAAAATTTATTATGCAAGATGGTAGAACACATGAGTGTTTATTATCATCAAAAGTTATTGTAAGAGGCGGTAAAAAGCTTATTGTATCTGCAATTGTTGATAGCAATGAAATTGGCAAATTGCAATAAACTTGTGCCTAAGTTGGTAACTCTCCTCCCCACTTAGGCTATATTCTCCACCAATGGTTCTACCCTTTCTTTCCATTGGTGGAGTTTTTTTTGCACACTTATCATTTAATCTTCTTATAAAATATACGATTTTTATTGTAATTTCAATAATTTAACATAAATATTAAATTTATTCATAAAATTGTGTTTTTTAAAATATTTTTAATTGTTTTTAAAAAATATTTTAATATCTAAATATTTAATATCGTTAACAAAATCAAAAAATATTTAATTTTTTAAAAAAATATGTACTTTTTTTTAAAAAGGTGTATAATTAAATTGTATTTTGTATTTTGTTCTTTGAAAATGAGGATGGGAGCTAAGTGAAGGCTGGGAAATCCTCGATGAGAGTTGGAAAATTTAACGGTGGTCAGATCCACCCGGCGATTGAACCCAATAGTGAAAACCACTGAAGATTGCGATTGTGAAATCTAACCCATGCGTAACCACATCACATGGTGAATATGGAAGAAGCGTCGAATCAACCGGTGAAGCAGGAAACCACTAAGAGTCCGAAAAATAAAGGTAAGGTATGACATCCAGAAATGATCTACTAACCGAGTCCTACATAGAACATGGCTGGCCAGCATGTAGGTTAAGCATGATGAAATTCATGTTGCGATCCTCGGCAGTACAATTGATTTTACGCATGAATCCGAGGCTTTAAGCTTAGATAAAGCTAGCAAAATGTTTTTGATTTTGATTGGATCGTTAATTTAAATTTAAATTGACGATCTAAATGAAAATCAAAATAAAAGGAGGAAATGCAAATATGAATACAAATAAATTTAAAGAGTCATTGGAAAGATACAAGAGAATATTTCCTAAAGCGTGTGAAGGTAAATCCGATGTTGAAATACTTTTGTATCGTAACGTAATTACAAAAAAGCAAGCTGATGAAATGTTAAAACCTAAAATTAGAAAAATAAGAGTAAAAAAATCTATTGAACCAAAATTAAAAAGAATTAGACCTTACACATCAAATCAGATTAGCAAAATGTGCAAAGCAATGATGAAGGATTTTATTGCTGATTTTACATGCGGTAAAGATATTGATGAAAATGTTGTTTATTCAATGAAGTGTGATGCAGCTTATGAAATGGCTGAGGGAATGTTAATGACCGACGAAAGAATGAAAGAATATTTTCGCAAATCGCGTGTTGAAAAGAGATACTGGAAAGAATCATTAGCAGATTATTTTGTATAGAAAAGGAGATAATAAGATGGCAGACATCATCATTTACGACGAGAACGGGAAAGGATATGTCACAGGTCATAAGATTGACAGATGCTGTGAATGTAATAAACAAGCCGAAGTTTTAATGAAAATTGGCAAGAAAAGATCTAATGATTGGATCATTGCAGATTGCGATCTTTGTGGAGACTATCTTTGCAAAGATTGTAAAATTGTTGATGATGATGGGGCAACCTATTGTCCAATTTGTTATCAGCAAATTGCGATGGAACGGGCTAATAAAAAGAAAGGGGAATAAAACAGTCATGAAAGCAACATTAAGAAAAAACGGACTGATGATGATTACAGTCCGGTATCCTGTTAATATTTGTTTGGAAGATGTAGCAAAATACATCGGTTATTTGAAGTTTTATGAAAATGAGATTCCCAAAAAGAAGAAACTCGTGCTGGATATGATTAATCACATGTTTTCATACGGAACGGATTATGAGTATGCAGAGAATGAGGAAGAGTACGTAAATCAGGGCAGAATAATTGCTAAAAAGATGTTCCCAGAACTTTTGAAAATCAAAACACAAGGAGGATTGCTATGAAAACAACAAAGAAAGAAGTTAAAGATGTGAAGAAAGTGAAAGAAGTTAAATACGTGAAGAAAGACGTGAAGAAAGACGTGAAGAAAATTAAAGAAGTTAAAGATGTGAAAAAAGTGAAAGAAGTTAAAGATGTGAAAGAAATTAAAAAAGAATCGCGACCTAAAATGCTTGCTAGAAAAATTTTGGAAATGGGTGATACTGTAACCATTGAAAAGTTGAAAAACGATATTGAACTAGTAAACTATTACAATGGGCATATCAAATGGATTGAAAATGATTATAAAGTTTTTTGTGAAAAAAAATTAAAGAAATAAATTGATTATGATCGGAGCAATGATGATAAATCATTGCTCTCATTGATAACCAATTAAAAAGGAGGTATTTACATGCATTTGATTTATGAAGGTGTAAAAAAATATTGCGGTGGTGATTTTGATGTTTCTGTTGTTATAGTAAATGAACCAAACAATTTTAAAAAATACGATTATAGAATTGGTAGTGAATATGCATTACGTAGATTTCTTTCCTATTATCGAAAAGGTAAAGGATTTCATGGTATTGCACTTTCAATTTTAAACAAATTTAAAATTAAAGGAGAGTAAAAATGAAAAAGAAAATTTTTTGGACAATCGTGTTTGCTTATCTTTTTATTGTTGCTATGTTGTATTTTTTTCCAGCTGATGCACAATCACATTGTAAAGGCGGTCACGATACAATAATTATTAAATCAGACAAAAACAAAAAATAAATTAAAGGAGAATGAAAATGAAAACAATCGTAGCAAAAAGAACAGGCGAATTTAAATTGAAAGCGACTAGTTGTTATAAAAGAGTTACTGTTAATTTTGAAATTGATGGTAAAAACGCTGAAATGGAAATTGTCGAATCATTTAAAGATGCAAGATTAGTTGATTGGCACTTTGTTACAGGTGATGCGATTATTGATAGCATAGCAAAGATTCAAAGTGATTTTTCTGCTTTTGAATTTTTGGATATTAAAGTAAATATTGATGAGATTATTGCAGAAGCAACATCATTTTTTTCATCGTTAAAGGAAGAGGAAAATGCAAAAAAAGAAGAACTTGCTAAAATTGAAAGAGCAGAATATTATGATTCAAATTTCTTTTTTGATGAGTTGAAACCTATTTTAGAAGCAAAAGGTTATAGTGCTACGCCATCAATTACAAAAGAAGATTTTGTTAATTGCAAAGGAAAAATTAAATTGATTGTTAATGTTAACAAAGTAGATTTTCACGTATATTACAATAGTAATGGTTATGTAGAAGTAAGCAATATGAAAACTTTTGATCAAGATCAAAGAGTTACTCGCAGTACAAGATCTTCAAAACTTCAAAAAATTTTAGAATTGATTGAAGACGTAATTGAAACAGATAAGCACATTGTTGAACAAATTAAAAGAAAAAATGAAAATATGAGAAATGCAAAACAAACGTTAGAAGCTACTCTTGGAATAAAAGTTGTTTGTAAAAAAGAATGGCACAGCAACAATTATTCTGGCAGAAATAAAGACGGTTATTACACAGAACATTATATTGATGCTAAATTTGAAGAGAGTGGATATTACAATTGTATGAGATTTGAAGAATCATCAAAATCAATTGATGGAAAAACAGTTAAGGGATTTAAAATTTCACAATTGCCAGTTATTACTGATATGACAAAATTAAAACAAATTTATGAATTGTTGACTTCTCTATAATCCCTCTGATGAGTCTTTGAAAATTAAGACGAATGCGATACATGCAAATGTATCGCACAGGGAAAAATAAAAAAATAAAGGAGAATGAAAATGAAACAGCAAAGATCAATTAGAGAGTATTTGAAAATGTTTGATGAAGGTGCTTTTAATTGTCACGATGTTACTACGCAAATCAACGCTGGATGGTATGACTGGTTTTGTAGAAAAGAATCTTTGAGAAATAAAACATATTTATTAACGGCAAAATTAAAGAAAATCATTAACAGTCCAAAAATAAATCAAGATACAATGTATGTATTTTTCAAAAATAATTGCCCTTGCTATGGGTCTTTGTATGATGATTTTAGAATTTGTGACATTAAAAGCGGCGATGTAATTTATACAATAATTCCTAGATCTGGATTTGATAGTAAAAAAGGTGTGACGGAAATTTGGGGCAATGAAAATGAATTTAAAGAACCAATTGTTTCTGGTACTTGGAAAGATGCAATGTTTTTCTTTTTTGGCACTAGCAAGAAAAAATAAATTGATAACTAATTAAAAAGGAGGAAAATGAAAATGGAACAAATTATAAAAAAATTGGAGAAATTAGGATTTGTTTTTAACAAACAATGCAATGATGGTGAAGTTTACATGAGTCGTAAGCGTGGGTATACAACATTATATGCAACAATTGAAGTATGCGGTAAAGTTAACGGGATGAATGTTAATGACTTTATTGCTTGGGTTAAAAATTACAAATAAAGTGAAACGGAGCGTTTGCTCCGTTCATACAGATTAGCCGCTGTATGCTGATGATCAGGCTAAATAAAAAGAAAGGATGAAAATATGGGACAAGCAAAACGGAATAAAAATTCCAAGCGTTTTAGATTTATTCATTTGTTGACAACAATTTCATCAAGATACAATCAAAAAGAAGTTGCAAGATTTTTAGAAATTAGACAAACAGAAAAAAAGGAGAGAAAAAATGAAAGGACAAACTGCATTAATTGATGGAATCAAATCTGGTTATTCGTATTTTTATATTGAAAGCCAGGAAATTCAAAAAACAATTGACGACGTTACAACTGGGTTAAACACTTATTTTGAAATTAACAAAAATGGTGTTAAGTATGTGGTAAAAACATGGGATTTTGAAACAACTTCAAATACTGGTGAAAGCATATACAATGATCCAGATCAAATGTTTTCAATGATTGAAAATTACCAAAATGGTTTTGATGAAGTTTCTGTTGGAACAATTATTGTTGCAAAAAATTTCAATTGGTTTTTAACAGACGAATATGGCAATTGTGATAAAGCAAAAACTAGTTGGTTGCTCAATAGAGCTTCAAAATTTTCAAGTGCTGAATTTAGAAAAATTCTTATTATCGTAGGCAATATGCCTTTTGACAAAGCAATTCCAGAAATTCTTAAACGTGATTTCGCTAATATTGAAATGGAACTTCCTAATGAAGATGAAATAAGTGAAATTTACAATTTTATTGTAGATTCTGCTAAAGCAAATCCAAAGTTTGTGATACCTTCTGACAACGATAAAATTCGAATTATTTCTGGAGCAAGAGGTTTAACTAAATCTGAGATCATTAAGGTTTTTAGTTATTCAATTGTGAAAAACAAAGGAATTTTTAATCCAATAACAGTTGAAGAATTAAGAGCCGATGAAATCAATTTAACACCAGGATTATCCATTAAAACATATGATAAAAAATTGGATGATCTTAAAGGATATGACATTGCAAAAGAAATCGTTGAAGAATGGATTGATGATCCTTTAGCAAAAGGAATTTTGTTGTTAGGTCCAGCAGGTGTTGGAAAAACACATTTTTGTCAAAGTCTTGCTGGTCATTATAATCGTTTAATTGTTGAATTAGAATTCGCTCAACTTATGGGTGATGGATTAGTTGGACAAGCTGAAAAAGCGATGAAAAGAGCACTTGATGTTATTGCTGCCAATGCTAATCCTGCTGCTCCTATAATTGTATTTGTCGATGAAATTGAAAAAGGTTTAGCAGGATCCTCAAGTGCAGGAAGTCAGTCTGGAGTAAGTGATGGAGGTACTACAGATCGTTCTAATGCACAATTTCTTAAATTTTTAAGTGATGCACGTCCAAAAGGAATTTATTTTGTTGCATCATGTAATGATATTGAGAAATTACCAGCTGCTTTTATTCGAGCAGAACGATGGGATACTGCTCCAATATTTGTAGATCTTCCAGATAAAAATGAACAGATGGCAATTTTAAAACACTATCAAAATGAATTTGGTATCACAGCTCAACCATATGATATGGTTGGATGGACTGGTGCAGAAATTAAAGCATGGTGTAAACTTGCCGCAAAAAAAGTATCTAAGGGAAAATCACCAAATGATGCAGATGAATTAATTGTTCCTGTGTCAAAGACTATGTCAAAAGAAATTGATTATTTAAGAAATTGGAAAAATGGTAGAACAGTACCTGCTTCTCGTAAAACTGTTGTAGAGAAAATTGTTGCTAAAGAAAGAAAAATTGATATGTAAAACAATATTGAAACCGGCCTTGGAGGAGCCGGTATGGATTGAGATGATTACTCAACCACTGATGAGATAAATCAAAATGGTAGTATAATAAATTAAGGGAGGTAGGAAAAATGCCGTGTTACGAAATTCGAACAGTATCAGTAGAGTTTAAAGCGAGTAATGTTAATTTATTAAAAAAAGCGATTGAAAATTTGGGGATTAAAATATCTAATTCTACAGAGAAAACTATTTCATTTTACAATGTTGGCAAGTATACAACAATTGATATTGAAAAACAACAAATTGTTGGTTCTGGTATGAATGAGCGACAGTTAAGTACGTTTTCTAATGCAATAAAACGTGCGTATAGTGAACAAGTTATTGATGAAATTGCTAAAAAACAAAAATGGATGAAAAGTAAACTTAGTCAAAATAAATTTCAATTGAAAAGGTTTTAAGAGGTAAAGGAAATGGAGGAATATAAAAAATTGGTTTTGAAACATTGGTATGGTCTTTTGGTTATTTGGTTTGAATTGATAAAAGATTTGATAAAAAGGAGAAAACAATGGAAGAATTAATGAAAGAACTTTTGAAGAAAATGCTTATTGACAATCTTGAAATAAAGATTGAAAAGCATTTTGATCCTTCAAGAATTGAAGTTTCTTTAGTTTTATTTGAAGAAAAAATTTCAACAGACAGTTTCACTATTCTTTAAGGAGAAAATAAAATGGATATTATGAATTTTGAAATTTTAGAAGATGGCACAATCACAGTTAAAACAAGCGAAATTAGTGATGGCAACCATATGAGTGCAGATGCGCTTATGGCTGATCTTGACAAATTGATGGGTGGTCACGTTGATATTAAAGATAATGCTGATGAGCTTGCTAAAGCACATGCTCATGCACATAAACATGGTTTGGCACACTCGCATCACCATCATTGATAACTATAATTTGCAATAAAGGAGGTAATGATTAATGAGAGAATCTAAGTTAATTTACACAACAGATAAAAAAAATCCTTTATATCAAAATAATATGTTTGTAACAACTGCAGCTGGACAATTACGTGAAAATGAAATTGGTAGTGAAATGAAGCAAACAATCAATGAAATGAAAAAATCTTCAAGGAGGTATTGCGTTATGCCAAAAGAAAATGTGAAAGTAGTTAAACCAATTGATGATGCACAGCATAAAGCTATTACATGGGTCATCAATCATTTATACGCACATGGTAATGTAAGCAGAGCAGAGTTAATGAAATATTTTGCTCCTCATAAAAATTTAAAATATCTCGATAATCTCATGCAAACAATACGATGTGCGGTTAAACCTTACGTTTATTCAGAAAATGGACTGTGGAAAATCAAAAAAGATTGTCCAATGAATGCTGAAGGTTTAATTGATTGTGCAGTTAAAAATAGAGGTGCTCGTTTTAAAAAAGCAGAAAAAAAGGTTGCTGATGATAATAAAGATAAGTTATTGAATACACAAAAAACATTGACTGTACATCAAAAGCAATCTAATGAAAAAGATACATTTCGTAAAATTATCATTGATGATAAAAAACCAGTGAGTATTGAAATTCAAATAGAAAAAATTTCTATAATTATTAAAATTGGTTAAGTTAAAGGAGATTGAATTAAATGAAAGAATGGGATGTAAAACCACTATTAATTGATTTTGATGGCGTGCTGCATGGTTACCCAAAGCACAGAAAATATGGATTTGAAATGAATGATCCAATTATTCCTGGTGCAAGAAAATTTATTGAAGAAGTAACGAAAGAATTTGAAGTATCAATTTATTCTGCAAGATCAATAAGCGTTTTTGGACAGCAAATGATGAAAGAATATTTGATGCGTAAAAAAGTAGATGTATCACAATTAAATTGGCCCGCATATAAACCTCCAGCATGGATGACAATTGATGATCGTTGTTTTTGTTTCAATGGTAAATTTCCTAGTGTTGAAGAGTTGTTGAATTTTAAAGCTTGGTATGAAAAATAGAGCGTAAATTATTAATATCATTAACTAAAAACAAATTAAGAAAGGGTAGAAAAATGATTACAGATAAAAATATTTTTGAGCGTGGAATGTTGATTCATCTTAAAATGGGTGGATACGATGGAAGAATGAAATTGTCTGATGAGCAACTTAAAGATTTGCCAAAAGAAATTGTTAGAGGTGTACATGATATTTTTGATGCTAATTTTAAAGATATGTTGAAAGAAATTGGTTCTTTTGATCAAGAAACTCGTTGGTGCGTTAAGCGCAAATCAATTCCTTTTGCAATTGATGGTGTATATTTTATCAATTCAAAAACAATTCCAGAAATTATTGAAGTTTTAGACAAGCGAAAAGAAGAACGAAAAGCGTTGATTGACAAAGCCGTTGATAATTATGATATGGCAATTGTTAATTTTCAAAATATGTACCCTGAATATTTTGAACATGCAAAAAGAAAATATTTGTCAAAAAAAGATTTTGCTGGACGCTTTTATTACACATATCAATTTATTAAAATTGCTGCCCCAGATAAAGAAAGTTCATTTATTTCTCCAGAAATGTATAAGGATGAAATGACAAAATTTAAATCGATGGTTGATGAAATGAAGCAAGAAGTTCTTTCTACAATTTATCAAACGTTGATTGAAACAACTAAGAGATTAAAAAAGCAATGCACTGATGGAAAACCAAATCAACGTACGCTTAATACGCTCAATACTTTTCTCAAACAAATTGATGATGTGTATTCTGATTTTATTGACCGTGATGATATGAAAAAAACTATTGATAAAATTAAAGTGCAAGTTATGGGAATTGATGCTAAAGATCTTCGTACATCAGAAGAATTAAAGAAAAGTTTTGTAAAAGAAATTACAAATATTGGAAATGAAATTAAAGCAATTTCTGATATTCCATTAAAAAGAGCTATTGAATTTTAAAGAAAAGAAAACATAAATTTTTAAATAAACCAAAACCGGCCTTGGAGGAGCCGGTATGCTAATTATATTAGCGCTGATGAGGTTTTACAATAAAAAAATATTGTCAATTTTTAAAAAAATAATATATAAAATTATGATGACATATTCTAATTTCAAATTAATAAAAAGGAGGAAATATGAAAGAGAAAATAAGAAAAATTGTGCAAGGTTCTTACATTACGCTTGAAGCACGAGATGCATTAAAACGAGAAGCTGGAAGAAAGAAAATTTTAACAACTAGATTAGTGTCAGAAATTATCGAAGTAGCAGCTGAAAAAATAATTAGAAAGGAATTAGAAGAAAATGCAAATACAGAGAGGAAGTATTCAGATTGATTCTGTAGAAATGTATTGTCAATATTGTATTCATTGGATTACAGCAAAATCAACGGGGTATATTGATTCTGATGAAGATGAAGGAAGAAAATGTCGTAAATCAGAAGGAACTAGAAATTGCTTAAAAACAAAAAAAGAAATTGATCTGAAAACTAAATCATGCATTCATTTTAAATTATGTGATAATTTTTGGTGTGATAAAAATGATCATTGGAATGCAATAAGAGCTTGTGTTTCCAAACAAAATAAAAAAATAGGTGATTGCAATAAATGCAAACAAGGCAAATTGATTATGAAAATTTATTTATATGAGGAGGATTAGTATTATGAATAAGAAAAGTGAATGGCGTTTTGATGCAGCTTTAGCAGCATACAATTTAAATAATTATGTTGTGATAGATGACCCAAATTTTGCAACAACATTTTTTGATGGAGAACTTTATGATTCTGAGAATCCAGAATCTATTTTTATGCGAAAAGAGCATGAACAAATTATTGCTGAAAAATATTCTATTCTTTCTGATGAAGCAAAACAATTGATTGCTATTATCTTTAATACTCCAGATGATATAATGGATTTGATTTCGACTCCAAAAACTAAAGCTATAAGTAAAAATAAAATATTTGTGATGTTGAAAAATCAATGGAGCAGTATGAAAGGTAAAGATAAAAGAGATGCCGCTAAAGCTGCGAAAAATGTTATTGATGAAATAAGTGATTTTACAAAAAATTTTTAAAGGTATTACATTAAATGCTAATAAAATTTATTGATCCAATCTATTGTCAGGTTTTGCCAAAAGAAGATTTACAACTTTTTCAATCTTGTCTTGAATATCCTTTTGAATGCTGGCAGCAGGGTCCATATCATATGGAAAAGAGAACTGGCAAGGCATTTTTATGCGATTCACGTAAAGGGACATTTTTGGCAGGATTATATCCTAGAGTTCGTAAATATTGTAACGATAACAATATTGCTTTTGAAACGCAAGAATCACTGCGGTTTCTTACTGCTAAATCAGTAAATCTTCCTAATATAACATTAAGGGAAGACCAAAAAAAATTGATACAGGATGTGCAGGAGCATAAGAGAGGACTTTTGGTTGCTCCTCCAGGAATTGGTAAAACTGTTTTAGCAGGTTCAATTATTTCTCAATACCCAAAATCAAAAGCTATCTTAGTTGTTCACACAAATTCACTTTTTATGCAAACAATTGAAAATTTTCAGGCATGGTTCGGCGAAAAATCCGTGGGAATTATTGGAGATAGTATTTATCAACCTAGTCAAATTAATGTTGTTATGTCAAAAACAGCTTTTTCAATTTGCACGCGAACAAATGGAAAATTTCTCAATAAAAATTACGATAATTTTTTTGATTTGCTCGCGTCTACTCAAGTATTGATTATTGATGAAGCACATCACGTATCACAATTAAAAGGATCTTATTCTGATATTTTTGAAAGATGTTTGGCACCTATTAGAATAGGGTTGACTGCAACACCAAACAAACATAAAAAAAATGGATTGATATGTGAAGGATTTTTAGGCCCAGTAATTGGACAATTAACAATGCAGGATGGAATAAACAAGGGGTTGCTTGCTATGCCAAAAGTTAAATTAATTCCTGTGCCAATGAATGAAATTATTGGTGAATATACAAAATACATAGATATTTATAAGCATGGTATTGTTTTAAATAAAGCAAGAAATCGGTTAATTGTTAAAGAAGCTGCAGAAAGAGTAAAAAATGGAGAATCAGTTTTAATTATGATTACAGATGTTGTCAATAAGCAAGCCATTATTTTGCAAGAAATTGGGCATGATGTATTTGATATTGATATTTCAATTGTGCAAGGATTAACTGAAAGTGATACGCGTGAGAAAATTAAAAAAGAATTACAATCAAAAGAACAAAAATGCGTTGTTACAACAACAGTATGGAGAGAAGGAATCAATATTCCAAGTTTAGATTGTGTTATTTTAGCAGCTGGAGGTAAATCTGATATTGCAACTCTTCAAGGTTTAGGAAGAGGATTACGAACAACGGGTGATAAAAAAAATTTTATTATTGTAGATTTTCTTGATCCATATAAATACTTAGCACAACACACAATACAAAGATTGAGAATTTACGTAGAAAATGGTTGCTTATAAGAAAGGAGAATAAAATGAAAACAATTATAAGTAAATTAATTAAAAAAGAGGAAATAAGTGATGAAGATATTGTAAAAGCTCTTCACGATATTTGTGATAGAGAACACGCTAGTTGCAATGATGATTGCCCAGTTTATGAAAAATTGCAAGACTATAGACTTTGTGATTGTTTTAAAGATGGTAAAGCGATGCTTAAGTTCTTGAGAAAGGCAAATTTATGAGCTCAAATCACAGAAAAATAGAACGCAGAAAAGAAATAGAAGTTTTAAGACAACAAGGATTAGATGCGGCGGCAGCAGGTAAATCTATTTATTCTTGCCCCAGAGAGTACATAAATAATGCAAATCGCCAGCACTGGGAGGATGGATATAAATGTTTTATTCCAGAAAAGCCTGCTCCATATCAAATTCCAGAATTAACAGCAAATGATTTTCCTGACACAAGATTGGAACGTGATGGATATGATATAAAAGAAGTACCAGATGCAAGCGCAAATAATTTTGAGGTTCTTGTAAGAAAAATAAATGACATTATTTGCTTCATTAACAGCAAATAGATTGCGGAGTAAAATGAAATAACAAATATTTATGGATTGTATGTAAAAATGTTAAAATGGGCAGAATAACAAAAATAAGAGCAAACAGATTTAAACCAAATTCTACGGGGTATAAATATGCCAGTTGTTGATCTTGATTTAATTGATACAAAATCTTTGTTTGATGCATTGGATATTGAATATTATACAAAAGGCAAAAATGTTACTAAAGGATGGATTAATATTCAATGTCCTTTTTGCATGGATGGTTCAAATCATTTAGGCATAAATTTAAAAAGCAATCTTTTTTCATGCTGGGCATGTAATGAAAAGGGAAGTGTTCTCAAACTCATTAAAAAAATAAAGGAAATTTCACATTATCAGGCTAAGGTTCTAGCAAGTAATTATGTTACAGACAACATAACCTATAATACTGATGAAAAATATGATTCCGAGGACGTCCTGGGTGATCAGGACAATAAAAAACTAGTATATCCTACTGGTATTGTTTCAGAAATGCCTGAAGTTCATAGAAAATACTTAATTTCACGAAATTTTAAGTCTTATAAATTAACAAAAAAATATGATCTAAAATTTACATTTAATACTGGAAATTTAAGATTTAGAATTATTGCTCCAATTTACAATAATCATATTGCAGTCTCATGGATTGCTGCAGATGTGATTAGAGAAAATAGCGATGTACCTCCGTATATAAAATGTTCATTGGAAAATTCTATTATATCTGCAAATGAATGTTTATATAATATTGATTCAGTAAAAACAACCGCTATAATTGTTGAAGGCATAACAGATGTTTGGAGAATTGGTGATGGAAGTGTTGCAACCATGACTAAATCAATTAATGATTCACAAATTAATCAATTAATAACTTATCATGTAAATTCTGTTTTTGTTATGTTTGATTCTGATGCTTTTGACAAAGCACAAGAATCTGCAAAAAAATTATCTGCATTTTTTAAAACTGAAATTATTCAACTAGATAAAGGTGACCCTGCAGATTTAAGTAATGATGAAGTATTAGACATAAGAAAAAATATTTTTAAATAAAAATTTAAATATCTTTTTGTTTTCAAAAAATATTGATATAATTATTTAAGAAAAACAAATCAACTGTTCCAGCAGTGTTTTTCTTTTACTTGCAAAAATGAGCTAAAAATGTTAAAATTAAAATGCTGTTTTAAGTGGAACTCAAGGTTATTGAATTTGATAACCTTGGCTGGAACCAAGTTTATCGTCGTTTGCTCAATACGATTCTGCAAGTAACGATGACCTTGGGTTCTTCTTAAAACGGCATTTTTTCGTTTAAATACACTGTTATTTTATAAAAAATTTAATAAGGAATTGATAAATGTTAAATGCAGATGATTCTAATCTTTTAGTATTTCGTACTTTACGCAATAAAAATTACAAAACAATTAATTTAGTTTGTGTTCAAGATAATAGGTTAAGTTGGAAAGCAAAAGGATTACATACTTATCTAATTACAAGACCAGATAATTGGGAAGTTAGAAGAGGTGATTTATTAAACCGGTCAACGTGTGGGCTTAAAAGTGTTTATTCTGGCATAAATGAATTAATTAATGCTGGATATGTTTTTAGAATACAAAAGCGAAATGCAAGAAATCAAATAATTCAATGGGGATATTTGACTGTAGAAGAGTCAAAATCATTTGAAGAAGTACAAAAATCATTTGAATCAAATACGTGGATTTTATTAAAATCAATTTCGGGCGGCGTTTCCCCAGAATGCCAAAACGTACTTGTACCTTTTGTACAAGTAGAATATAATAATAAAGATAATAAAGGGGAAAATAATGATAAAAATTTAGAAGAGCAAGCTCTTCTAAATTGGGCGGACGATGAAACTGTCCGCCCACTAAATACATGTAAAAAGAAAAAAATTATAAGGGATAATAAACCAATCACACTTATAACAACATCTGTTCAAAGGTTAATATTGCATTGGAACAGTTTAGGTTATCCGATTCCTAAGCACAATATAAACATAAAATCTAAAACATATGAATCAATTGCAAAAAAGATGAATACTTTACTTAAAAAGTATTCAGAACAAGAAATTATACAATCCATGGATAATTATAAATTCGTTATAAATATTGATTTCCCAATATTAAGACCTACTGTAGGTAAAATTGTTTCTTTATTAGAATTTATGGAGTTTAAAGGTTGTGATCTTGAAAAAAGAATTAAATTTAATCCTTCTCTTATTGGAATAGATTCATGGTTTAAAGAGTGCTTACAATCTAAAGAAAAATTACAATTAAAATGGTCAAAGCTTATTGAAGATATTCATCCAAAAGAAACTCAAGAATTGAAACGTTTGTGGTATGAATTTGGTGGAAGTAAATTAAATGCTATTGAAGATGAAAATATTTTTAGAAAAATTTCAATAAAAGCTTATAATTATTTCGCTGGAATTGATGACAAATATAATTGGGGAATTGATAAAAGATACATTATTCAACGATTTAAATATATATTTGAAGCTCTTTTAGCTGAAAAACAAGATTTTAAAAAAATGAAACCACATTATTTATTGGCAAACAATTTGTATGATCATACACTTCGAGTTCATTGGGAGAGAATATGTTTAAGTAAATATGAACCTTTAGATGAAATGGAAATGAAATGTGAATTTGAAAAAGGTGCTAAAACAAGAGAGTTTAATAGTCATTTTGCTGTAAATGTGAATGAAACAAGAGAACAATTGTTGGCGCGAATTGCAGAACAGCGCAAACAATGTACAGATACGCAAGATGATTTAAGTGATGATTGATTTTTAATGTATAGAAAGGCGTACATTTATAATGATTAAAATTAAGCGATTTGATGTAAACAATGACATAGAAAAAAGAATTATTACAGGGCTAATTGTTAGTGATGAATTTTGCACAAACATGCAAAAAATGATTAAAAAGCAATATTTTCAAATTGATTATGCAAAAGCAATTGCAGAATGGATTATTGATTATTTTAAGCTTTATAAAAAAGCTCCTGGAAAAGAAATTAAAAATTTGTTTGAGGCAGAAATTGATAAGGGAACAATTAAAGAATCTGAAGCAAAGTTAATTGATTATTTTTTATCAGATTTATCTGCAAATTACGATTCTAATTCAATTATTAATAATGCATTTCTTTTAGATCAATCAAGAAATTATTTTCGAGAACGTTCGCTTTCAATATTATCAGATAAAATACAAAATCATATTGTTCGTGGTAAAATAGATCAAGCTGAAATGGAAGTAAAGAATTTCAGTAGAGTTGTTAAAGAACTTGGAACTTGGTTTAACCCGCTTGATAAAACAAATGTTAGATTGTTTTTTGATGATAATAAGAGTTCAATTGTGAGGCTTCCAGATGAATTGGGCGATTTATCTGGAGATCTTGAAAGAGAATGGTTAATTGCTTTTATGGGTCCAATGAAACGTGGTAAGAGTTGGATGCTTCAAGAATTTGCAATTCATGCACTTACACATAGATTAAAAGTTGTGTTTTTTAGTCTTGAAATGAGTCAAAGAGTTTTGTTAAAAAGAATTTATAAAAGAATCACCGCTTTATCTGAGAAAACAGGGTTTGTATCATTGCCAGTATTTGATTGTGAAAAAAATCAAGATAACACTTGCAAAAGAGAAGATAGGACTTGCATTAGAGGGATTAAACCAGTTGGTGTCGATATAGTTGATTACGATGAATACAAAAATGTAAGAGGGTATAAACCTTGTACCGTATGCAAATCTTTGAATAATGGATTATATCAACAAGTTATTTGGAAAGTATGGAAAGAGCAAAAAGATACGTTGGAATCTAAAAATGTTTTGAAAAAAATAAAAGATTTTGAGCGTTTATATGGCAACAATTTTCGAGTAAAAGCTTATCCATCGTTTACTGCAACTTTTGATGATATAATTTCTGATTTGGATGATCTTTGGTATACAGATGGATTTGCGCCAGATATTATTTGCATTGATTCTTTAGATATTATGGCACCAGAGGGCAACAATGGATTGTCTGAAAGAGGACAAATTGATTGGTCTTGGAAAAAAGCAAAAGGGTTAGCTGGTAAAAGAAAAGCAATTGTTGCAACTGTTCTTCAAAGCAATCGTGCATCAATTTCTCAAGAGAGCGTACAACAAGAAAATACATCTGAAGATATTCGCAAATTAGCACATGTTGATGTTATGATGGGATTGAATCAAACACCTGAAGAAAAGAAAAAAGGTATAATGCGCATTAGTAATATTGCACATCGTCATGAAGGTTTTGTTTTTGGAAAAGAAGTTATGATTTTACAGAATTTTGATATTGGACAACCATTATTGGATTCTCAGTGGTTTGAAAATAAAAAAAATAAAAGCGAAAAATAAATGCAAAAAAAATGAAAAATAAATGTAAAAAAAACGAAAGCAATATATAATAAGTATGAAGGTTGTAATGAGAAATTAAATTTTAACTTTAAAAAAGAAGGGAGAAGGAAAAATGTTAGTATCGATGGAATTAATTAAGTTTAAAGAGTTGGCAGCAGCGGTGAAGACGTTAAATGATAGCGGGCTTGTTGAAAAACAGATTATGACTGTTGGGCAGACAAAAGAATCTATTGTTAAATCTTTTGTATCTGCTGTTCAAGCAATTCCCGATGATGCTGAAGGCAATTGGACTGGTCCTGTTGAAGTAGCTGAGTATTATGAAAAGATTGTTGTAAAAGAACCTCAGTCTACTGATAAGAAAGATAAGACCACTAAAGAAAAGAAAGAAAAGCCCACTAAAGAAAAGAAAGAAAAAGTTGTTAAAGAAAAGAAAGAAAAAGAAGGAATTGAATCTCGTCCCAAAATGTTGGCTAGAAAAGTTGGAGAAATTGGTAGCAATATGGCTACTGAAAAACTTTTGGAAAAGCTTTTGGCTGATGATGAATTGATTACCCGTTATGATGGTCACAAAAAATGGATTGAAAACGATTTTAAAAAACTTTGTGACAAAAAGTAATACAAACAAAATGATGGTGCCAAATTTTGGCTAGGGGTTAATTGTTAATCCCTAGCCAAATATATTAGGAGGAACATGAAAAAAGTATTTGTTATTGGTGGATTAGGCCATATTGGGTTAACATTAGCTGCAGTTATTGCAGAACATTACAAAGTTGTTTTAATGGACACAAATGAACAAGCAAAAGTTTGTTTTGCAATAGAAAAAAAAGCTTCATTTTTTGAACCTGGCATTGATGAATTAATTGATAAAAATTGGGATAATTTAGAGTTAGCAAATAGTTGGGAACAATTAATGGATTGTGATTATGTTGTTGTTACAATTGGAACTCATACTGATGAATATTTAAATCCTGTTTTAAGCCATGTGTTCAAATTGTTTAAACATATGAAACCATATTTGACAAATCAAACTATAATACTTCGCTCTACAATGTACCCTGGAATGACAAAAAAACTTGAGAAATTTTTCGTAGGTACAGATGTTAAAATTGCATTTTGTCCCGAAAGGGTTCAAAGCGGAAATATGGTTAAAGAATTACAAATTTTACCACAAATAATTTCTGCAAATTATGAAGATGCATTAAAATCAGCACAAGAATTTTTTGATCCAATTAAAATCAAACAAAAAATATTGAATGACACGACAGCTGGCGAATTGGCTAAAATGATGACTAATGCGTATCGTTATACTGAATTCGCTATTGCAAATCAATTTTTTATGATGGCATCTGATGCTGGGTGTAATTTCTTTGATATTTTTGATGTTATTGTTGATGGTTATCCTAGACTGCAAAATTTACCTAAGCCAGGTTTTACTGGTGGTTCTTGTTTGCGTAAAGATTCTTTACAATTGGCCGCATGGCATAGTGGGTCTACTTTTTCATTGGGGTATGATGCATCATTAGTTAATGAATCATTGCCATTGTGGGTTTTTAGACGTATGCGATCAAAATTTGGTGATATGTCACAAATCACAGTTGGAATTTTAGGTATGGCTTTTAAGAGTGATTGTGATGATACAAGAGATTCTTTGTCATATAGAATGAAGCATATTTTGGAGAATGAATGCGAAAAAGTTTTGTGTTCAGATCCATTTGTGCAATCTAATGATTTTGTTGACGCTGAATTTTTATTAAAAAATAGTGATATAGTTATTTTGATGACACCACATTCTATTTATAAAGAATTAAATATGAAATTGCTCAAATACCCGCATAAAAGATGCCTTTTCACTGAAACTCCATTGATTGACATATGGAACTTTTTTGGAAAAGGCGTTGGTTTATGAATATATATGTAAGACCATGGGGATATTTTGTTGTTTTAGAAGATAGCTCAACGATTAAAGTTAAAAAGATAGTTGTTGCGCCTCGTTCTAAATTAAGTTTACAAAAACATTTGCATAGAAGTGAAAGTTGGTATTTAGCATCTGGAGAAGGTTATGCAGTTATTAACGACAATTTAATAAAATTATACAAAGAGCACGTTGTAATTATTCCAAAAAATACACAACATAGGCTCATTAATAATTCTGATAAGCAACTTGTAATTATTGAAATTTGGTGTGGCGATAATTTAAGTGAATCTGACATTGAACGTTTGGAAGATGATTATGGGAGGGTTTGAATTTGAGTAAAATACTTGTTACAGGTGCAAAAGGATTTATTGGCGGGTATGTTGTTGAAAGATTATTAAAAGAAGGGCATATTGTTGTTGGTGTTGATAATATGTCTAAATATATAAACGTAGAGAAATCGTATGATAACCATAAAAATTTTAATTTTGTTAAAGCAGATGCAAAAAGCGTAAATTTATTAAAAACTCTTATTCACGATTGTGATCATTTTATTCATTTAGCGTCAAAAATTGGTGGAATTGCATATTTTATTGAATATGCATATGATTTGATGGCTGAAAATGAAAGGCTTATGGCCGCAGCAGTAGATGCTGCAATATGGGCACATAAAAATCATAAGCTTAAAAAAATAACAATACTTTCTTCATCAATGATTTATGAATCTACAAATAAATGGCCTTCTGTAGAAGGAGATGAATATCTTATTCCTCCGCCTCAATCATGTTATGGGTTTCAAAAATTAGCTACACATTATTGGGCAAAAGGAGCATGTGAACAATATGGTTTACCTTACACAATTATTATTCCATTTAATGTTGTTGGATTAGGTGAAACTAGAGCAATTGGTGAGAAAGAAATTTCTTCAGGTTCATGTAAATTGGCAATGAGCCATGTTGTTCCCGATCTTGTGCAAAAAGTTTTAAAGGGACAAGATCCACTCCATATTTTAGGCAAAGGAAATCAAATAAGACATTATACTGCGGGTGAAGATCTTGCTGAAGGAATGTATTTATCTCTTGAAAATGAAAATGCTATTGGCGAATCATTTAATATTGCAACACCATTTGGGCATACTGTAAACGAATTGGCAGCCATTATTTGGGAAAAAATAAATGGAAAAAAACCTTTGTCGTTTATTAATGATTCATCATTTTTATATGATGTTCAAAAAAGAGTTCCTTCTGTTGAAAAAGCAAAAAAAATTCTTAATTTTGAAGCAAAAATATCTCTTGAAAATTCTCTTGATGTTATAATTCCTTGGATAGAAAAACAAATTAAGTTTGGTAATATTTAATGTACATAACAAATACGAGTTATGAAGATTTGATGACAACAATAAGTTTTATAAATCAAATTGGCAATAATATTGATTCAAAATATCGTAATTATTTGAGAAAACATGAAGACAAAATGTTTGATGATAATTACAAAAGAGTTGCTATTTTAGATAATTTTGAAATGATAAGAAGCGCTACTTTTCCATTTTCAAACGACGAGAATGATATTGATAAGATTGATAAATTATGGATTAAAAAAGATTGCTGTAAATGTAAAAATGTTGTACATAGACATGCAATGCCAACTGGCAATTTAAAACCAAAATATTTAATTGTTGGTGAGGCGCCAGGAGTTTCTGATGGAGAAAAAAAATTAGAAAGAGTTATGGGGTATGGACCAACTAGCATTTTATTGAAAATGGCACTTATTAATGCTGGCGTAATTGATTACTGTTGGTTTACAAATATTATGAAATGTGCTTTTTGTAATAATAAGTGCGATGATGTTTCTCAATATACACAATGTGCAGATTCTTTATTTAGTGAAATTGAAATTCTTAAACCAATAAAAATTATTGCTTTAGGAAATAAAGTACAACAGTTTTTTGCTAAGTATGATAAAATAAAAGTAACTAAAATAATTCATCCATCTTTTTGTTTATATAGAGGTATTTCTTATGAAAAATATGCAAAAAATTTTATTTTTTGAAGGCGTAGATAAAACTGGTAAAACAAGTATTTCAAAAAAGTTAAGTGAAATTATTGGCATTCCTTATTTTAAAAATAACACTGAAAAAAAATTTTTTAGCGATATTGAAGTTGCTAAGTATAGGTGGTTAGATCAACTTTATTTGCAACAATTTTTAGAGCAAACAAAATATTCAGCTATTATTGATAGGGGTTTTATTTCCGATATTGTTTATACAATGGTATTTAGAAAGCATATTTTGAATGACGTATTAGATAATTTAAAGATGGTAGATGAATTGTTTGCTAAAATTGGTGCAAAAATAATTTATTGCTATAAAGATAATCACGCGTTGAAAGATGATATTGTTGATACAAGTTTTTATAATGATATAGCAAATGCATATGGTGAAACTTTAAATATGTCTAAATGCAACGTTCTTATACTTAACACTACTAATGAAGATTTAGAGAGTCAAATTTGTGAGGTAATAAAATGGCTAATGTTGTAATTGCAAATCCACCGTGGTATTACAAAGATTGTAATGGAGAAATACGTTTTGGTGTAAGAAGTGGCAGTAGATGGCCATTTACTGTTGATAATAAAAAAGATTTTGTAAATAGATACAGGCCATTTCCATTTTTATTGGCTTATGCTCATTCATTATTAAGAGAAAATATTATTGATTCTGTGTTTATTGATTCAATAACCCTTGGAGATACTGAAGATAATTTTTTTAATAAAATATTGATGGAACATCCTAAGTATGTTTTTTTTGAAATATCTACACCATCATATTCTAATGATATGAGAATTGCAAAAATATTATATGAAAAATTTGATTGTAAAGTGCTTGTTGGAGGCACGCATGCATCTGTTTTTTATAGTGAATTAATTAAAGAAGATTTTATACATGCTGTTTTTATTGGTGAATATGAATGGTCTTTACTTGAATTTTTTAAAGGCGATTGTTCTAGTGGCATATATAATCCGGTGCACAAAGATCTTGATTTATTACCATTTCCATACAGAGATGATTCTATATGGCTTTATAGAGAAAGAACACATAATTTTATTCCGTTTCAAATTTCAATGCTTACTTCGAGAGGTTGCCCGTTTCATTGTATTTTTTGTCAATGGCCAAAAGTAATGTATGACAATCGAGTAACATATAGAAGTTTAAGCAATATAGAAAATGAAATAAAACATCTTGTTTCAAAATATGGTGAAGATATTTTTATTTATATTGATGATGATACGTTTAACATTAAAGAATCTAGAAGCATTGACATTTCTAAAATATTTGCAAAATATGGTTTAAAGTGGAGTGCAATGTGCAGAATAGATACAGTGAGTTTGGACTGCTGGGAAACACTTTATAAAAATGGGCTAATATGTGTTAATATAGGTATAGAAAGTGCTAGCCAAAGTGTTCTTAATACAATTGGTAAAAAATTAAACATAGAACAAGCTGAAAAAACAATAAATTTTTTGAATGAAATTGGTATGCATATTCATCTTACTTTTACATTTGGTTCTCCTGGAGAAACTGAAGAAGATATTACAATTACCAAAGAATTTTTCAATAGAATAAAAGTGGCATCTAAGCAACAATCTAGATGCATACCTCTTCCAGGTACTATTTGGTGGAATAATTTAATAGATAAAAATATTGAGTTTGATGGTTATAAAAATTTTAAAGGATTGTTAGATGAAAATAGGATTTAGTTTTTGGGGTTATTGTTCTGAATATTATAAGAGTGTTGTTAAAGATACTCCAGATGGTGGAAGATTTACTAGAAAAATATTTGTTAAAGAATTGCTTAGTAGAAATATTGATGTTGTGTTTTTGCAAGAAAAACGAGATGCTTTTCCATTAAATGCAATAGAATATGATAGCGCTGGTTTTCCTAAAATTGACGTTTTATTTATTGAATGGCGTTGGCCAACATGGAAGAATGATAAAAATAATAAAAATTATGTAGAATCTAAATATGAACCAGATTTGGATAGACAAAATTTATTGCTAGAGCATTATTATAATAAAGTGCCAATTGTTGTTTGGGATACTGATTTAAAAGTTACAGAAGAAGACATGAAAAATTTTAAAAATGTTTTTTGGTGCGATCCATGTTTTAAGCCAAGAAGTGGTTTTACCTCAATGCCTTATTTCACCGATTATTATACTCAATTGTTTGATATAAAACAACCGAATCGTATGATTACCTATGTAGGCAGTAATTACGAAAGATATTGGGCTGTTGAAAAATATTATTATAATATTGGCAAAAATTGTAGAAATAATGGTATAAATATTGAGTTTTTTGGCAATTGGTTAACTCCTTCACCAGAAAGACCTGAACAAGATGAAATTGTTAGAAAGTATTCTGAATTTATTAATTTTAACAAACGAAATAATTTTTTAGAAGGCATGAGTATTCTTAACAAATCTATTTGTACAACTCATATAATAAAAAAATTATATTGTGAGCATCAATTGGTTACACCAAGATTTTTTGAATCACTTGCTTCCAATACAATTGGATTTGTATTAGAGGAATTAAATATGGATCTTTATGGTAAAGAATTTATTGCAGATGAAAACATTTTTGATAAAATAAATAGTGTTGCGAATATTTCTATTAATGATAGAATTAAAATAATAAATAAACAAAGAAAACATATACAAGTGAATTTTCCAGAAACGCAAGTAAATAATTTTGTGTCAAAATTCTTAAAAGAAATTGGAGTTAATTAATGAATTCTACGTATCCTTATGTTTGTAAAATTTGTGGAAGGCAATCTAATGAAACTAGACTTACATGTGATAATGATGATTTTTGTATTTGTGCACCTGGATTTGGTTGCCAATTTGAAGTAGGTGAAGAAAATATTTTTAGAAATGTGTACAAAAATTTGCTTTTAAATGGCAAAGAGTGTTTTCCTCGTGGTTTGAAAACTAAGGAAATTGAGAATTTTTCTTGCGTATTTCCTCCTTTTGTTAGATTTGTTAATTTTGAAGATAGAAAATTGAAGTTAAATTATATTAAAAAAGAATTTCTTTGGTATTTAAAAGGCGATAAATTTGATACGTCTATTGTGAAATATGCAAAAATGTGGAAAGATTTTATAAATTACGATGGTTCAATTAATTCAAATTATGGTCAATATTTATTTGGCAAATTAAATCAATTTTATTATGCTATTGATTGCCTTACTAAAGATAAAGATTCTAGGCGAGCAATAATTGTTATACTTCAACCTTATCATTTGTTAGATGAACGCATGAAAGAGGTTCCATGCACATATGCAATAGGATTTAGAATTAGAAATAATGAATTGAATATGTCTGTTAAAATGCGAAGTCAAGATGCATGGCTTGGTTTTGGTAGTGATATTCCTTGCTTTTCTTTTATTCATGAAATGGCATACGTTATACTTAAAGAAAAATATAATGATCTTAAATATGGAAATTATTATCATTCTGTTGATTCTTTTCATGTATATGAACAACATTTTGAATTTGTAGAGAATATTTGTAAAGATAATTCTAAATTTGCTATTGTTGAATGTCCTAAAATAGGATCGATTGCTGAAGTTCGTTTTTTGTTGTCCAATTATTTTTCTTTTATTGATAACGTATTAGATATACCAGAACGATATGATTTTGCAAAATGGTTATTAACTAAATAATTTTTAAAACAAATATATAATATTAAAGGAGGTAATAAATATGGATAAATTAATTGAAATGTTTAACACACAAAAGCTTTTGCAGCAAAGACTTGGAACGTTTGATAAAATAAAAGACGACTCTGATTTGCAACAATTTATTAATCAAATGACATTGGCTGTTCATGAAGAAGTTGTTGAAATGTTGAAAAAATCGCCATATAAAAATCCTAATTACGTAAAGTTTGGGTGGAAAACAACTCAGCAATGGGATATTGAAATGTTTAAAATGGAATTAATTGACATTTGGCATTTTTTGATGAATTTAAGTCTTGCTGTTGGAATGGATGCAGATGAATTTTTTAACGTATATATGAAAAAAAATAAGGAGAATCATGAGCGACAAGACAACGGGTACTAGACTGGATTGGGATGAATATTTTTTGCGTTTTTTGCCAGCTATTGCTAATAGAGCAACATGTGATAGGGGAAAAACAGCGTGTATAATTACCAAAGATAATTGCATTTTGTCTACTGGGTACGCTGGAAGTGTAAGTGGCCAAAAACATTGTAGTGAAGTTGGTCATTTGATGGTTAAACAATTAAATGAAGATGGCTCAATAAGTGAACATTGTATTAGGACATCTCATTCTGAACAAAATGCTATTGCTCAAGCAGTAAAAAGAGGGGTATCTGTAGATGGAGCAACTATTTATATAACAATGGAACCTTGTTTTTCATGTGCAAAGTTATTGATTCAATCTGGAATAAAAAGAATTGTTTGTTTAAAACAATATCATAATGCGCGTCTTACAAGAGAGTTATGTAAATCTGCATCTGTTGAATTGATCGTTATTGATAAAGAAGTGGAGAAATATTAATGAATTTTGTTCATCTTCATGTTCATGATCAATTTAGTGTTCTTGATGGTGTAGGCACTTGTGAAGCGTATGTTTCTAAAGCTAAAAAGCTTGGATTTGAATATTTAGCATTAACTAATCACGCCAATATTGACGGTCTTATTAAATTCCAAAAGTGTTGTATTGCAAATGAAATTAAGCCAATTTTAGGTTGTGAATTGTATATTGTGCAAGATTTGAATGTCAAAGAAGATAGTGAAAAACGTGGTCATATATTGGTTTTGGTTAAGGATGCGATTGGTTGGAATAATCTTACAAAAATGTTATCTATTGCAAATATAGATGGATTTTATAAGCGACCTCGTGTTGATTATCAAACAGTTTTAAAGCATTGTGATGGATTGATTTTTGCAACAGCTTGTGCATCTAGTTTTATTTATAATGATGATGGTGAAAATTTTTTAGAAAATCTTATGAATAAAACGCAAGATGTTTATTTAGAAATAATGCCAATCAATTATGAAGGACAAAGAAAGCATAATAAAAAAATTATTAGACTGCAGAATAAGTTTCCACAATTGAAATTTATTGCAACAAATGATTGTCATTATCCAAATGATAACGATTGTGAATTGCAGGAAATGCTTTTGGCCATACAAACAAAGGTAAAATGGAATGATCCTAAAAGATGGCGTTTTAAAACAACAGATTTATACATGAAATCTAGACAAGAAATGCTTGAATCATTTACTACAAATCATCCATATATTGATTTATCTATTATTGAAGATTCATTAAATAACACTGTTGAAATCGCAAAACAATGTAATTTTGTAATTGAAAGATCAAAAGTTTTTTTACCTAATATTGTTGATGATGCAAGAAAATATATTGAGGATTATTGCTATAATAATTTAGAATTAAAAGTTAAAAAAAATAAAGGATTATATAGAAGTAGATTGCTTCATGAATTAAATATGCTTGATAAAATGGGATTTTTACATTATTTTGTAATTATACAAGATATTGTTTTATGGTGCAATAAAAATAATGTTCTCGTAGGACCTGGAAGAGGTTCTGTAGGTGGAAGTTTAATTGCATATCTTATGGATATTACATCTGTAGATCCTATTGTGCATAATCTTTTATTTGAACGATTTATTAGTCCTGATCGCGTTGATTTGCCAGATATTGATGTTGATTTTGAAGATATTAAAAGAAAAGATGTTAGAGCATATTTGGAAGAGAAATATGGAGTTTATAATGTAGCAAGTGTTTCAACATTTTTGCAAATGAAAACAAAAATGGTTTTTAGAGATATTTGCAGAGTAAAAGATGTACCATTAGATCTTGTTAACAATATTGCAAAACATATTGATGATTTAAAAGAAGTTGATTATTCTAGTGACCAAAAAGAAGATGACAATATTACGAGTGATTTAACAAAGACTATTGATTCTTTAAGTGATGGTAAAAAGTTACGAAATGAATATCCTGAAATAGAATCTATGTGCAATAGATTAAATGGACAAGTTAGAGGCATTGGAAAACATGCTGCAGCTGCAATTATTACTAAGGAAGATTTGAGAATTTCAGATCGGTGCAATTTAATTAAACGTGACAATATGATTTCTATTAATTGGGATAAAAGAGACGCTGAATACGTTGGTATGCTTAAGATTGATATTCTTGGATTGTCAAACTTAAGTATGATGCATTATATTAAAGATTTGGTGAAAGAGAAGCATGGTGTTGATATAAATTTCAATAATATAAATCTTCAAGATAGGAGAGTTCTTAATGAATTTGCAGAAGGAAATTGTGTTGGAATTTTTCAATTTGGAACATATGGTTTGAGAAAACTCTGCAAAGATTTACGAGCAGATTCTTTTGAATTACTTACACATATTACTGCGCTGTATCGTCCTGCATCTTTGCGTTCTGGAATGCATGAAAAAGTAATTGAAAGACGAAATGGGTATGATTCATCACTTCATAATAATCCACTTGATGAAATATTGCTTGAAACATATGGTGTTATTTTATATCAAGAACAAGTAATGCAAATTGTCTATAAAATAGCTGGAATGTCGTTTGTTGATGCTGATAAAATACGGAAAATGCTTGATAAAGAAGATCATGAAGGTCTTAATAAAAATTACATGAAGAAATTTGTTCATGGTTGTTTGTCTAATGGAATCAGCAGAACTGTTGCATTGGAAATTTGGGAAGAATTATTGTCACATGCAGCTTATGGATTTAATAAATCTCATGCTGTTGCATACACAATATTATCTTTTGCAAATATGTATTGTAAAGTTTATTATCCAACTGAGTTTATTTGTGCTAGTCTTACATTTGCCGCTGAAGAAAAGAAATACGAATTGATTGAAGAGGCAAAGCGGTTAAATATAAAAGTTATGACTCCAAAAATTGGAATATCTATGGCAGAAAAATGGATTTCATCTGGGCGTACGATTTATATGCCATTTATTGATGTATATGGTATTGGTGCAAAAACTGCTGAAAAATTAGCTGCTATAAAACCATCTTCATTTTATCAAAAAGACGATGTAACTGATAAGCTAAAAGCAAAAATGATTGAAATAGATGCTTATGATAAAAATATTGTAAGTACACATAAATCAATCACTTTTGCTTCTAATAAAAAACCAAAAACAATATATAATAATTATGAAGGGAGATAACATATGAATGATGATTTTAATATTAATGAAAATGATTTGGATGGTGAATGGCTTAGATTGCCAGCCCTTTATAGTCATTGGGCTAGGCAAGCGGCAACTGCTTTAAAAAATCAAAATGTAATTGATTTGAAAAGAAAAATAATGAAGGCTAAATTGTACAAAGAAGCAAAAGAAAAAGCTGAAAAATTAGGTAAGAAACCTACTGTAGCTGATCTTGAAGCTGATTTACGAACTAGCAAAGAGTATGAAGAAATATCAATGCAATTAATTAATGCACAAGAATTTACTGATTTGATGGAAGCTGGAAAATGGTCAACAATTGAAAAAAGTAAATCACTTGATCAATTATGCAAAGATAGGGAAAAAGGATTTTTTATGCCAACGGGCAGTAGAACTCCAACAGGCAATATACAAGACAAAATATTATATGATGAACAATTAAAAGAAATAGATAAAGGATTGAGAGAACAAATCAATAAAAAGAAAATTAGTAGGTGATAATTATGAATATTGAGCAATTGAAAATGATTTTTTTAATTATTGCTGCGATTTTTATTGGTTATATCGTTATTAGGCTATGGGCTTATGGAATTTTTCGCAGCTATTTTGATGCAAAAAAAATAAACAATAAGAAAAAGGAGGAAGAAAGATGCCAGTACAATCGCGACGTTCACCAAAAGAGGAATTGATGAGGAGATTAGAAGGTGATTATAATAGAAAGAAAGGAGGAGGTGCACTTTTTCGCACGGATTTAAAAGGAGTTAATTTTTGGTCTGCTAAAGAAGGAGATCATTTAATTGACATTATTCCTTATACTGCTGGTGCTATGGATCCCATTGAACCTGGAGGTGAAAGTTATGTTCTTGAATTTTATGTTCATAGCAATGTTGGACAGCAAGAAGGAATGATTATTTGTTTGGCTGAGACTTTTAAAAAGCCTTGTCCTATTTGTGAAGAGCGTCGTCGTTTGATTAAATTGGGCGATGATGAACAGCGAATAAAAGATCTTACTCCTAGTAGATACCCTAGATCTATTTACAATGTTGTATGTTATGATGCTGATGAGAAAAGTAAAGGGGTTCAAGTTTGGCACACTTCTAATTATCTTTTTCAGCAATATCTTTTGGCTCTCGCTAAAAAACCAATGAGATCTGGCCAGAAAAATTTCGAACCTTTTATTGCTTTTATGGATCTTGATGATGGAAAATCAATTGCATTTACGCGTGAAGGGAAGGAAAAGAGCACTAAGTATATTGGTATTCGTTTTGAAGATAGAGGATATAAAATTGAAGATGATATAGCTCAGTCTGCTCATGTTTTGGATGAATTGATTGCTTGGCCAACATATGAAGATGTTTATCGATTTTTTTGGGGAACATCATGCGAAAGTGATAATAAATCAACTGAAGCATCTAATGCTAAAAATAAGCCACATGAACGTGATGTTCCAATTGAATTGCCACCTAGAGAAACGAAGCGTGCAGATAAAGTTGCAGAAGTAAAAAATGAAACTGCAAGCAGACAACAAGAATCTGCAAATAGATGTCCTGCTGGCAAAAATTTTGGGTATGATATTGATGAATTGAAAGAATGCGATACGTGTAGTGTTTGGAAAGATTGTGCTAAAGAAGCAGATGCAATAGAAAAGTCAAAAAAATAATAAAAAAATAAATTTGTGAAAGGATAAATATTGCATGGATATTTTACAAAGTATTGACAATATGGTTAATGAATTAGAAACAGCAAAATCTAACGCCGTTAAATTTATTGAAAGCAATAATTCTTCTGCTGGTGCAAAAGTTAGAGGTTCAATGCAATCTGTGAAAAAGATTGCTCAAGAAGTAAGAGTTGAAGTTCAGAAAAAAAGAGAAGAACTCAAGAAAAAATAAATTTTGTAATGAAATGTTGCTAAATAGCATAGATGTTATAATATGGTATTGAGCAGGATTTGTTATAATATTGTTTTTTATAGGTAACAAATCCTGCTATACTATTTTTAAAGGTAAAAAATGAAAATAAATAGAATGCAAATTGTTGATGAAGAAAGTGCAACAGCAATTCAAACATTAATGGATGCTGCAGATGCTATTGATGATGCCGAATCATCAGTAGATTTTATTCATTCTAGCTTAACGTTGTTAAATTTGGCTGCGTCTGGAAAAGGTAAAAATGGAGGTTGGGCGCGTGGTCATATTATTAATTTTGTTGGAGATGGTTCTAGTGGGAAAACACTTCTTGCATTAGAATTAGCAGCATATGTTTATCATAAGATGATGGGAAATGTGTCTAAAAATTTTCCAAAAGTAAAAAAAATAAAAATCGTTTATGATAATGCTGAAGGTGTTATGGATTTTCCTATAAAAAGAATGTATAGTGAAAATTTTGTTAATGATGTGAATTGGATAAGTTCAGCGACTGTGCAAGAATGCGGAAGAAATGTAACAAATGAGATAATTGCCAATAAGCCTGGTGAAATGCTGCTTTATATTATTGATTCACTTGATGCATTAACTTCTGAGGAGGGATTAGATAGATTTGTAGATGCTGCCAAAAAGGGTAAAGCAGAAGATGGTGCATATGGTACTGAAAAAGCAAAATATTTAAGTGCTAGTTTTTTTAGCAATATTTGTTCGATGATGCAAGGGAAAGATGTAACAATATTAATTGTTTCTCAAGTGAGACAAAAAATTGGCATTACTTTTGGAGAAAAGTACAGCCGCACCGGAGGAAAATCATTAGATTTTTACACGCATCAAGTGTGCTGGTTTTCTGAAATTGAAAAATTAAGAGGTACTTTTCGTGGTAAAGAAGTTGTATATGGTATAAGAGTATTAGCAAAATTAAAAAGAAATAAAGTTGCAAAACCGTTTCGTGATGAAGAAATTATTATTTTGTTTGATCACGGTACAAGTGAATTACATTCTAATATTTCTTATTTATGGGGTCCAAAAGTTAAACTCATTGAATTTGAAGGTGAAGAGTACAAACGAGATGAGTTTATTGATTATATTAATAAAAATAATCTTCAAAATAAATTGGTTGATATGGTTGAGAAAAAATGGAAAGAAATAGAAGATCATTTTATACCAACAATACCAAGTAAATATTGAGGTAATTATGCAGCGATTATTGGTTGATTGTTCTTGTCTTTGTTACAGATCTTTATTTGCTATGGGAAATCTTTCTAATGATCAGAAAAATGTTCAAATTATTTTTGGATTCGTAAAACAGTTATTTACACTGGCAAAAACATTTGAATCCAATCGATTTGTTTTTTGTTGGGATAGTCGCAATTCGTATAGAAAATTAAAATACCCGCAATATAAGTCAAGCAGACGTAAAAATCAAACAGATGAACAAAAAATTAATATGGAAGATGCTTTTCGTCAGTTTGATGAGATTAAAGAATTGCTACTTCCTTCTATGGGTTTTAAAAATATTTTTCGTCAAAATGGGTATGAAGCAGATGATTTAATAGCGCATATAGTAACTCGTATTCCTGATGAAACTATGATTATTTCTACAGATAATGATTTGTTTCAATTGATTGAAGAAAGTAGATATGCATCTATTAGACTCTATAATTTTAAAGGTATAACTGATAAAGCTATTTTTAAGAAAAATTGGTTTAATCTTGATCCTGTAAAATGGGCTTTTGTAAAAGCTATTGCGGGGTGTAGCACAGATGAAGTTAGAGGTATTGATGGTGTTGGTTATAATACTGCTGCAAAATATCTTGCTGGAATTTTGCCAAATGGAAAATCTAAACAAAAAATTGATTCACAAGAAGGTAAAGAAATATTTTGTAGAAACTTAGAACTTGTTGGTTTGCCATATGATGGATTGAAGCCAATTAATATTAAAGAATTGAATGAGGATGATATTTCTGTTGAAAAATTCAAAGCTATTTTTGGTCAATATGGATTTCGTTCTTTATTAAAAGATGAAGAAATTTATAAATGGGAAAAATTATTTTTCAATAATGAGGTTCAACATGTCTAAAGGCGGTTCATTTGAAAATGAAATTGCAAAAAAACTATCTTTGTGGTTTACTGAAGGTAAAAGAGAAGATATTTTTGGACGGTCAGATGGCTCTGGAGCAAGATTTACAAAGCGCAGTAAAAAAGGTAAAGATACAGCAAATCAAGGAGCTGATATTACATTTACAGATATTCTTGGTGAGCAGTTAATAAAGTTTTGGAGTATTGAAGTTAAAACTGGCTATTCAGGTAAAAAGAAAGTAAAAGATGCAGATGGTGATGTTGTTCAAATTCCAATTTATGCTCCTGCAAAAAAAGGTGAAAAGAAAAAAGATAAGCATCAAAGAAAAATAATTGGATGGAAAGATAAAAAAGAATTGGTTCCATGGGATGTTCTTGATTTTATAGACTCAAAACAAAAAAAACCAACTTTACAATCTATGTGGCAGCAATGTGTTAGAGATGCTTTATTGACAAAGCGTTATCCAATATTAATTTTTAGAAGAAATGGGAGAAAGCCCTGTATTTGTTTGACTCGTTCATATTTTATGAGTCTTTTAGCAAATTTTGGAAAAATTAGAGCAACCGTTTTAAAAATCGATTTGTTTGGCACAGATTATCCACATTTTAATAGATTGACAATTATACCTTTACAAGATTTTTTTGATTGGGCGCAGCCTGTTGATAGATTTTTATTTGAAGATATACTTGATTAGTAGGAGATGAAATAATTCATGTTTAAATTTCTCGATATAAAAAATTTTCAAAGTCATAAACACACTAGAATTGATTTTGATTCAGGTGTGAATGTAATTTTTGGTCTTAGTCAAGCAGGAAAAACTGCAATTATAAGAGCGGCTAGATTGTTGATTTATAATCGTCCTTTGGGAGGTAAATTTTTCTCTGATTTTGCAACTGATCAAGGTGAAACTACAATTACATTGGGTCTTAAGGGAAGTGATGATGTTTCAATTTCTAAATCAATAAAATTAAATAAAAATGGTGATAAACAAGTTACAAAAACATCTTATAAAATTGGTTTAACTGAATTTTCTTCACCAAAAGATCAAGTGCCAGATCAAATCGTTAATGCTTTAAATGTTTCTGAGTTAAATATTCAGAGGCAATTTGATCCACCATTTTTGGTTGCATCATCTGGAGGAGAGATTGCTTCAACAATTAATAGGATAACTAGACTTGAAGAAGTAGATGAATGGGTATCTGAACTTACATCTGAAATTAACGCTGGAAATCGTGATATAGCTCGAATTGAAGCAGGGTATAAAAATTTACTTGATGAAATTAGTATTTATAAAAATATTGATGAAACTGAAAATGTTGTTGATGAGTTAAAATCGCTTTCTAATGAAGTATCGAGTTTAAATGCACAACATTATACATTAGATCGTTTTTTAGTACAATTTGAAGAAGCAACGCGAGCTTGTGAAAAAATAAGTGAGTTTTTGCTTGCTGAAAGGTATTTGACTAAAGCTGAAAAATTTCAAAGTGATATTGAAAACTTCAATTTATTTGAAGAATTGATTTTAAAATATGATGCTTTAAGCAATGTTATAGAAGCTAAAAATAATTTAGAAGAAGCTGAAGAATTATTGGCACATGCACAATTGTATTTTGTAATGAATGATTTGTTTATTGAATATGATACAATAATAAAAGACACAGATGATATACTTGTCGATTTGAAAGTAAGTAAAGATAAATACATCAAACTAATTAGCGAAAATAAAATATGTCCAACGTGTTTTGAAAAAATAAACGTTAAGCATTTGAAAAATATCGAGAATTTTTTATAGTTTTTGTTGTTTTTTAGGAGAATGAAATGAAATTTGTTTGCTTAAGTGACATACATTTGTCATCAGATAATCCAGAAGCTAGGTTAGATAATTTAGTTGATACTCAAATGAAAAAATTTGAGTTTGTATTGAAATTTGCAAAAGATCATGATGCTGATATATTGCAAGCTGGTGATGTGTTTCATCGCCCACGTAGTTGGATGCTTTTACCAATGGTTATTGATTTGCTTAAAAAATATAAGGTTCGATTTTTTTGCGTTAGAGGTCAACACGATGATTATATGTATAGTGATGAAACTAAAGATAGGACTAATCTTGGAATACTTTCTAAAATAGGATTAGTTACACCATTGGGCAAAGAGCCAATAAAAATATCAGATGATGTTTGCATTTATGGAGCAAATTTTGGCGATAATTTACCTGTTGCAAAAAAAGGATCTTATAATATTGGAGTTATTCACACATCAATATCAGATGAAGCTCTTTGGCCTGGTCATAATTTTACTCCAGCTTCAAAATTTCTTAAATCAAACAATAGCTACGATTTTATTTTGGTAGGAGATATTCATCGTTTTTTTAAAGTGAATGCGTTTGATGGTAGGATTTTAATAAATGCTGGACCTATGTTGAGACGCGAATCTACTCAATATAATTTTACACATGATCCTTCGTTATATTTGCTTGATACTAAAAAACATGAAATAGAACGTGTGATGATTCCTCATGATCCAGCTGATAAAATTCTTAGTAGAGATCATATTGAAAGACAACAAGAAACGGAAGGAATGCTAGATGAATTTATCAATTCAATTAAATCTGGTGTTGATACTAACACATGCGTATCGTTTATAGAGAATTTGCTTATTTTTTCTAAAGAGAATAACGTTGAACCAAATGTTATGCAAGTTCTTGCTAATTTTATGGAGAGAACAAGGAGGAATACTTTATGAGTGGTGTTGTAGATGCAAGAGAATTAAATAGTTTAAAGCAAGATATTGAACGATTAAAACGTGATTTTGCTGTTAAAGAAGGAGAAAGAAATTCAATTTTTGAAAGAATCAAGAAAGATTTTGAAGTAAAAACAATTGACGAAGCTTATCATAAACTTTCAAGGATGAGTGCAGACATTGAAATTAAAAAAGAGCGTATTAACGAATTAATTAAAATTGCAAGAGAAAAACTTTATGGGTATAGAAGATGATTTTTAGTTGAATGATTATTGTAAAAAATTTAAATTAGCACATAAGGAATTAAACTAATGCCAATTGAACAAATTGTACAAGAATTTTATGAAGCTAAAGCGCGTCATAAATTTCTTAAGGAAAGTTTAGATAATACTTTAAATGAAATTAGTGCAAAGAAAAAAGAAGTTGATGCTAAGATAAAAGCGCGTTGGGTGTTAACAGAAGTTGCAACACTTACTCAAAAGCGATTTAAGGAAAAGGTTGAAACACTTGTGACAATGGCAATTAAATCTGTATTTGATAGACCTTTTCAATTTGTTCTTAATTTTGAACGAAAAAGAAACAAAATGGAATGCAGACCAGAAATTAAGGAGCTTGTAAATGGAAAATACAGAGTTTATGATCCATCAGAAGACATGGGTGGAGGAATTGTTGATATTATTTCGTTTGCACTTAGAATTGTTTTATGGAGCCTTGAAAATCCTAGAAGCAGAGACGTAATTATTTTAGATGAACCTATGAAAAACCTTGGTAAATTGGTTACGCTGGCCGGGCAAATTCTAAGAGAAATTTCTCACAAATTGAATTTCCAGCTGATTATTGTTACTCATGAAGATGCATTGATTGAAGTAGCTGACAGAGCTTATTATGTATCTCATGATGGCAACATGTCTCATGTTGATCTTGTAAAAGGAGAACGAAAAGGTGAACGCAAACATACAAGCACAACTGGATTCAATTAAAAAATTGGTGGATGAAGGTAAAACAGACAAACAAATATCAGAAATAACGCACATAAAAGTATATAAGGTTGGTTATCTCAGAAGGCAAGTTTTAAAAATATCATTGTATGAAAAAAGGATAAAATGCGCAAATTGTGGAAAAGAAAAATCAGTTGTTTGTTTTTCAAGTAAATCGGAGAAGCCAGATTGGTGCATTATATGTAGAAATAAAAATGGCATTGAGAAATCTACGCGTGGGCGGCCAAAAATAGTCGATGAAAATCAAAAAAAACAAAACAAAAAAGTAAAGGTTATCTGCAATCAATGCAAATCTCCATTTTATTCAGAAGTATTTTTATTTGGTGGATTAAAAGAACATTATCGAATGTGCAAGCAATGCCGAGAGTTTATTACTTATGTTGATCGAGTATCTATATAGGTTGTTATTAAGTGTTGATTCTGCAGTGTTCTGGGTGATATGGCAAGGCAAATATAGCAGTATTTGAGGTGATTATGCATAGTTACAATGTAATAGCTAAATATGAAGGAAAAAAGGTAAAAGTTGATAAAATAGAGGTAGATAAAAATGGTAAAATTTATGCTGTTTGGTTTATAAATAAGAACAATCAGCACCAATGGGCTTTTGCAAAAGATATGGATAAATTGAGTATAATAAAGGAGATGGATGATGAATAAATTGCTTTTTATTGATGTAGAAACAACAGGAATTGACAGAAACAAAAGTGGTGTATGGCAAATTGGCGGTCTTATTGAATGCGGAAAACGCAAAGAAGAATTTCTTTTTGAGTGCGATATTTTTGAGCAAGATGATTTTGATCCTACAGTGACAGATATTACTGGAATAACGCTTGAAAAATTATCTTCATTTTCTAATCCTGCGCAAGTGCACGATCAACTCATAAAAATATTCGACAAATATGTTGATCGATACGACAAAACAGACAAATTTACTACAATTGCGTATGGAGCGTCATTTGATCAAGATATGCTTGAGCGGTGGTTTAAAAATAACGATGATGATTTTCTTCGCAGTTGGACATGGCACCCATGGATTTGCATGATGAGTACTGCTGCATTAATGCTTAAAGATGAACGTAGTAGCATAAAAAGTTTTAAATTATCATCTATCGCAGAATATCTCAATATAAAAGTAGATGAAAATAAAACACACAATGCACTGTATGATGCACAAATCGCGCGTGAAATTTATTATAAATTAATTAAAAAATAACACAAAAAATTAAAATATCTTTTTATATTCAGCAAAATGTTTTATAAAACTGAATATGAAAATCACCAGAGATATACAGATAACAGATATAAAAAATGAAGAGCAAGTCAAACAAAAAAAGCGCGGACGCCCTAAATTAAAACCAGGAGAAAAGGGAAAAAGAAGTTTCGATTCAGTAAAAAGAACTCGAAAACGATACTTTAAAACGAAGCGCTTTGTTGATGAGTACCTTGTAGATTTCAATGGTCTAAAAGCTTACCAGCGTTGTGGTTTTGGCAGAGGAAAAGATGCGACTGATGCAATCAATGCTGGTAAGCTACTTGATAGAGCAGATGTACAACAACTTATTGCAGAGTCTATTGAAGAAAGAGCAAAACGTGTAACTGTTACACAAGATATGATCATAAAAGAGTTATCTCTCATTGCTTTCTCCAATATAAAAAATATAAGTGAGTGGGATGGTGCAAACTTTACGCTAAAATCATTTAGTGAATTGACTCACGATCAAGCAGCGGTTGTCACAGACATTCAAGTAAAGAGAAATTCTTTTGGTGATTGTGATCTTAGTTTTAAAATTCCTACTGCATCAGAAAAGCGCACTGCGTTAGTTGATTTGGGAAAACATTTAGGAATGTTTTGGGAAGGTACACAACCTCTTGATCCATTAGAAATCGCAAAGAAAATCAAGCAAGCAACAAAAGAAATTAACGAGAGGACTGTTCCTGAATGAAAAGGACAGTTAAGAATGATTTTTTACTACCAGGAATGCTCACTACTAGATGGACGCAGCTTAAAGCGCATCCAGAACAATCACGCCTTTGGTACAAACCATCTCGATTCAATGTAAATCCAGCAGGACGAAGATCAGGTAAAACAGAATTAGCAAAGAGAAAATTGGTTTATAATGCAATTGCAGGGTTGAGTCAATTTGATGATCCTCGATATTTTGCAGCTGCTCCTACATACAATCAAGCAAAAAGAATTTATTGGGATGATTTAAAACGTTTGATTCCAAAATGGTTTTTGGCGAAACCACCATCTGAATCAGATTTGACAATACATGGAATCAATGGCTCGTTAATTCAAGTTATTGGAATGGACAAACCAGAACGCATTGAGGGTTCTCCATGGGATGGTGGAATTTTAGATGAATTTGGTAATATGAAAAAAGATGCATGGGCAAAGAATGTTAGACCCGCATTATCAGATAGAAAAGGATGGTGTGATTTAATTGGTGTTCCTGAAGGCAGAAATCATTATTATGATATTGCAAAAGAAGCACAGGAGAATAAATCTGGTGAATGGGGATATTTTTGGTGGATTAGTGCTGATATTTTAGATCCTTTTGAAATTGCTGCTGCAAAAGAAGATTTGGATGAATTGACTTATCAACAAGAATATGAAGCATCATTTTTGAATTTTGAAGGTAGAACTTATTATGCATATTTAGATCATACACATAATGCAAGAATATCATATGATCCTTTACAACCATTGATTTTTTGCTTCGATTTTAACGTTGCTCCAGGAGTAGCGGCAGTTGTTCAAGAGAAGCAAATTACTGATTGGCGTACTGGTTTGATGTTAATAGGAGAAACTGTTTCGGGTATAATTGGAGAAGTGTTTATACCGCGTAATTCTAATACGATAATGGTGTGTAAAAAATTGATTACTGATTGGGGCAAACACAATGGAAATGTGATTTGTTATGGTGATTCAACAGGTGGTGCAAATAAATCATCATCGATTGGAGGATCAGATTGGGATTTAGTGAAACAAGTTTTACGTCAGCATTTTGGAGATAGATTGTCGTTTTGTGTTCCCGCTGCAAATCCATCAGAGCGTGATCGTATTAATTCAGTTAATTCGCGTTTGCGAACAATGACTGGAAAAGTAAGATTGATGGTAGATCCTAATAAAGCACCTCATGTTGCAAAAGATTTTGAAGGTGTGCAGTGTGTAAAAGGCGGATCAGGTGAAATTGATAAGAAAATAAATCCTGAATTGACACATTTAACGGATGCAATAGGATATTATATACACAAAGAATTCCCAGTAAGAAAAATTGAAGCTGGTATGGTTTCAGTGCGAGGCGTATAATTATGATGCTCAGAAAAAAGGTTGATTTGATTAGTGAGTGTTGTGGAGCAAAAGCTATTGTTAAAGACGTATATATTTGTGGTGCATCAGCTATGGGGTCTTTTTATTATTATTGCACAGGATGCCATTTGCCATGTGAATTAACAGGGTATGCTGCTAATGCGCAACAGGAGAGTGAAGATGACAGAATTGCAATTGAAAATTAAAGAAGCATTAGAAAAAAATTCAACAGCACGTTCAGCAGATATTGCTGCGTTAGTTGGGACATCGGCAAGTTCTGTGCGTGCAGTTAAGCGATTGATTGTATCTGGAAAATGCAAAACGCAATATTATAGCAGAAGTCCATTTCCTAAAATTTTAATACCAGCAGAATGTCCCACTTGTCATGATTATCATGTGATTAGTTGGCGTGGTGAATTGCCAGCAAAAACTCCTAAAGTATATTGTAAAAAACACAAAAAAAATCGCAACATTAGCGAATCTCATATATCGGCTGGTTATCCAGCTGTTCCTGCTAAACCTAAAAGCCACAGAATATTGTAAATTGCAAGTATGACAAAATGTGTTGTTATACTTGTGAAATATTGAAAAATAGTATATAATAATTTTGAAAAACAAACTTTATGATGTTTTGTTGTTCAACATTATTAACAATATTAATTTAAGGAGGGTTCAGTGGAGCAAACCGCAATTAGAAAAGCAAATGCAATGTATTGTACAGATTGTGAATCTATTTACAATATGGTTTCGCATAGACCATATTGTCCTAATTGTGGTAATTTATTTACTCATCCATTATCATGTATGGGGAGACCAATAAAGGAGGTTCAAAATGATGAGAAAAATGTTGTCGGTTTTTATGATCGTAAGCACCTTCCTCGTCCTTTCACATCTTTACGTCTTGCAACACGATCTAGTGATTCCAGTCAAAATAGTTATGAAGCAAACAACAACAGCAGCACAATTGCGCTCAATTGGAGTAAATTCAAATATTGCACCTTCAGTGGAGATGGTGTCAAAACAAACGGGATTGTCTCCAGAATTATTGATTGCATTAATGTACACAGAAAGTACGGGCAACGCAAAAGCAGTGTCAAGCAAAGGTTATAAGGGATTGATGCAAATTCCTTTTGCTGTTTATTATACTGATGCTAATTTATTGATTGGTGCACATATTTTTAATGAGAAAATGAAACAAACAAATCGCAATTTAATTCATGCTTTATGTTTGTATAAAGGGTACCCAATTGATTCTGAACGTGGTATTATGCAAGCAAAAAAAGTTATTGCATTGAAAAATAAATTGCAAATGATTGGAGAGTCATAATGAAATCTGAATTGAAAAGAAAGACGGGTGCACAAGTTATTATGCTTAACAATGTGCCACAATTAGTAATTTTATCTACACGGTCAAAAATTGCTCCTATTGTTTCAAAGTTGAGGACTGCGCATTTTAAAGAACTTTTGAAAGGTTTTGCACCATGTACGCGAGTACAGTATCAAAATCGTTTTAACTGGAGTATTGTTAGTGTAGATTATAAAATAATTGATGAATAAGGAGAAAGAATTATGTGGGATCAGTTTAAGACATTTATGGGTGGATTGTTATTTCAGGTTTTGATTGGATTTGCTGCAGCAACAATTTTAGTTGGGTATGGAATGTTTTATTATCAGAAGTATCGAACAGAAGAAGCAATAAAACTTGGTTGTTTTATTCATAATAAGGTTGTTTATGAAATTAAAGAGAGGCAATAATGGAAAGAACAAAACAATTAAAACAAATAAAGGATTTTGTTGACTTGGCGTCTTCAGCTGCAGAGCAGTTTGATGATGAATTGATTGATCAAGATGAGTTTGTTAAGCGTATTGAAAAATATATTGCGGATTATAGGGCAGGCAAGAAGATCGGCATGTATAGTTTGGAAATGCCATTTGGCGAATACAAGGGAGAGATGATTGATGAGTTGCCAACCACTTATTTGTTTTGGTTGAAAGATCAGGAATGGTTTGAATGGAAATTCAAAAGCCACCATGATGCGATGATGGGCACATTAAGATCAAGGGGTGAGATCGATTAGGAGGAAGGAATGATATGACAGTAGACGATAAGAGACTAATTGCCGACTATATGGGGTTAATATTTAATCCTGCCAGAATGTCATTGTATGAGTATTATAATGGCAGGGAGTTTCACTTCAATCTCAATGATGCAAGGATGTGTGTTGAGAAGATGGAAGAGAATAGAGATTGGTGGCATTTTTGGTTATCAGCAGAAGACTTGATGCGGAAAGATGAAACTTTATCGTATAATCATTGTAATGAGTCAGATAGTTCACTTTTATGCAGATGGTTATTTTATAACTTCTTTGCTGTAATGGCAAAGTGGTTAAGAGAGAGGGAGGTGAAATGAAAGCAGGAGATGAAGTGGTTTATATCGGCTGTGATGATAAGCAAAAGAAATTTGGCAATTGTGATGATCCATCAGCATTGACCATTGGCGCCATCTATACGATCAGCATTGTTGAAATCCATACTTGGCATACCAAGATTAGCCTTGTGGGATATGAAGGCAAATTTAATTCCGTTTGTTTTGATATGGAGTGATGAAAATGGAAAAGCCAAAATGTTTGGGTGAGCCATCAGAATCAATTATGCTTCCTCCTTGCAGGAGAGCACATGGTTACGATATGCCAGAGTTGGGACAGGATATTATTGATGCAATCAAATGGATGATGACCCAATATGATGATGTCCGTTTTGAATATGGGATCGCATGGGGCGATCCATATGCCTATTTGGTTGGCCTTGTAAGAAAGGAGTAATGAAAATGTGGTTGATTGATGTTGCATTGGTTTATCTTTCTGTTCTGGTTGTAGTTGCCATCGTGACAACGATTAGGAATGAAATTATTTTTCGATATGTCATGCGTAGGATGGAGGAGGTGTCCGAGGAATCAAGAAGATTGGTTCATTCTGTTGGGATTGATGATTATATGGCGCCATGGCGGGAATTTTTGGCTTCATTGGATTATAGTAAAATGATGTGGCAATTACATAAATGGAGTTATGAAAGTTTTTATCCATCAAAGGAGAGAGATGAGCGATGATCAGCATTCAAAATGTGTCCGAACAATACAGCAAGACAGGATTGCAACAATATTTAATCAGAATCAATGATCATGAAATTTGTTGTTTTAATCATCTTGCAAGCGATGGGCTGGCCATATGTTTGGTAAGGGCAAGCGTGGCTGTGGCCAAAATAGAAAAGGAGAAACGTCATGAGTGAAGAAATTGTTCGTTGCAAAGAAAGAGTTTGGCCTCCTCCTGGATGGCATAGCTATCAATGCACACGTAAAGTGTGGAAAGATGGCTATTGCAAACAACACCATCCTGATTCTGTTAAGAAGCGGCGGGAAGAAACTGAGAACCGCAGACATGAACAATTTGAAAATTCACCATATTGTATAATTCAGCGATTGACTGAAGAGAACAAAAAATTGAAGGAAGAGAATGTTAAATTAAAAGAAGATAATGAAAAACTTAAATTAAACAAAAGTGATATATAATAATGCAGGCACACATTATATTTTGTAATAATGGAATAAAGCTGGTTGTTGTTGGTGAACATAAGATTGCTGTCGCAAAAATGGATGAGCTTAAAAAAGAGTCTTTTGAAAGATATTGGTGGATGGGTATGGATCGTGGGCGATATGAGTCTTTGTGCCATTGGCATATTATGACATACGAATGTATTGTTGAAATTTGAGGAATAAGTGATGATGTATATAAAGATTGAAGTAACGGGAGAAGACGCAGTTGAGTTTGGTGTTGATTCTATACCAGATAGGAAAAATAAGTTTTTGTATACAACTAATGGTACAGAAGTTGAAATACTTGCTTACTTTAAATCAGATAAGTGTGTAGAAAAATTTGAAAACATAATGAATTTTATCTTTACAAATCTTGCTAGCACACGTTATATAAGTTTAAAAAGAGGAGAAACAAAATGAATTGGTTGAAGCAATTACAAATTCTGCTGCAAATGCTGAATTTATGAAATTGTGTTTTATAAGCCTTGAACTAAAACGAAAATGGTTCTTTGGGGATGGGGGTAAGGATGCCAATACTGATAAAGACTGATAAAGAAGTGGAGCATTATGACAAAGGAAGAATTTGAACAATTACATGACCATTGTGTAAAGGGATGGCGCTTTCTTGAACGGATTGGTTGTTTTGATAAACCAGATTATTTTATGCACTATGAAAGAATGTGTCCAGCCTGTGAGATTGCAGAATTGACAGCTAAATTGTTTACGATGAGGAGGCTTAGAGATGTTGCATCATGTGATTTTTGTCCAATAACAGTATGGAGGAAGCAAAGATATGCAGTGACAGAAGGGATTGATGTGTTGTCTGATGATTATTATGTAATTGTTCGAAGGCCTGAGTGTCAGCGATATGCACACTCATTATATTCTCAGTGGGTTTATGCAGCATCATCACAAACACCAGTTATTGCAAGAAAGATTGCTGCTGGAATGATTGCATCTCTTGAGTGGGAATTTTTACCACAGTATGAAAGCGTCGATGTGTCTGCTCTGATAGATTATCTTAAATAGTGGAGAGATGAAGATGGGCAAACAAAAAAGATTAGTCAAAGTTAGATTTGATGATGAAGCATGCCATCGGGCTATTTGGTTGTGGTTGCATAAAAATCCAAAAAAGAAAAAACGAGATTACCCTGGCATCAAGACCATTGAGAGATTATTGGATAATGATCAACTGATATTAGTGAAAAAGAGTAATCGATTCTTGGAAAAGACAAAATTGAAATTGCAGTTTGAAGTCAGCAATCATTTCTGTGATCATCATTGCTTTGCTTGTGCTCATACAATGATTAATCATCAGATTGATTTGACAGGCTCACCTAAATGCAGCAAATGTCCATTGGATTTTGGTGAAAAGACTTGTGAGCAGGGTGCAAATTCATTGTATCGGAAATGGAAGGTGGCTATTGATTTGGAGACTAAATCAGAACTGGCATTGGCAATCGCCAATCTTCCTTGGGTAGAAAAGAAGTGATGATGTAATAAAGGAGAATACCATGATCATAGACAAAGAAAAACAGAAAGAGTTTGAAAAAGCAGCAGAACCATTGATCCAGTTTTTGCGGGAGAATTTCCATCCACATGTTTCTGTTATTGTTGATGGTTCATCGGCTGAATTGCTAGAAAGTATTTGTCTGAAACGTATACCAGAATAAGAAGTGGAGGTGCATTATGCATCCAATAAAATTTAGACAACTTGTAAACGGAAGATTTCATTATTGGGGGTTTTTGGAAAGAGATTCTTTTATTGGACCTGTAAATCCACTTGATCCATCATACTAATTCACTGGACTTTGCGACTGCAAAGGTAAAGAGATTTATGAGGGTGACATTATTGAGGTACGTGGAAGTGGAAGAAAATTTGAAGTCAGGCGTAGTGTTACTGGATGGGAGTTAGTTGGTAATTTGTTCAATGATTGCGCTTCTCATATAATATCTATTATCAATCAAGGCGTAGTTATTGGCAATATTTATGAGAATTCTGAATTGATTGTAAAGGAGAAAATATGAGAAACAATGAAGTGAAAAAACAGCTTAATTCATCAGAAGCAGTTTATGGTTTTGCCGCATGGTTAACGACTCGCAAAGAAAAAACAGTTATGTCTGCAACAGATGATACAGCACCAATAGCAAAACTTGTTGATGAGTTTTGTAAGGTAAATAATCTTCCAGAAGTTTCTGAGAATTGGCCAAATAATTTGATACATCCTGGTGGAAAGTTGTTGTGCCGTCCTATGGAAAAAGATGAAATAATGAATGTAAACGCAATAGTGCAACAGTTTTTAGTTGATGCGGGATATGATGGACTCGTTGATATATCTGGTGATTGCGGGTGTCTCGTTACTGATTTTGTTCTATGCGGAGAAATACAAGGATCTTGTAAGGCTGCATATAATCATGGAGATAAAAATAATTTTTGCATGAGAGAAGAACCTAAAAAATAATGAGATTGCACTGTTTGAAAGGATAATAAAATGTTATACAAAGGATGCACTTGTGGACAAAATAAAATTGATTGTGTTGACTGCATGAAAAATTATATTTCCAGTATGAATGTGTTAGCCGGTAAGATCAAATACAGGGTCAATGAAATATATGAGATCAGTTCGATTGATAAAGATAAAAATGTTCAAGATACTGCAATCGAATGGCATGCAGATAAGTTAAGAAAATTACTTTCATGAGGGGGAGAATCATGGATATTTTAGAAGATTTGAGAAATGCAGATAGGAAAGGTGTTTGTCCACCTCAGAATTGGACAACGAGAGCAGCCGATGAAATAGAGAGGCTTCGTAATGCGCTTCACGTTTTTATGGGTGACGAAAAATATGAAAAGTTTTTAAATGAACATGATCCAACAAAACTTGTAACAATAAGACAAGAAAATGGCCACTTATTTAGATGTGTTTGTGGTTGCAATGTATTTTACCATCCATCAAACGATAATACGTTATATAAATGTAATGCTTGTCAGACTTTATATAGTGGAGTTTAGAAAGGAATAGATGATGCATTTTGAATTATTTGGCATAGAGTGGTGGGGTTATGACGAAGGATTTGGATTTTGGTTGTTGTCCATTGAAACAGAGAATCGGTTGCGATCATTATTCTCACTATACAAATCACTTGGTCAATGGCAATTGACCTTATTTTTTATCCGTGTATTTTAACAATGGTGTGAATTAAAGAATATTTTGAAAACTAAAGTATTTATTTAACAACTGATCCAAACGCCAATGATGTGATATAATTAATTTGTTGTTATTGAGAGTTTATGCAAAAATACACATCAATTAAAAGGATGGTGATCAAATGACAAATGAAGAATTAGAAGTTTTAGAGAATTATTGTAAATTAGGATGGACGCATTTAACAAATACAGGTGAGCATGGTAAACCAAAAAATTTTAGACATTTTAAACATTATTGTCCTGCTTGTGAGATTGCAAAACGCACAGATGATATACTTAAAACATCTGTAAATTCGTACAAAGTGCCATGTGAGTATTGCCCTATCACTATTTGGCGAGAGCTAAGAAACAATCTTATGAAAGAATACAAGAGTAACTATAGAAGATGTGAGTTTATATCAGAAGAACCAATGTGCGAATGGGGTGATGGTTTTTATAAAAAATGGAGATTAGCTAGTCAACATTTAAATCCAAATGCTATAAGGAAATTTGCAGCTAGTAATATTGCATTGTTGGAGTGGACATATATACCTGAGTATGATACAATTGAAGTTAGTGATTTAATTGAATTTATTAATCAAAATCCAAATGTTGAATGTTGAAAGGAGAGGTTATGGAAGCACATGTAATTTGCTGCAATGATTCTGTGGAATATGTATTTGTTGGCACCAAAGAAGCTGCTCACAAGAAGGTGGAAGAAGTCATGCAGCAATTCAACAAACGCTTCACAGACAATACTGGAAATTCAAAATCAGTGCAATACTGGCACATTCATACCGTGCCTTGTGCTGTAGTAGGAGGCTTAGGGCTTCTTGATGGTAATGAAAGATTCATCTACCTCGCACACAGGAAAGGTGTGAAAGCTGAATTGAAATGTGAAGTGATTGACATCGATCACGAGGGCAACTATCAAGTGCGGATTATCAATGGTGGCTGGACAGGAACTTTCAATCCAGTTCTGAACACTCTGAAGGTGCACAGAACTGGTGAAGTTCACGAGGCGTTTGTTGTGCCAAATGGACACATTGAAGGTTACTAAAGGAGCATTGTATGGGAGAAATGGCTGAGTGGTTGAGAGAGGGGGGGATGAAATGAAAGCAGGAGATGAAGTGATTTATTAAACATTGAAAGGAACCTATAAAATGAAAATGTTAAAAGTTATTGTTGTTGGAATCGTTTCTATATTTTTTTCTTTATCAATTTTGTACGGTTGTTATTGGGTTGCAAAAACAGTCAGCTACTCATTCTTTTATGAAGATATGGTTATTAGAACCATAAACAAAACAGTCAAACCGGAAGCACTGAAGTAGTTACAATTAACAGTGAAATAAGCGGAAAACGTGTGGGAGGTGCGTCATGAGTGAAGAAATTATTCGGTGTCAAGTTAAAGTATGGTTGGGGTGGAATAGACATCAATGCAAACGTAAAGTTTGGAAGGATGGATGTTGCAAACAGCATCATCCTGAATCTATAAAGAAGCGATGTGAAGTGGCGGATAAGCGATATGAGGAAAAGCAAGCAAAATCTCCATATGCTCTTATCAAACAATTGATGGAAGAAAATAAAAAATTGAAGGAAGAGAATGATCGATTTAAGAAAGGCAAACTAATTAAGATCGATGCAAATAAATTACTGACAAAAGCATATAGCGTAGAAGTGGAATACAGTGATGATGGTAAACATTGGACTCCTGCAAAAATCAGCGATGGTAAATTTGTATTGCCAGTTGACACTATGTTTTATAGAAGTGTATTTAAGGGGCAGTAGTTGGCGGTGCAGTTAAATTGTTTTTTTAATATGCAAAAATAAAATATGGAGGGAGATCAACTATGTTTTCAGTAAAACAAAAGCGTGAAATATCCGATGCAGTTCAAAAGATTTTGAGGGGAACAGAACACCCCGAACTTCCCGTGGGCGAAATAAAATTTCTGCTTCATGTTGATGGAGCAGAATCGTGGTCTTGGGCCGACATTAAAAATAATGGCTCAGAACCCGATCCCGGCGTGAATATTCATAACGAGATGCAAGATAAGCGGTGATGACAGAGTTAACCATATGGATGAGAAAAAAGCGATTAGAGCAGATGCAGCATTATTAGCCATGTGTCAAAGGATATTTGGTGTTGACATAGTAAAAGGCGCTTATGTGGTCACATACGATTATGGTAATTGTGACCCCGGTGAAGTCAAACAACGCTTAGATGAGGCTACTTTTACTGATGATGGGAAAGCCGAAATCAGTTATGACGCACAGGAAATATTGGTTGAATTTTGCAATGGCAATTCTGTGATTTTTCAAAATTCCGAGTGGGCTACAATTTGGAAAGTTACAGAAAAAGTAGAAGTGTATCTGGCATAACACAAGAATATGACAACCTATCACACTTTTTACAGGGGAGGAGAATAAAAATGAAATTAATCAAAGGACAGACTGCGGAAATTTTAGCAATTACAGGAGTGGAAACACTGCCGGGAACTTATAATGAACCAAACAAATTGATTGAATTGGCGGGAAGGACTTGTTACAAGTCCGAAGATAAGATTACTGAGGACTCCGCAACTAAATTTGTGGACATGCTTAAATCCAATAAGCACGGAGCTATGCTTGAGCATTCGTGGCAAGCACGTCGTTATGTTTTTGGGCAATCCGACATAATCAAAGCATTGTATCATGGAAAATATTTGCATTTTGTATTTGAGGATGACAGGCATACAGTTGTCACGGGAAATGATCGGGCGTTTTCTGAGTGGGAAACAAAAGTCGAATCCATCTCGCCACGTGTTTATCAAGTTCCATATGCACACGAAGTCCTCACACTTGCCGAGAAATATAATGCCCCTGAATTGCTATCCATGACAGCCAAATTTGTGACGAATCGGGGCGTCACTCATGAATTGGTGCGTCATCGTCCACCATCGTTTGCTCAAGAGAGCACGCGATGGTGCAATTATGGGAATGAACGATTTGGACAACACTGCACTTTTATCATTCCATCATGGGCTTATGACTATATTCCAGAAGGGGAGTATAGTCAGGTGGATGTTTGGAATATGGCGCATAGTTTACACAACAGTGTGGGGGAAGGACTACAAGCAAATGCAATTTCTTCATGGATATTTGCGGTAAATAGTAGTGAACAGCATTATTTTAATTTGTTAAAAAATGGAAAGAAGCTTGAAGAAGCGAGGGATGTATTGCCAAATGCATTGAAAACTGAAATCATTGTGACGGCTGATCTGCAAGAATGGGAGCACATTCTGAACTTGCGATTCTATGGAACATCAGGCAAGCCTCATTTTCAGATGAAAGAATTAATGGAGAATTTTTTACAGCAAAGATCTGCGGCATTAGGGTTATAATATAAATAGAGGATTGAAAATGATTCTATGCGATAAATGCAAAAAGAATATGAATATTTTTGATGAGTCTATTGAAAAAACTGAATGGGTAATGAAGTTTAAAACAAAAGTTAAACCTAATGTTTATAAAAGAATGTTGGAATTAGCACTTAAACAGCATTGTGTAGTAAATATTTTTCAAGTTTATGAAATGCAAGGTAAATTTTGGGTAATAGCTTTTAATGCTGATCCACAAGTTTGGGCCGATAAATTTAAACATCAAAAGGATGCTGTTGCATTGTGTAAAAAAATGGGATGGAAGTATAAAATTGAAAGAGAAGAAAGAATACTATGAATAACAAGGTGTTGGCAACAAAAATAACGGAGAGGTTGTTGAAGATATAGCAGACTTTGTTTATACCAACAGAGAAAAAATAGGTGAAATTTTGTCGTGTAAAGAAGTCGTTAAAACAAAACAGAATGTGTGAAAGATATGAAATGCCCTAAATGCAATTCAGACGTTGAGATGATGGTTGATGTAACTATTTTAGCTCCATCTGAGATGGAAGGTCGATTTTCCAAAAAGAACTTGCGAAAAAAAGAAGTGAAGCTGTATGCCGCCAATTGGCAAAGAGCTTCTTATTTTTGCAGGAATGATAAATGTCGTTGGGTGGATAGACCATCTCAACAACCCATAAAAGAAGAAGGGGCGATGACTTACGTAAAAATTATGGAAATGTTGTTTGGTAAAAAAATTATTAATGATGTAAAAGTGGAATTGAAAGGAGAGCGTGATGTCTAAAAATAATGCTGATGAGTATAATATTTGTGTTTGTATGACATGTAAAGATCAGCCCGAGTTTCCGACAAATGAATTTCGCAAACACCTACAAGATGTTCACCACACAACAAAAATGATGGGAGAGCGTAGAATGTTAGCACATATAGATGCTAAAGATTATTTTATATGGGAGTGGGCGTGGACAATTGGTCATATTGAATTTATTCAGAAGTCACGTACTAAACGATCAAAACCATTTGGTGATTGTAACAATGAAACTTATTAAAGAAACATTTCCTACAATTACAATAGTAAAAATAAAATTTAAAAAATTTGAGCTTTGGTTTGAAAAAGAGCCAATAAAATATAGAAGCGAATTTAGATGGTATCATACAGTATATCCTGAAGGTGGAGGTTGTTATGTTGTTAGATGTTTATTTGTAACTTTTATTCTTTGGTATTAAAATATTTTAAATCTATTGAGGAGACAATAAAAATGAAATCTTATGATAAGGAATCATCAGAGTATGTATTATGCAGAAAATCATTAATTGATGAATGTAAAAAAGTGATTGATGATAGTTATGCTGGTAATAATGTTTTAATGATTGTTGAAGAAGTGATTGATGATAAAAATCAAGTTAGTTTACTTGGTCATTTTGATCAAGAATTTATTCTTCATGCATTGGAAACTTTATATTTGGCTGATTCTGAAATGTTTACATTTTTTGTTTTACAAAAAGCTATTCAGATGAGGAAGGCTATAGAAGTAAATGATACAAACATCATTGATGAGCACAAAACCGTTCAGTGATGTGAGGCTGCTGCGGGACAGAATATATAGGAGGTGATGGGTGGAAAAAGAAGTAACAGCAATTACTGAGAAAGTGGTACCTGTGCGTTGTCCGATGTGTAATGGTGCTGGAAGTTTGCTTGGTGGATTTTATGATTCATCCGTGATAAATTATTGTCCAACAGGATTTGTCCCTTGTCACCATTGCAAGGGCAATGGATTGATATGGTGCAAGGAAACAACCCGAACAACATATCCGATGATTCCAGATCATATTATATCGACGAAAGCGGGCTGTTGGAATTGTGCCATCAGGGATAATTGCGAGCGAGCAAAATGTGGATGTTCGGATTATATATTGGATAAAAAATAAAAAGAGAATGGAAGGGGAAAGCCTGTGGGAGAGTACGCAATCGTAATACAAGGCGAAGATGATGATCAAGTTGGGATGATTCAAATGAAATGTGGCGATATAGCTATTTTGACTTACTCCAAAAATCCTGCTGTGGGAATATGCGGTGATATATGCCGTAGGGTTAATCATTTGGGGTGTTTCATCGTGGAAAATCTGACGCGACGATCTGCATGGATGAGTGAAGTGGGTGCAGATGGGAATATGGTCAGGATATTGGATGTTGAAAAGATCATCATCCAAACCATTCAATAAAGGAGGTGATAGATCATGAAAAAATTAATTCTGAATGTTGATGTTTGTGTTGGGACACCATTGCGCCAAGCACTTCTTGATGCTTTGGCATTGGCAGAACAGCTGTCATTGTCGTATGTCAACGTTCATTATGGCGAGAACAATTTTGCTGTTGCTGGCGATTGCACACATATGGATATTGACAGGGCCATTGCTTTATTTGAGAAGGCCATTGCTGATCAGTGTTGTAATTTTTTTACACTAAGAGTTGTAATAGGGAAAGAGGGTGCTGCTGACACAAAAGAGCAGCAAGGTAAAATGTCACTAATAGATAGACTGGACGTTGCAGCAAAGGCTTCAACACTTTCTACACTAAATCATATTGGCCACTGGAAACCAAGTGGTGTTGGTCAATGGAATCCACTTGATCAATCATCCACATCTGCAACCATTACCAATCTGGATGATAAATCCATGTTGGATAATTTACCGCCATCCGAATTGATGAATAAACATGATGAATAAATCTCCGGCTTTCGGCTGGCCGGTCAACAAAGAGCCGAGATTGATAATAAAAGGAGGTTGGATGATTAAACACTAGTATTGTATGATTGGGGATGGGAGCTTTTGCTCCCTGAACCAATAAAATAATCATGTGATTGAAAGGACAATATGAATAAATGACTGAATATGGTTGGCGAATACTGTGTTTTATTATTGGAGCGGCAATTGGTGGATTTGGTGGTTTGATGGCTGGAACGTTATGTAAAGTTGCACATAAAGAAGATGAAGATGAATATTAAATGGATATTTAGTTTATGAAAAAAAATAAAGCATTAGAAAGTGTTAAACGTGAAATTAACGTGTTGAAAACTAAAATTGAAGTGCTAGATTTGCGTATCGCATCATTACAATCAAAACGCTTTAATCAGCAACGTCATATGCGAACTTTATGTAAAAAACTTTTGACAGAAACAAATAAAGTGATTTATAATTAATATGAAATACATGATTTTGATTGGAAAGCCCACTCATTTGGCAAATGGACGGATTACAGCTTGTGGTATTTTTGCAAATGATAAGAGTTATGATCCAAGAGATGTTGATTGCGTTAGATGCAGAAAAACAAAGAAATTTAAATATCTTATGAATGGAAAATCAAATAAGGGAGACTAAATATTAATGAAAATAGTGGATTTTACAAATAATGTTGTTAATCCTAGGTTGGAACAATGCCAACGTTTATTAAGTGAATTGAAAAATAAAGAATATAATAACGATGATAAATTTTATTGCTTTAAACGTGTTGCACAGATTCGCAATGTACATGTAATTGAAGCATGGGATGGTATGCAGAGTAAGCATTTAATGTCATTTTTTGATATGATTAATGATGCAAAAGCTGGTAAATTTATTAGTGAAAAATTAATTAACAATGAAATTACAAAAATAATTAATTACATTTTAATGTTTGAGGGATTGGTAAAAGAACAACAGACGCAAAAAGAGCATATGGATGATCCAACAGATGAAACAAGATATTAAAAAACAAATGCTTCAAAGAACGGATGAATGCACTAGTGCAGTGCAAAATCCTTATGAGGATAATGGCAAATGGTATTGGTATGATGAAACTACTTTACCATATGGCCCGTATGAAACGAAAGAGCAAGCTCAATGCGAATTACAAAAATACGTTGATTATTTATTGAAACTTATGTAAAAATAAAATTATGTTTTGGCAATAGAAATTTGTTGATGAGAGGTGAGAAAGATGACTAAATCAGAAAAGAATCGTAAGCGATATGTTGAAAATCGTCAGCATATTTCTATGATTGCAAAAATATATCGTGAAAATAATAGAGATGCGATTAATGCAAAACAAAGGCAACGCTATCGTAGTAATGAGCAGTATCGCAATTATATGTTAAATTATCAAAAGGAGTATCGCCAATTAAGCAAAAATATTGAGGAATAAATATGATAATCATTAATGATCTTAAAAAAGTCAATAAGATGCTATGCGATGCTCCACTTTTTCAAAGGAAGCGTGTAACTAAAAATGAAGATGATTTTGGTGATAGTTTAACTATTGGATTGAAGGTTAAAAGGCGCAATGTACGTTTTCCTGACTTTCAAGATCATGATTTTGGCGTTTTTATTGGTGATCATAGTATAGGGACATATCGTATTTTAGAATTTAAACCAAGTATGATTGTGGTTTATCCTAATGCAATTGAGATGCATAAAGATTGGATTTTAGATCAATCATAATAATTGAAAAATATTTTATTATTTCTTATTTCATGATAAGAAATAGTGCATGAAAAATTATCCAATATTTAAGTACAGAGTAGAGATATTTCAAGATAATGTGTGGTCTAAGTTTTGTTCTTATAAAGTAATAAGAGATGCATTAAAAAAAGGAGAAGCAATTCATTACCGTAAAGGTATTAACGTAAGAGTTATTTATAAGGGTGTGATAATTGCTCAGTGGATATAAATACACTACATGGAAATTGAAGTTTATGTGATATAATATTTATGAGTATGAGATAAATAAAAAAGAAGGAGAAGTTATGGAAATAGTGATTGCAGGTTGTGGAGAAGTTGGAGAGGCAATGGCTGAAGTACTTAGCGACAGAAATTCCGTATATATGCATGATCCAATTAAAGGATATGTATTTACCACAACTGGACATATAGATGTATTGTTGATTGCTTTTCCATATAGTGAAGATTTTATTACTTCTGTTGAAGATTATCAGAATGCATTCAAGCCAGAAATTACAATTATTTTATCTACAGTACCAATTGGCACTAGTAGAAAGTTGGGAGCTTTTCATTCTCCGATAGAAGGAAGGCACAACAATATGGTTGAATCAATTAGAGGACATAGGAGATGGATTGGTGGCGTTAAGCATAAAATTAAAGCTATTCATCTTTTTTTTAATGCAGGTATTGAAGAAGTATATTATGTATCTTCACCGGAGATTACTGAATTTTTAAAATTGCAATCATTAGCTATCTATGGGATTAACATTGAGTGGGCAAGATATTGTGGAGAAGCATCTAAGTCTCTTGGTGCTAATTATAATCTTGTAATAGCATACAATCAAGATTATAATAATTTGATAAAAAGTGTTCATAAAGATGATAGTTTAATAAGATATAATTTGGTGCCACCAAATGGAAAGATTGGCGGACATTGTGTTTTGCAAAATACACCTTTTCTGAACGATCATTTCCCGCATGGCTTCATCAAAGAAATGTTAAGGCTGAACCAATCAGAAGAGAAACCGAAAGATGAATAAAAAAGAATTTAAACTGCTGGAAAAATATTGCAAGGATGGGTGGGTTGCATTATTTAAAAATGGTAATAATGAAAAGCCTGTGAGATTTGATATATTTCGTAATGAATGTCCGGCTTGCGAGATTGCTTATCACACAAGAAAAGAATATTTTGGTAATTTCTTTGGCGAAATGTATTGTGCTTATTGCCCTGTTGATTTTTGGCGTTTGAAAAGGGAAAGACTTTTGCTCGCCAATAAAAATTGGCCATCTCTTGGTTATATGATTAAAGGTAATGCTGTATGCGAATACGAGGAGATTGATTCCAATGGTGAATGCATGGAGCCATATCGCAATTGGAGGTTTTCCCGTTCAAGAGTTAATTCACTTGAAGCAAGGAAGATTGCTGCTAAGCAGATTTCAGAAATGCCGTGGACATTTCTGAATGAATATAAAAAAATTGACATGTCTGATTATATCACGAGAATTAAATTATTCAATCCACCAGAACGCAAAATTCCAGAGGAGGATTAAAAATGATTTCGTTTATTTCATTGGTTGTGTATTTAACCATCATTCTGATCATTATGTTTTATTCAGTGACGGAAGGGCAATCAGCGCTGATTGCCTTTTTTCAGTCTGTGGTTTTGGTTGGTATCCTATCAGGTGTGCCGGCTTTATTAGGTGTATTAATTGGGATGAATCGACGTAGAATTCAATCATTGCAAGGGAGGCCTGTGAATGATCGTGGAATCGAAATTGAACGAAGACGTCCGCAATGAAGTATTATGGAATATGATTGGTGATGTGATGATCGGAGTCATTCTGTTTGGATGGCTTTTTGTGATTATCAGTGACATGATTGCATCATTTAACTGACGGGAGAAAAAATGAATATAGCGATTATTAGTGATTGGAATATTGGCGGACAACCAACTTTTTTAATGAGAGCTATCAATAAATATACGGAGCATAAAGCACGTTGTATTATTGCTTATGATGATAGTTTTAAATTTGATAAAGATATTCTTCTTGATTCAGATTCTGCAAAAGAAGAGGCAGCTGAATGGTGCAATAAAGCAGATTTTTTTCATTTTGGTAGAACTGTTTTTAATTGGCCTGGTATTGATTTTAACAAATTGCTTAAAAAGGATAATTGTTGCATAAAATATTATGGATCTGAGTTACGTAATAATTATCGACAAATTAAAGCTTTTCACGATAAAACAGGGTTGGCTGCAATTACTGGGACAGATTGGACCATTACAGGTAGATTACTTAATTCATTTTATCATTTAGGTTCATATTTTACTGCATATGGTGATATGCAAGAAGAACAAATTCCAGTACATAATGATACTGCAACATTAAAAATTTGTGCTGGTAGCGCTGGTTCTCCATTAAAAGGCTACGATGTATTGCATCACATTGTTCAAGAATTACAAGCTGAAAATGCTAACGTGTCGTTGGAATTTATTTCACAAGTGTCTAACGAAGAATGTTTACGTCGTAAGTTAAGAAACAATTGTACATTTACTTCATTGCATGGAGGATGGGGTATTAGTGGTGTTGAATCTATGTTTCAAGGCCATGTTATATTGAGCTGTTTGGATCCTTGGGTAATGAGTTTATATCCTAACAATAAAACAATATTGGTAGATGCTGGAAATTTAAAACAATGCATAAAGCAATTGGTTACCACTGATTTAATACATGATTTGCATTATATTGGGATGGAAAATCGTCGTTTTGCAATTGAAAATTTTAATACGCGTACAATATTGAAACGTTATTTGTATTTGTTTGATTTGATTATGAATGGCAAAAAATATTTAGATGGAAATCATTTACCAAGCAATATTTATGATTTTAAATAAAAATATCTTTTAAATTGTTACATTCCATAATATAATCACCATATAAATTTTATTGCTTAGGAGAATGAAATGTCTAATCCAGAAATTCATCCATCTACTAAAATTTGGCATTCTGACAAAGTAAATATTTATGGTGATTGTAAAATAGGTAGAAATTGCAATATAGGCGCATTTGTTGAGATTGGTCCAGGAGTTATTATAGGCGATAATGTAAGTATTGCAGCTTTTTGTTTTATCCCGTGTGGTGTTACTATTGAAGACAATTGTTTTATTGGTCCGCGTGTAACATTTACTAATGACAAATATCCTCCTAGCAATCGTGATAATTGGGAACCAATAGTAATTAAAAAAGGAGCAAGTATTGGAGCAGGAGCAATTATTTTACCTGGCGTTACTGTTGGAGAAAATGCAATGATTGGCGCTGGTACAGTTGTTACTAATAACATAGATTGTGATTGTCGTGTTGCTGGAAATCCAGGAAGAAGAGTAATACCACGTATTGTAGATTACGCAAAAGGTGATTTACAATGACTTCTAAATGGATTGATAGAACATTAATTTCTTCTCCATATTGCATTGGTCTTTGCATTTCTGAAAAAGATTTTTTAGATGAATTAGAACGTCTCAATGTACCTGAAAATGATCGTCCTTATTTTGTGCAATCAAATAAAGATGCGGCCGTTCATTTTTTTAAACAAACAGATACTAGAAATTTATGTGCTTTGGTTTGCATTAAACCACGTAATAATAAAATTGATCCTAATGCATTAATTGGTTTGTTAATTCATGAAGCAGATCATATTTGGCGAGCTATTTGCGATGAATTAGGTGAAACTTTTCCTAGTAAGGAATTTGAAGCATATAGTTTACAAGCAATATCACAAAGACTTATTGAGAAATATAAAGTGCTGCATGATGCAACTAAAATTAAGCAAAAAGTAAAAAGGAGTAGTAATAAGTGATACCATTTTTAAAACCATATTTTGACAATGATGATTTACAAGCAATTATGGAAGTTTTGCAATCTGGATGGGTTGCTCAAGGGCCAAAAGTTGAAAGATTTGAAGAAGCGGTAGCAGATTATTTAGATTGTGAACATGTTGTTTCAGTAACTAATTGCACTGCAGCTTTAACTTTATCATTAATTGCATTAGGTATTAGTAAAAATGATGAAGTTATTATTCCAGATTTTACTTTTCCAGCTACAGCATTAGCTGTTACTAATGTAGGTGCTATTCCAATAACTGCTGATGTAGAATTTGACACGTATAATATTAATATAGATGAATTAAAAAAATTGATTACGAAACGCACTAAAGCTATTATTCCAGTGCATCTTTTTGGATTGGCATGTAATATGACAGACATAATGAATTTTTCTAAACAAGAAGGATTGTTTGTTATTGAAGATGCTGCTTGCGCATTGGGGACAGATGTTGTTTTTGATGATATAATTAAGAAAGCTGGAACTATTGGTGACATTGGTTGTTTTTCTTTACATGCAGCAAAAGGTATTACAACCGGTGAAGGTGGATTGGTTTGTACAAATGATGAAGAATTGGCAAATAGAATTAGAAGACTTTCTTCATTTGGTGATGAAAGAACTTATCGTCGTAGAATGAATGACGTTCCATTTTATTTTGATCCTATTGCAGGAAATTATAAAATGTCAGATATTACGGCTGCTTTAGGATTGTCACAATTGCATAAAATTGATCAATTGACAGATTGGCGCATTAAGGTTGCTCAAGAATGGCATGAAATTATATCTGAAGATGATTATTTTAAAGATAAAATTATTTCACAACCAAAAATAGTTAAAGATCATACTCATATTTATCAGTCTTATGTTGTTGTATGTAGTAATAATCAACAACAAAACATTATTAATCATTTGGCATATAAGGGATTTGTTGCTGGCATAGGAACACATTCTTGTAGTCGTTATCCAAATGTAGTGTATAACAATAAGCATAAAAATTCTGATTATTTATTTCGCAATTCAATTTCATTGCCAAGATATTATGGATTAGAAGTTAAAAAAGAATGGGAAAAGGTTAAGGCTTAAATCAGAAAGGAGAGCTGCATATGCCAACACCAATGAGTTTAGTAAAAGAGTATTTAATTAAGGAACAGTTAAAAAACGATCGAATATTTAAAGAATCATCATTTCAACCATTAACAGAAACAAATTTGTCAGGAGCATTGTATTTTTCACAAAAGGAATACAATATTTTACGTGATCGTGGTAGGGATCGTTGTTTTGGAGAATTAGCTGATGGTAGAATTGTAGAATATACTGAAATGATTACGTTGGATATGCTTCAAGAAGCACCTGATGATGTTTGTCCGTTTGATGATGCTGTTTATTTAGGTATGGGTAAATTTCATCATTGGAGGGATGAACATGGTAAGGAGTGGTAAATGAAAAATAAAAAAGTTTTAGTGTTAGGTGGCGCTGGTTTTATTGGTTCGCATTTAGTTGATTCTTTAATTGAAGAAGGTGCAGATGTTTTAGTTATTGACAATCTTTTTCTTGGAAAGCATATGAATGTAAATAAAAACGCTAAATTCATCAAAATGGATGTTTGTGATGAAAATTTGTATGGTTACGTTTCTAATTTTAACCCCGATGTTGTATATAATTTAGCGGTACTTCCTTTGCCACATTCATTGATTTTCCCATTGGAAAATGTGCGAACTAATGTTAAAATTGTTCAAATTTTATGTGAGTTTGTTAGGAGAGGTTGGATAAAAAAACTAATTCATTTTTCATCATCAGAAGTTTATGGCAGCGCACAATATTCACCTATGTGTGAGGATCATCCATGGAAAGCTTCTACTCCTTATGCAGCGAGTAAAGCAGCTGGCGATATGATTTGTTTATCATATGTTAGTACTTTTGATTGTAATATTTCAATCATTAGACCTTTCAATAACTATGGTCCTCGTCAAAATGCAGGTTCATACGCTGGTATTATTCCATTAACTATTAATAGGATTTTACAGAATGAATCGCTCGTTGTTTATGGTGATGGCAATCAAACTAGAGATTATATTTATGTAAAAGATACTGCATTAGCTGCTGTAATGATGGGTAAGCGAGATGATTTAAAAGGTGAAGTTTTTAATGTTGCATCTGGACATGAATATTCTGTTAATTGGTTGATTACTGAGATACAAAAAACAATGGATAATTTTTATTCTATACCTGAATATTCAAATGCGTGGGTTGTTAAACATCAATCACAGCGTCCAGGTGATGTAAGAAGACATGTTGCAAATATGATGAAAGCAAAGGATAAGTTGGGATTTGAGCATAAAACTTCTATGTTGACTGGATTGAAAGAAACGATTAAATGGTATAAGGAGCAATTATGAAAGTTGAATTGTTAACACATGATAGAGAAGACGAGTATGATAAGTTTTTGAAGTCAAGAGAAGATTCATTGTTCAATGCCTCTTTAATTCATCGTGATTTCATTCGTACATTATGTCCTAATGCATTACCATATTATTTTACAGCTATTAATGATCAAAATAAAATTGTTGGTGTTTTGCCATCTTTTATTTTGAAAGGAAAGATTGGACCTGTTTTAAATTCGTTGCCATGGTATGGTAGCAATCCAGGTGTTGTAGCCGATAGTCAAGAAGCATTTTATATGCTTTTGCAAGCATTTGATAATACTGCACGATGGACAGGATGTTTTTCTTCTACGATTATATCACCTCCTAATCAAGATCAAGATAATTATGAATATTATTTTAACGCTCAAAATGTATTTTGTGATGATCGTAATGGTTTGATTACAAAATTGCCTAAATTTAATGATCATCAACAATTTGCAAGTGATTTACTAAAAAAGATACACCAAAAAACGCGAAATCAAATTATTAAAGCTACACAAAATTGTCAAGTGTATGAATCTTATGGTAATGATGATTGGCAATTTTTAATCAATACTCATAGAGAAAATATGAATTCTGTTGGTGGTGTTCCTAAAAAAAATGAATTTGATATTATTAAAAATCACTTTAAAAAAGGCGATGATTATCGTTTATATGTTGCTTTTACTGATGACGGTAAGGCAGAGCGGTGTGGTGCTTTATTGGTTGAATATTTTAATAAGACAGTTGAATATATTGTGCCAGCGGTCAAACTGGAACATCGTGCTTTAAACCCGATGAATATTTTAATTTTTTCTGCTATGGGTGATGCTGCGCAGAAAGGTTATAAATATTGGAATTGGGGTGGTACAAAATTGCCAAGTCAGGGTGGTGTGTATCACTTTAAAAAGCGATTTGGTGCTAGTGAATCTGAATATAAATATTACACTAGAGTATACGGATATTTGTCGTTTGATGTTACACAAAAATGGTTACGTGAAAATTATCCGTATTTTTACGTTTTACCATATTCATTATTGGATAATGATGTAGATTAATTAAAAAGGAGGTTGTATATGACTACGAAAAAACAGCGAACAAAAACAGTATACCGTAGAGACAATCAAGCCAGGGTTATTCCGTTGAAAAAAGAAAAAGTTAACAAAAAGAAAGGGAAGTAAATATGAATATTCTCGTAACGGGAGCGAGAGGATTTGTCGGTAATTATTTGATCAAAGATTTACTTGCTATTGGTTGTAACGTTGTTGCTCCTAATAGTTCTGAGTTGGATGTTTCTCGACCAAGTGATTTTGATAAATATCGCAATATGCATTTTCAAGCAGTAATTCATTTGGCAGGATTATTGATGATTAATCAACATAAGCCAGAAGATTATTTTCGTGTAAATTCATTTGGTACATTTAATGTTTTAGAGTTTTGTAGAACTGAAAAAATATCAACTTTAATTTATACGATGACACATTCTGATGTTAATGGTATGGATCATGTTAAATCAACTTTGAGGCCGTATGATCCACAAATATTTACAACTGGTGGTTGGGAAGATAATTCAATTCCTTTTATTTCATCTAAGATTGCGGCTGCAGATATGATTGAAGCATACAATCGTAAACATGTGATAAGAGGTGTTATTTTGCGCGTTGCAAATATTCGTGGATATGGTAGCAACGACACAAAATACAATAGCCCATTTCATCAATTTATTAAAAAAGCAAAAGCTGGAGAAACAATTGAGGTTTGGGGGAATCCACCAAAAACAAAGCGTGATTTTATTTATGTAAAAGATGTTTGTTCTGCAATTATTGCAGCAATTGAATGTCAAAGTGCAGTTGGTTATTTTAATGTTGGTTCAGGTATTGGTCTTACTATTGATGATGAAATTAAATTTATTACACAAGTGTTTGGTAATGGTAGAAGTAAAATTGTTTATAGACGTGATATTCCTGAAGTAAGAAAAATAAGTTGTGTTTTTAATATAATGAAGACTCAAATGGTGTTGAATTGGTCTCCAAAATATTCATACGTTGAAGGGCTGCTTGATTTTAAAAAAGAAGAAGCAGCAATGACAAGTAACAATTCCGGAGGGTGGAGGGATTAGAGATGGCTTTTACACCAAATGTAAAAAGTATACATTATCAACATCAAGCAGCAAAATGGACTAAGATACAAACGTTGATGAATGGAGAAGATGGCATTAAGGCAGCTGGTGAACTGTATTTACCTAAATTGTCTGGACAAACTGATACAGAATATGAATCGTACAAAACTCGTGGTACATTTTTTAATGCATTTTCACGAACAATAGCTGGTTTATCTGGAGCTATTATTCGTAAAGAAATGACAATTAAAACTAATAGCAAAATTAAAAGTTTGTTACAAAATGTTACCCTTGCTGGTGAATCTGTTCAAGAAGTTACCAGAATGATTATTGACAATGTTCTTTCATATGGATATTATGGCATTTTGTCTGACATGGCTCCAATGAAAAATCCAGATGAAGTTATGACAGATAATCCATATTGGGCATTGTATGATTGTACATCTATTTTGAATTTTGAAATTAAACAATTAGGAGATGAGAATAAATTAATTATGCTGGCATTAGCTGAGGTTGTGTATAATAAAATGCCAGATAATCCTTTAGTACTTGTAGCAACAGATCAAATACGATTAATGGAGATTGATAAAGATGGATTTTTAGTTGTTAAGATTTATCAAAAGAAAAAAGATACAACTACAACTGGAGAAGAGATTTGGGCGCAATATGGGGATGATTTGTTTCCTCAGATTAGAGGTAAACGTTTGGATTTTATTCCTTTTGTATTTTTTGGCAGCATGTCTAACAATCCAATACCTACGGCTCCTCCGTTGTTAGATCTTGCAAATTTAAATATAAAACATTGGCAAGTTAGCGTTGACTATTATCACGGTTTGCATTATTGCGCGATGCCAACACCTTGGGCAGCTGGATTTCCTAATTCTACTGTTTTGTATATAGGTGCAATGAAAGCGTGGGTGTCTGAAGATGCTGATGCTAAATGTGGATTTTTAGAATTTAGTGGACAAGGATTAGGTGCAATTGAAAAAGCGTTGAATAATCTTGAAAAACAAATGGCTGTTATGGGTTCAAGGATGTTAGAAGAACAAAAACGTGCTGCGGAAGCAGCAGAAACTGTTTCAATGCGATATTCAGGAGATTCTGCCACATTATCTAGTGTTGTTAATTCTGTTGAACAAGGTTTGATTAAAGCAATTGATATGTTAGGTGCATGGTTGGTTATTGAACCATCTACTGAAGTTAAATTAAATCGCGATTTTGTCGCACAAAAATTGTCTCCACAGGAAATTACAGCTTTATTGCAAGCATGGCAAGCATGCGCAATCAGCCTCGACACCTTTTTATATAATTTGTCTGTTGGAGAAGTATTACCTGCTCAAAGAACAATTGATGATGAGAAAAAATTAATAGAAATTACTGCGCCTGATAAAAGTGCGTTCAATAATAATTTTGTTGAAGATGAAACAAATAAAATTATTAATTTGAAAGCGTTTAACGGCGAAAAGTAAATATAATGAGATATAATTAAATAGATGGTGATTGAAAATAATGGCAGATATACCAACTAAGATTTATGATGAAGCTGTTAAGGATATTGTTAATTTTGATAAATATTCCACTGATCTTAATAAAAAAGTGCAAAGATTATTGGAGCAAACGCAAAATGAAATTGTAGCTGCAATTGCTGTAAATGATCCTACTGCTCCAACAATGACTAAGTGGAAATTGGCACGTTTAGAAAAATTAAATGAAGACATTTCCATTATTCTTAAGTCTGGGTATGGGTCAATAAAAACTTATGTTGATTCATCATTAAAATCAATGGGGACAATTCAAGCTTCTAATGTTGTTAATTCTTTAAATAAATCTATTGGTGCAGATATTTTCAATGTGACTTTGACGCAAGATGAAGTTGTTGGTATTGTTAACAACACAATGATACAAGGTAATATTATTGGGCAATGGTGGGATAAGCAATCTGCAGATGTTCAAGCTAAATTATCTGCACAAATGGCAGCAGGAACTCAAGCTATTCAAATTGGGTTAATGCAAGGCGAATCCGTTGGCGATTTAATTAACAGAGTGCGTGGAACTAAATTAACACCTGGTATAATGAGTGTTACAAAAAGAGAAGCAACAGCGTTAGTACGTACTTCTGTGATGCAAGTTGCTAATGCTGTTCGCATGGAAACATACAAAAAAAATCGCGATATTATGGATGGTATTGTATGGTGTTCTACATTGGATGCTCGCACTACTCCATTATGTCAAGCGTTAGATGGTTTGGAATGGGACATGGAGTTAAATCCAATTAATCATGAGATGGAATATCCTGGTGGTCCGCCTGCTCATTGGCAATGCCGTTCAACCATTTTACCTATTACAGTGTCATGGAAATCATTGGCTGGAAGTAAATCTAAATTAAGCAATAAACAATTAAAGGAATTAGATAAGATTCCTGTAGGTGAGCGGGCATCAATGGGAGGGTTGGTACCATCTAATATGAATTATAATAGTTGGTTATTGACTCAATCTAAAGAAGTTCAACAAGATATTCTTGGCGTTGGTAAGTGGCAGTTGTGGTCTGAAAATAAATTGAGTGTTACAGATCTTGTTGATAATACTGGAAATCCATTAACATTAGAACAATTGCGCGAAAAATTTGGCATTTTAGAAATGCGTGCACCTACAGATAGCGTTGTAAGTACTAGTGATTCAATTATAGCTGGAGATTGGATTCCTATAACTAAAACTAAAGATGCAGCAGCTATTTTTAAGTCAGAATTTAACATTAAAGAATTAGTGCTAGAAGATACTCTTTCATTAGATGCAGTTAATGCTTGTGGAAGAGGATTGACTCACATTAAAACTCTAGATGCTTTTGCAGAAAAACCACTTCCAGCATTTAATCGTAAACCGTTGAGATTAAATATACTTGATAAGAAATTTTTGTGGACAGATGAAAAAGGATGGGATTCACGTCGTTTAGGGCAATTTCGTATAAGTGAAAAGCGAATTTATATGGCTGGTAAAGGTCGTGAAAATTGGGCCGACCAATTAAGATTGAGTGAAGGTCAATGGTTGGCTGGTGGTGATTTAGCATCAGTTATGAGGCATGAATATGGTCATTACATTCATGAGAATTATGTAAAAGGAATTGAATTAAGTAAATGGACAAGATTATACAATAGCAATCCTGCAGATTGGTGGAAAGATAATGTTACAACATATAGTGCAAAAAATGCAAAGGAAGCTTTTGCTGAATCTTTTTCTGCTTATACTTCTCCTTTGTATGGTCTAGATAAAGGAAAAAGATTGCCAATTAAAATTGAAAGTTATATGGAATCTGTTTTTGGCAAAAACAACTTTTTACGTTCTGAAACTTCAAAACATGGTGATGCAATTGCTAAATTAAAAGCTGAAAAGGATGCTGCGGTTGAAGCGGCTAAAATTGAAAAAGAAAAATTTGCTTTGTTGTCTGATATTAAAAATCCTGATAAATCAGTTACATTTTTGCCAGGACAAAAGCTTCCTGATGGAATATATAATCCTATTGATAAAGTTGCTGTGATGCCACGCGTTAGTGTTGGAGAACCTTTTATGACATTAGTTGAAGGCAAAACACCATCATCTGGTGTAATTATGATTGAAGATGATGGAAGAATATGGTTGGTGTCTCCAAAAAATGAATATGGTGGGTATGTAAATACATTTCCTAAGGGAGGTGCATCAAGTACAGCTACTATTGAATTACAAAGAGCTGCAATTCGCGAAGTATTTGAAGAATCTGGATTACAATCTGAGATTATTGGTTATCTTGGAGATTATGAAAAAAATACTTCTATAACTAGATATTATGTTGGACGTCGTATTGGCGGTTCACCAGTTATGATGGGATCTGAATCTCAAGCAGTTAAATTGGTTACACAAAAAGATTTAAAAGAATTGCTTAATAAATCAATTGATAAAACGGTTGGAGATGATTTGCTGAAAATGATTCAACGCGCTGTTGAATTGGGTGATGGTAATATAACTAAAGGAATCGCATTAATTGCTGAAGATAAATTGGCTGTAGATGAATTAGCTGAATTGATGAAAAAATGGCCAGATATTCATATGAATTTTTCAGGAATTAAAAGAGATGCTGAAAAAATTAAGACTGCTGAAAAACTAATTGATACACATATTGCTGCAAAAATGGATATATGGGCGCATTCTCCAGGTACAGCTGAATTTGTTGCAATGAATAAAATGCCAAAAGATTTGCCAAATAGAGAATCTTATGAATTTGTTGTAAGGGAAGCAGATAAATTAGAAAAAGCTGCGATAGAACGTTTATCGATGAAAATGAATTCTATCGAAAAAGAAGCAATGAGAAGATTAAAATTAGAAGGCGCTATTGCTGATTCTGATACTGCATATGTAAAATCAGAAAGTTTGAAAGAAAAAGTGAGACGCATGTATGATGATGCAATTAAAGAAAAAGAAGAAATTAGTAAAGCCACTGGAAGCGTTGAAAATTATGTTTTTACAAATTATAGATTGTTGACAGGAAAAGATAAACCTGCAGATATGTATGATTTTGTTACAGAAATAAAACAAATTGCAGAGGTAATGAGTAATGATGCAAGAAAACAATTTGACTCAATAAAAGCATCAATAGGTGACGCTAAATTTATTACTATTAGCAATGAAATTTCACTCATTGATCCAAAATTTCACTCTAGAAATATTGTTGATCGATTAGATCAATATTTAATGTTTGAAAAAAGTATTGCAAAAGATTTAGCTGATATTGATGCAATTTTAGCAACTAGTGATACATTAAGAACAAGATATTTATCTGAAGTTCCAGCTGATTTACCTATTGCAAATAGATTAAGAGCACTTAAGAAATTAGAAGTTGAAGAAACAAGATTGTCTGCTGCTCACGAAACAGTTAAAGCTGCATTAAAAGATACTGGAGAATCTATTGGCAAAACATTAAAAGATTTAGATACACCAGATGTACGAGCCGTTACTGGCACATTAAGATGGCGTTTAGTGAAAGAAGGAAAAGTTCCGTTAGATTCAACAAGAATGATGAAAGTTTGGGATAGTTTATCTGTTGCTGAACACAAACGTTTATTAGACATGTGGATTCGTAAAGGAGCTACAATTCCTGATGAATTTTTAACTAAATATTATCGTTCAGGAATGGTGTCTAAAGCATCTGAAACAGCTGTAAAAGAAAAAATAGTTTCTGATGCAATTATTATCGAAAGGTCTTCATCTGCTGAAGGTTCATTAAAAAGAATTGTCATAGGAACATTTAATAGTTTAGATGAAATGATTGCAAAAGTTGGTGTTGATGAAATTAAAAGAGATATTGCTTCTGGTGATATGCTTTATTGGTCACGTTTAACATCTAAAGCTAGAGGAGAGATTAGAGCAGCAAAAACAGCAGCTAAAAAAGAGCTACCAAAATATATTGATGATTATCTTGCTCGTGTCGTTGAAATACCTGTTAGTGCAACAACACTTGCTCGTGAAGCTGAAGTAGCTGCTAGAATTAAAGAAGCTGAAGAAGCCGCAAAATTAGCAATTGAATCTGCTAGAATTAAAGCTGTTGAAGATGCAGCTAGAATTAAAGAAGTTGAAGAAGCTGCTCGAATAAAAGCTGCTGAAGATGCAGCTAGAATTAAAGCCGCTGAAGATGCAGCAAAATTAGCGAAAGAAACTATTGGTGAAGGAAAAAGTGGCAAAACATTAAAAGATTTAGATGTGTCTGATGTGCGAGCTATTACTGGTACGTTGCGATGGCGCTTAGTAAAAGAAGGTAAAATTCCTCTTGATTCAACAAGAATGATGAAAGTTTGGGAAAGTTTATCAAGTGCAGAACATAAACGATTATTGGGTATATGGACACGTAAGGGAGCTACAGTTCCTGAAGCTTTTGTAAAAAAGTATACTTCTGATGCTGTGAAAGAAGCTATTGTTACTGCATCAACGCCAAAAGATATTCCGCCACTTATTTCTAAAGATACAAAATTAGATTTAGCGAATTTTAGAAAATATAAAGAAGCAACTGGTAGTAATACTGGTGGATTTTACGTTAATAAGGATAATCCAGCTGATCGTTGGTATTTTAAATTTCCAGATGATAACAATAAGGTTTTAAATGAATTATTGGCTGGAAGATTATATCAAGCCGCTGGTGTTGAAGTACCCGATATAATTTTAGTGCAAGCAGAAAATGGTCAACTTGGAATTGCTTCTAGATTAATTGATGGCATTGAATCTAATAAGACTGCTTTAATAGATGGCTCTATAAGATCGGGAGTATATGATAATTTTGTTGTAGATGCGTGGCTTGGAAATTGGGATGTTGTTGGGAATGCTTTCGATAATCTTTTAATTAAAGATGGAGTTAGAGGAATACGCATTGATGTTGGCGGGTCTTTGATATATAGAGCACAAGGTAAATTAAAAGCACCTTATGATTTTGGCAAAACGGTTAAAGAACTTGCCACAATGACTAATTTGGATGAATCTAGACCAGCAACAAAAGTTTTTAAAAATATTACTAAAGAAGAATTGAGAGCAGGTGCAGCAAAAGTTTTACGGATTAAAGATTCAGATATACGAAAAATTGTAATGGATTTTGGCCCTGGATCTGTAGATGAAAAACTTAAATTAGCTGATTTGCTTATTGATCGAAAAAAATATATAGAAGAAACATTTGCAGAAATTGATACTGCTGCAATTCCAACTGGCAAAAAAGAGTTAACTGAAATTACACAACAAACATTGAAAGTAGCTGATAAGAGAGGTGCTTTAAACGATAATGCAATAGATAGAATAATTAATTTTGCAAAAGAAGATTTAAAGATTTCTATTAGTAAAAAAATGATAGAAGATGTATCTAAAAAAATTGAAAAAGAAATGCTTTTTTGCACGAATATTAAAATACAGGATGCAGACAGCGCAGTATATAAATCATTAATGAAAGATCCTACATTAAAAAATCAATTTGTTCTTGGTGATAGTGTACGTTCGTCTGGTTCTCATTGCCCTTGGAAAGGCAGTCAGAGAGATAGATGGGAAAAAATATTGTCTGATGGCATTTTGCAGACAAATAGAACTTATATAAAAATGAAAAATAACGCAAGATTTATAACACCTGAAGAAATAGAAGCAGCATTTGAACGTCCAGATTATGGTTTTGTTTTAGATTCAAAAAATATTGAAGCTGCAGACCAGTATGGTTATTTAACTGCTGTCTATAAAGAAGACGCTAAACTTAGAGCTACTTTTACAATGAGAAATTCTTCAGCTTATGATTATAATAGAGAATCACTTGCATTTGAACATGGCACTGCTGCAAATAATACTCCATTATTAAAACAATTTATACGACGAGCAACAAAGAGTGATGATGGTTACAATATTAAAGGCTTGAAAGATTTTATTGAAGGTAAAACAACATTTAATCAAATTGGTCTTAATTGGCGCAATTATATTGAAGCGCAAGTTTATGGTAAGAATTTTTTAATGACTGATATAAAATATTTTGTTTGGAGAAAAACGCTTGATGTTCCAGATTTTATCAAAACATTGGCTAATAGATGCGGTGTAAAAGTTTATGATTTACAAACATTTAAAAAAATGTTGCAAGATGGAACCGCATAATCATATATTTTTCAATTATGTGATATAATTATTGTAAGGAGGAATAATTATGATAAAAATATTAGCTACGGAAAAATTAGGGGTTCATAAAATTGCTTTTTGGATGGAAGATAAAATAAATTATTATAATAAAATAATTACTGATGATGATACAATTACTGATGAATCTGTAGTTGCAAAATCTGGGTATAGAAATTATGAACATTTTGCGTTAACAATGGGTAAATTTGATCCATATACAATTTTTATGCTTAAGCCAATTGGAATAAAACAATTGGATTTTGAATCTATATTGGATGTGGCTAATGATTTTGAAAAATTACAATTAAAATTAGAAAAAGAAGAAAAAAGGAAAAATGAAAATGCTTGATGAACCTAATTGCAGCTTAAGAAATTGTAAACATTTTATTGGAATTAAAGGCGATTATTATGAAGATAGACTTGTGTGTTCTGCTTTTTTAGATGAAATTCCAGATGAAATTGCATATGGTAATAACCTTCATGAATCACCTTTTCCTGGACAAAAAAACAATATTGTTTACGAATCAAAAGAATCAAAATAATCCAAAATAATTATTTTTATATAAAGTAAAAATATCTTTTTTTTTACAAAAAAATAGTGTATACTAAAAAAAAGATGTACATGTTTTAAATTGTTTCCGGGAAAGGAGAGTTTGTTTTTATGGCGTTAAAGTTAGTTATTAGTAAGTTGGATGAGGTAGAAGAACCTTTACGTGCCTTGTATAAGGTTGGAGGTGATGGTAAATTCTATCTTGACGCGGAGGAAAACGAAGATAGTAAGAAAAAGATGTCAGAGTTTCGTGACAACAACATCAAGTTAATGAAGGAAAAAACGGAGCTTGAAGAGAAACTCAAGAGTATGGGTGATCCTAAACAGATTGAAGAAATGAAAAAGAAACTTCAATTGATTGAGGATAAAAAACTTCTTGAGGCCGGCAAACTTGATGAACTTGTTGCACAAAAGACGGAACGTATGCGGCAGGATTATGAGAATCAGATTGAACAGCTGAAAAAAGCTGTTGATGACAAACAAATGGAGTTAAATAAAACAACTGAGCATTTGTCATCTGTTCTCATTGATTCTGAAATTACAAGAGCTGTTACAGCTGTTGGTATTCCACGTAAAGGAGCTTTGCAGGATTTATTGGCGAGAGGGAAAAGGGTTTTTAGATTGGAAGAAGGTAAACCTATTCCTAAAGAAGGGGATAAAATTCTGTATGGTAAAGATGGCAAAGCACCAATGACATTTGATGAATGGGCATCTATTCAAGCAGAAACAGCAAGTTATTTGTTTGAAGCAACTGGAGGCAGTGGTGGTGCTGGTGGTAAAGAAAAACAGGCGCCGCATATGAGAGAAGGTTTGGATTTGACAAAAATTGCTCCTCAAGAACGTTTGAAAATGATTCATTCTGGTGAAATAAAAGCATAAGGAAAGGAACACTGGCTCGGTGAGCCAAAAGTAACAAGACAATTAGTTTCAAAGCGGAGCAGCGAAGCGAATCCCGGTGGGATTTAATCTAACAAGGTTATTTCTCATCGGGATTTTTTTATTGTGTAGGCACCAATTTTTTGGTGGTAAAAATGAAATTAAATTTAGGAGGTAATGCAAATGGCTTTAACATTAATTGAATCAGCGAAGATCGCATTGGGCAAAGATGAAGCTCTCAAAGCTACTGTTATGGAATTGTTCGCAAAGAATAGTGACATTATGCAGTATATGCCTTTTGAGAACATTCAAGGTAACGCATTGAAATTTAACAGGGAAAAAATGTTGCCGGGGGTTGCATTCCGTGGTGTGAATGAAGGATATACGGAAAGTACTGGCGAAGTTGAAGCAGTCACTGAATCTCTTGCGATTGCTGGTGGCGATCTTGATGTTGATGTGTTCTTGGTAAAAACTGGTGGTATGAATCAGCGCACAGTTCAGGAAACTATGAAGATTAAAGCTTTGTCGCTTAGTTTGACAAAAGCTATGATCAAAGGTGATGTTGCTTCTGATCCGAAATCGTTTGATGGTTTGCAGGTTCGTTGTACTGGTGATCAGTTGGTTGGCGCTACTGCCACTACACTTGCTGGCGCATTGACTTTAACAAAACTTGATGAAGTTATTGATGCTGTTGAAGAGCCCACCCATTTGATTATGAACAAAACAATGCGGCGCCGTTTATCTGCTGCTGCAAGAGTTTCAACAGTAGGTGGTTATATTACTTATGATCTTGATGCATTTGGTCGTCGTGTTACCAAGTACAATGATTTGCCTATTTTGATTGTTGATAAAGATGAAGACAATTCTGACATCATGGCTTTTAATGAACTTGGTCCTTCTACTTCAACAAAAGCAACGTCAACTTCTATTTACTGCGTATCTTTTGCAGAAAATGGAGTAATGGGACTTCAGAGTTCTGAAATGGATGTACGCGATCTTGGTGAACAGCAGGGTGCTCCTGTTTATAGAACTCGCGTTGAATGGTATTTGACGCTTGGTATGCTGCGTCCGCGTTCTGCAGCTAGATTGAATGGAATTAGAGACACTGCTGTGACTGCATAATAAAATGCATAATGGTGTTTTACATTAAATAACACAAAACAAAGAACAAAGGAGGATGAAAAATGTTAGATAACAGAAAATCAATTATTGACGTAGATTTGCAGTTGGTTAATTGCACATCTGCTGCATCTTCTGATTTTGCCGGCAAAGTTGATGGCGTAGCAAAGGTGATTGATACAGGCAATGGAACAACGAAAGGTATTATGTTCATTGACGTCAATTCAATCACTGGTTCTGGTCAGGCAACCAATAATCAGAAGATTACTATTGCGCTTGAAGGTTCGACAACTAGCACGTTTACTGCTTGGGTAAGACTTGCAAAATTGGAATTAGCTCCTTGCCACGCAACTACTGTTCATGGTAGAACTGGTGGTGATCATTCTGCAACGCTTACTACAACTACTGCATTGGGGATTTTTAAAGTTCCGTTTGTTAATGATTTCCATGGCACAGTGTATCGTTGGTTGCGAGCATATGTAACCTTTAATGGTTCTTCGAATGCTGCTGTTCAGATTCATTCTATTGATTTTGACGCTTGGTTGTCCAAGTTGTAAGAAGGAGGCTATAATGAAAACCGGGATTTTATTATCAGCTTGCATGATTGTAAAAAATGAAGAAAATAATTTGGAAAGATGCCTTCAATCAATAAAAAATTTGGTTGATGAAATTGTGGTGGTAGATACTGGCTCAACTGATAGAACTATTGATATTGCAGAACAATTTGGAGCACGTGTCTACCACCATGAGTGGCAAAACAATTTTTCATTACATCGCAATCAAGCAATGGATTATGCAAAAGGTCGTTGGGTTTTAACCATTGATGCGGATGAAGAAATATTTACGGATACTGGCAAATCATTCGCTGATGTTCGTGATTTTCTTAATAAAATTGATGGTAAATTTATTGCAGCCGCTATTACCGTAAAAGATATACAACAAGGAAATTCAGTGTTGCAATTTTCATCTGCTCGCATATTTAAGCGTGGAATGGTTGAGTATCAGGGAATTGTTCATAATCAGCCCGTTTTGAAAATTGATGGAAGTTCTGCAGCACATTGTCCATTTTTATTTATAAATCATTATGGATATGATTTGACGCCAGAACAAAAACAAGCTAAATTTCTTAGAACATCAGGATTATTAATGAAACAAGTAGAAATGGGACAAATGGAAGACATGTTACCATATTTTTATTTGTGTCAAATTTATGGAGATAATCGTGATGCAGAAGAAGCTGTTAAATGGGGTGAAAAATACATAGAAAATAAAGACAAAATTGATAAAGATCATTTTTGTGATTCTATTTTCTTCACAATGGTTAAGCAGTATATGAGAATTGGCGATGCAGCTAATGCAAAAAGATGGTTAGAAATGGGTATTATTGCGCTACCAGGAGATTTGGATTTAGCTTTAGCTGCATTGGAATATGGAGTATGGGTTGATGATTTGAATTTGCAAATTCAAGCTTCAAAAGATTTCACCACAATTTATCAGATGTATCAACAAGATCCTACATTAAAAGGCAATCGCTTTGTATATTCACAAAGGCCTGAAGCAATGGCTTATGTATTATTTCATCAGTGTTTGGCGGAAATGAAAGATGGAGTTAATGCAATGTCAAATTTATTGAGATTGTTGTCTACATTGCATCCGTCATTTCAGCAAGGCATGATTAAAGAATTGGAAGAAGCTTTTGCAAAAACGGCAATTCCTATACGCATACATAGAGATGAATCTGATAAGGGATTGTCATCTGAAACCGAAAATAATTTTGTATCGCAAACAATACAATAGCTGATAGGAGGATTAATTATGGCACATAAGATGATTAGAAAACAATATATTGCATACTTAAAGGATGGAACGCAAGTTACATTTAATCATCCTATTGATTATTTTAATGGTTTGAAAGCAGGTATGCTACCTAATCCTCCTGGTGTTACAGTTGCTACCGAACAAGTAGTTATTCCAGAAGGAGAAAAAGTATTAGGAATTATGCCTATTATTTCTGAAAAAAAAGAACAACCGGTGACGGAACATATAGATGAAGGGAAATCTAAAAAAACAAAATTGCATAGATAAAAATAAAGGAGGATGACATGGCAGCAACAATTCAAATCCATGAAATGAGTGCTTTAGCAACAGGCACAAACAAAACTAGTGGCACCGTTAGATTCAAAGATGCTGATAATGCAACTGTTGATTCTAATAATCCGCTGGTAGTTCCGGCTGCTGATTCCATTTGGAGTTACACGAAGAAATTACGAGCTTATATGGAGGATGCTCCAAGCGTTCAAGTCAGCAATATGCGTTGGTATACAGATGGTTCTGGATTTGGCACAGCAAGTATTGGAATTCAGGTTAAAAATCTTGGCATTACATGGGGTGCAAATTATAAAACAGAAATGAGTGGTGGAGCCAATTTATTTGATAAGGTTGTTGGTGCTCCTTTAGATGGTGATGGTACTGACACTGGTCCTTTTGTTCCTGCTGATGTCGATACTTATATTGGTGATTTGATTGAATTGCAGATGTCAGTGTCTCATAATGCAGCACAAGGAGCTTTATCGGCAGAAACTTTAACTTTAGCATATGATGAAATTTAATCGAGGGCAACAATGCCTGAAATGTACAGGTGGGAAGCAGAGAGGAAAGACGGAGCAATCATCACAGTTGGCGATGATTTATCTCAGTGTGTCCGTTTTTCTTTAATACCAATTACTGATGGCTTGGTGCCAAGACATGATTTCATTGGCACCAAGCTGCTGCGTCGTTTCATCCGTCATTTCCAAAAGGTAAAATTCAATGATCTGAATGTCATTCAAGGTGGTTTACGATGGGAAAATGGTTCGGAGGTTGTTGGCTGTTTTGAAGATTTGCGTAATGTCATCAAGGCTGGATATACAATCCGTCAACAAGGGCCAGAGGAGATGTGTCCGTGGTGCACTGTGATGAGCGTCCACGAAAAATTCATTATTATTGATTCCCCATATACAGGCAAGTCAGCGAAAAAATGTAATAGTCGTTATCATATTCCAGCGCCATCCGATATTCATCTGCATTGCGTTGTAGGAAAAGGTTGGCGTGCATGGGTTAATGCAGAGAGTGGTTCATTGCTGATGACTCCGGAGGGGCAAGAAGTTTATTTGTAACATACAAAGGAGAGGGGTATGTTAGAAGCATTATCAATCATAGAAAATTCAAAAATCATTAAATTAGATCATTTGTCTTCACTGAAACAGATCGGTGAAGAGTTAAAACATACATGGGAAACAGTACAGGTCTTTCGCACAAGAACTGAAATGGAAGTATCTGTTTTGCAGGACATCAAACATCCAACACCTGATTCCAAATACTGGCAAGCGGTGCGTGAGCAGAATGTCATGTTTTCCGAATTGGTCAGCATGTCATATGAGTATCGCAAGAAACAAATTGCATTAAAAAAATTGCAACGATCATTTTATCAGGAAACCGACGATCTTGAGAGGGAACTATTTGCACTTGAAATGGAGCAGACCAATTGGCAATTGTTACAGATGGAACGTGTTGCTCAAGATCGCATCAGGGAAATTCTGGAATGGAGCGATATCAAGAATAAACTTTTGCCGAACATGAAATATGGCGATCAGGATGTTGATGCGCACCAAATGGCTTCTTTCCACAAACGCTTTAATAGCGAAGCCAACGCTATCACTGAACACACGCCTCCTGCTGATGCCATCAATCTTGCTGGCAAGGCAGTTACTATCAATCGTATTGTCAAAGAGAGTAGGGATTTGACGTTGGTGAACGGAGGTGGTAAATAATGCTGACGTTAGAATCTAAATTTTCAGAATTTATCCAAAAGTGTATTGATGGTGGTGCGTGTAGCGATGCTACAGACTGGATGACTGCAAACAATGTTAATGACATCACTTTGCAAACTGCTATCGAACTTTATGAGCAAGAAGATGCTTCCGTTTGTGACACATGGGCAATGTGGGCAGTGCCTTTAATTGGAAAAGATATCGAGGAGTCATTACGGTTTCGGTATATTCGAAAAATTTCAATGCCTCTGAATGCATTAAAGTTATATATGACATGCGATTTCCTGAATGCTGCCGAAAGGACAGAGTTGGAATCTAAATTCCAAGGTGCATTCAGAGGAACTGTTGAGGAAGGTAATATAGTTCGAGTCGTAGGAATTTCGGAATATGAACAAGGATTGATTTCACATATTGAATCTCGTTATATGAAGTTTTCGATTCTTTGTGATAATCCTATTGTCCTTGTTCGTGTTGAAGGTTCGGAAGCGGACATAGATGAATGGGTAATTAAAGCGAGTGGAGTTATAATTGATAAAGCTGTTGAGGTCGTAGGAGAATAAGATGTCGGCAATATGGAAAGCTGGAGCTAATTATCCAAATTACGATAAAATACATACACCCAATGGTTCGTCTGGATCTTCATTATCTGCTGGTTTTTGTTGTGGCGGTTATGATGGCTCTAACTATTTAGTGACAACGTATTTATATAATTCAGTATCGTGGACAAGCAGCGGAAATATGTCAGTACAAAGGCGTGCTGGTGGTGCTTTTGGAACAACTTCTGCGGCCGCTGTGACTGCGGGCGGGAACTCTTCTTCTAGCAGACTAGCTACCACAGAGGAATTTGACGGATCATCATGGTCATCTGGCGGCAGTTTAGCAGATGGCAGAAGCAATACTCTTTCTGCCGCTGGGTCTCTTTTAGCAGGTATGTTATGTGGTGGCGGCACTACATCGATACCATATACACAAGACACATTTGAATATGATGGAACTGCGTGGGCTTCGGGTGGCAACTTGGCCGCAGGAAGACAACTTCACGGCACTTGCGGATCGCAAACAGCTGGTTTAGCTTTTGGTGGGTATCCTGAGAATACTAAAAATATTTACACATCTTCCGAGGAATATAACGGAACTTCGTGGGCGTCTGGTGGAAGTTTAGCAACAGCAAAATATAATTTACAAGCTGCCGGCACTCAAATAAGTGGGTTATGTATCGGAGGAACTATATCCTCTACCACTGACGAAACTGAAGAGTATAACGGGTCTTCATGGACCGCTGGTGGGAAACTTCTAACAGCTAGGGTAAGTGCAGGGTCTGGTGGTTCGATTGGTGATGCATGGATTACAGGAGGTGTGAATGCTATTGGTCTTGGAATTGTTAGCACGGAGCACTATGTATTTGTGTTTTTTATTAATCCAAATTTATTCAAACGAAAATTCCAGCACATGCTGGTCAGATAGGAGGAAAATATATGGGAAGATTATATACAGCAACTTTCAGGGCGGTGGCTGTCACAGCGGCACAAGACCTTTTTGCAATAGTTGCCCCTACTGATGCTGTGGTCGCCATTCATGATATTGACATTTCGCAAACATCAGATGTCGGTGATGCGGCAGAAGAACTGATTCGTGTCAGTTTGAAATCCGGTGCATCATCGGCCGGAAGCGGAGGAACATTAACAACAGCGATTCCTATTCAATATGGGGATGCAGCTTTTGGTGGCACAGTTCGCATTAATGATACAACCATTGCAACAAGCGGAACCATTGTGGTCCATCGTTCCACAGCATGGAATGTCAGGGCACCACTCAATATTATATTCACACCCGAAACTCGACCCATTCTATCTCCATCAAGGAGATTTGTGGTGGGTTTGATTGTGGCTCCAGCGGACAGCTTAACGATGAATGGCACAATTACATTTGAGGAAATTGGCGGATAAATGAACGGAGTTTTTCGGCATAGGCCACGCTTTATTGGCAGGACAATTGATCTGAGAATCTTGTCTATACCGCAGAGTGCGGGAGGGACAAGTTCCGTTTCATTGAATGCCTATATTCAAAAAGCTGGCATTGCAAAGACGAACAATCTGGACGCCTATCTGCAGAAATCAAAAGTTGTCACTACTGAAATGGATTCCAGAATTGCTGCACTTCAATCCATTACCACAGATTTAAATTCGCACATTCAGAAGATGCTGTTGGTTGCAAATTCGGTTGATGCTTATACACAGAAGTCCAAGACCATCACTGCTGGTTTGGATGCTTATACTCAAAAAACAGTTATTGATTTATCTGGACTGGATGCAAATATTGCAAAGGCGCTAACATCAGCATCAGCACTTGATGGCCATATTCAAACCAGCAAAACAGCTGCAGTTGATCTTGGCGCAATGATTATGAGCATCATCAACAAGACTGCTGTTTTGGATGGTTATGTTCAAAAAGGAACTGCAGCCAGCGCTGGAATGGATGCTATTTTAACGAAAGTTCTGGCTGCAACCATAGATTTGGATGCTTATATTCAGAAGGGAGCAGCATCTGTTGCCAGCATTGATGCCTATGCTCTAGCAGTTAAAATGGTTGAAACATACTTGGATGCTCGCATTCAGAAGGCGTGCTCTGTTGCTGCTTTGATGGATAGTAGCATTCAAGTCAATATTGGCAATACCGCTGATTTGGATGGTATCATCTCAAAACTGATCATCAGCATCATAAGTCTGGATGCTTATATTCAATCTGGCAAAATAGTATCAGCAAATTTAGATGCAAAAATTACCAGTTTGGGTGGCATCATTATTGATCTTGACGCCCATATACAGAAATCAGCAATATCTGCTGTTGGGATTGATGCTCTGATTTACAAAGCGCGAACTTTAGCGACTGAATTAGACTCCCATATTCAGAAAGTTCTGAGCGTGGCTGCATCGTTTGATGGTTATATCCAATCCAGTGAAGAGTCTGTTGCAAATTTAGATTCTTATATTCAGCAGGCAACCATTGCAGCAATTACCACTGATGCATATGTCCAAAAAGGGTTGGTTGTTTCCTCTTCGATGGATGCTCTGATAAAGAATTTGGTTGAATTGATTACCAGCATTGATGCTCGTATTCAGAAGGGAATTGCCACATCGGCTGATTTGGATTCGTATTGTCAAGCAATCAAAAGAATTAGCACTTCATTGGGTGGTTATATTCAGAAATCTGCTTCTAGTAATATTAGTTTAGATGCAATCCTGCAATCATTCTCTGCTGCGTTTGTGTCATTGAATGCTCATGTTCAGAAAGGGCTGAGCATAAGCAGCAGCTTGGATTCGCATGTCGGTAAGGGGCTTGATGAAAATATTGATATTGATGCATGGTTGATGAAGATCGGAGTGTCTTATGCAAATTTGGATGCCGAAGTGCAAATGGCATTATCCAGCAATGTAGGTTTGGACTCTTACGCTCAGAAAGGCATTGCAAATCTTACAGATTTGGACGCATTCATTAAAAGATCATTATCTTCTGTTGTTGGAATTGATTCGCACATCCAAACAGCCATTTCAAAAACTACAGAATTAGATGGTTATATTCAGCGATCTGGATCAACTTTAATGTCATCACTTGATGCATACACTCAAATGCTGCAAGCATCATTTGTTTCATTGGATGCAATGATCAGTACGCTAGGTGGCAATTTAATTACCATTGTTTTAGATGGATATGTTTCTATATTAAATCAAATTGAAACTACTGAACTTGATGCAAAAATTGTTGCTGTTGTAACTGCAGTTGTAAATTTGGATTCTTATATCAAGAAAGTGTGTGATGTCACATCAAATTTAGGTGCATATATCCAAAGTGCAAATACATTATCAACTGAGCTGGAAGGCTATTTGTATAAAACATTTATCACAGTTTTGGGCGCTGATGCCATTATACAAAAGGGGATCATATCTGTTTCAGGAATAGATGGAATATTGCAAGCAACTAAAGCGTCGCTTGTGTCGTTAGAATCTGAAATTGGTAAATTGGGTATTACAGATAGTGTTTCACTGGATGCAATTGCAGTATTATCTCAGTCTATAACAACCAGTGTTGATGCATTTATTGAAAAAATTGAAACACAAGGCGTTGGATTGGATGCGATGCTATTTGCACAAGGCACGCAGCAATTGACAACTGTGATGGATGCCATTGTGTGGTTGGCAGGTTATGTAATTATTTATAAAGAAGTGATTATTGCAGCAGCCAGAACGAAAAGTATGGTTGCAACCACAAAAACAAAGAGTGTGGCAGCAGCTATTAGAACAAAGAATGTTATTGTTCCTGTTCGCACAAAAACTGTAACAGCAGTTTTTTAAGAGGTGATAAAAAATGGCAAGCTTTAGTTCAAAACAACCTTGGGAAGAATACTATGTAGCATTTGATTTTACAAACGTAATTGGTTCTGCGTCAATTGCAACTGCTACAGCCATAATGACGGATCCTAATGGAACTGATGTTACCGCAACTATGACAGAAGCTGCGAATTTAAATATAGCTTCTCCAATTGTTAATGTTTGGATCAAGGGTGGCACAACCAATAATGATTATAAACTTACTTGTAGAATTACAACAGATGCCACTCCACAGGAACGCTTTGAATATGATGCAACTTTGCCGGTTGAGGAAATTTAAGGGAGTTAAATTATGGCAGCAACATTAATTGTAGAAGATGGAACAATTGTAGCTAATGCAAATAGCTATGTTACTGTAGCAGATGTTAATACATTTTGTGTCAATTTTGGTTTGACATCTTGGGCATCACTGGAAACATCAGCCAAAATCACAGCGATCATTCGAGCTACAGCTTTTATTGATGCTGAATATAATTTCAAAGGAATTAAAATGTCATTTGACAGCTCATTAGAATGGCCAAGATGGGGTGTATATGATGAATCTGATGTTGATTTAACAAACTTAACTCCAGAAGAAATGTATTTTTATCAAGAAATTCCACAAGCTTTAAAAAATGCTTGTTGTCGCGCAGCTTATGAAGAATCTGTATCAGCTGGCGTATTGCAATCTAATTTAATTTCAAATATTAAAAGAGAAAAAGTTGACGTTATAGAAACAGAATATTTTAACAATCAACCGTCAAAAACAATTTATCGCACTATTGAGGGATTTTTGAAAAATTTGATTACAAATAAAAATACTTCAATTATTAAAAGGACGTAACGCATGGATTGGTCTAGTAAAATTGATGAAGCAAAAAGACAATTGGATAAATTTGGCGTTGCAATGTCATTAGTAACTATAACTGGTGGAAGTTATTCTGCAACATCAGATACAATATCTTCAACATTAGCCACTTATAATATTATGGGTGTTATTACTAATCCTACTGTGCAAAGAGGTAATGGTGAATGGGGAAAATCAGATCGAGTTAGATTGTTAGTTGCAGCAAAAGGTTTACCCAATAATTTAGATGCTTTAGAATATAACGTTGTATACGGATCAAATGTTTGGAGACCAGAAAAAACAATTATTGTTAACCCAGGAGGAAGTCCAATTTTATTTATTATTGATATGAAATAACAGGAGGATTTAAAATGTCGATTAAAAAATTAGAAAATGAAATTGTTAAATTGCAAACTCGTATTGCAGAAAAAGATCAGATTATAGCTAACTTGACAGATAAATTAGCTGCAATGTCTTCTAACGTTTCAAAAGATTTAAAAGAAGAATCAAAACACGTTAAAAATAAATCACAAATGTCATTTGATAATTTTAAAGAATAACAAGTGTAGGAGAATTTGTTATGGCTTTTGAAATGCTTGATAGCGATATAATGAAAGATCAATTAAGTAATAATGCAGATCAATTTATGAATGCATTAAATACGTTGATTGTTGTTATTGATGCAGATATATCGAAAGCTATTCGTAAAGGAGTTTTAGATTTATTTGAAAACATTAATAGACGTTCACCTGTTGACACTGGTGCTTATCGTGCAAGTCATTGTATTGCAAATATGATAGAACCAGAAGATGATGAAGGAATTGTTAAATCAAATAAAGGTGAAAAAGTTCCATATGTTTTGTATAACATGGGAAAGAAAAATGCATGGGATTGGAAAGTTGGAGATGGCGATATTTGGATTTTCAATAATGTTCCTTATGCTGAAAGAATTGAAAATGGTTGGAGTGGCCAAAATCAAGGTGGTAAAGCAAATCCAAAAGCTCCGCAAGGTGTTTATAGGATAGCTTTGGCTGAATTCACTAATATTTTTAATAAAGCTGTTGCGGATTCAATGATATTTTAAAGGAGTATTTTTTGTGAATTTAGAGTCAATTCGTAGCGCTATCATGGCAACATTATCTTCTAATTGGGGAATAACAACTGCAATTGATTATCCCAATCAGCAATTTTTTGCGCCATCGAACGCAGCTTGGATTAGACCTACAATTAAATTTGGAGATAGTTTTGTTGGAGAGCTTGGGAATGATGGTGTTGGCTTAAGAACAGGAATTTTAATGATTTCTATTTTTGTTCCAGCTGGTAGCGGAACTAAAACAGCCAATGGATATTCAAATACCTTAGAAACTATCTTTAGACGCGCAGATATTAATGGAGTAATATTTGACGAGCCAAGTACAGATTATCTTGGCATAGACGACGGTAATGGCTTTTATCACATAATGACATCATGCCCCTTTTGGACATGGGTTGGTGAGTAATGATAAAAGAAAATATAAACCATATAACAAAAACAAATAGGAGGTAATGTAATATGTCCACAAATTCAAATATTGGTTTAAGTCGTAAACAAAAAGTATTTGCAAAAATAGAATCTGTTGTAGGTACAATGGTGTTTCCTTCTGGCACAACGGATTTTATTAGGCCAGCTGGTAACGCTGCAATTAGCCAAAATCCCGCTTTTGCAGATTCAGAAGAATTGTCTAATACGCTAGATGTACTTGATCAATTTCAGGGTGCAACACCTGCTGGAAAATGGAATTTAGTAATGTATTTGAGACCTACTGGAAACGTAAGTGCATCTGAATTGATTCAAGGGTCCGTCTTATTGAAATGTTTGCAAGGTGTAGCTAATCCTGCAACTACAGCTGTTTGCGCTGCTGCAGTTGCTAGTGCAACGGTTTCAACTATTACACTTGGTACAATTGCTGGTGGAACTGTGCCTGAAATTGGTGTTGTTAAAATTGTTGAATCAGGTGGAGGTGGTAAAACAGAGAGCATCTATTACACTGGTATTACGCGAACTTCACGTAGCGCAACAACAGCAACTTTAACTGGTTGCACTAGAGGATATGATTCTACAACTGCAGCTACTCACAGTCTTAATAATGTGGTTACTGTGATTTCTCCTTTTTACAAACAGTCTGTAGAATCTCCTTCTTTTTCTCTTTGGATAGAAACAGATCATTTTGTTCAGGGGTTGTCTGGTTGCAGTGTTGATAATGCTACATTTGATGTGTCAAATGAAGGTGCTGTCAAAGTTACAATGGATGGCCAAGGTATGCAAATGGTTTACGCTGGTTCTTCAACATTAACGAGTGCTGCTGTAGCAACTAATACGGTGATTAAAGTTACTGATGCTTCCCTATTCAGCGCAGGTGCTTACATTTATAGTTCAAGCGCTGGTACAATGGTAAGATTGATTAGTTCTGTTGATACAACTACTAATCGATTGACACTTTCAACTACTGTTCAGGGTGCAACATGGGCATCTGGTAATATTATTCGTGGTTATTTGCCGCAGAATCCTACTGAAATTGGCGATCCTATTGAAGCAAAAGACACATCTGTTAAAATTGATGGAGTTGCAGCAACAATTAAAACTGGTTCTTTATCATTTAAAACTCCCAAGAAATATTTGGAAGATGAAGTTGGTACAGATTATCCCGAAGACTTTTTGGAAGACAAACGAGATATTTCTTCAACGTTGAGTTTGTATTTCAGAAAAGCAGACGCCAAATATTTTACTGATGGTTACAATGGCGAAGAAGTACCTGTGCAAATTACATTTGGATCAACAGCTGGTTCTATTGTCGATGTATATTTGAAACGATGCAAATTGACTGTACCTACTATTAATTTTGCATCTCCCGCTGTTGAACTTTCAATTCCTATTAAAGCATTGGGTACTGTTGGAGAAGATTCAGCGGAAATTATTGTTAGATAATTTATTGGGCACCCATTACAATGGGTTGGAGGATGGCAGATCCCGGCTGCTGTCCTCCATCGCCCGCCATTAAAATTAACTACCGGGGAAAAATAAAATCCGGGAGGAATGATTATGAAGTTAAGGACAAAAAGAATTGAAGCGTGGATTACAATCGAAGGAAATGTACCTGATGAGAAAGCTGAATTTCTTGTTCATCCCATGTCTCCTAAAGAATTGTCGGAATTATTGGAAAAAACAAAAAAGACAGAATGGGAAAAAGGTCAACGTTTTACAGAACCCAATTATTACAAATTTAAAGTTCAGAAAATTTTCAACACTATTATTGATTGGAAAGGTGTTGAAAATGAAGATGGTGTTGAATTGCCTTGCATTAATGCTAATAAAGAAGTTGTATATTTAGGAAATCCTGAATTGATTGATGAAGTATTAGAGAAAGCAGATGCAATTTATAAAAATGTACAAGATAATTTGGAGAAAGAAGCAAAAAACTTATCGATTGTGCAAACTGGTACGGAAACAAATCTGTAGCAGATTGCGAAGGATGTAAAAGGGTTTATAATGATAATCCTCCATGCGATACTGAATGTAATAAGCCAACACTTATGGTTGAAAATCATTTGGCTTGGCACATATATAACATTGCTGGTTCAAGAGATCGACAAGTCGCCATGGGGTTTGCTGGCCTTATATCAAGTATTGCTATTTTACATTTATGCGAAGAGTATGATGCTACACATGAAGACTTTGAAAAGGTGATGACAATTGATGCTCATTTATATGAAATAAGACATAAACAAAATGAAGAAGAACGTAAACTTAAAGAAGCGACTAAAGAGTTAAATCAAATGACAAAAACACAATTGCATACACCAAAAAGGAAAAAATAATGCCTGGAGTACGTATACGTATTAATACAGAAGATGCACAACGCGCAGTTAAACAGCTTGGTGCTGATCTTTTAACGTTGGGCATGGATACTAAATTGACAGAAGCTGATGTTGCTAAGTTGGAAAAACGACTTGAAACTGGATTAAAATCAGATACTGCCAAAAATGCTATTGATCGTATGGCAAAATCTCTTCATATGACAAAAAAAGAAGTTGAAGCATTATACAAGGAATTTGGTGTACTTGAAAACAAGACAAGTTTACTTACAAAATCATTAGAAGCAATGGGTGGTAAAATTGGAGCTGCAATTGGTGGTGCATTTGCTTTTGGATCAATTGCAGCTATAGGCAAAGAAGCATATACAATCAGCAAAGATTATGAAAGTGCCTTGGTTGATATGGGCAGAGTTACAGATAGAGAATTGAGTTTAATATCTAAAGATATTAGTACACTTGGTCCTCAATTAGGAAGTGGCACAGAATTGATGACTGGTTATTATCAAATTATGTCTGCTGGTATTAATGATTCAGTTGAAGCATTAGATTTTTTAACTACAGCATCTCAAACTGCTAAGTCTGCCCATATTGATCAAGCATCTGTTGTAAAAGCTTTAACGGCATTAATGTTTGGTTATGGTGGTGAAATTAAAAGTGCTGCTGAAGCAAGCGATTTATTATTTGCTATTGATAAACAAGGTAAAACATCTGTTGCTGAACTTGTCCCAGTTATTGGTGAATTGGCTTCAACTGCACATCAAGCTGGTATAACTGCTGATGAAATGGGCGCAGCAATTGCAGCATTATCACAAACAACAGGTTCTACATCTGAAGCTGCTACAGAATTTAAATCCATTGTTATGGGATTGATAAAACCTCAAGAAAAAATGACTGAATTATTGGCATCCACTGGATATGCAAGTGGAGAAGCTATGATAAAGCATTTGGGTTTTGCTGGAGCATTAAAGCGTGTAAAAGAAGAATCTGAAAAAATGCATATTCCATTAGGCAAATTTTTTCGTTCTGCTGAAGCTGTGATTGGTTTAGGTCCAATGATGATGGATAATTTTCAAGTTTTTGGGTCAAATCTTGAAGCAATGGCAAATAAAACTGGAATGTCTAGTGATGCATTTGAACGTTGGATGAAAACTGGTGAAGCAGCATCAACTATTTTTAAAAATACTATGCATGAAGTGTTAAAAATTGCAGGTGATGTTTTATTGCCAAATGTTAACCAAGGTTTTCTTAGTATGTCTGATTGGGTAGAAAATAATCGTGACGAAATTGAAGGCTTTTTTGAACGAATGGCTGAAAAAATTGACATTGTAAAAGGTACTGTTAAGGAATTAATAGATCTTTCAGAATCATTGCCTGATGGAGCTGTTGGAGCAATGGGCATAGGATTAATTGGCTGGATGCTATTTGGTCCTAAGGGCGCAATTATTCTAACAATGTTAGATTTAGTGAATAATAAATTAGCAGATTATAATGCAGGTCTTGGAGATTATTTAAATGACACTGGAATATATAGTTATAAATTAGACGTGTATGCAAAAGAAATTGATAAAAATAAAGCTAAAAATCAAATGCCTTGGACAGTAAACATTACCACTGACCCTGCTCAAAAAAATGTTGTTGATTTAATTGGTTCTTTAGACGCATTAAAAAAATCATATTATCAATTACCCAAAGGTAAATTTGGTGGAATATTTTCTGAAGAATTAAAAGCTTATGATAAAGTGAAAACCATTAAACGTGGTCCAGGACCAGGAACTCCAGAACCAGATAAAGAACGTGTTTCTGCACTTAAAGATGCTTTAAAAGAAATTCAAGATGCAGAAATAAAAAGTGCAGTTATTGTAAAAGGTATTAATCAAAGCAAATATGAACAAGACATTATAGATTTAAAATCTAGGATAGAACAATATGAAAAAATTGGAGTTGATCAAATTACGCTCAAAAAATATGAAACATCGCAAATGGCTGAAATTGATGCAAAAGTAGCTGAAGAATCAGCTAAACAAGATCGTAAAAATGCAGAAGATAACGTTAAGACTTATATTAAAGAATTAGAAGAAAAAGAAAAAGCAATTATTAAAGGCCAAGAAAAATATAAAGAATTGATTGCAGATGAATCTGATTTTGCAGTTAATGAAAATCAACGCGCAATTAATAAAATCATCAATGATAATGAAAAGAAAATAAAATTACTTAATGAGCTTGAAAAAAATAAAATTATTACTCCTGAAGAAGCAGAAACAGGTAGGCAAATTGTTGGAGCTAATCAAAGTGCTGCATTGAATAGTCAGTACGACAAATATCTTCAAGATGAAGCAGATTATTATTCAAGAATTGAAGGTATGGCACAACACGCATATGATTTAAAAATTGAATTAATTCAACGAGAATTAGAAGAGCGTTTACGAGTTGTAGAAGCAACAAAACAAGCTGAAATTGCAGCTGCACAAGCACAAGTTACTGCCGCAGAAGCAGATAGAGTAGCAGCAAGTGATGCTTTATCTATGGCAAATTTTGCATTAATGGAATTTGAGTCTATTAAAAATGCTGGTGGAGAAATTGGTGATTGGCAAATTGAACAAGCTAAAACGGTAGCATCACAAATGCAAAAAGCATATGTTGCTTCTGCAAATAAAGTTCAAGATGCTCAAGAAAATGCTGCAAAAGTATCTGAAAAATCAGTTAAAAAAGCAGAAATTGGTAAAAAAGCAGCTACTATTGATGCTAATGATAAAATGATTGGTGCTATTGATGAACGCACAGAGCAACAACTTAAAGGAGCAAAACAGGTTGTATCTAGTTTTGATCAAATGTTGAGTGCCGCTATGTCATGTTATGATCAAGAATCTTCTGAATATAAACGTTTGGCAGAATGGAAAAAGGGAGTACAAATTGCAGAATTGGCAATGGAAGTATATAAGAATGCAGTTATTGTTGCTGGTTATTATCAAAGAGCAGTAGTTGCTGGAACAACTGCTACTACTGAAAATGCATCAAATATTTCTAGAGCAATTACTGGAGCTATAGCTTCTGTTACTGCGCAAGGTTCTATTCCAGGTGCTGGTTTTGGATTAGTTGCAGCTATGATGGCAGTTATGGCTGGCGTGTTAGGTATCGCTGGAATTGCATTTAGTGGTAGTAGTTCATCTGGATCTTCACATACGCCTAAATTGGGTAATACAACTGTTTTAGGAGCAGCATATGGTACAGAAAGTGAATCTGTCGTTAAATCATATGAATTAATGGAAGATACATATGATATGCAGTATGAGCGATTGACTAAATTGTACAATGAATTAAAATCATTAAATAGCAATATTACTGGATTAGTTTCTAGTTTGTTTCGTCAAGGTGGCGTTGAATATGGTAATTTGTCTTTAGATGATTCTTATACAACTAGAGCACAAATTTTTACAACAGCTAATGATTATATTTCTTCATTTTTTAGTGGATCTGGTTTGGCAGATGCAATTGGAATTGGTGAATTTGATTTTCTAGGCGGTATAACAAAATGGGTAAATTCTGGAATTGATAAACTTTATACTTCCGCGTTTGGTGGAGAAGTTGAAAAGAAATTGGTTGGTCAAGGTATTGCATTAGGTAAAATTACAATTGATTCTTTGACTAAAGGCATTGAAATGGAGGTGCAATCTTATTCATTAATAAAAACAAAAACAGATGGTGGTTGGTTTGGAAAAGACAAAACTTCTTATTCTTATAAATATGGTACTGTTAGTGATCAAATTACAAATTTATTTACTGTTGTGTTTGGTGGTTTAAGTAATGTTTTAATTGAAATTGGAGATAAATTAAACTATGATGTTGAACTGATTAAAACGTATGCATTTGAAGCTTCTAAAATAGATTTAAAAGGATTGACTGCAGATGAAGTTAATAAAAAACTAACAACATTTTTCTCTGAGCAAGGTGATATTGCAGCAGAGAAATTTTTTGGTGCTTTATTATATCAATATCAGAAAGTTGGAGAAGGACTATTAGAAACAGCAATTAGAATTGTAAATGACAAAGAAATTGTTTCTAGTCTTTTGTCATTAACTGGTGCCACTTTTGAAAACATGATTATGAATGTTGAAAAAACCAGAGAAGTGGTTACTGCAGAATGGAATGAATGGAATGCAAAATATTTGGCAATTACTGGCGATACATTTATTGCTGCATTGGAGAGATTACAATTAAAGAGCCATGAACCAGCTAAATATACTACAGAAACGTATACTGAAATGGCTAGTGTAACTGAAAAAACCATTGCTTTTAGTGAAGCATTAATTAGTTTAGCTGGTGATTTAGAAACATTAATTGATGAAGTTTCTAATTATTATGATTTGTTTTTTTCTGATGAAGAAAAACAAGCTAGACTGGCAACAACTCTCACGGCACAAATGAAATCTTTAAATGCTGCATTTGAATTACCATCTACTCGCGCTGGTTATAGAGCAATGGTAGAAGCAATTGATTTATCCACAGAAGCAGGTATGAAACAATGGTACACTATGATACAAATGGCAGATGTTGCCAGTGAATATTATGATAATCTTGAAGATGCAATGAATGATGTTATTGACAAACAGCAAGAATATGTTGACAGTCTTAAAGACATATCACAAACAATTGATGATTGGTTAAATGATTTGAAATTAAGTGATTTAGCACCAGTAACTTCTGCAACAGAATGGACTCGACAATACAATGAAACTAAAAATAAAGCAATGTCAGCTACAGCTACAACTGAAGATGTGTCTGCTTATTTAGATATGGCATCGCAATATTTAGAATATCAAAAAACATATGGAACAGAGCAAAATTATCAAGCAGTATATGATGCAATTGTTGCTGATGTAAAAATTATGGAAGCTAGTAAAGATGCAACGTTAACTGTAGCTGAACAGCAATTAAATTATCTCAAACAAATTGCAGAAAATACAAATGCTTCTACATCTGACGTTAATGCTGCAGCAAATATCGTTATTTTAAATCAAATTACTGCTGCAAATGCTGCTGCGAAAGCAGCCGCTGATGCTGCAAATGCTGCCGCTAAAGCAGCCGCTGATGCTGCGAAAGCAGCCGCCGATGCCGCCGCGAAAGCAGCTACTGATGCCGCTGCACAAAAAGCTTTAGAAGAACAAACATTGCTAAAAATGATTGTTGATTGGTTTAATATGCCATTTGCAGCTAACGGTGGTTTGACTTCTGGATTAACTGTAGCTGGAGAAATTGGTCCTGAATGGGTAGTGCCAACTTATGAACCAGAAAAATCTATCTTTTTACAAAAATATGGCAAAGATTTATTGAGCGATATTGGAATTCCTATGTCAGGTAATGGAGGTTTAACATCTCAAGTTGTTGTTAATCGAGGGTTTGATTCTGATGAAATTGGTAAATCAATCGCAAAATATTTGAATCGCAATGAATCTAATAATGATATTCACGTTAGTATTCAAATTGATGGAACTGAAATTGGAAATGTTGTTGCACGACAAATACCAAGAAATACTGATCTTCAACAGTCTATTAGGAGAGTAAATTAATGTCTGCATCTGAGATTTACGATTTTGTTTCTGCTGCATCGCCAGCTACTCCCGATTATAATTATACATTAACATTGCATGCTCAAGGCACAGTGACAGAAGTTGGCAGTAAAAATCAAGAGGTGCATATTGCAGATGATGAATCTGAAGAAATAATTACGATTTGTAGTACTTCGGTTTTTCGCGTTTCTTGGGATTGGCGATTATTGACAGAAGCTAACGCTGGTACAATTATGGATTTATATTTTGATCCAGCAAAAGCAAATGGAATTGCAAGAAGTTTTTTGTGGTCATCATATGATGGTCATACATATAAAGTGCGTTTTGATTGTAAAATGCAACGAACAATTAATCGAATGAGTCATGGCGTATCACAAGTTGTTTTGAAAATTTTAGGGAAGATTTCATAATGCTGAGTTTTAATGCAAATCAATTAGCAATGGTCGCCAAGGCTTCCAAGATTCCATCTTGGAGATTCTATATATATGACAAAAATGGTGTTGCCTACGCTTCACCAGCATCATCTGGCTTTACTACTGTAGTGTTAATGGACTTTGCTGCGATTGAACTTAGAAGGAATTCATCTGAAAATAACACAATTACTCCATCAGATACGAGTTTTAGTATATCTAATCCAAATAATTCTTTATTGTTTACTGATTTTAAAGGTGGCAACGTACTAATAGAATTGTGGTCTGCAAATTCTGATGGTACTGGAGATTTAAAATTAGCTGGTTGGCGTTTTAGAATTAAAACAGCTGAACCAGGTTATCAGAAAATGAAAATTCAAGCTGAGGATTTTTTGCAATATTATTTGCGTGGTTATTATCCAAATACTCGTTATCCTCAAGATATTTTTCCATCTAATCGCACATATGACAATGATGCATTATGCGTTCCAGTGCCATTTGGTACAGCATATGTTCCATTGCGTGATGTATATATTCCATCTGCAGTTATGGCTACTGGTCATACAATATCTGCAATAGCTTCAACTGGAGGATTAAATTGTAAATTTGTTGATAGTGCAGCAGGTTTTAGTAGTATAGAATCTGGGAGAACTATCACTGTAACAGGATTTACATCGGCAACAAATAATAGCACATTTGCTGTTGTAAGTGCAACGGCGTCTACGATTGAAATGCTGCCAACAGCTGGAATTGTTACTGAAAGTGCAGGAAACGCTATTTCAGTTACACATGGAAGTGGATATATGATGTTGGGAGATCCAACAAAAACTTATACATTAACTAAATTGCGTTCGCCTAGAGATTGGGGAGCTAAATCTGAATATTTAAGTAGCACATATTCTTTTAATCAATATACGCTTGATGATGCCGATAGTGTATCTTGGAAGGTTTTTCAAGCTATTATTGCAGATGTAAATAATGATACTATATGTGAATCTCCAGGTTTTTGGATGACTAGTGGTGGAGCATGTCTTGACACTCCAGTTAAATTTACTCGCAATGATACTGCTGCAATGACATCACCAGCTGACGTTATAGAATTTGTTCTTAAAGATATGGGTGCGCCAGCAACTTTTATTGATACCGCCGTTACTTTTGCAGCAGCAAAAATAATTTATGCTAATTGGTCATTAACATTTAATGGTGCATTTTGGTATAAAGAAGAGCGTGTAAAAATACTTTCAAAATTACTTACAATGTGTAATTCATATTTGGTTGTTGGTGAAAAAATAGAATTGCATGTACGTTCTAAAACAAGCGTAAAAACTATTACGTCAGCTGACGTATTGCGCACATCAGATAAAGGTCCAGGTACGTTTGTTTATAAAGATATTGTGAACACTGATTATTCTGATTGTGGTTATGTTGCATGGCAAAAAACAGATGAAGCTCAAGACCAGTTTATAAAATCATTGACTGCTGCTAATGGATTGACTGCAACAGTTGTTTCTAAAGATATTTTAGAGTGTTCATTTGTACAAAATTCTATTGATGTTAGACGTATTGGTATTTTACATTTTCAACGTAAATTACTTAAAGAAGCAGAATGCAATTTTAAAACAAAATTAACTTGTTTAGCTATTCAACCAGATGATGTACTGCAAATCAATGAAGCAAATTATGGAGGTACTTATGATGTTTTGGTTGATTCAATAAAAATAAATAAGAATTTTACTATTGATATAGGATGTTCAAAGTATACTTCTGATTTTAATGATTGGACTGATTTAAATCCAGCCGAAATAACAATTCCTAATGACGATACAGCAAATTCATGGCAACCAACAATATCTGGGCCATCTTCTGATGTTGATAATGACCCAAACACATTGCCAGGAGCTATTAGAATTGGTGATGGTTCAATTATTTTAGATCCTTCTGGTCCAGCTATTCGCGTTGGCGCAGCCACAAATTTTATGTCTGGTTCAGGTATTTGGATTGGTAGACAATTAAATGATTACAAATTTCGTACTGGAGATCCAACTTCTCGATATATAAAATGGGATGGTGACAATTTAGCTATTATTGGTAGAAATATAAGTGGTGATTCTTTATTTGAATTTTCAACTAGTTCAACCGCAACAAATTATGTTCAAGGATATGCTGATCATAAAGCAATTGAATTAGAATTAATGAAAATGAGTTTTCAGTCAATTAGTTGGGCACAATTTGCAATTTTTGAATCATTTGATGATGATACAAAAAGGGCAGATCCAGATCCATCTGCTAATGATGCTGTTGTTAGCAAAAGTCAATTAACAAATGGAAATGATGATACATCAGGTAAAATATTTGGGTTTGTTTCAAAAAATTATTCAAACATAACAACATTATTTAGTGGAACTGCAAACGCAGCTGGTGAAAATTATTTACAAGATGAATTAAAAGTATGGTTTGTTAATGAATGCAAAAATTTAACTTTATGCGATTCCACAGCAGCAACATTTAATGTTATTTCAAATGATACTGATACTCTTGTAATTGCTGGTACTGCAGCTACAGGATCATATTCATTAAAAACTGTAAATCCACAATATTGTGTTGCATTTTGCTCTTATTCAGATGCAGGCAATGGTGGTTATGGGTACGTAAAATTTGAAGTCAGTTTTAATGGTGGAGTTAACTATCAAACATTTTTAGATACAAAAAATTCTATTAATTACTTGGAAGCAACAGTTGCAATTGCTAATCCAGGTGTAGATTATATTGTTAGATTGTCGTTGGAAAATGATGTTGATGGGATGGGAGCAACCATTTATAAATTTTTGGTTTGCACCGATCCAAGTATGTGGAGATTTTAATAAACCGGGAGGAAAGAGTATGTTTTCGTTGATGGATGATGTTGTAATTGGTACATTTACTCATTCAACAGAATATTTGGCTGCATTGGAAAATTCAATTAAAAAATATTATCCAAATGTGCAGTATATTTTGCAGTTTGATGGTGTGCCAATTGGGCCAAATTTTGAAGCTTTGAGAAAAAAGTTTCAAGAATCTGGTAAAAGGTATTGGGTATTTTTAGATCATGATATTCAGTTTGTTTCAAGTGATACAATTCCTATTGCATTGGAAACGTTGATTCGCAATAGATTTGGTTGTGTTGGTGTTTATTCTTCATATTATCAGCATTACCAAGCTAAACAAGAAGAATTGGTTGAAAGAGAAGTTGGTTGGGTGCCTGGTTATTTTCAAATGGTTGATAGTAGAATTGTTGGTCATATAGCTGCAGATTTAGAGATTCCATTTCCTAATCAATCAATCGACACAAGTTATTGTGTTTCTATTCGCGCTGAAGGTTATAAAATTGGAATTGCACCATCCTGGGTTTATCATCAGTACAAACCATTGAATTTAACATATCATCAAGTTATTAATGGTACAAATCAATATTTATTCAATAAATGGGGGCAATTTTATTTTGACACCACACAATATTGCGGTTGTTTAATTGGTCCAGATCCTGGCGCAGAAGTATGGAGTATGCCTGAAGAACAAGTTAAAAAAGAATTAGATGATTTGTTTCAAGAAAGGCTTGATCCTAAAGCAGAGGGAGCCATCGGCGGAGCAATGTATCTATTGAGAGATTATGCAATCCAATATAAACATATCACAGAATTTGGTGTTCAAAAAGGTTCTTCTACAATTGCTTTTGCTCAAGGCAAACCAGATAAGCTGATAAGTTATGAACTATATGACGTAATGGATGCAAAAGTTAAAGCTTTACTTGGTCGTGGTGTTGGCTGGGAATATCATAGTGGATCAGATTCTAGAAAAATTAATATTGCAGAAACTGATGTTCTGTTTATTGATACCGACCATATGTACGAACAATTAATTGTAGAATTAAATCGTCATCACAATAAAGTGCATCACGTTATTTTACTTCATGATACATTTAATTGCGGTCCATTTGGAGAGAGAGGATATGGCAAAGGATTAATGCATGCCATTAATGAATTTGTTGAAGCTCATGATGAATGGTATATCGAAAGAACATACGCCACCACACACGGTTTAACTGTTTTAAGGAGGCGTTATGAATAATCAAATTATCATTTTTTATCATGTTTATTGTTATGACGAGTGGGAAGAAATTGTTTGTGAACAATTGATTAGATTAAAGACAAGCAACGTTTATGATGCTTGTTTAGCTATGTTTGTTCGAATTATTGGTATAGATAGCGATGTTATTAAATGTAAACGATTGATGAAAGAATTTAAAAAGATTCACTATATCGGCGACTCATCAATCAATGATTGCGAAGTTACTACATTGAAAACAATTCATACATTTGCGCAAGAAGTTGTTCCATTTAGAACAGGTGTTGATTTAAATGTTTTATATTTTCACACTAAAGGAGTTTATTCGAGTCGTGAAAATGATTTGATTGCTAGTAGAATGCGTGATTGGCGACATCTAATGGAATATTTTGTCATTGACAAATGGCATGAATGTGTTGCCCACATTGAATCTGGTTGCGATGTTGTTGGTGTCAATTGGAGAAAACAAAATTTATTTGGTCCAATTGTTGGACATTTTTCTGGAAATTTCTGGTGGGCCAGTATGAAATATTTATACAATCTTCCAGAAATTAATGAAAGCGATAGAGCATATCATGAGTTTTGGATTGGTCAAAATCAGCCAAATGCTTATTGTATGCATGAGAGTGGGGTGGATCATTATCATGAAAACTATCCTCCTGAAAAATATAACCGGGAAATATCTTAAAGGAGAAAAAAATGAATTTAGAGACATTAGTATTTGTTGAAAAAGTAAAAGAATTGTACCCTAATAAATTTAGCGGAACATCAGTTTTAGAGATTGGAAGTCTTGACGTTAATGGGTCTGTCCGATATCGCAAAGGACTGTTTGAAGGCTGTGATTATCTTGGAATTGATTTGCTGGAAGGTAAGTGCGTAGATCTTGTTGTTGATTACACTAAATTTCAAGCACCAAAAAAATATGACATGATTTTATATTTGGATGCTGTTGAGCATGATCGATTCCGTGAGAAGTCTTTTGCAAAAATGTGGCAAGATCTAAAAGACGATGGCATAGTTATTATGGCTGGTTCTGGGCCAAATTGTTTACCTCACTTTATCAGTTATAGTTGTGATAATTTTTATTCTAATATCACCGTTGATTGGATGAGAGATGTAGCGGATCGATCTGCTTTAAATGTTGAATTGATTGAAGAGAATGATCGTCAAGATCAAATATATGCTGTGTTTACAAAAAACATAAATAAAGAACCTACTAAAAGACCTTTAATATCGTTAGTTAGTATGGTTAAAAATGAAGAAGGTGTTTTGCAAAGAATGATAGATTCTGTTAAAGATGTTGTTGACGAATTTATTATTGTAGACACTGGATCAACCGATAGAACAAAAGAAATTATTGCAAAATATGGTAAAGTTTATGAAATTCCTTTTGAGAATTTTGTTACTACAAAAAACAAATCATTAGATTTAGCAACTGGCGAATATATTCTTTTTATGGATGCAGATGAAGTTCTTTATCAAGGAGCTCAATTTATTAGAGAATGGGCTGTTGGTGGTCAAGTTGAAGGATTGCAATGCAAAATTACTGAAGGGCCAATAGATTATAACATTATTTCTTTACAATACGATCGTTTAAGATTATGGCGAAATGATAAAAGGTGGAAGTTTGCTGGTCCTGGTGTTCACGAATGCTGTGTTGGTCCTGGTCCCGTTGTCACTGATTTGAGAATATTAGTGCGACATGATCATAATGATAAAGCACCGGAGTCATTGTCGGCAGAAAAATACAAATTTTGGAAAAGAATTTTGTTAGAAGCAATTGATCATAATCAAAATGATAGTAGAGCGTGGTTTTATTTAGGTCGTACAGAAGTTGATCTTAATAATCATCTTGGAGCAATAACTGCTTACAGATATTATCTTGGTCTTCAAGGAAATACATTTGTTGATGAACGATGGCAAGCTGCATTTGACATGGGCAAACAATATTTTGTACTTGGCGAATTTGATAAAGCCATTGATGCTTTTGATTTAGCAGAAAAAATTGATTCTCGTCGTAGAGAACATTTAAATGCAAAAGCTTATATATTCTTTATGAAAAAAGAATATGATATAGCAATTAATATTTATGAATTAGCTTCTACAAGACCTATTCCAGACAATATTACATTGTTTTTAAATCCATATGAGTATACTCATTTAACAGACGATCAATTAATTTTATGCTATTTTTTCAATAAACAGTATGAAAAAGCTGAATTACTTGCTAAGAAAATGACGGAAGGAAATTATGACCAAAGGCTTTTAAATAATTTGTGGTGGTGCAGAACAAAAACCAACATGAAAATTTTTATGGCTTTAGGTGAAACGCCAGAACCAATATATGGCGGAATGATTGAATGCGAAGGCGTAGGTGGTGTTGAAACAACATATATTGAATTATCAAGAACTTTATCTGCTCTTGGTCACGATGTATTTTTATTTTGTAATACTAGACAATATCATGTTTGGGACAACGTAAAATATATTCCGTTTCAAAATTATAACGCATATAGAAATCTTAACCCAGATGTAATTGTTGCTTCTAGATGGCTTGGAAGTTTTGATGGAATGAATTGTAAAAAAATTCTGTGGGCACAAGATGCTAATCCTGTAGAGGGAAATGTTGATTTTGCAAATGTTGATAAAATCATTGTTTCGTCAGAATGGCACAGAAATTATATGTTTCAAGTTGCAAAACAAGAGATTCCAAAAAATAAATTAATGATCATTCCATTAGGATTAGACAAAAAATTATTTAAGCAAGAAAGAAGATCAAATAATTTTAATGTTGTATATAGCAGCAATCCTAACCGTGGTCTTGATATTCTTGCTGATATATGGCCAGAAATTACAAGGCGCATACCAAATATTCATCTTACTGTTTTATATGGTTGGCAAGGATTGAGTACGTGGAGTAAAGAAGAATCATGGAAAAAAGAAGTATATGAGCATGAACAATTTATCAAAAGGAAACTTGAAAAATACAATACTGAATTTCTTGGTCGTGTGACGAAAAAGCAAGTTGCTGATTGCTTATTATCTTCTCAACTTTTGGTTTATCCGTGCAATTTTTATGAAACTTTTTGTTTGACCGGATTGGAAGCGCAGGCAGCAGGTGCTGTTGTAGTAACATCGGACATGGGTGCATTATCAACAACAGTAAATCGCACAGGTAATGTGTTATTGCAGGGTAGCCCGTTATCAGGAATTTATCAAAATGAATTTATCAGTGCTGTTGAAATGCTGATGAAGAATAACGAACAATTTGAATTGCGATCTGTTTATAATCGTAATTATGTAATGAATGGTAAATGGGATTGGAGTGATATTGCTAAACAATGGCAAGAGCTGATTTGGGATATTTTGTAACGAGAGGAACATAATGCCAAGTATTCAAAATACGTCTAACAATTCGTTAATTAAAAAACGATTAATTGATGAAATCTCTGGACCAACTGGACCAATTGGACCAGCTGGTGGACTTGGACCAACTGGACCAATGGGTGTTACTGGAGAACCAGGATTAACTGGAGCACAGGGACCTCAAGGAGATATTGGACCGCGTGGAATTACAGGACCGCAGGGAATTACGGGATCGCAAGGACCACAGGGAGATGTTGGACCACAGGGAACTACTGGACCACAAGGAATCACTGGATCGCAAGGATCACAGGGACAACAAGGAGATACTGGAGTTCGTGGAACTACAGGAATCACTGGACCTCAAGGACCACAGGGAGATGTTGGACCACAAGGGACAACTGGACCGCAGGGAATCACGGGATCACAGGGAACGCAAGGACAACAGGGAGATACTGGAGTTCGCGGTATTACTGGAATCACTGGACCTCAAGGACCACAAGGAGACGTTGGATTACAAGGAACAACTGGACCACAGGGAATTACGGGAGCACAAGGACCGCAGGGAGATGTAGGACCGCAGGGAATCACTGGACCGCAAGGAATTACTGGATCACAGGGAGTACAAGGATCACAGGGAGACACTGGAGTTCGTGGAATTACTGGAATTACGGGAGCACAAGGACCTCAAGGAGATGTTGGAGTACAAGGAGTAACTGGACCGCAAGGAATTACGGGATCACAAGGACCACAGGGAGATATTGGACCACGTGGTGTTACAGGACCGCAGGGAATCACAGGATCGCAAGGATCGCAAGGGCAACAAGGAGATACTGGAGTTCGCGGAACAACAGGAATTACGGGAGCACAAGGACCACAGGGAGATGTTGGACCACAGGGAACTACTGGACCACAAGGAATCACTGGATCAAAGGGAGCGCAAGGAGATGCTGGAGTACAAGGAGTAACAGGACCGCAGGGAATCACAGGATCGCAAGGATCGCAAGGAGATATTGGACCACAAGGAACTACAGGACCACAAGGAATTACGGGAGCGCAAGGAGTACAAGGATCACAGGGAGATACTGGAGTTCGTGGAACTACTGGACCCAAAGGAATTACTGGAGAACAAGGAGCGCAAGGAGCAGTTGGAAATACTGGCGTTACTGGACCGCAAGGAATTACGGGAGCACAAGGATCACAGGGACAACAAGGAGATACTGGAGCTCGTGGAGCAACGGGAATAACAGGATCACAAGGACCTCAAGGAGACGTTGGACCTAGAGGCGTTACTGGACCGCAAGGAATTACGGGATCGCAAGGATCACAGGGAGATGTTGGACCTAGAGGTGTTACTGGACCACAAGGAATCACGGGAGCACAAGGAGTGCAAGGGTCACAGGGAGACACTGGAATTATGGGGACTACTGGAGTAACTGGAGTTGTTGGTCCTATTGGACCAACTGGAGAACAAGGTGTTCGTGGACCAACTGGAGTAACTGGAGCACAAGGAGCAGTTGGAAATACTGGAGCACAAGGAACAACTGGACCTAAGGGAATCACTGGAGATCAGGGACCTAAAGGAGTTACAGGAGAGCAAGGAACAACTGGACCTAAGGGAATTACGGGAGATCAGGGAGAACGTGGAGTAACTGGAGCACAGGGAACAACTGGGCCGCAAGGAATCACAGGAATTAGAGGATTGACCGGGATTCAAGGACCAACAGGAGTACAAGGAGTAACTGGACCGCAAGGAATTACTGGAATACGTGGATTAACTGGAGTTACAGGAGTACAAGGAGTAACAGGACCACAGGGAATCACAGGAGATCAAGGACCGCGTGGAATTACAGGAGAACAAGGTGTTCGTGGATTAACTGGAGTTACAGGAGTACAAGGAATTGCTGGAAATACTGGGCCACAAGGAACTACTGGACCTAAAGGAATTACTGGAGATCAAGGAGAACGTGGAGTAACAGGACCACAAGGAACAACGGGGCCTAAAGGAATTACTGGAGATCAAGGACAAAAAGGAGTAACAGGAGAACAAGGTGTTCGTGGATTAACTGGA
>ERZ869921.18-NODE-18-length-105979-cov-6.431177_pt1 | contig 105979 bp, 156 predicted proteins | sample MGYA00579310_ERZ869921 | MGnify/ENA primary metagenome ERZ869921 (study PRJEB32216, sample SAMN09231816) | wastewater metagenome | place: USA: Maryland | collected 2016-06-21 | study: EMG produced TPA metagenomics assembly of the PRJNA472060 data set (Reclaimed...
ATACGGGACGCTGTGCGCTATGACATTCGTGTCAGGGTCCGAGTCGTCGTGTCGCACCGTGACCCCACGGATCGATCAACCGAAGCGCGAGCTGATCGCCGACCATGCGGAGGTTCTCCGCTGAGTCGACGGGGCCCACCGGGATCCCTGCCTGCTTGGGGTCGTCGTGGGTGCGCGCGACGCCGAGCACGTCGACGTAGAGCCAGCGATCGGCGCCCCTCCAGGTCTCGAAGCCAGCCACGTAGAGGAACGCACGATCCCGGATCCACCTCGAGACCTCGGCCCGTTCCGAGTCGTTCAGTGGCCGGATCCTCCGCGGATCGACCACCAGCGGATCCTCGTGATGGTTCTGGATCGGTGTCCTCGAGAGCGGTGGGCCAGGCTCGTGAAGCGACACGTCGAAGCCAGCGGCACGGGCGCGATCGACGCTCGCCTGATCGGTGAGCACGAAGACGCGATCGCCGTCGCGGATCACCGGGTCGCGACCGGGGAAGACCTCGATCACCGGGGGGCCCTTCACTCTTCCTCCTCGAGCACGCGCCCAGCGATCGCGGCGATCTGTCGCATCGCTTCCCTCTGTGTCATGCCAGCGGTCTCGAGCGCGCCGATCACCTCCCAGTAGCGCATGCGCACGTCCATGGGGACGCCCGCGGGCGCGTGCTCGTAGGCGACGATCTCCGCGAGCTTGGCGACGGCCGTGGCGGTGTCGCCCTTGTCCACTGCCTCGCGCGCGACGCGTACGGCGACCCGCTGAGCTTCGCGAGCCGCCACGAACTGATCTCGGGTCACTTCCCCAGCTTGCGTGCGAGCCACTTCTCCGCTCCCTTCTGGGTCTTGAAGGTCTTCGACTGGGTGAAGGTCATCGCCAGGAACTTGCCGCCCGGCATGGGGAAGACCCCGCGGCTCATGGACTCGTTGTTGCCCAGGTCGATCGTCACGTTCTTCGTCGTCGTCGTCATGATTTTGTTATACGATGTGCCTTTGAATCTGTCAACACAAAATCGACTAGCTGCGTCGATTCTTGGCGGCCCTCGCGACGGCGTAGGGATCCGGTCCCTCAGGCTCCACGATCGTGTCACCCCGCCGGACCGCGTCGGCGTCTTGCGCAGCGGGATCGGTGAAGAAGATCTGAGCGCGTCGGTAGCCCACGGGCTCGCCGTCGAGCTTCGACGGTTCGGGGCGGAAGACGCCGTCCGGCTCCTCCCAGTGGAGGAAGAACGTCCGCCGCTTGTAGGCGTCCGGCTTCTCGTTGGGGTTGTCGTAGAAGCGTCGGAAGACGGTCACGCGTCCTCCCGGGAGGACGCCGGTGCCTCGTGGATCTGGAGGAAGGGGATCAGGGTCCAGTCGCCGACGTCCGACACCTTCACGCGCGCCGTGGAGAGGCCCGCGCGCCGAGCTGCCTCGCAAGAGATGCCGATCTCCGTGTTGTGCTCGGGGCCAGGCATGCCCCAGTGGTAGGCCTTGGCCAGCTCCTCCGCGCGTCCTTCGACGTCGGGGGTCCATCCCATCCAGATCCGGACCACCTCGCCGTTGGGGAGGCGCCAGCGCGTCCCGGGGGTCATCGTCACGGCGATCTTGCCAGCGGGGCTCTCCGCCAGGGCCTTCTGCGTCTCGGTGTAGGTCGACATCGCTCGAGTCTCCAGTGAGGGTCGGGGTTCAGATGCTGAGGTAGAGGCCGGTCTCGCGCTCGAGGAGGGTCTTCAGGTCCTCCGCGTAGACGTTCTCGGTCTTCGAGACCTCGCGGATGTCCAAGCCGCGGTTGCGGATGTTGTAGAGGGTGACCGTGTAGGTGTCCGAGGGGTCCAGCTCGATGCGCCGTTCGGGTAGGCGATCCGGATCAGCTCCTCGGCGACTTCCATTCGGCGGAACGCTCCGAGGACCTGGTTGGGGATGACGTCCTCCAGGTGCGGGCGCCTTCTCCGGATCCTCACCGCGGGAGTATCAGCCCGAGAACCATCCCGCGAGGTTGAACGAGAGCTTCAGCCTGGGCTTCGCCCGCTTCACCGGCGACGGCTTGGGCGGTGGCTCGCACCTGTAGCAGCACTTGCGGCGCCCCTCGCGGACGAAGGGGTCGTCGCACTTCTCGCAGTCGACGAGGGCGAAGACGAAGCGCCCCATGGGGACGGTGTCGAAGCCGACCTCGTGACCGTGGAGCTTGCGGAGCGCCGCGGCTTCGATCTGGCGCACGCGCTCGCGCGTGATCCCGAGATGAGCACCCACCTCCTCGAGCGTCATCCCGTCGGGGTTGTCGGCCACGATCTTCATGGCCTCCTTGTGCTCCTCCCACTCGAGGTCCGCCCAGGGGTCGAAGGGTCGGGGGACCTTCACGACGCGGCCACAGCTCCGCCGGTCGTGACCGGGGCGGCCACAACTCGAGCAGTTGCGAGACGGATTCGTGGCGTCTGAGGGCGGGATGAGCGCCAGGATGGGCGCGTCCACGGGGGCGGACAAGATCTGAGCATCGAACATGGGGACCTCCGTTGGCGAATCGGAGCGGACCCCGTGTTATGCGGGATGTCGATCTCTATGTCAACAGAAAAGAGATCGTCGGAATCAAGGACTGGGGGCCGCGTAGCCCACGCGCACGAGGTCGGTCCCCCGACACTCGAGGCACTGGGTCCGGTAGGGAAGCGATCCCAGGTGCGAGCTGACGATGTAGCTCCCGCACTTGGCGCACTTCCAGAAGGCCCCGTACTTCCCCTGGAAGCGATCGCGGATCTCCTTCTCGGCGGCCGCCTTGGCTTCTCGAGCGCGCTCCAGGATCTTGTCGTCCTCGCGGGGCTGAGCCTTCACCCCACGCAAGAAGTCGCAGACGTCCACCATCCTGGCCCAGGCCCACTCCGGCAGCGCATCCGTGATCGCCATCCCGCGGGAAGTCATGCGGGGCTTGTGCCCGAGGACGGTGTGGAAGACCCCGATCGCTTCGACCCACTCCGGGTCGCCAGCGTACGGCGGTGCGTCGAGCAGGCGCTGGAAGTGCGTGGCGTTCTCCACGTCGCCCGGGAAGTCGAGGTCGCAGGGCTCACCGCGGCCGCTCCGACAGACGGCGCACGTCGTCGTTCGGATGGCGATCCGCGTGGAGATCCCGGTAGCGTCGCGGCTCACGACTTCGCCTCGATCTTCACCTTCACAAACGGCGCGATCTCGACGTCCTTCGCCACGAGTTCGCCCGCTTCGTTGAAGAGGTCCCCGCGCGCGCCCGTGACGTGCTCGACCTCCATCTTCACGTCGTCGTTCTCGAAGGTGCCCGGCTCGATCCGGAGGTCGATCCACTCGAAGGGCTTGGAGAACGAGACGTTGAGCTTCATCCGTATCTTGTCGCCATCTCGCACGGGATCGCCGGGGGCGATCTGGACCGCAGCCCGTTCGATGCTGGCGACGTCTGGGATGGTGTCCGGGACCGGGATCCCGATCTCTCGCAGCTCGCCGGCGGTGATCTTGCCCACCACGTCGTTCTCGATGTCCACGTTCCGATCAGTCATGGGGATCCTCAGTAGGTGCAGGGGAGGCACTGGGAACAGTCGCAGTCGTGATGCCTGCTCACCGAGGCGAGCGAGAGCGGGATGAGGAGGTGGAAGCCAGGAGGAAAGGCGGGGGAATCACGAAAGATCACGCGCCCCGAGGCGTCCAGCACCTCCGTGGGCTGGTATGGAGCCTTCAGCTCCGCAGCCCACCGCGCGCGCTCCTCGATGGCCTCGATCTGGTTGACCACCCGGATCTCCTTCGTCCGGTCGACCACCCTCTGACCCTTGAACCACACCACCACGCGCAGCGCGTAGCGGTCGTAGTCGAGCCGGTAGACCCCCGGGGCAATGCGATCAGCCTTGGGGTAGTTCTTGCGGAGAGCCAGCACCATCGGAGTATCAGCCGCGAGCGAAGGCCGCGATGATCGCGATCATCTCGCGTCGACGTCGCGGAGCGTCGGGATCCTGGAAGGGCCGAACCTCGAGCGCGGTCTTGAGCGAGGCCTTGGAGACCGTCGGAAGGATGTAGGGGTCATCGATCACGAAGAAGGGCGGCCACTCCTTGGTCAGGTCCACGAACTTCTCGGACAGCTTCTGGGCATCACCGTGGAAGCGCTCCAGGGACTTCATGAGGTCGTCGAAGGCTGGCGGCCTGGGCAGGCGCATGGCCTCGATGACGTTGCGATCCGACACCACGTTGACGATCGCGATGTCCTCGAGCTTCGCGAGGTCGACGCTCAGGCTCACGGGGAAGTTCCCCAGGGGCGGGAAGATCAGGACCGGGACCGGAGACCTCCCGCGTCTTCACCGTCCTGGACCTAGCCACGGGGACCGTTCCCGCCCTCGCTCGGGGGCCTGGTACCGATCCACGCCTTCTTGACCCTGACGCGTCCCTTGGCCACTGGCTCAGCCAGGGCAGCCTCGAGCGAGCGGGGTCGGTAGCGCGGATCGTTCCGGAAGCCCGGAGGACACACGTCGTCGGTGTCGTGTTCGTCGTGCTTCTCGAGCCCGCAGACCACGCAGTGACCGTCCTCGTCTGCATCGGGTCGCTCCGCGAGCGCGGTGGGATCCTTCCCCTCACGCTCGACCTCGGCGATGAGGTGAACGACCTTCGCCACAGCCTCCGACTTGGTGGTGCCGTAGACGGTGATGCCCTTCGACTCGACGATCCAGCGCCCGTCGTCCTCCAGCTCGAAGTAGAAGTCGGTCAGCACACGCGCGGAGTCGATCTGAGCCGCGAGACCGGCGGAGAATCCGAAGACCGTCGTTCGATCGTCTTCGGCCACGAACTCAGCGTATTCCTTGGCGATGGCGGTGCGGATCAGCTCCTGGGCCGAGTCCTTCTTCATCTTCCCGCGAGCGGGTTCGGCTGGCATCGGAGGAGGTGGGAGCGCGAGTGCGGAGTTTCCTCCCGAGAGGACGCGTAGCAGCGTCAACGCGATGGCGTCCGGGCTCAGCAAGGCGTCGATCCGCTCCGTGAGGTCAGCGAGTCCGTTCCGGATCTTCACGATCGCGTCTCGGTTCGCCTGGGTGTCGGGGATCAGAGCGTTCATGTTCTTCTGAACGTCGTCGTAGTGATCTCCGTGGTGAGCTTCGCGACCCACCCGCGGCCATCCATCGCGGACGTTTGAAGACCTCTCACCCTTCTCGATCGGCGTCCGGTGGAGCTTCTTGCCGGCGATGGTCGCCAGCTCGTAGCTGTCGACTTCGATCGTGAGGCCGAACCTCGTCTGAGTCGGGCGCCTGTTCCAGATGTTCCAGGTATCCTTCTTGCCGAACAGGTTGGCCGAAGTCCGATGCTCCGGATCCTCGCAGGCCCTGAGCTTGCCCTTCTCGGGGGCTTCCTTCAGCGGGTGGCGGACACCGGAGACGGTGACGTGGAGGTACGGCTCCCACTTCGCGTCCGAGCGATCCGCGGCCAACTTCGTCGCTTCCTTGAAGAGCGCGTCGAAGTCCTTCCCTTCCACGTCGATGTCGGCGTCGTCGCAGATCGCGCGGAAGCTGGTGATCCCCGATCCGTACTTCCCCGACTTCACGAGGTAGAAGTCGATCTTCATCATGCGGCCGTCCGCGTTCAGGACTTCCTTGGTCTCGATCCGCTTCCCGTTCTCGACTCGTCTCGCAGCCATCTCAGCCTTCCACCTTCTCCGGACCGATCCGGATCTCGACGCGACGTCCCACGAGATTGGCCCAGACCGTGGGCTTGGTCGGGGGCCCCGCGTAGTAGTCCTGAGGGACCACGATGTGAGGCTTGCCCTTGCAGCCGTAGTGCTCAGACTCGCAGATCTCGGCCCCGTCCAGCTTCTCGGGGTCGTAGGTCCCGTCCGAGGGGATGCGAAGATCGTCGGGATCTCCAGCGATGTGAGCGACGATGTACGTCCAGCCGCTCTCGACCATCTCGAGACGAGCGCCCACCAGAGGAAGCTGGAAGATGTAGGCGCTGTCGTGCTCGAAGTCGGTGACTCCCTCGAGCGCGCGGGCCGAAAACCTGGAGATTCCCGACCTGTCGGGGGACTGGAGGCTGACTCTCCCGCAGACGATCCACTCCTTCAGCGGTCCGTTGGTGTAGTCGCCTGAGTCGAGTTGGACGTGCGTGACGCATCCGGGTCGCGTGACGGCTCGAAGATCCATGAGCTGGACCTTCAGAGCTGGGCGCTTGTGGAACATGAGGCCTCTCTTTCTGATTATGTGTATACGCTACGCCTCGACAGGCGTCAACACAAAATCAGACGGCCCGATTATCAGCCCGCCGGCGCGTACAGCTCGCGGAGAGTGTCGCGATCGGTGTCGGTGATCCGGGGAGCGAAGGTCCGATCAGGCGTCGACGTCTGGACCCTTCGCATGATGGAGCCCTCGAAGTCGTCATGATCCAGGCCTAGGCAGTGGCCGATCTCGTGCTGGATCACGAGCCCTCGGATCTCCGTGGTGCCCGTGTTGGACGTCCGGATGGTGCAGGTGGGTCCGTGCCCGAAGTGGGCGTCTCCACCGGGATCCATCCACCCCTCTTCAGCGGGGACGCCCAGGATCACGAGGACATCGCACGCGTCCTCCCGGGAGGACGCCAGGACCTCGAAGCCGAGGCGGTCGTTGGTGACGTCGAGGGCGGTGGCCACGATCGGAGCTGCGTCGAAGTCGCCGGCGTAGCTCGAGGAGCACACCCTCAGCGGGAAGCGGTCGCGCGGCCACGTGATGGCGCGGGGATCGAGCCCTGGCTCGGTGTGGGTGGTGACGCCGTAGATCACGCCGGCGATGGCGGCGAGCGCGAGCAGGATGACGAAGACGACGGTGACGATGTTGGCGATCTTCGTCGCCTTGGAGGTGGTCATGCGCGGCAGCGTACGCCCCTCGAGCGCGAGGTCCCAGTGGACCCCAACGATCCCGTGGTGGGTCAGGTGGATCCGCAACGCGTCGAGTCGTCGCTCCGGGACGGGGTGGATCACGATGCCCGGCGGGCACGGCTTCAGCACCGCGATGATGCGACTCGTGGTCTCCGAGAGCGTTGCGACTTCGAGCCCGTAGAGCTGCGCGGCGTCGTAGAAGTCGGCGATGGTGACGACTCGGGGATCGTCGCGCCTCACAAGAGATCCCTCAACGCGGCCGCGGCCTTGCGGAGATCGTCGATCTCCGGCGGATCGCTGGCGTAGTCAGTGCCCAGGAAGGGCTCGAGCTTGGCCAACAGCTCCTTCGCGGCCTTGCCCACGCGGTCGTCGGCTTGGTGGGTGTCCCGGACGCTCTGCCTCAGCTCCTGGACCTCCTTCCACAGCGCGGTGTAGCTGGGGATCACTCGAAGACTCCGAAGCCCTGAAAGGGGTTGTTGAGGTGCGTGATCGCCACCTCGTAGGCCTTGATCACCGTGGGGCCCTGGAACCAGGCGTACCGAGTGACCCGCTTCTTCATGTAGTAGCCCGGACCGGGATCGCGCGGCTGCGAGACACACCGGATCTCCACCGACCAGTAGGAGTTCCGCGGATCGCGCCGCACGCAGTAGCCGCGCACCTGGATGTCGACGGCGAGCCAGTTCGACGGGAAGTGCTCAGCCGCCAGGCGCTCGAGTTCCTTCCAGTGCTCTTCCACGAGAAGGATCGGTCCCTTCCGATCGTGGAGCTTCAGGACCTTCATGTGAAGTCCCCAGGAGCCAGCGAGTCGATCAGCGCCAGCAGCTCACCGACGACGCGATCGGAGGTGTCGAGCTTGCCGGGATCGCCGCCGCACTCCTCCAGCGTCTCGAGGTAGGCCGCTCGGATCTCCGCCACGCGCTCGGCGTCGGGGACCTCGATGGTGGGGGCCTTCTTGCTTCAGCAGCTCCGCGCGGATCTCCATGAGGAGCTTCCCGAGCCAGTTCTCACCCATGCCCCGCGGACACTGCCCCCAGAAGCGATCGCCCCAGGTGTTGACCTCCACAAGCTGAGCGTCTCCCGTGGCCATGAGGGTGATCGCCCGGTAGGTGCCGATCGGAAACTTCTTCCGGAGAAGGTCGCGCATCACGCCGATCTTGACCTCCTCCCAGTCGGACCGAAGCGTGAGCTTGCGACCGAGAGCCTTGGCCTTCCCCGACGTCGGCGCCTTGCGCACCTTCGCGCGCTCGTTCGGATCGAGGGTCTTGGCCGCCTGGTAGGCGTGCTCCACCGAGGGGTAGTTCTCACCCTCGAAGTCGATCCCGCCGGGGATGATCGAGAAGTTGGAGAACACGGTCCCGCGGAAGTTCGTGATCGCTTCGTTCTCGAAGTTCATGCCCCGGAGTATCAGCCCGCGGCGCGTCTTCCCGGGAGGACGTCTACGTCCCGACCTTCTCCTGGGTGCCGTCCCAGACGAACTCCCCATCGGGACCCACCGGGAAGTGAGCACGGCAGCCGTTGCAGAACGTCCCCGAGTAGAACGTGGGGTTGCGCGCGTAGGTCTCCGCGATCGCGGGACCCATGCGGGTGACGGCTCCGCACTTCTCGTGGACGTACTTGTCCCGGACCGGCCGGACGTAGCCCTTGGCGCGCTCCTCCTCCGAGAGGACGAGGTAGTCCTTCTGCATGCCGGTCGTCGGATCGATGGTGGTGTCGACTTCGGCGCGGTCGCTCTTGACGCTCATGTCTCGAGCCTACTCGTTCGGACGTCTCAGCACCACGACGACGCCGCACAGCCCCAAGGACACGCAGAGGGTCAGGAACGCGATGAACTCGAGCGTCATCCCTACGCCCTGTCCGCGAAGGCCATCGTCCCCGCGACCGTGCTGGCCGTGGTGGCGCTGGCTTGGTAGGCGTGGAACAGGGCGGGGTTGTCCCAGACGCCGATCCCGGGATCTGCGTCGATGAGGGCCGGCTGCGCGACGTTCGCCGCGGTGTTGGGCGCCATGGCGATCCAGCGGGCGACGAACAGCGACACGGATCCGGTGACCAGGGACGTGCCGAGCGCCACGCTCTGGATGCTCTGGACTCCGACGTCGCCGGCTTGGAGGGAGAACCAGACGATGGTCCCGACCACTGCCGTGGCGGGGATCTGGGAGCCGGCGACGGCCACGAGCGTGGCGGTTCGGCTACCAGTCCCGGCACTGTTGGTGTAGGTCACCGTGCTGTTGGCGATGGCGCCGGCGTTGGTCGTAGCTGCCGTGACCAAGAGGCCGATCATGCAGTCGCGACCCGCCGTTGCGCCGTCTGCGTCTCTGGCCGGCCAGGTCGGGGACGTGATCGACTGACCCGTGGTCGTCGTGACCACGATGCCGGAGTTGATCCAGAGCAGATCGAAGATGATGTGGGCGTGTGCCGTGCTCGCGGCGAGGGCGAGGTGGGTGAGGTACCACTCTCCGGTCGGGGTCGGGAGCGCGATGGACCCGCCCTCCGTGCTTCCGATGACCGCTCGGCCGTTGAGTCCCGGCGTTCCCACAGTGATGGCGCCCGGCGCGCCGGCGTCCTTCGCCGTGCAGTACCAGTTGCCGGCGGCCTCGGCGGCGGTTCCGGTCTTGAACAGGGTCCTCTTGGTTCCAGAGACGGCCCGACTGCTCGGATGCTGGACTCTCGGTGCGCCGTTGGCTTCGGTGACCTTCCAGCCCTCACCCTGGACGTAGGTGATGGTGGCCCCGGGGGGGAGCGACCACGTTCGGGGCGCGCGCGCGGTTCCGCTGACGTCCATCCGGACGGTGACGTCCCAGGTCACCGTCGCGCTCTTGTTCGCGATCTCGAGGTAGCGAACGATGCGCGTACCTGAGGCGGGTGCGGGGATCGCGTCGACCGGCGTCGTTCCGTTGGAGGCGCCCGCCAAGGTGTCGTAGGCCAGCGCGGTCCCGGAGTCGTCGACGACGTGGGCCGTGTACTCCACGTCGGTGCCGGCCGCCGAGAGGAGGATCTGGATCTTCTGCGTGGTCTTGAGCTGCATGGTTCAGGTTCCCAGGGCGAGCTGACGGCTCAGGACGTCGTAGGTGGTGAGCCCGCCACCACCTCCGCCGGCAGGTGGGACCACGTGGTTGCCGGCTCCGCCGGACGGGAAGTAGGAGCGGATCGCCGTCGGAGATCCCTGCTTGGTGAAGGTCACGGATCCGACGTCGCTGACGAACGTCGAGGCGACGGGGAACATCGTGGGCCCCTGAATGACACCGTCCCAGGCGAGGAGGTCTTCGGGGATCGCCGCCGTGGCCTGGACCCTGCCCATGATGCGGCGCATCTCCTCGGTGGTGACCGTCCCCTCGTAGTAGCCGAGTCCGAGGAGGGCTCCCACGGACGGGACGTTGTCGAAGAAGAACCCCGCAGGGTCGGTGCCTCCGAGGTAGAGCGGTCCGGTGGCTGGGCCCATGGAGCCGAAAGCGCCAGAAACGCCGATTTCATACCGTGCTGGTCCAATCCAGCACTCAATCGAGGCGAACACTCCAGGGCCGGCGCCGTAGAAGCGGAGACCGATGGGGATCAGGTGGCCGCGTCGACGTAGAGGCGGGACTAGGTTGGCGTCGGCGGTGGCTTGGATGAGACCGAACCCGGCGACGTAGGCGTAGACGGTGAGGATGCCGTAGGAGACGCACATCGCCCAGCCCGACGAGCCGTTGGACGAGGAGACGATGGGCATGATCTTGCCGCCGTCGATGGGTCCCGTGTTTACCCAGGCCGCGACGGCGACGAAGTCATTGGCCCCGGGCCAGGCGGCGTTGGGGGACGTGTAGTGGTCGGTGGTGGCGGTGGTGGCGAACCCCTGAGGCTCGAGGGAGGTGACCCCTCCAGGGACCCACTGCGTCCCGTCGTAGACGTAGACGAGGCCGTCCGAGTCCAGCACAACGGCATCGCCCTTCGCCGGCGAACCGGGGAAGGACGTGACGACCGGAAGGCCCAGCCGTGTGCCGAGGATCTTCATCTCGGATCAGCCGATGATCACGATCCGCAGCGCGTTGGAGGCCGGGGCCGACGCGACGTTGACGCGGACCACGTTCGCCGACGTGCGACGGACATCGGTGATCACCGTGGCGTCGTCGGAGTTCTGGCGGACCTCCACGACGACGTCCTCGGTGTTGAAGTTGTGCGTGAAGTCGTACTGGGTTGCGGAGCCGTCGCCGAAGTCCGCGGAGTGCTTGCGGATGCGCCCGGACCACGTCGCGAGCTTCAGCGGGGTGACGATGCGGAGGTCGTCGGTGCCCGTGTCGGTCTCGGCCTGCGTCGCGATCTCAGCGATGCCGGCGGAGGTCTCCGAGGCTGCGCCAGCGGCTGCGCCGAAGACCGTCCAGGCGACGGATCCGGATCCGAGCGTGAAGTTCACGAGCGTCTGGCGGTAGCTGACGCCGGCGTTCGTGCCCTCCTCGACGACCGTCACGGCCTGCTCGAGTTCGATGGAGGTCGACGCGTCGGCCGATCGCGTCATGGGGACGGCGGCGCCGTTCCAGATGTAGATGCCGTTCTCCGAAGCGGTCGACTGCGCGCGCACGAGCACGCGATCGCCCGAGGACATCGAAATGCCGTCGATGGTGGCGCCGGGGCTCGCGATCGTGGTGTTGCCCTGCGTCGAAACTCGGCAGGAGTCCTTCCAGTTGACTCCCTCGATGGCCGCGTCGACGTAGGCCTTGGTGGCTGCGTCCTGGGCCGCGGTGGGGTCCGGGAGGTTGACGATCTTCGCTGTGTTCTCGAAGTCGTAGTTCGTCTTGATCGGACGGGCCATGGTTCTCCTACGAGCAGCGCGCCGATCCAGCGGTCGGCGTCAGAAAGTACACGAGGGTGGTGTTGAGGCTGAGGTGAACGACTTCGGCTTCCATCTCGACACCGCCGACCGTGAAGAGGTCGACGCCCGGACGGTACCCGAGGTTGTGGTTGATCGTCCACGTGGCGGCCGGAGTCGACTGCGTGAAATCGAAGCCTCCGACACCCGGGGGACCGACATCGCCGGTGTCTCCCTTGGGGCCCTGGGGACCTTCACGTTGAACGCCCAGGATCACCTTCGTCTCGGTGGTGGCGAGCGTGATCGAGCCGTTGCCGGCCTGGGTCAGCGTGACGCGGACAGCCGCGCCAGTCCCCTGGGTCAGGGTCACCGGCACGGCTACCTCGTGATGTCCTTGACCACCTCGAGCGTGGTGGTCTCCGTGGAGTCGACGACGCCCCCGATCGAGAACTCGACGTCCAGCTCGTAGGTGCCCGGGTTCCAGTCGGCCGTGACAACCGCGGCCGCGCTCAGCGTGAACTGGCCCAGGGCGGCGTTGGTGATCACCACGCTCAGCTCTGCGAGAAGATCCCCGGTCACCGGCTCACGGGCCTGGGATCGGAGCGTGTAGCCCGTGAGGTTGACGGGGGCGCCGGCTGCGGTGTGCCGAACGCCCGTCACCGTGAACGTGTCGCCTCGCTTGTTCCGAAGGGCCTTCACCCCGCGGAGCCTACCAGAACTTCACGATCGAGTCGGGTGGAGCGCTGTAGAGGTTGAAGCTGAGGCCGCCGGCCTTCATGGTCGCCGCGCGCTCGTGGAAGCTCATGCTGGCCCAGTGCTCTGCGAGCTTGGCGTGAGGGGGTCCCGGCCTGAGCCGGCCGTAGTAGGCGTGCGCGAGAAGGCACGAACGAGCCGCCTTGCACCGATACGTCTCGACGTCGATCTTGAAGAACTTCGAGGTCTTGCCGCTGGGCCAGTCCACCGACTCGGTCAGGTGAAGAGCCCGCCCCCAGAACTTCCTCGCGGTGCGGTAGGCAGCGCCTGCCACGTCGATGAACCGGATCTGTCGCTGGTCTGGAAGGGGATGGGTGATCGGGATCCCGCTGAAGGCGAGCGCGGCCGCGATCTCCGTGCCCATGAAGTCCCAGCTCTTCCAGATCTCCTCGGGGATACAGACGACCTCGGTCTTCCCCCGACCTCGGATCGTCCGCATGGGAACGTACTTGCCGAGCGTGGCACGGGGAGGCTCAACTATGGCCAGGTCCCAGTCGGATTCCGACGTCCAGGTTCCTGCCGTTGCCCTGGACCCGTAGAGGATGATCTGGTCGCGATCGACCCGGAGGCGCGCGTCGGCGATGGCCTGAAGGAGCGTCTCCGCTACGCAGTCCACCACGTGAGGGGTGGGGTCTTCTTGGCGGATGAGGGGGTCGCCCATGGGGTCAGTCCCTCCCGTCGACTGGGCTGTCCTCGATCCCGACCCTCTTCTCCAACTCCTGAAGGTAGCGGAACAGGCAAGCCCGGATCGCACCTGGACGGTCGGTGTCCTGGCCAGTCACCGTCTTCCGCACGTCGCCGTCTCGAGTGACGAAGGGAATGGACATCCGAGCCTGGACCACACTCTCGAGCCCTTCCAGCGAGAAGCTCTCGAACTTCAGGCTCGGGTTCGTGACCTCCTCTCCCACGAGCCGAAGCACGCGGAGAGCGCGCGCGATCGCAGCTCCTTCTGGAGCGATGGAGTCCGGACGAAGCACCTCGTCGACGAGTCGCGATCCGGCGAGAAGGATGTCGCGCTCCAGCTCGGCCTTCTTGGCGACCTCTGCCCAGGGAGTCTCGGCTGTTCCCTCGACGACGGACCCGTCCGGGTTCACCGCGGTGAGCGGCTCGATCTTGCCCCTGGGGGTGTTGAGCGCGCGATCCTCGTTGAGGAGGTCGATCAGGATCTTGGCGCGCCGGTGAGCCTCGGCGTGGATGGCGGTACAGTGGATCCGCTCCTCCTCACCCGAGCGGATGATCACGTGCGAGTGGTCGACGTTCCACCCGAGACCGTCGTCCCCGTTGGGGACGCGCTTGCGCACGATGACGCGGACGCCGCTCACAGCCACCTCCTCGTCTCCGGCTTGCCCGGGATCTGGATGAACTCGCGCGTACACTCCTTCTCCGATGCGTCGCCCGCATACGGGTAGAACAACCGCGTGATCCAGTAGCCGGATTTGTCCGACCACGGATCGATGCCACGGATCCGGGGGAGCTTCTTCACGTGATCGGGCTCCGGAATCCTCTTCACACCGGCGTTGTCGCTGGCGACCAGATGCTCGCGCTGAGCCCAGTCGATGGCCCCCCAGCGCTGGGCAAAGTTCCATGCGTCGACGTCGCTGGGTTCAGCGTAGACCGACGCGAGGCCCAGGCAGTCGATCACTCGCTGGTGGTTCAGCTCGGTGTCGTCGAGTCCGTGCGGATCCGCGATCTTGCCGGTGACGAGCGCCAAGGAGGTCTCGATCTCCTCCACGACGTGATCGCTCATGGTCTTGGGTGCGCGCTCGAGGTCCGGGCTGGACTGATCGGTCCTGAAGATCGCGATCTCCGGGCGCGCGCGCGGGTAGACGTTGATCGGGAACTCCGCGAGGGTGGTGTGAGAAAGGGCGTGGAGCTTCCAGAAGGTCGAGACGTCCACGGACGCCCGGATCACCTTCCCCTCGGCCACTCTCCACTCCACCAAGTCGACGACCCCAGAGTTGACGCCGATCACCTTGAATCGGCTCTCGCCGTCGCGGCGGTCCCAGATCGTGTCCCGATCCGGCGCGTCCTCCCGGGAGGACGCCTTCGGTTCCTTGTGTCGGAGCGCTGAGTTCAGGTCCGCCACGACCTTCTTGTAGCGGGCCAGCGCGCGCTCGTAGCGCTGTTCTTGATCGTTGAGGTTGCTCTTGGCCCTGTCGAGTCTGTGCCGCGCCTCGACGGTGTTGCCCTTGGCGGAGTCGAGATCGTCGACGGCGTTCCTGAGTTCGGTGAGGAGCTGATCGTGATGGGGGACGGTGGTCTGAGTCATGCCCCGAGTATCAGCCCGCTGTGCGCAGTGCCCGCACGCATTCTGGAGGATCGATCATCTCCAGCTTGGGGTTGGTCACTCGAGCGCGGAAGAGGCGGGCCCACTTCACGGCGTGGCGCCTCATGATGGGCGACCAGCGTTCGACGTCGGCGGGATCCGCGATCTTGTCGGCGTTGACGAGGGCGACCACGACGACGTCCGGGGTTAGCTCGTCGTTGGTCTCGGGGACGATGGTGGTCATGGTCCCGAGCCTACTAGACGCGCTCGCCCAGCGCCCACGCCGCAGCGATGTGGACGCCATGCATCACGGATCGCTGCTTTTTGGCCAGCTCCGTGAGCTTCTTGGCGCGCCAGCGACCGGCGAGCGACTTGGGATCGACTCGCGGCATCTGATCCAGTCGGATGCGCTCCGCGCTGATCGGTTCGAGCATCGCCACGGCGGAGTCAACCAGCCAGCGAGGGACCCACCCCATGGTCTCGAAGCCGAGGAAGTAGGGCTTCCACAACACGAGGCCGTCGGGGTTCTGCGCGGGCTCCTCGGGACGGACCAGCAAGATCTGGAGGTAGTCGACCGGAAGCCCGTGGAGGTCGGTGCCTCGATCCAGTGAGAGGCGCGCGACGTCCTTCGTGGGCTGAGGGATGAGGTGCGCCCAGGGCTCGAGATCCGACCACGACCGGGCCTCGAGCAGCACGGTGGGTTCCGGGAGGTTGTCGACGAACGCCTGAAGGCAGAGGGTTCGGAAGGTCATCTTGGGGCGCGGCTCCGAGGTTCCGATGAAGGGGATCACGAGAACGCCACGGCGTCGATGTTCTTGCGCATGGTCTGGGAGAGCCACCCGCTCACGAGCGCCCGCGTGATGTACTCCCCGAAGGAGGTCAACACCGTATCGAAGGCCTTGGACCCCTCGGGGGTGAGGTTTCCGGCGGCATGCGCGTCGCTGACCTCGCGGAGGATGTAGAGCGCCAGGAACGCGTCGATGATCTCTTGAAGCGAGATCGGGACCATCTCGGGAAGATGGTCCTCGAAGTCGTCGTCTTCCAGGTCGAATGAGTCCTCGGTCATCGGACTGCGTCCCGGAGACGAGAGAACAACACCACGGCACGGTCCGCGTCTGCGCGGCCGCGCCACAAGAAGTTCGTCGCAATCCGCTCGTCAGCCGTCTTTGTCGACTTGTTGACCTCGTCCATGTACGCGAACACCGCCTCCACCGCAGTGCGCAACCGCTCGCGTTCGTCTTCCCGGACCGCGACCTCGTGCGCGTCCATTGCTTCGTCGATCACGTCTTGGGATGTCTCCTCGGATGCTGCGAGGTTCATGACTGCCTCTCGTGTCTCCTCCATGCTGCTCACGAGATCCACCCGATGGCGCGGAGGACCGCGACGATGAAGGCGATCTTCACCCCGATGACCAGGGCTCCCAGCGCGCACAGCGCCAAGAGCCTCAGCACGGTCCCGGCGGTGTTCCAGCCGGCGTCTTGGTGCGCGTTCTCCGCATCGGCTTCCCGCTCGATGCGCTGGAGTTCTCTCTCGAATCGGTCCATCGGATCACCTCTTCTTCGTGGTCACGAGCCTCGCGCGGATCGAGGCGAGCACCTTGGCTTCGCACGGCTTCCCCTTCATTGCGTCCCAGATCGCGCGCTGGCGAGCGTCGAACGCTGCGTGGTCCCCGTCGCGAAAGTACGCCTCGGTAGACGACGCAAGAGCGACCTCAGCCTCGTTCGTTGTCATCGTCATCGCAGCCTCCGATGATTCTGTTATGCGCTACGAAAGGCGGGACGTCAACTCAAGCCCAGGGGCTCAGGTGAGGCAATCGATGACGCTGCGCACGATCGCGGTGGCCATCGGAGGCGGGACCGCGTTCCCGAGCCCGGTCATGCAGTCGCCGCGGGTGGCGTGGTCCGGCCAGGCGTAGGAGTCGCGGAAACCCATGGCGCGCGCGGTCTCCCTCACCGTGAGGGGCCTGTAGCGGTCACCGTCGACGACCGCCCAGTGGTCTTTGGTTGTGATGGTCCGGATCGGCTCCTCGAGCGGGGTGCCGAAGTGGTCGGTGGTGTGCTGCGTGAGGAAGCGGGTGACGCCGCCGAGGTGGGGCCGGCTCCTCTCAATGCGAAGGCGGACACCGTCGCGAGCTTGGGAGACCGAGCGCCAGGGAGCGGGATCTTCCCAGTCGATGCAAGGGCCGAAGGGGACCTCCGGTGTCTCGATCTGCTTCAGTCGCCGATGGACGCTCACGTCGTCGCGGGTCGCCACCACGAACAACCGACGTCGACGCTGCGGGACGCCGTGGGCCGAACAGTTCGCGACCTCGATCTCGAGCTTGTAGCCCAGGCGCTGGAGGGCATCGCGCCACGACGGGAAGAGACGCCACGCGCTGAAGGTGGGGACGTTCTCCACCACGATTGCCCGGGGAGCCGTTGCTTCCGCAGCGTCGACGACTGCCCAGGCCGTAGCGCGCATCTCGTCGTGGTACGCGCGCCGTCCGGGCTGTGACGCCGTGGAGTGACCCTGGCAGGCGGGTGACGCCAACAAGAGGTCGTAGGTCGGGATGCGGGTCCAGTCCGCCTGTCGGAGGTCCTGGCAGACGTGGATGGTCTCTGGATGGTTCTTCTCGTGAGCCTCGACGGCGAGGGGCCAGTGGTTCGCAGCCCACACCACCTCCGCACCTGCAATGGTGGCCCCCTCGGTGAAGCCTCCCCAACCAGCGAACAGATCGACGGCCTTCATGCTCATGCCCAGGAGTATCAGCCCCGCGAGTGGGGTGGCTTCGAGTCGATGCGCGCGCTCGGGACTGGGATCCCGTGGACCCTCAGCAAGGCCTCGAGCTGGTGGATCGCCACCTTCTGGGTGTGGACCGTCTCGCGGAGGAAGGCCTCGTGCTTGGCGCCTGCGTCGAAGCTGCCCGCGATCATCATGCGGAGACCCGTCTCGAGGCGATCCCGGTACGCGACCCCCAGGGAGTCGTAGTCGACGCCTCCGGCAGCGAGGTGAGCGATCACCAGCTCGCGGGCTCCGGGTAGGTGGGCCGCCACGTAGAGTTCCCGGCGCTCCTCCGTGGGGAGGTACCAGGATTGCGAAGACTTCCGACCCGAGGACATCCCGGCGGAGTCTAACAGGCTCTCGTCAGAGCGAGAGACCGACATCGGGCTTGCGATCGCCACCAACCTCGATCACCGAGACGCCCCCTCCGAAGTCGGGAGTGAGGTTCTTGGCCTTCTCCTTCTCGGACTTGGAAGCCTTGCGACCGCGGCGTGCGAACTCGCGCGCGAACCACATCGCCATGAGGCGATCCCCGGTGTGAGAGCCTCGGGTGTAGAACCGGATCTCGGTGAGGAGCTTCTTGACCTCCTTCACGGCTACGTCGAGGCCTTCGGTGGGGATGATCCAGTCGCCGGCCGCCATCTCGACGGCCAGACCCTCGACGCCGAACTGAGCGTGCGCCTTGTTGGCTCCCGTGGTGAACGGTACCAGCGTGGGGAGGCGGCGATCCTCTTCTGGGATGTCGAGCTGGTTCTTGATGATGTCGAAGATCCAGGCCTGAGCCGCGTTGTTCTCGACCACGAACGTGGAGCCGTAGCGCCGATCATGATCGAGGACTCGATCCCGGATCTCCTTGGAGGACCACCGGCCGGCCTCCACCCAAAGGATCTGACGGCTCAGGTCGTGGGGCCAGAGGAGGACGGTGACCAGCGCGGTCTCGTGGGACTTCTTCGATCCCGATGCGGCGGCCGCCGTGATGGCGAGGTCCACCCCGGTGATGCAGATGGCTCCGGCCGGAAGCGTCTGCGGATCAACGTCGCGCACCAGCTCGAGGTCGTTGTCCCTGGCGAGCTTCATCGCCAGCTCCACGCTGGCCTCGTCGAAGGGACTCTCTCCCTCGTCGCGGGGACGGCACTTGTGGGCGCGCGCGTACTCCAGCGGGCCCATGTCGATGGCTGCCTGCTCGAGACGTGCGACGTCCCACTTGCTGGGCCACGTGGGCTCGCCGTCTTCGTCGGTGGAGCTGTAGCGGGCGCAGTACCACCCCTCCTTCTCGAGAGCGTGCGCGAGGTCGTCGGGATGCCACGCGTTGGTCAGGAAGATGATCCGGCCCGTCTTGGAGACGCGGTCGATGTAGGTGCCCCGGATCCTCTTCATCACCTTCTGGCGACTCTCCGCCGTGAGGGTGTTGGACGCGTCGATGATGTCGTCCATCACGAGGAGGTCGATGCGGGAGCCCGTCACCGAGTCGTTGATTCCGAGCGCCTGGATGCTGGGATCTCGGCTGTGGACCGAGCGCCGGATGATGAGGTTGTCCTCCGCCCAGGTGTCGCCAGGGATCAGCTCGGGGAAGACCTCGGCCAGCTCCTTGGACTTCTCGATGTAGCTCTTGATCGCGCGGACGATCTGGACGGCCTTGTCCTTGATCTTCGAGAGGATCACGATGCGGATGTTGGGGTTGCGTCCCAGCATCCAGAGGACCCGCAAGATCGCGAGCTGGGTCGTCTTGCCCGACTCGGGGAAGCTCATGAGGATCAGGCGGTTGAACTCGGCCGCCAGCGTCTGGAACTCCTCGTGGAAGACCTCCTGAACGATGGGCTCGTTGGTCTCCGCATCTCGCCCGACGTAGATACAGAACTCGTCGATGTCGTCGCGGCAGATCTCCAGCCGGCGGACGTGTTGCCGCATGATCTCGGCTTCGATCTCGTTCCTCTCCAGCTCCTCCTCGAGCTGAGGGTCGTAGGGGAGCGGAGGGGGCCCCGCAGACTTTGCGCCGAGAATCCCGTCCACTTCCGAAAGTACGCCCTCGTCCGGATCTTCCACTCGGGATCCAGAAGTCACTTCGGCGTCCTCCCGGGAGGACGACTTTCGGCGCACCTTCATCGCTGGGTCTCGAGCCAGCGGATCGCGGCTTCGTCGTCGACGAAGTGGTGGGTGAGGAGACCGTTCAGGAAGACGCTGGTCTCGGGATCGCCCCCGCTCATGATGAGCTTGGGACCGATCAGCGTGGAGACGTGGAAGGCGTACGCCCCGAACTCGATCCAGGCGCCTTCGGTCTCGGTCTCGGGACTGAGCAACCAGATCACGTTGGAGCGTCGCAGGTGACTGAATGCGTTGAGCGCGATGGTGCGCGCGATGTTGGGAGGGATCCCTCGGTTCGGGTCCTTGCCTCCCATGGCCAGGATCTGTTGGACCCAGTCGAGGGCGACGGTGTGCTTCGCCTCGGTGATCCAGTCCATGGCGCGGCGAGCGCGCGGTAGCTCCTTAGAGCTGGCTGCGAGGTAGACGATGCTCACGCGCTCTTCCTCCCACCCTCGAGCACGGTGAGGCTGACCTTGCTGAGGTGGGCCTTGCGACGTTCGGCGCGCTCGCGGATGCGGCGAGCCGTCTCGGATCCGCCCTCGAGTTCCTTCACCGCTTCCTCGAAGCCGACGTTCGCCAGGTTCTTGTGACCCAGGATCTCGGTGGGCTCGCCGAGGAGGAGCCGCTCCATCTTCACGACCTCGCCGGCGGCCGACGCCAGGCGCGTGAGCCACAGCGTGGTGTTGGTGATGGCCTCCTGTTTGGCCTTCATCGTCATCTTCACGTCGCCCTCGGCAGCGAGCGCGAGATCCTTGCCGATGCTCTCACCCAGCTTCATGGCTCCGCGGACCACCGACGCCGAGGCGCCGATCATGCCGAGAACGCTGCCCCGCATGCCGCGGACCATGGCGCCCTCCTGACGACGGGCCTCCACGACATCCTCGCGCGCCTTCTTGGCTTCGGCCCTCTTCTGGGCAGCCTCTTCCAAGGCAGCTCGGCGAGCGTCCTCCACCACGGCGGTGTTGACCGTGGCCCTGGCTTGGACCCGCTCTTCCTCGAGAATCTTCGCGATCGGAGCCCGCGGCGGCTTCGCGTTGGGGTACCCATCTCGGTACGCTTTGCGTGCCGTCGGATAGCTGATCCGCGCTTGTCGGGCTGCCTCTGTCACATTCTCCGTGGGGTCGTCGCGGAGGGTGCGGAGTAGAATGTGCCAGGTTTGGTCGTCGATCGCGTGCGCTGCCACGTGTCCCTCATGACCGCTCCGGAACTTTTCCGTTATGCGGTCTGTAGCAGCGTACGGCGGGGCGAACCGCCCTGCAACGTTGAAGTTCTAGGACCCGGTGGCTTCCCTGAAGAGGTCGTCGAGTTCGTGGACCTTCCTCAGCAGTCTGGCGGTCTGGAGTGTCTGGGTGAGTCGAGCGACGAAGGGCTCGATCTCGGACTCCTCCATGGTGACGGTGACCTGGGACCTCGGTCTCTTACCGAAGCCCGAGTCGTTGACCTTCTCCTCGCTGGAGAACACGACGGCTACCTCCACGGTGGTCGTGTCGGGCGTCCTCGTCGAGGACGCCATCATGGTGAGGGTGCCCAGTTGGGTGGTGGCGCCGTCTCTTCCCAGGCGGAGCTTCATGGTCTAAGTGCTGAAGGGGCCGATGAAGGCACCGATGAAGTCGGTGAGTTCGCGGATCACTTCGTCGGTAGCTTCTCGGTGCCTCTGTCGGTAGAGGTTCTCCGCTTCGGCGAGCTGGATGGTGTTGAGGGTGGTCCTCGAGACTGGGCCGATGCGTGGGCGGTCCAGGAGGATGGCGTAGGCGATGCTGAGGAAGTCGTAGGCCTTGTCGACGTGGGTGGGGATGGCGGGGCCCTTGGCTTGGGGGCCTGCGATGGCTGCTATGGCGTAGCGGACGGCTTCAACGACTCCCTTCTTGCCCGGGGTGTCGGTACGGAAGCGCCGCGCGTTGTTGCGGTCTATGAGGAGCCATCCCGCGGATCCTCTGACCGGCTGGATGAACCAAGGAGCCGACCCCAGATGGTCGAAGGGGGCAGGCCAGTAGCAGCGATGACGGCCTGATCCCCGGGCGTAGACGGGGAGGGTGTCGACTACCAGATCCGGGGGAGCCGCGAAGAAGCGGGGGTCGTGGAGGTCGATGGGGGTCATGGGTTCCTCAGGCCTTCAGCAGCAGCTTCGCGATGCTGACGAGGGTGGCGCCGTCGAGTCGATCGCCGATCTCGTCGAAGGCCTGCTCGATGGCGATGTAGAGATCTCGAGCGAGGATTACGGGACGCTCGTCCTAGGTGACAACGGGACGATCAGGCCCTAGCCCTTCGGCGCGTCGTCGCCCTCGAGCAGCACTTGTAGAGCCCCGGAGTGATCTCCCAGCCCTCACCGGACGCGTCGTTGAAGTCTGCGAAGTAACGCACGACGCTCCTTTCCGGGTGTGTCCCGGAAGCACCGGGGCGGGTGTCTGCAACGAAGTTTTCAGACTTCCGGAGTACCAGGACACCCCGGTCCAGCGCCTCACCGATCGTCGTGATGGAGCCATCCCGCAGGTAGATCGCACTCGACGCCTTGTGCTTCATGATGCGAACCACGCGGCGAGATCCTTGGCCGTGTTCTTGACGCCCGCCTTGCGGCAGGCTGCGCGGAACGCGGTGGTGTCTCGGTTGATCGAGAGCGGACCCTCACGAAGCATGGTGGAGATCATGCGGTGCACGACGATCTCCGCTTCGTCGGCGGGGTAGTCGTACGCCTCGGGGTTCTTGCGAATCGCTTCGGCGAGCGCCGCGAGGTAGGCCACGCGGAACGCTGCGATCTTCTCGTCGCGTGTCATCGTCGTCGTCGTCGTCATAGAAACCTCTCGTTCTGTGTCATGGTGCTTCTTCTTGGGCATGTGGGGATCCCTCGGTCAGAGATTCAGAGCGCGGTCTCGAAGCCAGTCCGCGACCTCCTGAGCTTCCATGCCCGACAGTGGGCAGGTGCTGTCCTCCCAGCCGTGCTCGGCCGTGTTCTTCTCGGCCTCGGCCGCTGCCTCTCGCAACAAACGCCTGTCACGTTCCACCGCGAGGTTGGCGGGGATCGCGTCGAGGGCTGTGCGAAGCTGATCGGCGAGTCGTGCCGCGGTGCGCACTTCGTCACCCGTGGGTTTGTAGGCCTCGAGTGTGTCGGCCCACGCCTTCACGTATGCGATGACGCTCGCGCGCTCTCGCACCTCCGCCAGCGCCGCGGCCAGTGCGTCGCGCTGCTCACGCATGGTCTTCGCCTCGATCCCGGCTTCCTTCGCGAGGCTGAGCGAGTCGTTGCGCTCTTGCATGAGCAGGTGGACTGCATCGGGCGCACCGACGAGCGCGCGATCTTCCTCGCTCTTCTTCAACTTCGCGGCCAGTGCGTCGCGCTCTTTGCAAATGCTGGTCATCTTGCTGTCCAAGTGACCGATGCGCTCCGCGAACCGGATGGAGTCGGCCTCCGCCGAGTCGGCCCGTGCGGTGGCAGCGTTCCGCTCACGCTCGGCCTCGAAGATCTTCTTGTTCGCCTCTTCCTGCGTCGTGAGACCGTGGTCGTAGAAGTCGCCCCCAGCGACGCACGTGGTCATCGTGCGGTTCACGATGGCGAGCGTCAGACGTTCGACCTCGGCCAGGAGAAGCGGGACGTCCTCGCGCGCATGAGCGACGAACTCCGCGTCTGTGCGGGTGACCAAGACGAAAGGGTTGGACGAGACGGTGGCGCCCTCGCTGAGGACGACCACCACCAACCCACGAGGAGACTGACCCGTCTCGTTCTTCTGGGTCGAGTCCTGCGATCTGGGGTGAAGATCCTCGTCCACCTTCCAGGGTCCGGGGGTCGCGAGCGAAGCGCGTTCGCGGATGGCGTCGAACTGGGCTCTGGTGAGCATGCGGAATCCGGGGGTGTGGGGTTTCCTGAGGGTCGATCCGTTTCCTGGGTGTCGGGATCAGTCCTCGGACATCACCGTCGTCCTGATCGTCAGGGTCACCTTGTCGACCCCGTCCTCCACGCCGCGACCGTTCATGTTCTCGGCGTCGAGCATGATCAACGGCTGAGGGACTTTCTGTAGGCTGAGCCCGTGCGTTGTGATCAGCGCCTGGATCACCTCCTCGCGCGTGAACTCGTAGCTGGACTCGGTGTCCGTGCGGGTCTTCTTCGCGGTCTTCATACCCCGAGTATCAGCCCGGAGATCAGACCGTCGATCAGAAATCAGCCGTCGTCGCCGTAGGGCGGCAGCCCCGCGCTCATGCCCTCGACGTGGGGAGGTCCGAGATCCGCGAAGGGAGCCTCGGCTGCCTCGACACCGGGATCCACCTCAGCGGCTTCGATGGGCTCCGGTCCGATGCGTCCGAAGGTCTCGTCGTCGTCGGGCTTCAGGGCGAGGCCGGTGCGGTTCGCCAGCATGGTGTCGTTGATCCCCGAGAGCGCGATGATCGCATACCCGTCGGAGACGTCGAACGAGGCCTCGATGGAGGGCCCTCCCTCGCTGGCGCTCTTGAAGAGGAAACCCCGATCCTCCAGCAGCTCGCGGAGTCGGAGCGACTCCTTGATCAGGCTGTTCGGGTTCGGTACCCGCATGATGACGTGAGGGAACGGGAGGCAGCCCTCCGGAAGCTGACCCTCCGCGTTCTCCTTGGAGACGCCATCGCCGGAGTCCGTGGTGGTGAAGCCGTTCGCCACGAGGAACGCGACGACGTTCTTGATCCCGTTGTCGAGGTCGTCGGGGATCAGGCGCCGACGGGCCTCCATGAGGGCCATGTGGATCCGCTCGTTGGTGAGCTTGACGAGGTCGCCCCCCATCGGCTCGAAGTTCGCCGGATCCACACCGCTGAGGGTCAGGAAGCGGCGCACCTGATCGGGGGTCACGAAGGGCGAGATGCTCTTGGACTTCTTCTCGAGCCAGTCCAGGAAGTTGCGATCGTCGTCGTAGCTCACAGTCGTCCTCCCGGGAGGACGCGCCTCCCCACGTACGTCACTCCTCGATCAGCGCCAGCGCCGCGGTGGCACCGTCCGCACAGCCCGCGGCATAGAACTCCTCGCCTCGGGTCTTGGTCTTGGCCTTCTTCTGGGCCCGGACGTAGGCCTCCACCTTGCGGCGAGCGCGGAACTGGATGTCCCTCAGATCCCGGAGGTTCTTCGCCATCTCGTCCGACGCCAGAAGCGCGGCCTCGAGCTGAGCCGGATCCTTCACCACGTCCCCGAGGCCAAGGCGGTAGTCCACCATGGCGGCGAGGATCTGATCGAGAGCTTCGATCGTCCTTCCGGGGCGCCTGGTCTTTTTCGCCATGCGTCTAGTATCAGCCCGGGTCAGCGCAGAGCGATCCATGCCGCGAAGTTACACCACCGCCAGGCACACTCCACCTGGAGCCACCCCTCGGCGCGGAGCATCTCCTCGTTGGCGGCCGCGGTGAGCGGGACGAGCACGCCCTCGAGAGCGGAGCGCTTGCGGTCGATCTCCTCGCTCGTGTAGCCGTTGGCGGCCTTCTGGGCGAGGTAGCGGCGCACGAACAGATCGTCCAGCTCGCTCGAGGCTCCAAGGACCTTCTCCACGACGATCAGGGCTCCGCCCGGCATGGTGTTGCGGTAGGCGTTCCGGATCACCCGCTGGCGGTGCTCGATGGGGATGAACTGGAGGGTGAGGACCGCCAGCGTCACGGACGCGAGTCGGTGCTCGGGGTAGGCCCGGCGGAGATCCGTGTCGACGATCTCCACATTGGGTCGACCCGCGAACCGCTGGCGAGCACGATCACGCATCGGAGCGGAGACCTCGACGCCGAGGAACGAGCAGGTCGAGCACTCCGGGGCTTCCACCAGCGGCGCCATGGCACCACCAGCGGAGCAGCCGAGGTCCACGATGGACGTCCCGGGCTGCGCGTAGGCACGCGCGAAGTCGGTGACGAGGCCCCGCATGACCTCGATCTGGGGGATGGATCTGGCGAGCATGTCGTCGAAGACGCGGCTCACCTCACCGTCGATCAGGGCGATGATTTTCTGACGATCGGGCTTGAACGGGACGCTGTTGAGCACGCTGGCGAGCACGATGCTGGACCACCGCGTTCCCTGAGCCACGCGCTCGAGGAAGGTCCTGCCGACGCGTCGGCTCAGCTCGGTGTCGACCGAGTCCTTGCCCTCCGCTGGCACGAACGGCTCGAATCCAGTGGCGTCGAAGCCGTGCTCGCGGAGGATCTTCGTGTCCTCGAGTCGACCCGCACCGAAGTCGAGGATCACCTCTCCATGCAGCTCGCGGAACGTCTTCCGGTCCGTGGCCCTCGAGATGGTGAAGCCCTTCTGAGCGGCACGTGGGAGCGCGATCGTGAAGCCCTTCCCCAGGTTGTTCGCGCCAGCGGATCGGATGCGGCCGCGCGTGCGCATGCGCCGGAAGCTGTTGAACCTCAGCTCGTCGGCGTAGCGACCGTGGACGTCGAAGTCCATGGTGAGGAGGTTGAGGAACGCGGCGGAGAGCGCGGCCTCGTCGTCCGAGACGAAGACCACCGGCATCTCGGGACGGGACTGCTCGGCGGCGTCCTGGAGACGCCCGATCCCGTTCACCACGACGAGGTCCGAGGTGCAGATCACCGGCATCTCGATGCCCTTGATCCGGAGAGGCTTCGCGGCCGCGAGCGCGTAGTTGAGCCAGCGCCCGCGGTTGGCTGCGGTCAGCTCCGACGTCGGCACCATCTTGGCGTGGGCGCAGCGGAACCAGCTCGGGTCGTGGATGTCGCGATCGGGGACCTTCGCGGAGAGCGCCGTGATGTCCAGTCGGCTCAGCGCCTCGGTGAGCGACTTGGGGGTGTCGGCCTCGCGCAGATCGTTGGTGGCTCGGTTGAAGACGAGGTTCAGACCCTTGCGCTCTTGGAGGGTGAAGACCCTCGTCTCGTGGACAGGGGCATGGGTGGCTCCCATGCGCATGGCCACGTGCTGGCGTTGGTGGCCGCTCAGGATCTCGCCACCGGGTTCGGCGACGATGGGGAGGAGCCAGCCGAGCTTGCGGAGGCTGATCTCGATCAGGTCCAGCCGCTGCGGATCGTTCCGGCGAGGGTTGTAGGCGGCGGGGTTCAGGTCCGAGAGGGCAACGATCTTCATGCGAGTCCGAGCCTCCGCTTGATCTCTTCCACGATGTTGGCCTTCTCGAAGCCGACCTTGGTGCGGATGTCCTCCTCCCAGGCGTCGTGCTTGGCCTTGGGGACGTCGAAGCGGTAGCGGCCGATGCTGAGCGTCACGGCGTCCGGTGCAGCTCCCCAGCGACGTGGGAGCGCCTTCTCCGGCACTGGCTCGGGCTCCGACTCCTCGAGCGCCTGGTTGGCGGCCTTGGTCGTCTCCACGAAGGTGGCCTCGACGTCCTTCCGGATGCGCTCCATCTCGAGCGGGTCCATGCCCGTGCCTTCGAGATCGATGTCCTTCAGCATCTCGGTCAGCTCCGCGTTGTTCCAGCCCCCGATCTCGCCGATGTAGTTGTCGGCGACGAGGTAGGCCTCCGCCTCCGCCTCGGTCTTGAAGTCGGCGCCGCGGAGCACGGGGACGAGCCAGGTCCCGTCCTTCACCTGGACACGTCTGGGTGCGGGCTCGTTCGCCCGGAACATCTCGATGCAGCACTCGAGTCGACCGTGGCCGGCGACGAGGCGGCCACTCTTCTCGTCCATGACGATGGGAGAGACGAAGCCGAACCGCTTCAGCGAAGCGCGGATGCTCGCTCGGTCGTGGAGCTTCGGGTTCCGCTTCCAGCCCTTCAGCTCGAAGATCGGGGTGTAGACGATCCGAACTTCATCCATCGTCCAGCTCCTGGGTCTTCACGCACGCGTCGATGATGGCGCGCGCCACTGGAACCGCTTCGATGCCGGCGATCCCGACGTAGCGGACGATCACGGCGTGCTCACGCTCGAGGTCCCTGGCAGGGCGCCGCTGGGCCTTCTTCTCGCGTCCGGCCGCGCGCGCCACCGTGAGACGCCGCTCGATCAGCTTGGCGAGCTGAGCGTCGATCTCGTCGATCTCGTTCCGGATGTCGAGGAGGCTCACTTCGCGTCGATGCCGTGCTGGTTGTTGTTCGGGTCGGCGTGCCAGGCCTTGAACTTCTCGAGCTTCTTGAAGACGCGCTCCAGGATCCGCTCTCGGTCCAGGCCATGGAGATCGGTGACCAGCTCAGCAGCCGCGATGACGTCGGCGATCTCGTCCTCGAGCCGGACGTCGAGGGCGGGGCCGCCGTCCGGGTGCTCGGTGGTCGTGTAGTAGGCGAGTCGCTTGCCCGCGACTTGTTGCAGCTCGCCGCACTCCTCGATCAGCTTGGCGAGCCCGCGTGCGGTCATCATGGCGGGTCAGGCCTGGAGCTTGCCGACGAGGATTGCGAGGTCGGCATCGGTCATCCCGCGCTCCCGCAGATCGACGGCCCCCAGAAGGATGTCGCGGAGCGGCTTCTCGCCCAAGTACATGCTCTCGATCGCGGCGACGATCAGACGACGCTCCAACGCGCTGAACGAGGGATCCCGCTGGTCTTCGCGCGCGAGGTCGCGGCGCTCCGAGCGCTCGATCGAGAAGTGGCCCTCCGGGTAGCGCGCGCGGAGCTTCTCCACGTTGCGCTCGGCGATCTCGTCGAGAGTGGTGCCCAGCCCGGTCGCCATCTCGGCGAGGTACCAGAGGAGGTCGCCGCACTCCTTGACGAGGTGATCCTTGTCGAGCGTCTTCCCGTGGAAGCGCACGTGCTTGACGTGCTCGCCGATCTCGCCGGCCTCGGACGCGATGCCCGCGGCGGCGTGGTCCACGCGCACGAAGACGACGCCATCCGGCAGCGCGGGAAGGATCTTGCCGACGTCGATCCGGGTGTCCTCCCCGGTCTCGAAGGTGCGAGCGCGGAGGCTTGAGGTCTGAGCGGCCCAGTTCTGGTAGTCGGTGAGGTTCATGGTCCCGAGTATCAGCCCGCGATCGCGGGTGCCTTCTTCGTGCGGGTCTTGGGCTTGGTGCCAGCGCGAACTCGGCGCGCTCGCTTGCCGGTGAGCTTCTCCCAGCGGCGGACGACCTTGTCCACTTCCTTGGGCTCGAAGTCCATCGTGTAGCAGACCCGACCCTCCAGCTCACACGCGATCAGCGTGGAGCCTCCGCCGGCGAAGCCGTCGAAGACGATGTTGCCGGGGTCGGTGCTGTTCCGGATCAGCTCGCGAACGAGGTCCACCGGCTTGCTGGCGTTGTGGTTCTTCTCCTCGCCCTTGGGGCGCGAGTAGGTGAGGAGGTTCGGCTTGCCGTTGACGGTGCGGATCCCCGCCACGGTGCCGTAGCTCGTCGACTTCGCCGGCGGCAGCTTGTGGAAGAACCCGATCTCCTCGTAGACGTTGCCGTAGCTGGACCCCAGGCCAGTGCCCTTGTTCCAGATCAGCTTGTTCTTGCAGGTGGCGCCGGAGGAGCGCGCCGAGTCCCAGACGGCCGCCCAGCTCCTCCAGTCGCAGCACACGTAGGAGTGAGCGAACCACGGCAGGATCCGCATGAGCTGGCGGAAGACCTGCTCGAAGAACGGGCGGACCATGCGGTCGTCGGCGATGTCCGCGCCGATTCCCGTGCTCGATCCGTAGATCGCGTACGGGGGATCCTCGAATGCTGCCTTCGGCTGCTTGCCGGCGAGGAGAAGATCCACCTGATCGTCCTTCAGCGAGTCGCCGCAGAGGATGCGGTGCTCACCGAGGATCCAGAGGTCGCCGCGATCGGTGATGGGCTTCTCGGGGATCGGGCCGTGATCCTCGGGTTCCGGTGCGTCCTCCCGGGAGGACGACTTTGGATCGTTCGAGAGCGCTCGCTCCGCTTCGGCGGCCAGCTCGACGGCTTGCTTCGCGAGGCGCTTGGTCAGCGCGTTGGTGTCGATGCCGGTACCGTCGAGCGAGTGGCCGGCGTCGATGTGCTCGGCCAGCATCTTGTCCAACTCGGCCATCTTCCAACCGCCCGCGATCACGAGCTGGTTGTCGGCGACGAGGTAGACCTCGGCCTCCTTGGCGTCCTTGAAGCCGACGCCGCGGATCACCGGCACGAGCCAGCGCCCGTGTTCGTCGACGTCGATCAGGTCGGGGCGATCGTCGCCGGCGGCCTGCTTCTGCTGAAGCGTCTCGAGACGACCGTGGCCAGCCACGATCCGCCCACTCGTCTCGTCGACGAGGATCGGGTCCGTGAAGCCGAACCGACTGAAGCTCTTGGAGAGCTGCTCGAGGTCGTGCTCCTTCGGGTTGCGGGGCCAGCGGAGGAGATCGTCCAGGACTCGATACTCGAGCCCCATGCGCGGCGCTTGGGTCACGGTCGGAGTATCGATCGGCGATCCGCTTTGCGCCAGGTCAGGCGGCCAGCGAGACGCGCTGCTGTTCGTCGTAGCGGAGTCGCTTCGTGCGGAAGAGCCGGTTCATCACGCGCCGCAGCGTGACCGCCGTCATCCCCGCCGGCGGCTCGTCCTCGAGCGCGGTGGCTGTGCGAGGGGAGCGGGCGAGATCCTTCACGAGGCGGTCCCCGAGCGCGTCCAGGACGGCGTCGATCGCGGCATCGGCTGCCTCGTGCCAGCTCTCGGTGGGCAGCGGGCGATCGGGACGACTCGAGCACTGTTGCGGATCGAAGTGACGCCAGACCTGGCGCTGGATCGATGCCGGGACCATCCCCCAGTGCTTGCGGCACATGAGGAGCCTGGGAGGCACCTCGACGTCGCAGCCCGGGAGGTGGCAGTGGTGCGCGGGGGCGCGGGGAGGAGCTTGGTGGACCGGAGGTGGGGCGAAGTCGAAGCTCGACTGCCCCACCTCGACGATGCGCCGGCGAGGCATGTCTCAGTCGCGCTTGAAGCTGCCGAGCAGCTTGTAGACGTCGCCGGCGTCGCTGGAGCCGGCCTTCTGAGCCAGGTAGCAGGTCGCTCCGGCGTTCTTCATGGCGATGCCCGCGACGGACTTCTCCGCGGCCGCCCGGTCCCCCCGCGGGATCTTCTTCAGGCGCTTCTCGCCGCGGCTGTCGACGATCGCAGCGAAGTCGGGGGCCGCGGCCTTGTCGACCGCCGTCATCTTCGGCTTGTCGATGTCGGTGGCCACGAATCCCTTCACCAGGACGTGGCCGGAGGCCGAGCCCTTCTTCACGTTCTTCTCGAGGTCGCTCGTTCCGATGGTCGTTCCCATGTGCTCAGCTCTCCTTCTTCGACAGCCAGGGTAGCTCGGACACCTTCAGCAGAACCAGATAGCCGAGGAGATCGAGGACCACGTCCTCGCCACCAGCGGATCCCCGGGACAGGCGCGAGAGCTTGTCGTCGATCCTCACGCGGATCTGCTCGCTCAGCGGAGCCTTGGAGAAGACCCGCACGGGATCCAGCGCGCTGTTGCCGTAGTCGCGGTTCTTCCCGTCGAGCATGTTCCAGACGCGGAGGCAGACGCGCAGCATGCGCTTGGAGACCTCCGACGTGTCCGGGCCCGTGATCGACTGGACGACATCGTCCTCGCTCGGGATCGGCGTGTCGAGGACGCTGGGGGCTCGAGACTTGTCGATCTTCATGGTGACTGTGAAGGTACCGACGGGAGGGGCCGGAGGGACGGGAGGAAGAGAGATCTTCGGAGAGTCGTAGAGCGAGACGACGAAAGGAGGCCACTCGGGGTTCTCCTCCACGTGGCGCGCAGCACCACCTCCCCACTTCCGAACCGCGTCGCGGATGAAGCCGCGCAACACGGGAGCCCACGGGACGTTGGAGTCCAGGATCTCCTTGGGGACGTTCTTCATCCGGACCACGTCCAGCTCGATGCCGGAGTCGGTGTCCTTCTCGACGATGAAGACCACGTCCTTGAAGCGAGGGTCCTCTTGGATGAGGCGATCGATTCCCTCCGCGAAGGCCTTCTTGGTTTCCGGGCTCATGCGTCTCCTCCTGAGATCATCCTGAAAGTGGTCGGTTCGATGCGGCGGATGCTGAAGACGGCGAAGCCGTCCGGGATGCCCCACTCGGGGCCGTACGAGATCGAAAGGATCTCCACGAGGTAGACGTCGCCGGTGTAGTTGCCGGGGATCGGCGACCACTCGCGGAGGAGGCAGAGGTCCCCGCGCTTGTAGTCCCGATCGTTGCGGCGGAACTCGTGGCGCTTCTCGTCGCGGAGGATCTCCCGGAACTGATCGGGCCAGGTCTTCAGGTCGTGGTGGACCTCTCGCTCGGTCCCGTCGTTGAACTGAACTCGCATCACCCCTCAGCCTCGGAGAAGAGATCGTCGAGGATGGTGTCGATGTCGTTCCGCGCGGTGACGATGCGCCGGCGGCTCGACTTGCGGGACTCCTTCGAGGTCACGGCGAGCACGCGGATCAGACCCTCGCCCTCGGGAACGTCCGACTCCCAGACGTGCCAGGCGTGCTCGCACGCGTCGGCGTTGCCGTCGCCCGTGAAGCTGACGCGGTCCGGGACCACGTAGAGGTTCGGCATGTTGGAGCGGAAGAACTCGTTCCGCTCGCCGGTGCCGCAGTAGTTCATCCGCTGGAGGCAGATCACCACCTTCGCGAGGTCGAGGCACTTCAGGATGAACTCGAGCGTGAGCCGGAACGGCGGGTTCATGATCGCGACGTCGAAGCGCTCGCCGGTGTGCTTGAACTCGAGGTAGGGGTCCTCGGTACCCGTGAAGTCCGCGATCGTCGGCGCCTTGCCGGTGGCCTTCTCGAGGCGCGTCCGGCAGCTCTCGCGGATCTCGACTGCGGTCCAGTCGATGCCGGGGCGGAAGCGGTTCACGACGTCGATCAGCACGCCATCACCGGCGCACGGGTCGATCCATCGAGTCCCGACTTGGTGGAGATCGGGCCACTCTTCCAGGAAGCGCTCGATCGTCCACTCGGGGGTCGGGAAGTTGTCGGCGCCGCTGGTACGGCGGCCTCGTCGTGTTGCGCTCACGAGGTGCGGATCCTTCTTGGTTTGCTGCGCGGGAAGGCGCAGGGCTCGGGCAGAGTATCAGCCGGCGATCACTTTCCGAAGATCGTGGGTTCCAAAGGCTCGAAGGTCAGCCCGTGACGCTTCAGGTGGGTCTTCGTGAGCACCTTCCCGACGACGTCCGAGCGAGCCGCAAAGACACCCATGCAGGCGCTCTCCGCGGCGTCCAGCGGGGGGACGTAGGCCTCGACGAAGTGATCGACGGCGGTGGTCTTGGCGATGTCCTTCCAGCCATCCGGGCCGAAGGGCTCCCACTTCCCAGCAGCGTTCGTGCGGCCGGTCTCGGGGATCACCATGGACCTCCAACGACCCTGGCGAGCGAGCACGATCTTGGCGTTGGTCCTCATCCGCAGCCATCGGCGCCACGGACCTCGAGCCTCGCCCAGACCGATCCACTGAGAGAGCCCGCGCGGGCCACCAGCTCCCCAGTCCTCGAGCACCGCGACGAGGGGGAGACCGCGGACGTTCGCGAGGTGCTGAGCCTGCTCGATGATCTCCTCGACTCGGGTGGTGTCGATGTCGACGGCCTCACAGAGGAGGAGGTTGAGACCGCCGGCGCCGCTCGCGATGATGCTGGCACCAGCGGCCGCTCCGGGATCCACGCTGAGGATCACGCAAGGCCACGGCGTCCGATCGTTCCACTTCGCGGTCGCGTCTCGGCGCGCCGCGGCCTTGTTGACCTTCATCGAACCCTCTTGGTGAGCGCGTTTCGGAAGACGTAGATGGCTTCTTCGAGGCCTTCCGCACGTCCATTTGCCTTCGCGATTTCGTTCGGGTCTCCGCGCATCTCGCGCGCGTTCTTGATCTCCGTTTCGAGATCTCGCTCCATCTCGGTCAGCGCAGCACGCGCAGCGATGTACCTGGCCGTCACCACCGACGCTCTTGGAAGACGGCGCGTCATCGGTTCCGGAAGCCCAGCCTGTCGAGCTTGGCGACGAACTCCGTGATCTCCCGCTTGCTCATGCCGGCGCAGAGCCCGTTGTCGGCGGGGAAGACTCGCGGATCGCTGAGGTGCTTGGTCAGGTTGAGGATGACGCTCTCGAGCGCGCGCAGCTCGAGGCCGCTGAGCTGCATGGCGTCGAGGCGGTAGTCCCGGAAGGCCTGCCACACCGTCGGAACCCATGCCTGGCAGATCGTGGCGATCACCTCCGCGAAGCGGCGGATCTCGAGCTGCGCGTGAGGGTCGAGCCGGAGGTTCAGGAAGTGGAGGAGGTTGTGGAGGTCCACCTTCCAGTAGGCCTCGGTGTAGGTCGAGAGCGGGAGATCCTTGCGGGCCTGCTCGCGCGCGACGTCGTGGCTCAGGCGCTCCTGGTAGATCTCCCGGGCGAACTTCTGGAAGGCGTCCTCGCGGTCGGTGAGGAACGCGCCGACGTCTTCCGGGATCCCGGATCCGGAACCCTGCTTGTTGGTGGTCGACTGCTTGCGCCACGCGGTCGGCTCGGTCTTGGCAGCGTGATCGATCGCTTCGGAGTAGCGGGTGCTGTACTCGTTCACGCTCGCGGTGCGGTGGCGGATCCACTGCCGCCAGACATCCATCGGCATGGAGACGTGGAGCTTGATCTCGCACATCTCGAAGGGCGTCGTGTGCCGCTGCCTCATGAGGTAGCGGATCAGATCCCGATCCTCGCTCACCGTCTTGGTCCCGGTGCCGTAGCTGAGGCGAGCAGCCTGGACGATGGACGAATCGTCGCCCATGTAGTCCACGACTCGGACGAAGCCGTGATCGAGCACGTCGAACGTGCGGCCGATCAGCGCGTCCATGGGCTCGCTCCGGATGCGATGGTGCTGGTGGTTGCTTGGGGGTTGGTGGTCGACTCCACCCTCCCCTGGCGCCTTCACGACATTGGCAGTTGCAGAACGGGCTCCGGTCTCGGTCATGGCGTGGGTCTCCTTCGGTCAGTTCAACGAACGGCGACGCGAGAGCGCGAGCCCTCGCGGGTGATCTCGATGCGAGCGGGGAGCGCGTCGAGCAGCGACGCGTCGTGGCTCACGACGAAGGCCTGCTCGAGGCCCACGGATCCGAGGAGACCGGCGAACGTGCGCGCCAAGGTCTCGCGGTTCTCGGCGTCGAGCGCACCGAAGGGCTCGTCGACGGTCGCCCACGCGCAGAGGGCACCACGAGACGAGCGGAGCATCATCCCGGCGGTGAGACGGATCGCGCTCGCCACGAGCACCTTGGCCCCGCCCGACTTCGCGCGCACGTCCTCGCTGACGCCGGAGCCATCGTTCACCAGGATCTGAAGCTCGTCCGCACGCTTGACCTCGCGGTTCTCCTTGCAGGCCGGACAGACCTTGTCCTTCTGGCCCCGGAACGCGTAGCCGCACGCGTGGCAGTTCGTGGCCAGCTCCTTCGTCTCGCGGTCCCAGGCGAAGGTGAAGCTGAGCCCAGTCCCTTGGAGGATCACGTTGGCGCGGTCCTCGAGATCCGCGAGCGAGGCCTCGGCGATCATCGCCGGGATCCCCGACGGTCCCGCGGCACGTGCCGCGATGTTCGCGATCCGGAGGTCGTGCGCCAGGATCTCCATGTTCTCGGTGGCGCCGTCGATCCAGGCGATCAGCTCGGCCTGGGACTTCGAGACCTGATCGAGGTGGCGGAGCTTCGCGCTCTCGTCGACGAGGATCGCGTTCGCGGCTCGCCGGCGCTCCTTCAGCGCGGTGACCTGCTCGTCGGTCAGCTCGGCTCCCTTGCCCTCCTGGGCCTCGATGCTCGCAGCGAGATCTCGGGCTTGCTTCCCGAGTCCGTCGATCTTCGTGCGGAGCTGAGCAGTCGCTCGCTCGGTCGCGGTCATGGCGCGGTTGATCTCGGCAGCGCCCTCCGCGAACTCCTTCGCAGCCTCGAAGCGAGCGCGCGCGCCGTCGAGCTTGGTCTTCGCCGTGGCGCGATCCCCTCGGATGTTGTCGGCGACCGGACACGCCGAACACGTCACCGGGCACTGACCGTCGAACTCGCCACGCACGAGAGCGCGAGCGGCGATCATCTCGTCCTGGGCCGCGCGGACCGCGGCGTTGCTCCTCTCGTAGGTCTCGACGATCTCGGCTCTCGCCTCCGGCGCGTAGACGGTCGACTTCTTCAGCTCCTCGCGAGCCTCCCGCATCTCCGCGACCACGCGCGTGCGGCGCTCGGTGTCCTGTCGCGCGATCTCTCGAGCGGAGACGGCCTCGAGCGCGGTGTCGACTTCGTCCAGCTCGCGGCGGGCCGCGGCGATCTTCTCGTTGGCGTCGGCGCGCTGGTCTCCGATCTGGACGCTGGTGGGGAGCTTCGCCAGCTCCTCTTCGCGGATCCGGAGCGCCGTCGATGCCTCGCGGTAGGCGTCGGCTGCCTCCTTGGCTTCGGCGCGCGCACGTGCCGCAACGCGGGTCCAGGCGTCGAGTCCCAGCCAGGATCCGACGATCTTGCGGCGCTCGCCGTTGGGCTTGCTGACGATGGCCTCGGTGTCGCCCTGGCTGAAGCCGACGGTGGCGCGGTAGTCGAGGGCGTCGAATCCGATCAGGCTGACGACGCGATCCTCCGCGGCCTTCTTCGTGTGGATCACTCCCTCGGCGTCGCGGACCTCGAGCACGGTGGCCTTGCCACGAGCACGCGAGCGACGAATCTCGGACCCGTCGCTCAGGAAGAGGTTGACCGCGGTCGCCGGCGCGTCGCCGTGGATCACGTCGTCCTCGTAGCTCTTGCGGTGGAGCCCGAACAGACACCACTCGACGGCCTCGAGCAGCGCGGTCTTGCCGCCCCAGTTCGATCTCCGCGGGTTACCCACGTAGGTGGCGGTCACCGCGATAGATCCGCCAGGCAGCTCGAGGCGGTGGTGGCCACCGTACGGCATCCAGTTGGTCAGCTCGATGATTCCGATCCGGCTCACACGCCCTCCGCATCCAGGAAGCGGAGGACTGCCATCTCGGCGTCCTCGCGATCCTCCTCGCTCATACCGTTCTGACCGTCGAAGTACGCCTTCGTGGCCTCGCGCGCGGTCATGCCCTTGCGGGCGATCTCCACCTTCTGGAGGTCGCCGGCGTAGCGGGGAGCGAGCACGACACCGATCGCGCCAGCATCTCGAGCAGCCTGAGCGGCCGCGGCACCGTCGAACGTCTCCCGAGTCGCTGACGTGAGCCTGGGCGAGAGCTTCACGAACGCGTCTCGGACTCGTTCGTCGAAGCCGTCGGTCTCCTCCACGGTCTCGACGCGGGGTGTGTGGACCTCGTGGAAAGAGATCCCCAAGGCCTCGAGTTGTATGTGGAAATCCGGATCCCCGTCGTTGTGGGGACCCATCGGCGTCATGAAGGTCCGGGCCTTCGCGGCAGCCTTGGGATCTCCGCCCAGCGCGGCGAGCGCGATGTCCATGGGGACGACTCCCATCATCGCGATCTGCGGACCGTCCTCGAGCTTCTTCTTGCTGCGGACCTTCGCCACGTCACACCTCCACGACGAGGAAGCCCTTGTGGAGGTCGTTCGATTCGCCGAACGTGACCCGCCACGGTGAGCCCGGGATCACGACAGGGACCGCACCACCCTGGACGATCTGAGCACGGTGGTAGTGCCCGTTGAAGATGTAGCGCGGGCGCAGCTCCCGAAGGCTCTCGATCGGCAGCTCGAGATCGCGGCCGCGCGCCATCTCCTTCGACTCCGATCCGAGGACGGCTCCGGGGACCGTCATGTGGCCGATCACCACGAGCTTCCCGCCGAAGTTCTTGGCGTGAGCGAGCGCCTGGCGGAGATCCTCCGACGCGTTCACCGCTCTCGACGTGTACGGGAGCGCGAGGATCCCGACTCGGTTGGGGTGGTGAAACTCGTGCGTGAGCAGGTGGAAGCCTGGGCGCTCGGCAACGATCGGGACGTGGTTCCCCATGGCGTGGCCGAACTCCACCGCAGCGCGCAGAGGGGAGAGCGTCGTCCATCCTTCGGACGTCTCCACGACGTCGTGGTTGCCCGCGATCACGATGACGTGATCCACGACTCGAGCAAGGCGCGCGACCGCCCGGATCAAGAGGGTCGTCAGTTCGTGAGCACGCATCCCACCAGGGTCGAAGTAGTCGCCGCCGAGGATCACCGCGTCGATGTGCTGCTCCTTGATCGCAGCCTCGAGCGCTTCGAGGTAGGTCTCCAGCTCGGAGATCCGGGGGACCCCAGCGGTCACCGCGTCGAGGTGCCAGTCGGACGAGATGAGGATCTTCATGTCCCCTCAGTATCAGCCGCGGAGGCTCGTCCTTCGCGGACGTCGAGGGCGAACGCGATCCCGTCGAGCAGCTTGTTGAGCCGCGGCTGATCCGCGACCAGCCCCTGAACGACGGCGTTCTCCCCCTGCCAGCGCTTGCCCTCGAAGCTGTACCAGCTCCCCGCGGTCTTCAGAACGCCCAGCTCGGCGCCGATCGTGAACGCGTCTCGAGCGAGGTCGAGCCCTCGTGGGGTCAGCTTGCCGTTGGAGAGGTGGAAGACGGCCTCCGAGAAGCGCCCGTCCATGTGCCCGACCTTCGACTTGTAGATCCGGACCGTGTGCTTGAAGCCCTGGATCATGTCGTTGGTCTTCTTGTCGTCCTTGCCGACGCCAGGAGGCCAGACCGGCGTGCCCTTCTGGACGCGCATCACCAGCGAGGCATCGAACAACAGCGCGGCGCCTCCCTTCACCTTGAAGTTGTTGGCGAAGAAGTCCGCCGGATCATCCTCCTCGCGCTCCTGAGCGATCACCACCATCGCGCACTCGGCGCGCGCCACCCTCGGGGTGAGGTGGTCGAGCCAGGCCTGGTTGAGCGCGGCGCGCGCGCGGCCGTGGTGACCCTTCGCCAGCTCGGTGGCGCCGGCGGCGTTGACCTCGCCGGCCTTCAGGATCGCGGCCAGCTCGCGCTTGGGCACGAGCTTGTTGATCGAGTCCACGACGATGATCGACTTCGGTCGCTCGCTCTTGAACTTCTCGGCCACCTCTGCGGATCGCGCGAGGAACTGGCTCGTGGCCTCGATCGTCTCCTCGTAGTTCTCGGGACGCAGCGCCATGAAGTTCGGGTAGCGCTGGAGGTCCGCCACCATCTCCTGAGCGAACTCCTGGCCGAGGCTGTGCTCGGCGTCGACGTAGCCGGAGAGGAAGCCGCGGGTGACGAAGCTCTTCACGAGCGCCAGCACGAACGCGGTCTTTCCGCCGTGGGTGGGCCCGTGGACCGTGTGGATGCGGCGCACCGGAAGACCTCCGACGCGCACGGCCATGTTGAAGCCGGGGAGGCAGGTCCGGACGCTCTCGATGGTGTCGAAGACCTCCGACGCGGGCTTCCACTTCTTCATCGCGCCGTCGCTCAGAGCGAACTCCGCGTACTTCGAGATGTCGGGGACGACCTCGGGGATCCCTCCCGGGAACTCGTCCGGTGAACCCTCCTCTCCGAACAGAGCACTGATCTCCGGCTCGATCGCCGCGTTCTCGGTCTTGGTCTTCTTCGTTCGCTTGGCCACGTGATGTCCTCCCGGGGAGACGAAACGGCCCCCGGTGGCAGTCGCCGGCCGGGGGCCTCTGGATCATCCGATGTCGATCAGCCGAAGGGGATGTCGTCCGTGAGGTCCATCCCGCAGTCCAAGCACTTCCCGTTCTCGTCGAGGTTCTTGGATCCGCAGCTCCAGCACTTGTCCGCCATGGGCGCGCCGCTGGACGACGTCTTCGGGGCGGTGGTGGCCTTGGTGGTGGTCGTGGGCTTGACCTGGGCCTGAGGCTTCGCTGGCTCCGGGTCGCTGCCTTCGACCACGTACTCCGCACCGCACTTCGGACACTTCGTGGCCCGCGGGCTCATGAGGTGACCGCAGTCGTCGCAGGGGATCAGCTCCTCCTGAGGCTGAGGGGGCGGCTCCACCTTCTTGCGGCGCGTCTGCGGGCCGCTCGTCGCCGGCGCGCTCGTCGTGGTGGTCTGGGCCGTCGTGGTGGTCTGGGGCTTCGGCGAAGCCTGCGTCTGCGTCTGGGGCTTCGTCGTGACCTCGTGCGTGCGCTTCGGGGTCTCCTCGACGTTCGCGCCGAAGTCGAAGGAGGTCGCCTCGTCCCTCTCGTCCTTCCACGACTTCGGGAAGAGGTGATCCCAGGGCAGCTCGATGCGGGTCGCAGCCTCGAAGGCTGCGCGGATCTTCTCCTTGTCGCCGGGGCGCGGCTTCTGATCCACCGACGGATCGGGGAACTCGGAGGACGTGATCGCCTCGTGGATCGCGTCGGTCATCTTGGCCTTGTTGAAGCGCGAGGCCACGTACTGCTTCGCCGGATCCGCGTCCTTGTTGTAGGTCCACATGATCCCGTAGGGGTGCATCTGCGGGTTGCCCTCCTCGTCGCCGTTGGAGGCCCGCTCGTTCTTGATCAGCAGCTTCATGCTGTCGCCGAGCGATCGGGCCTCACGCGCGATCTGTGCGCCGTCGCCGGGCTTGTTCGCGTCGACGACGACGAACGCGTACTCGAGCTTCGTGTCGACCGACGACCCGAAGAACTGCTTCCCGCGGTCCAACATGCGGGTGAGGTGACCCTTCCGCCACCGGATCTTGGCGCCGTCTTTGGGGTTCTCCCACTCGAAGACCACGGTGTCCTCGGAGAGGTCGGGGGTCTCGTGGCGAAGCCACTCGCGCACCTTCAGGAAGGGGTCGTTGATCGGCGGGAGCTTCAGCCGATCCGTCTTCTGATCGCGGAAGAACTGGCTCAGGTGGATGGGCTCGGGGTCGGGGCTGGTGAAGCGGACCCAGCGAAGGATCTCGATCTCCTTCTCGGGATCGTCCTTGTCCTTCACGGTGTCGAGCATGTTGAAGCTGTGCGACCAGATCGGGTACGCGATGTCCGCCCGCGTGTGGACGTAGATGATGATCTTCCCGTCGTCCTTCCACTTGGAGAGGAACTTGCGGCGGCCGCCGCCTTCGCCGTGACCCAGGAACGAATCGAGCCCAAGACCCATGAGATCCTCCAGTCCTTCTTCTGTCGTCAGTGAGGCCTGGCCACTTGGCCGGCCATGATGCGGAGATCAGCAGCCCGGGACTTCCAGGCCTCCAGCAAGTTCTCGAGGCTGCGCGTGAGAGCATGCAGCTCTCCGCGGTGGCGCTCGATCGTCCCATACTCGTCGCCCCAGTTGGCGATCATCCGATCCTTGATCGCTTCCGCCGTCGGGCTCGGACGCTTCTTGGCCTGGTATTCGGCCATGAGATCGCCGAGGGCGTTCGTGCGCATGACCTCGACGCGTTCCGCGGTGTTGCGCTCGTAGTTCTCCTCCTCGAGCTTCGCGGCCCGATAGAGCCGGGACGCGTCGTCGATGTTCTTGGCCGACTTGTCGAGCGCTTCGAGCACGATGCCGTAGCTCGTCCGCTCGTCGCCCAGGCTCAGCTCGTCTCGAAGCCGACGCGCGACGGCGTGCGGATCCGGGATCCTGAGCGTGTCGGTGATGATGTTCCCCCATCCCACTGCGACGGAGGGGACCTCGGGGCGGGGTCGACGGGCGGGGTTGTTCGGCGCCTGAGCAGCCGAGGCGGGGGGTTCCGCTCCTCCTTGGACCATGGGCTTGCCCGGGGGAGCAGCTCCCCCGGTGACCTCTCCGAGGTTGAGGGTCTCGGACCCGCCGGTTCCTCCGGAGACCTTCCGTCGTGTCGTCGTCATCGTTGGGAGTATCAGCCAGGGATCCGGCTCAGAGCGGAAAGCCGATCACTTTTCCGGGCTGGGTCAGTCGCTCGAGGGCGCGACGCGCTTCGGACGTTCGTGCGATCCCGAGCCCGGTGGGGATCTCGACGGCGCGCTCCTTCCCGATGTTGATCCGGACGGTCACCGGGGCATCGCCCGGGTGTGCCTGGATCGCAGCCTTCACGGCCTGAAGGGTCCGCCGTCCCCTCTCGCTCTCGGCTCCCTCGTCGTCGGTGTCGAGGTGGAAGACGATCCCCGCGGTGACCTTCTTGCGACGCACGCGGCCCACCACCGGCGAGCGCACCTCCACGAGTTCGCCGTTCTCGTCCTGATCGATCCGGAAGTTGGGGTCGTAGGCCTTGCCGGTGTTGACCTTGCGGCGCACGAAGGTCGAGGAGTTCCCCGTGAAGTCGAGCGCTCCCTGGCCAGCCAGCTCTTGGACTCGTTGCTTGCGCTCCACCTTCGACTCGCCCCACGTGCGGATCGTCGGGTAGACGTGCTCCAGGATCCGCTCGGTGGCGGGGTAGATCCGGTTCTCCCAGTAGAACGAGCGGTCCGCACGCTCGAGGGCTCCGGGATCGCCGGCTGGCATGGCCTCGATCGTGTCGCCTCGGCCGGTGATCACGTAGGCCACCCGCGACCCTTCGCCCAGCGGCTCGCCTCGCTCCTTCAGCATGCGCGCGACGCGGACGTGTGCGGGGGCCGCCGTCTTCTTCCTGACGAGCTGGCAGGTCGGGCACTTCTCCGCGCTCGATCCTCCGAAGCTGTACCCGCACTTGCAGGTGTCGGTGTTGAAGCGGTCGACGTACTCCTCGACGCGCTTGGAGAGCGACTGGCTGATCCGGACGTCGTCGAGCGTCAGCTCGCCGTTGATCACTCGCTCGCGGAAGCGGTCGACGATGGCCCGGATCTCCGACGGCTGAGGGATGGGGCCCGGTCGGAGGAGGGTGTGGACGATCTCGCTCTGCATCTCACGCGCGAGTCGGATCGTGTCTCCGCGCTTGAACTCGAGCCCCTTCACCTCAGGCTTCGCGGTCTCGAGCGCCGGCTTCCCCTTGTAGGTCAGGTAGGTGCCGGCGTAGCGCTTCGCGCTGACGATGACGATGCGCCGGAACGTCTTCTCGAAGTCGAGATCGACGTGGTTCGGCATGCCCGGAGCGATGCCCCACGGCTCCATCCGCTCGCCCCACGTGGCGTTCATGTAGTCGACGAGGGCGCGCATGGTCTCACCCTCGCCGGCGATGAAGACGGAGTCCGTGTCGCCGTAGAAGGGATCCAGGTTCCTCTTCTTGGCCTCGTTGATCACGTTCTCGAGCAGCCAGCGCCCAGTCTGGGTGACGCCCTCCGCGATCTCCGGGTCGAAGAACCTCGAGTAGGGGGAGCCGGTGATCCCGTAGAAGCTGTTGGCGACGATCTTGAAGGCGCCGCTGAGCCGCTTGAATCGCTCGTGCTCCACCGTACCGGCCGGATGCTTCTTCATCTCGGCCGTGTACTCCGCGCGCTTGGCCACCAGCGTGTCGAGCGCGATCCGAAACATCCCGTCCTTGTCGGTCCGGAACCACGTCGCTCGGTTGGGGAGCTGGCAGATCCCGGGCTCGACGTGGGGGACGCCAACCTTCACCGACTCGGATCGCCGCGGCAGCTTCGTGTCCGGGCTCATGTTCCACGTGCGCATGATCGACGGGTACAGGCCCGCGAAGTCGCACACGTGGACGTTGTCGATGGCCCCGAGTCGCTGGGGATCCATGACGAACGCACCCTTGAAGGGAGGGGGCGGGTTGTCGCCGAAGTCCGGACGCGTGGCCCAGCGATAGCCGTAGTCCGCCCCAAGCCTGAGGAGGAAGCCGTCCCCTTGCGCGGTGGCGTGGAGGCTGTGCGTGTCCGCGAAGACCCGGCAGATGTGGCAGACCGCGAGGTGGAGCGCGAGGAAGCCGGTGGCGGCCTCGATCCGAGGGAGGAGCGCGGTGTCCTTCACGTTGTAGCGGAGGAGGCGATCGCGACGTTCCCCGCCGGCTTCCCACTCCTCCCAGGTCTTCGACGCGTCGAAGTCGTCCTTACCTTCGCCCAGGAGGTAGTTGGCGACGTGGTCCAGCTTGAAGCTGGTCTTCTGCTCGCCTCCGCCGTCGGAGTGCATGTTGTACTTCTTGAAGACCTCGAGATGGTCGAGCCAGCACCAGCGGTTCCAGGGGATCGGGTCCCCTGATCGCGTCTCGAGCCCGAGACGTGCGGCGCGAGTCTGAAGAACCGGGAAGTCGAAGCCGTCGCCGTTCCAGGCGATCATGACGTCGAAATGAGCGGCCGCGTCCAGGAAGTCCTGGATCAGCTCACGCTCCGCTGCATTGGTGTCCTCTCGGAGGACACCGCTCGAGGCTGAGCCATCGGGGCCGGTGATCGCCCAGCTCAGGATCCTGGCCTCTCCTTCGCGCGCAGCGTTGAAGCCCACGCGTGAGTCGGTCTCCAAGTCGAAGTAGCCGAGGCGGGGCTCGGGATCGACTTCGAGGCTGGGGACGTCGGCGAGCAACCGAACGATCGGCGAGACGTCGGCCTCCAGGATCTCGACACCCGTGGTCCGGCGCGCAGCGCGCTCCAGGATCTCCACGATGTCCTTGCGACCCCAGCGGTTCTTGCAGTCCACGCGCGTGTAGCGCTCGTCGTCCGAGAGCCGAACACCCGAGACCCGGCGATCGCGCGCGAGGTTGGAGCGGTCGGAGTCGTCGAGTCCGGTGACGAAAAAAGCCCAGCGGGCGGGGACGGTCCTGATCCGGACGCCGTCCCCTTCCCGCTCCACGAGGAAGGTGCGATCTCCCTCGGTCCATCCTGAAACGAGGCGGGCCACCTCGTTCAGCTCTTGGCCGGCTCGGTCTCCGCGCGCTTGAAGACCACCGTGAGGCCCGTCTGGGCACCTTCCGCGTTGACCTTCACCGCGATGAACGCGGAGACCTCCGGCGAGATCTTCACCTCGACGAACGTCTCCGGCGCCCACTTCTCGACGGGCTGGCGGCTCTTGCGGTCGAGGAAGGGCAGCGTCACGGGCTTGCCGCCGACCTTCGCCAGCAGCGTGATCTTGTCCTCCTTCGGAGGTGCGGCCGCCGGCGTCTTCGCCGGTGTCGAGGACTCCGCTCCGGGAGCGTCTCCCCCGCGCTCGTGCTCCGCGACCGTGTGGCGACCTCGCGTCTTGCCGCCGGTCTCCTTCGTGCCGTCGCGCGGAGCCATGCCGTCGCGCGGAGCCATGCCGCTCTCGGCCTCGAGCTGACGCACTCCCGTTCCGCTCTTGGCGCGATTCAGGATCTCCTGGCCTTCCGGAGTCTCGGGCCCGCCGGCCTTCGCCACGAGCATGAGCTTCTTGCGACCGACCTCTTGGAAGGTGGCCCGATCGAACTTCTGGGTCAGCTCCATCAGCTCGTAGGCGAAGCTGCGCCCGATGGACTTGGTCGCGAGGTACTGGGTGAAGGTCTTGTGACCGGCCGCCTTCCACAGCTCCTTCTCGTGAACGAAGCGGAGCGAGACACCGAGGTCGTAGGTCCCGCCGACGACGTTGTCCTGAGCGGCCTCGATCTTCTTGTCCTCGACGGCGAGGAGCTTCGCCATCTCGGAGTCCGCAGCCTTCTCGAGCGCGGTCGTCTCCTTCTTCTGCCGACCCTTCGGCTTCTCCGCAGCGGGCGCGGGAGGTGTCGCAGGATCCGCGGCGGCAGGCGCGTCCTTCTTCGCGCGCGCCTTCTTGGGCTCCGCCGGGGGCGCATCGTTCGCCGCCGGCGTCGTGACGTCCGCGGTTGCAGGCGCGGGATCGTCCTTCTTCTGACGCTTGGGCTTCTCCGCCTTCGGCGTCTCGACCTTCGGCTCTTCCTTCTTCGGCTCCGGCGCGTCGATGTTCGCCGGCTGAGGATCCTCGGCCTCCTCGCCCGGATCGATGGCCTCACCCTCGACCGCTTCGGGGGCCTCGTCGCCCTCTTCCGAGCGAGCGGTCGCGTCCTTCTCGATGGCGGTGGCCGTGGCATCGTCCGAGCCCTCGTCGCCGCAGAACGGGCAGCGCGTCAGCTCCGGAGCGTCGTCGGTGCTCTCGCCGCACTTGGCGCACACGATGTGGTCGTTCTCGTCGACTCCATCCAAGCGCTTGGCGAACGCCTCGCGGAGGTCAGTGACCGTCACCCGAAGATCGTCGGGATCGTTCAGCTCGATGCCCAGCGCCTCCGCTGCCTCGATCATCGTCTCCTTGTTGGGCTCGACGCCCGCGTTCTTCAACAGACCCATGGAACCTCCGTCACGTGTGTGCCCGGTGGATCCCGGGTCTTTCCAGTATCAGCCCGGGAGGACACTCGTCCTCCCGGGAGGACGACTTCAGTGGATCGAAGCTGCGAGACGACGCACTCGACCGGGGATCATCCGAGCGGTGTGCTCCACCGAGTCGAGTCTGTAGCGCAGCCGTCGCTCCGGATCCTCGTAGACGTAGGACGCGATCACCGCGGGGCTCATACCCCGAGCGACGCCTACGATCACGTCCCGGTCGAACTCGTCCGGGACCGTCTCCGCCACGCTGGTCGCGAGTGCGAGATCTTCGGGGCTGAGGTCGTTGGAGGTCAGCCGATCCATGATCGTCGGCGTGTGCTCGGGATCGCCACGATGGGTCGGTACGGGGGTCTGGAGACTGACCGGGCGGACGGCCTTGGTTCCGCGGCTCTTCTTCGGCCACCCGAGCACGCGCTCCAGCTCCAGCCGGAGGCGCTTGCCGATCTGGTACTCCACGTAGCGCTCGAGGGTGACGCCTCGCGTCGGGTCGAAGCTGTCGACGGCGCGCCAGGCCTCCAGCCGAGCCTCTTGGACGAGGTCGTCGATGCAGAGGGCCCGCTGGGGCCAGCGCTCGAAGTAGTAGCTGGCCCACTTCCGGAAGCGTGCGTCGTGTCTCCTCGCGAAGGTGTCGAAGGTGAGCGAGCCCCCACGAAGGGAGTCGAGGTCGTGTGCGAAGCTCATGGGCTCAGGCCTCCAGGACGGGGAACGAGGGGGAGAGATCCGGCTCACCCGACGGGGGCGCACCGCCGAGACCGGCTTCCCTGAGGAAGGGACTCGGTTCCATCGCGACCACTCTCGCTCCGAACGCCGCCGAACGCACGTGAGAAATGCGGAGGTTGTCACGCGCTCGCGTGATCCCCACGTAGAAGAGTCGACGCTCCTCCTCGATGTCGGTGGACCGAGCGTGCGGGAGGATCTTGTCGTTCGCGCCGATGATGCAGACGACCGGCCACTCGAGACCCTTGGACCGATGCAGCGAGCAGAGGGTGACGCGATCCGCGCTCGCGTCGTCCTTCGCCGCCTTGGCGGCCCGGGTGGTCGTGTCGATGTACTCCAGCAGCTCAGCCACCGACGTGAAGCGCTCCGCCGCGCGCACCAGCTCGCGGACGTTGCTGACGCGGTTGTTCTCCACCGTCTCCGCGCCCTCGTCCTTGGTGATGTACTTCATGTAGTCGGTGTCCCGGATGATTCGCTCCAGGATCGCCGCGGGCATATGGGGACGAGCGTCGGCGGTGGGGTCCATGGGGACCTTGTTCGGATGTGACCGAAGCACGTCGCCGCTGGGGTCACGCTGAGCCTGGAGACGATCCAGGATTTCGATGCTGCGTCGCACGCTCTCGACGATGTCCGCCCACTCCCGAACGTTCCGACGTTGGCGCTCCTGAAGCCCGGACTTCGTCGCGACGCGGAGGGCCGTCACAACCCAGTCCTCGCCATCGTAGTTGTCGGCCTCCACGTGGTTCTGAAACACCTTCCCGAGGTAGCGGAAGGGCGCGTTCATGCAGCGCTTGACGTCGTCGAGGTGGGTTGCATGACCGCGAGCCGCGAGTCGGAGGTACGCGAGGAGGTCCTTGACCTCGCGACGGTCGTAGAAGTTCGTACCGCCGATCACCACGTAGGGGATCCGGTTCCGAAGGCAGGCCTCCTCCACGCCACGGCTCTGGGCGTTCGTGCGGTAGAGGCAGGCCATGTCCCTCCACGGCGTCCCGGATGCATGGTGCGAGAGGAAGTCGATGGCCACGCCCTCCCCCTCGTCGTCCATGCTATCGGCCTCGATCACCTCGATCTTCGCGTGCGTCCCGCGCTCCGCGATCATCCCGACGCCCAGGTGCGTGCCCTCCGCCATCGACGCGGTGAGGCGGTTCGCCGCCTCGATCACCTCGGCGCCGCTGCGGTAGTTGCGGTTCATGCGGATGACCGTGACCGGGGCCCAATCCTTCTCGAAGCTCGTGAACTTCTCGGGGGACGAGCCACGGAAGCCGAAGATCGACTGAGCGGGATCGCCCACCATCATGTAGTTCCCGTGGGGGCGCGCCAGCATCTCCGCGATGTCGGTCTGAACCGGGTTGCTGTCCTGAGCCTCGTCCTGGAGGATCCACTTGAAGCGGCCGCTCCAGCGAGCGCGCGCCTCCTCGCTGTCCTTCAGGATGCGCCAGGTCCAGAGGAGCTGATCGTCGAAGGTGATCAGCCGACGCTGCATCTGGGCGTCGGTCGCCTCCGAGTAGGCCTGGGCGAGAAGACGGGGAGTCGTCTGGTTGCAGGGGTTCGCCGCGAAGAGCTTCTCGGCTTCGGCTTCCGCGGCCGCAGAAGCGGGCTCCGCGCAGCGTGCCTTGCAGAGACCGATGTAGCTCATCACCACGGTGAGGTCCGCGGTGTCCCACTTCATACCCTGCCAGCCCAGGACATCCTTCACGAGGAACTTGAACTGCTCCCGCTCGTCCAGGTCCCAGTCCACCATCTCGCGACGTTCCTCGCGGAGGATCTGGTAGGCGAGAGCGTGCCACGTTCCGACCTTCGCGGACTCGATTCCGATGGCCTTCAGACGAAGGTTCATCTCGTCCGCTGCCTTCTTGGAGAAGGTGACCGCGAGGATCTCACGCGCGCCGGTCCCCATGAGGTTGAGCATCGCGATGCGGTGAACGAGGGCCTTGGTCTTTCCGGCTCCCGCACCCGCGAGGACGAGCTGGGCTCCCTCGCCCGCGGTGACGACCGCGCGCTGTTCGGGATTGAGACCCTCCAGAAGGGACTCGGGGCTGAGCGAGAACTTGCGCTTCCTGACCTGAACCATGGGGCTCTCCTTGTTTTCTCGGGCTATTTTGCCCTCGACCCGCATCGCTGCGTGCCGTGTTCGGGTTATGCGTTATGCATATCCGGACGTCAACACAAAATCGACAACGAGGCGTCGATCTTCTTCTTCAGCTCGCCGGCGCCGGCGTCGTCGGGTGAGACGAAGCCGGTCTGTTTGCACTTCGGGCAGGGTCCCGCGGGACACGCGGCATGCTCCATCCGGATCAGTCGAGCGCGGCGTCCGAGGACCGAGAGCTTCATGGCGATCGCGTCGCCGGCCTTGTCGGGATCGGTCGCCACGATCACGTTCTTGAACCTCGAGAAGACGCGGGCCTTGTCCTCGGTCAACTCGGATCCCAGGAGGGCGCACGCGTTCGGAGCGCCAGCTCGCTCGAGGGCGAGCGCGGAGAAGCAACCCTCCGCGATCGTCACCGTCTCGAAGTCCTTCCACCCGGCCTCGCCCCAGATCGCTCGGCGTGGGAACGCCCCCTGATTCTCGCGTCCGGTGTCGTAGCGGTCTCCGTGAGCAGCCTCCGAGAACGCTCGCGCGTTGTAGGTCAGCAGTCGCCCCTCGAGATCGTAGACGGGGATCACGACGCGGAACCTGAGGCGGCCGCGCGTCGCGTAGCCGATCCCCCATCGGTCGATCTGCTCGCGGGTGACGTTGCGCTCGGTGAGGTAGTCGAGCGCTGGGGTGAACCACCGGCCCCCAGGACCGGGAAACTCACATCCGAGCGGCAGCTTGAACGCAGGCGCCACCTTGTGGGTGGCCGTCGAGATCACGATGCGGGGGATCTCCTTCGGCATCGGGGGAGGTGCCCCGATGCCCATCTCGCGGAGGCGCTTGCCGGCCTCCTCCGGCGGCATCTTCCACACCGCACCGGCCAGCTCCCAGGGACCGCCGCCCCACTTGCAACTGAAACAGTGATGCGAGGCGTGTCGGCGATCGCCGGGCTTGTCGATGATGCTCCAGCTCGGAGAGCTGTCGGCGTGCTCGGGGTTGGGGCACCTGGCCGCCCACTTCGATCCCTTGCGCTCCGCGAGGATCCCGAGGGCGCCGAGGAGGACGGGGACGTCAACCGTCGACACGGACCGCGAGGAGCTGGCCGCAGCCGAGGCAGCGGTTGGAGTCTTCGTCGACGGGGAGGTTGGTGGAGCATCCACACGCTCGGTTCGCCTCGCCCCTGACCGCGGCGAGCGCGATCGCCTTCTCGGCCTCCACGGTCTCGAGGGCCTTCGCCAGCGGAGGACCCGCCAGGATCCCCTTCAGCATCATCTCGATGCGCTCGAAGCTGTTCGCCACACGGCGCTCGTTCTCGGTGTTCTTCATTCCCGCCTCCGCCTCGGCTTGCTCTTGATCTGGTTGGTGTCCCTGACGGATCCCGTGTCGCCTTCCACGGAAGCCTCGAGTCCTGGATCGAACGCGACCTCCACCGGATCGCGGACCGCGCACGTCGCACCGTTCCAGTGCCAGCGCATGGCCCAGTTGTCCTCGCCCTTGCGTTGCTTCAGGCAGATCGTCTCCAGCGTGTCGTTGGGGACCTGCTTGAACATCGCGTCTCGGTGAACTCCGAGGATGAGATCCGGGACCTCGACGAAGGCGTTGACGCCGCGGATCACGCCACGCGTCGGACGACGGTCGGCGCGGTTCTCCATGTCCTTGCCGTTGAGGTGGTGGAGGATCACGCCGGTGATCCCGTACTCCTCGTGGATGCCCTGCATCCGGAAGAGAGCGCTCGCCACCGAGTCGGGATCGCGGAACGCGAGCATGCGCTCCCAGAGGTCGTAGAAGGCGACCTCACATCCCGACTCGGCGACGTACCCCTCCAGGATGTCGAGGTTCCTGTCGTTACTCGGCTTCTTCCCGCGGTTCGCCGGGTCGAAGAACGGGTTGGCCATGAAGCGGACGCGCGAGGTGAGCCAGCGCGATGCCTTGTCGACGCGCTCCGCTTCTTCATCGTCGAGGAAGCCGCGGACCACGTTCCTCAGCAAGAGGCCGGTGAGGTGGCAGACGCCGACGTCGATCAACGACTTCGGGTTCATCTCCCAGGCGCACACGAGGACGCGCCTCCGTTGCTTGGCCAGAAGGACGACGAGTGCCATCTCGAGGGTGGACTTGCCGCAGCCGGGCAAGCCAGCGATCAGGTGGGTGCGGCCGGGGATGTAGCCCTCGGAGAGCTTGGCGTCGAAGTTCGCGTTCCCGATACCTCGAGCCTGATCGATGGTGGCGCGGCGCGCAGCGATGTCGGCGCGGTAGCTTCTGTGAAGCTCCTCGCCTCGCATCATGTACTGGCGAGTGGATCCGTCGAGGGCGCGGGCAACGGCGCGGGCCGCCGATCCGACATCGGTCTGGCTCGCCTGGGGATCTCGGAGCTGCTTCAGCAGCTCGGGGAGCGGTCCCTTCAGCGTGCGGGCGCGGGTCGCGTCCCACTTCATCGTCTGGACGTGCCAGTCGAGGTTGTCGACCAGCTTCGCCTCACCCTCGAGTCCGTGGAGGTATTCGACCGTCGTGGAGTCGGCTCCCTCGTCCTTCAGGAGCCGGTCGGCGATCTCGCGGGAGTAGTCGAAGCCGCGGTCGGAGACCGTCTTCAACATGCGCCAGATCGGCGCGTGCTTCGTGACCAGGAACTCGTCGGCGCTGATCTTGTGGACCAACACCTTCCGGACGTTCTCGTCCGCGATCGCCGACGCGATCACGTAAGCCTCGTTGGAGGCGTCGATGACGATGGTCTCTTGCTCAGCCACGGGATCCCTTCTTCGAGCGTGCGAGGTCGACGCGGTGATCGGTGATCAGTGACCCGGAGAACTGGAGGCGAACGCCGATGCGGCTACCCTTCCGACCGTTGCGCACCCGCCAGCTCTCCCGTTCCTTCTCGCGGTCCCACGTCCACTTGATGAACTCGACGAACGCCGATCGGTCGTCTTGGAAGTGCGAGTGGAGGCAGGTGTTGGCCATCTTCGCCGCGAGCGCGAGCGTGGCCTTCTCCGCGATGTCGTCGGGGACGACCCCGTAGACGATGCGGTGACAGAGGGCGTAGAGCCCGACGAAGGTCCGGCCGGTGGCCTCTTCCCACTCACCCGACGCTGCTCGACGCTCGGCGTCGTGGATCGCGGCCTCGAGTTCGGATCCCTTCTTCTTGCGCTCGCCGGCGACGCGCGGCGCATGGTTGAGGAACGCCGTGAGCGAGCCCGGTCCCGCGTCCTCCCGGGAGGACGACTCGATGGGGTTCTCGGGCTTGACGTCGCGGTCGACCTTGCGGCGGATTCTCATCCCTCGCCCTGCGCGCGACGCTTGGCCTTGGACAGCTCGCCCGCGAACGTCGCCAGCTTCTCGCGCGCTCGCGTCTGGCACTGCTTCGCGAGGAAGGCGTGGATCTTCGCGAACTCGACCTCCGGATCCTCACCCGGCTTCAGGCGACGCGTGTAGATGGCCGAGTCCAGCTCCACCGTGGAGAACGGCGCGATCTGGAGCTTCACGCCGGCGTAGTTGACGCTGAGGACGTCACCCTCGCGGGCGGTGAACTCGTCGTCGGTGCCGGTCTCAGCTTCTTCGGTTCCGGTGCCGGTCTCGACTTTCTCGATGCTGATTCCAGGCGCTCCGCCGTGTCCGAACTTGCAGATCGCACCGCTGGGGCTCTCCCGCTGGATCTCTCGAAGTCCGTTCGCGTGGCAGTCCGCGCAGTAGGTGGACAACTTCGGAAGTTCCTCGATGGAGGGTGATTCCTGGCGGCGTTGTCGTTCCGTGCTCATGCCCGGAGTATCAGCCGAGGGATCACCTCGCCCGGACCCATCGGCCTCGATCGTCACGAATCTCCACGAGGCCGTCGTTCCAGGACTTCAGGCGCGAGACGACCGACGGGAAGACGTGCTGATCCCAGACGTAGTACAGGAAGGCGTCGTCCTTGCCCGGACTCGAGCGGCAGATCCTTCCGCGAACCTGGCCGAAGAACTGGCGGTTGGTCTTCGAGATCGGAGTGGCGATCAGACCGGCACGGATCGCGGGTAGGTCGTGACCCACACCGATGGCGTTGAAGGTGCCGGCGGCGACCTTGATCTTGCCGGCGAGCAGTGACCTGAGGTCGTTCTGGAAGCGCTCACCGTCTGCGCCCGTGCCTCCCATGAGCAGACCGCACGCGATCCCTCGGATGGCGCTCAGCTCCTGATCCGCGAGAGCGTGGGCGTGTTCTCGACGGCGCGTGAAGAGAAGCGCCGGCGTCTCCTCGAAGGCCACGATCTCCTCCACCGTGTCGAGGATCAGCCCGTTCCGGGCGTCGTCGTTCACCATCTCGTCGAGCAGGCGGTTGAAGTCGCGCTCCTCGGGAGGAGCGCCGGCGTACCAGTCGGCTCGGAACTCAGTGGGGATCAGTCGGATGGTGACCGGGTGGACCACGCGCTCGTCCTCGAGCGTGGAGCGCTCGATCTCGTAGATCGTCCGGCCCATCGTGTCGTAGATCAGGAACTCCTTCTTGTCCTTGCGGGTCTCGTCCGCGCTGACGCCGATCCTGTACTTGCATGGGAAGCGGTCAGCGACGGCGACGAAGGTGCGCGCGGCCAAGAGCTGTACCTCGTCGACGACGATGCAGCCGAAGGGCTCCGCGTTCATCATGGCGATCAGCTCGTCCCCGTTGCGGAACAGGGTCTGCTGAAGCCCGATGGTGAGGCGCTTCCCTGGGCGCCACTTCCCGCCGCCGATGATCCCGATCTCCTTCTCGTCCATGTCGAGGCAGCGGGCCGCGACGCGGACCCATTGCTTCAGGAGGTTGCCGTCTTGGACCACCACGAGCGCGCGCTCGCCGGCTTGCTGGATGAACGAGAGCGCGGCGATCGACTTCCCGGATCCCGTGGGAGCCCGGATGATCCCGACCTGCTTCTCGAGCGCTGCCTCGACGGCTTCGTTCTGGTACCACCGGAGCTTCTTCGAGGGGTCGTCGGGATCGACCCTGAAGGTGGGGAAGTCCACCGGCGCCGAGGTGCGGCGATCGACCCAGCGCACGCGATGACCCTCGTCGTTGGCCACCTCGATCAGCTTGAAGATGGCGCCCAGCGGGATCGTGAGTCGCTCACCGAGATGGTCGGTCCGGTAGTCGAAGGTCTTGATCTGGGAGGGAACTCCCCAGGTCTGGTGACCCATCGCCTTCTTCCGGTGGAAGTCCGGGTTCGTATGCGTGAGCGCGCGCTTCAGCGCGTTGGTGACGTCTCGAGGGAGATCCGTCGGAAGCCAGATCCTCGAGTCGATGACGGCGACGATGTCCACGACTTCCGATTATCAGCCCGAGATCGGACATCCGCTGTCGTCGAGCACCACGGTGAGGCGCTTCGTCTCCCTCGCGACTTTCACCGCGTGCCACGTTCCTCGAGAGCCGAGTCGCGGGAGCGCAACCAGCACGTGGCAGAGTGAGACGATCCGCCGGTTCCGATCCAGCGGGTGATCCTCCTCGCTCATGAGGATGGCGCCCGTTCTCTCGGTGTGCGCTCGAGTCCCGGGGACGTTGCTCGGGTACGCGTAGGATCCCCGGCCCAGACGCATCGCGATCGCGTGAGCCTGAGCGTCGACTCCAACGCAGTCGCCGTGAAGGAGCGCGGTCGCGTCCCACAGTCGGAGGAGGGTGGAGAGCCCCCGGAGCTGAGCAGGCGTCGCCCCGGTTCTGGACCCGGAGACACCGACTCGGATGCCGGCGTTCAACGGGAGACCTCGGTCGTTCACTTCTCGACCCGAATCAGCGCGTCGATCTTCGCGAGGCCGGTCGCGATCTCGTAGCAAGTCGTCACCAGGGCCTGGCCCGGCTCATTGCCGGGAGGGATGCCGGTCTTCTCCGCGTCGTCGAGCGCAAGCTCGAGACCGAACAGGTGAGCCTGTAGACGCTTCACCGCGTGACGCGTCCGAACGATCTCGCCTCGAAATCCGACACTGCGGTCGCTCATGAGCTTCTCCTGAGGAGCTTGGGTCGGCGGGATCTTCCCCCGCGAAGTGCGCGGAATCTCCGAGGCGTCCCTTGGAGTCCTGACACCGCCGGCGACGGCCGGTTGTGGCTGTCCACCACGTAGCAACCCATGGATCGGACGGGGCTCGAACCCGCATTCAGGGCTTTGGGCCCTGCGTTCTTCCCCTCTCCCGCTCCCCTGGAGGTACCTCGCGAGCCTCGTCCAGGATCCTGGGAGAACTTGAACTACCAACCCGTGACACCGGACGGGACCCTCCCCGCACCACCGCCGAAGCGGCGCCCCCGGGCCAGCGGGGAACTCGCGGCTGCAAACCGCGCACGGGATTCGCTCCTTGGAAAAGCAGGCCCTGGGTCCTACCGGGTTCCAGCCCGGCTCCGGTCGTCGATCGGAGTATCAGCCGGCTGGCGGCCGTCTCACCAAAAATCGGACGAAGGTTCCGGAGAAGCTCATTCGCGCTCGAAGCCGAGCGTCTGAGAACTGCGTGGACTTGCTCTGGGGTCATGGGCTTGTCGGTCACGCGTCCTCCCGGGAAGACATCCCTCCGAGACACCGACATCCCGCCCAGACGTCGATCCCTCGGAGGGTGGTCGGGACGCTATCCCGGCAGGGCTCGAGGGGCCAGGGCCTTTCCCTGAGCCAGGAGATCGATCACTTAGATCTAGTAAGAGGACAAGATCTGGATCTACACACGCAAGTGGGTAGTGGGGGTCCGGGGGAGGAGGGAGAGGAAAGTGGACCCTCCGACCCAAGCACGTGACCCCCGCCGTCAAGGGGTTACGTCGGCGGTCACCCGCTCGAGGGTCAGAGGATCCGAGAGAAGCCTACCCGTTGCCGGGGATGAACGACAGGCAGCGAGAGACCACCACCATGGGTCCCTCAGCAGCCGCAGCCACGCGACAGACGCCAGCGCAGAGACACCTGCCACAGAGCGTCTCACGCTTGAACGTCTCCGCAGCTTCGACGTCGGTCAGACCGTCGTAGTGGGCGTGGCCGATCGGGCTCTCGATGCGCTCCTGAGCTTCCTCAGGCTCCGCGCTGGCGAATCCGGGTCGGAGGACGCTCATGGCTGGTTGTGGGGGTTGAACGGGTTCTTGGCGTAGACCTCCTCGACCGCGTACGCGCCGATCTCGTGAGCGCTACCACGGTAGAAGCCCCGGGAGTCGCCACGGATCCAGGCAGCAGCCCAGCCTCCGAAGCTGACGGAGACGGATCCGAAGCTCCAGATCACCAGCGGAACGATGGCCGCGGCGACCCAGGCCTCGAGCGCGAGCAGGGTGATCAAGACCATGATCGCGCAGAGGAACGCGGCGATCTGGGAAGCCTCAGCCTGGCGCACGTGGTGATACTCGTGGGCCTCGTGAGGTGTCAGGGGTTCGTTGAGCGGAGCGCGGAAGGGACCGCCGTGGAACTGAGCATGCCCGATGCTCGTCCCGCCCCAAGGCGCCCCAGTCTCGCGGTTGTAGAGGTACCAGCCCACTGGCCACTTGCCCTTGCGGACGGGGAAGGACCCGGGGCGCATGGACGTCGAAAGCACGCCGTCGCGCCATCGAAGATCCTCGCCCCAGAGGACGTGGATCAGGAGGATGAGGCTCCACGCGAACAAGTCGAGTGGGAGCATCGCGATGTAGATCGGGATTCTTCGCAGCATCCGACGACGATCGCACTTGTCCTCCCGGGAGGACAAGACCGCGGGCTGATACTCCGGCCATGGACCCCATCATCCTCTCCGGTGTGCTCTACCTAGCGATCGGCTGCGCGCACGCCGTCTACGCCTTCAAGGTCATGACGACCAAGGCCGTCGTGGAGCTGGCGACGCTCCGCAGCGCGGTCGGTGACTTCGCGGTCGCGTTCATGCTGGCGATCGTCGCCGTGGCGTGGCCGGTCTTCTGGATCATCGGGCTCCTCGAGCCGGACGGTCCGAAGTGACCGTGCTTCAGCGCGGGATCCGCGACTTCTCGCGGGCCATCTTCGACAGGATCTGGAACCAGGGCCACACCCCCCGGATCTTCGTCGACGCCTCGCACTTGGACGTCGACATCCCCGAGTTCGTGCGGAGGAAGTGGGGATCCAAGTTCGTCGTGGACCTCGTCGCCACCTACCCCCTCGATCTCGACTACGGGGACGACGCGCTTCGGATGACGCTGGCCTTCTCGGGGACTCAGCACCGATGCGTCATCCCGTGGGATCGGGTCTACGTCATCGTGGACCGCGAGACGGGCAAGGGTCACCAGATCGGAGCTGTGCCCGAGGCCGCACTCGAAGATCCGCCGAAGGCCGTGGAGTCTCCCAAGGTCGTCCGGAAGGCCTCGCCTCCGAGAGCGAACCCCTTCCGCGTGATCAAGGGCGGCAAAGCCTAGCGCCGGCTGATACTCCCGCGCATGGACCCCGAAGCCACCACCTACACCGTCGGCCTGAAGCTGAAGCACGTCGCCTACTCCGGCAACATCGTGGAGTTGCTGGAGCAGCTCCCGGACAAGCGTTGGCTCGTCCAAGGCTCGACCCGAAAATCGAAGATCTCCGAGGAGACGCTCCGCAAGGAGTACAGCCGGGATCTCGAGGCTCCGATCCGTCCCAAGTCGAACCGGGTGAGGTTCAGCCGTGGGTGGTGACGAGAACCCTCCCGAGGACTGGGGGCGCTACTTCGTCGTCCACCTCGCGCTCGCTCTCGTCCCCGTCTTGGTCCAGCACGCTCTCGACGTGCGACGTGACCGACTGGTGGAGCCTCCGCCTCGTGTCAGACCACCCCGGGGCGAGGAGTCGCTCCGCAGCTACATCGAACGCCAGAAGAGGATCACGTGACGCGTTGCGACTTCGCCGAGAACTGGGTCACCTCCGTGCTCTACGGGCGCGCCCTCGAGCGCCTGGGAGGGGAGGTTCCGTGGACTGACGTCGCCGGGAACCGTCTCGAGTGCTTCATGGCTCGAGACCTCTCCAAGGTCTACAGCTACGGCAAGGGTGTCGGTCGTCGGGTCTACGAGCCGGTGGAGTTCCATCCGGTCGTCGAGCTGATCCTTCACGAGCTGAATGCGCGCATGCCGGCGTTCTTCAACGTCTGCGTGCTGAACCGCTACCTCGACGAACGGAACCACCTCGGATGGCACGCCGACGACTCTCCTGAGCAGGATCCCGATCACTCCATCGCGGTCGTCTCGTTCGGCGCCACGCGTGAGATCTGGACCAAGAAGATGGGCAACTCGGGCCACGTACCGCCCGAGGATCGATTCATGCTCACGCCCGGCTCGCTCTTCATCATGCCGCCGCGCTACCAGGAGACGCACCTCCACCGGATCCCGAAGCACACCGCGAAGTGCGGCGAGCGCATCTCGCTCACCTTCCGGAAGCTCGATCGCTGATCAGGTGGCGTCCCGGCTGATACTCCGAGCATGACGAAAGCCGACGACTGGCAGAGAGCGCGTCGCGAAGACGAGGATCCGAAGGAACACGCCCGCAAGGTTGCGATCGCGTGGATTCGATATGTGGTGGAGCAGGGACTTGTCGGAGATGCGTCCCCCGCGCTCTTCATGTCGCGGGACGCCACCGGACGTGGCAAGCGTTGCGCCGAGGAGGACCTAGACCTCCGCGTTGCAGCAGTGAGGAAGATCCTACGAGATCTCGGCGAGAAGAAGGGCGCCGGCGCCGGCGAGTAGAACGGCCGCCAGGACGCCCACCGCGAACCAGAGCACGGGCGAACGCCACGGATCCTCGGCGTGCTCCGTGGCTTCTCTGGCGCGGCGCTCCGCGGCCTCGAGCACGGTGGCGAGTTCGTTCCGAGCCTGGACGGCGAGCTGGAGACGTTCCTCGAAGCCGGAGACGCGACGCTCCCAGAGTGTGATCTCCGCATCGCTCAGCGCGACCTCTCTCCGCCGAACTCGAAGCTCCCGGACCTCGCACAGCATGAGCCGCGCCGTGGGCATGGGGAACCACATCCCTGCGACGCCACCATGCTCGAGGCGAACGGGATCCGGGGCCTCGACTCGGAGATCCGCGCAGCCGTCGACTTCCTGGGCTCGAGCTGGAGCCGCAACGAGGAAGACCAGCACCAGCGCGAGGGCCTCAGTACAGATCGCGGAACGCACGCTCGACCTCCTCGTCCGACATCGCGGAGACGTCGTTGTCGAGCGCCACGATCTCGCGGGCGACCGCTGCGCGCTCGGTCTGGATGGCGGTGATCTCCTCGACGTGTGCGGCGTCGGCTTCGTTGAGCGCTTCCCGACGGGCGTCGAGGGCCGCGACCTTGTTCTTGGCGCGTTCGACGGCCAGCTCGTCGGCGATCTTCGCGGTGCGTCGGCGCGAGCTGTCCCAGACGATGCCGGCGCCGAGGATGGCCACGAGCCCGAGCGAGATCGCCCAGGCCCACTCCTTGAACCACGCCCAGGCTTCTCGGAGCTTCGTCATGGGACCGAAGGGTGCGATCCGCTCTTGGTTCGCTTCGTGGGAACACCGTCGACGTCGTCACCCTGAGCGCCGTCAGGCGCGTCCTTGCCGGTGTCCTCCTCGCTCGAGGAGACGGGTTCGGGTTCCGGTGCGGGCTCTTCCTTCTTCGGGATCGCAGCGACCACCACGGTCGTCGTCGGCGTGTCGATCACCGCACCAGGGATCGGCGTGGTGCGACCCATCATCTCGAGGTCGATCCCCGCGTACTTCTTCGCGGGACCCTTCGCAGCCTCGAAGGCCCAGACGCTGAGGCCTCCGAACGTGGCGAAGTAGATCGCGGCTCCCAGCGTTCCGCCCTTGTAGCGGCCGTCTTCGAGGTCTCCGACCCAGAGCCACCCGGTGACGAAGCCCACCACGGCCGGGTGCCACGCCAGCGTGCGGCGTCCCCAGCGCCAGAACCACCCGAAGCGACCCTTCGATGCAGCTCGCTCCGGCGTGAAGACGATCGTCTTCATGAACTGACCGGAGATCATGCAGAGGACCGTGAAGACGGCCCCCGGGTGAGCGGTCAGGAAGTCGAAGAAGTCGGAGAGGGACACGGTGAACCTCAGAGGGTGGGGAGAGTCGTGGCGCCGCGCTTCATGCGCTCCGCCATCTTCGCGAAGCTGCGCCACAGCTCCGGGGTCATGAAGTTCTCGGCCCAGCCGATCATCGACGAGACCGGCTCGCCTTCGTCGATGAACTCGAGGAAGTGGGCGTTCATCTCCACCACGGTCTTGGGGCGGTACTTCCCCGGGCCGGTCTTGGCGTAGGTGCCGAAGTTCGGGACCACCTGCATGTTCCCGAGTCCGCCGCCGTGCGTCTGGACCAGGCGCGTGAAGTCGGCGATCGAGTTGTCGATCACGCCGTCGTCCGTGTAGGTCTGACCGCCGATGAAGGTGCGGCGCGGGAACTTCTCCGCGAGCGCCTTGGCGAACGCCACGGTGGGGAACCACTTCATCCGGACGCCGGATCCGAACGTGCTGAGGCCACAGCATCCCGGCGCGAAGCGCTCCGCCATGAGACCGACCAGCTTCGTCGCGTGCGCGTCCGCGCGTGCCTTGCCGGGGCCGGAGACGGCACGGATGGGGTTCGATCCCAGCTCGGGATCGAGCAGGGCGTTGTTGCGGGGACCCGCACACGCGTCCATCTCGTCCGCGAAGCGCTCCTCGGAGCCGAGCCAGGGGTAGCCCCAGACGAAGGGCTTGATCCCCTTCGCGGCCATGGCGTCCGCGTAGCGGAGGCACGTGTCCGCGCTGTTGATCATCTTCTTCTGACCAGCGTCGTGCCAGGGCCCCGCGATGGCGATCCAGGTCGCGCCGTGGTCGGCGAACTTCTTCGCGAGCTGCTGAGGCGACCCGTGCTCCCCCTGGGAGATGCGACGAAGGTAGAGGGCAAGCCCGTCCGGTGCGGCGTTCGGCATCTGGTGACCCTACACCCGCACGGGGCAGGGTCGCTAGGCGTCCTCCCGGGAGGACGCACGCGCGATCAGCGTCGGCGCTCCTCGAGCACGCGCTCGATGCGGCTCAGGGTCCCGTCGATGCTGTCCAGACGTGTGCGGACGCGGACCACTTCTTGATCCGTCACGCGCGCGTTGTCGGTGGTCTGAGATCCGATCTGCTCGAGTCGGTCCTCTCGCTCGCGCATGGTCGCGATCGCGGCCGCGTGATCTCGCGTCTGATCACGGACCTCGATGTAGCTGCGGAGGAGGTAGCCGCCCAGGCCGATCAGCAGGGTGAACGCGGCGCCTCCCACGATGCGCGTGATCGCGAGCGCGGTCTTGGCTCCCGTCTTCGCGTGATCGTCCTCTTCCTGGCGCTTCTTCAGCGCGGCGAGGTCGTCGGCGTGCGCGTTGGTCGTCACGGCGATCTTCTCGATGGCCATGTTGAGATCCCGCCTCTCCTTGGCGTCCGTGGCCCACGTGGCGCTGAGGCGCTCGATCCCGATCCGGAACTCCTCGCGAACCCCCTTCACCTCAGCGCGCGCGCGGGCGATCTCTTCCTGAAGACTGGCCTCGGAGGGGGGAGCGGGCATGCGGACCTCAGCGACCTGCGTCGGGTGTAGATGCATCGGGGAACCAGGCTCGGAGGGCCTGGCAATCGACCGGGATCTCGTCGAGGGGAAGGAGCGGTCCTTGGCTCTCGTGGCAGGACACGCACGGGCATGGCGTGACGTGAGGATCGGGAGGCGGTGGCGTTGCGTGGCTCGAGTAGCAGCCGGCGAGGAGGAACAGGGCGAGCGAGGTTCGGAGGATGGTCGTCATGATTCTGTTGTGCGGTGACTCTTTGAATCCGTCAACGCAAAATCGAACCGAGGACGCCCGTCAGTGCGTGACGACGTCCGAGATCGCGACGCTCACGGCGACCGCCCACACGATGTCGTTGTTCGTGTCCGCGTCGTCTCCGCCCTTGATCGTGAGGAAATACTCGCGGGCCGTGTTGGAGTTGCCGGTCGTGACGGCGGTGTGGCCGCCGGAGAGCGCGCTGCTCATGTCGAGCGTCTGGATCGCCGTGGTGCCGTCGTCGCTCACCGCGGCAACCGAGACGGGATCCACGTCCCCGAGCGGCGTCGCGAAGTCGGGCTGCTTGTAGTGGAGCGTGATGCTCATCCGGTTGCCGCCTGCTCGAGACGCGCCAGGCGTCGCGATCATGCGGACGTTGGTGATCAGCTCGCCGTGCTTCAGGAACTCGTTCAGACCGCGCTGGATGCGTCCCGAGTCCGCGTCGATCCGGATCTGCGTCGACTGGATCGACGGCAACCCGCCGCGGTACTGGAACTTGTTCTCCGCCACCGCGTAGTCGTAGCGGGTCCACCCCGACATCGGGATGATGAAGGTCCGCAGACGTGCCGGCGTGTAGGCCAGGGTCTGAGCCCCGAGGCTGAGAGTGCCGGTCATCGTGCCGCCGGCGAGCGCCAGCTTCTCGGCGTCCAGCTCGTTGAGCTGCGATCGCACGCTGCCCGCGGTGAGGTTGCCGGACGCCTCGGCTCCGATGCGCTCGGCGCCGTCGTCGCCCGCTGCCGTAGCGCCGAGGTCGACGATGATCTTGTCGAGCGCCGCGTCCACGGTGGTCGCCGGGTTCGTGCGGCCGCCGAGCCACGCGGTTCGAGCCAGTGCCGCGCCGGTGCCGCCGATGTTCGACGCCACGAGCGCGAGCAGGGCCTGGACGGCGTCGGGGGTGGTGCCGGCGGTGAGGTTCAGCGCGCCCGACGTGAAGCGGAAGACGTCCTGGCGACGGGTGACGCTGATCTCCGCGTTCAGGATGGTGGTGACGCCGAACGTGCGGCGGATGTCCGCGAGGAGGATCAGGTCCGAGTCGAGCGGAGGACGCGTCGCGGTCCCCGTCGATGCTTCAGCTCCCTGACGCACGACGAAGCGGTAGCTCTCCGCGTGCTGGAAGAACAACCCGAGGCTGTTCCCGTCGATGCGCGGATCGCTGAGGAAGCGATCGAACTCCAAGAAGACGCTGACCCACTTCTCGTTGCCGCCACCCGCGACCGTGGTGCTCACCGAGTTCTCGTCGACGGCCACGTTCACGTTCTGCGTGCTCGGGACCTCGATGCGACGGCCCAGCCCGTCGTAAGCGCAGCCCGGACCCGTGACGTTCACGGTGAGGTTCGGGGTGCCGTTCTGGACGACGGTGAGGCCTCGGGTGACGCCCACCAGCTCGTGGTCGACGGCCACGTTCCAGATCGCCGCCTCGACGGCATCGAACGCCCCGTCCAGCTCGCCCTCGGTCACGTTCTGGCGAAAATAGAAGTCTCTCCGGTTCATTTTGACTAACCTACTCCCGGATGCTGTACGCTCTCCGCGTGATCATCTGCGACCACTGTACCAAGCCCGTCCTTCGACCCGCCTCGCGCGTCTCCGGAAGGTTCGCCTTCTGCGATCGCAAGTGCTGGAGCGAGTGGAAGAAGAACCGCAGCGCCGTGGGCGAGCCTCTGACTCACGCCGCTACACCGAAGCCATGCGCAACGTGCGGGGAAGAGTTCACCCCGAAGCCGGCTCAGGTTCGCGATGGCTTCGGGAAATACTGCTCGACGAAGTGCGCCGGTCAGGGGCGCCGCAAGAAGAGCGACTTCGACTACCCGACTCGGATGGGCTGGTACCTCTCGCTCGGTTGGGCTCGTCTCTCGGCTGAGATGCGAGAGGGTGCCGTGTGCGCGTGCGGAGCCGTCGACAAGCTCGAGGTCCATCACCGAGTCGATCCATTCCCCACGCGCGATCGAGCCCTCTGCCTCGACCGCTCGAACCTCGTCGTGTGCTGCTCGAACTGCCACCACCGAGAGCATCTCCCCGGTGTCGAGGTGACGTGCCAGCGGTGCGGCAAACGCTTCCGCGTGAATCCAGCCCGTCGCGAGAAGGCTCGCTACTGCGGTCAGCAGTGCTACCGCGCTCGGGTGTAGGTGCCGGTTCATCGCGGCTCTACAGTACGCCGACGCGCGCGGCGAGCGCCACCTAGTGGAGGATGAACTCCACGCCCAGCTCGGAGAGACCCAGCTCAACGTGGTCCACGAACATCGGAGTCGGGGGCTCCGCGATCCGCGCTAGGTGCGTGTGCGCGGGCTTCATGTAGTTCGCGATCGTGCGGATCGTCTCGCGCTGCTCGTCGGTGAGCAGCTCCGACGTCACGATCTCGAAGGTGTAGAGGATGCTCGGGACGTCGCTCCCCAGCATGGCGTCGCCCAGCTCGGTCTCGCCGAGGATCCAGGATCCTCCTCCGCCGTTGAACGGGATCACGGTGACCTCGAGCCCGAGGAAGAGCCGGACGAGGTTCACGATCCCGACGGCGGTCCCCTTCTGCTTGTAGGCCGCCACGAGCACGCTCACGAGCCGGCGCTTCTCCTGGAGGGTGAGGTCGAACTCGAAGGGGTTGCCGAGGTCCTGGAGCATGGCATCGACGAAGATCTCCGGCGCCTTGTCGGGATCCAGGATGTCGGTCCACTCGTCGATCGAGCAGAGGAGGAGGTCGGTCACGTCCTGGAGGCACGAGAAGAACGCCTCCAGCTCCTGAGTCGCGTCCTCGTCGCGATTCTTCTGCGGGATCATCCGCCACAGCTCGAAGCGGCGATCCGCCGGCGCGTTCGCGCAGAGCAGGCCGTCGAAGACCGCGAGGTTGTCCGGAGGCTCGATCTCGTTCTCGAACAGGTCCTCCACGCCCGAGACGGTGAGCAGGTACGTGACCCCCTGGCTCATCTCGCGATCGAGCGTGACGTCGACAACCGCGCTCGAGACGCGGGTCACCGAGACCGCAGCGATCTCGACGGCCGCGCGGGGGTAGACGTTCTGGCGCGTGAAGACGTAGTTCGCAGCCTCGAGCGCGGTGTCGCTCACGGGCTCGTTGAAGACGACGCGGATGGTGCGGGACGCGCGCGCCGTCGCGCTCACCAACACCGGCGTGATCAAGTCTTCGGTGGTGAAGCTCCACGTCTCGGCGACCGTGAGGCCTCCGGCGGTGGCTGCATCGACTCGGAGCTGGACCACCGTCAGCGGAGGGAAGTCGGTCGGGGGGGTGATCAGGAAGTTCAGAACGCCCGGCGCGAGCGCCGCGAGATCCACGCTCCACCCGGGGGAGGTGAAGGGGCTCGAGTCGTAGATGAGGAACTCCGAACCGTCGCCGATCTTGATCCAGATCGAGTAGCTGGCGAGCGATCCGCCCGTGCTCCACGAGAGCGTGAACTGAGGGCGGAAGTCGACGGTGATCGCGGTGTCGCCCGGACCCGGGTCGCGACCGTAGAGCGCGAGCCAGGGCGCCGCCGCCAGCCCGAGATCGTCGGGGACGAGGGCGTCGATGTAGAGCGCCGGGATTTCGACGTCGGCGCTCACTTCGTGTCCAGCTCCAGCGCCATCTTGGCGTTCAGGGATCCGCCGGCGCGAAGGCTCACGCCCACGTCGGTGAGGTCGCGCTCTTCACCGGGACGGACCTCCACCTGGAAGTGGACCGCAGCTCCAACGTAGAAGCGCAGGAACCACGCCCACTCCTCGAAGTCGAGCGCGGTGTTGCCGGTGCCTCCGGTGATCTGGACGCGCGCGTGGCGACCCGTGCTGTTGCTCCGGATCTCCACCGCACCATCGCCGGTCACTCGAGCGATGCCGTCCACGAGCTGCGCGTTGATCGCGTCGCGCACCTCCTCGGAGAGCGCCTGGGTGATGTCGTCGAAGCTCCCCGTGGCGAAGGTAATCGTCTGGACCGGCCCACCGTCGATCCGCAGCGTGAGCGTGTTCCCGTTCGCGAGGACGAAGGGCTCCAGGTTCGCGGTCACCGCGGGCGGTGCTGCCTTCGATCCGCGGATCTTCACCCTCGAGCGGAGGATCTTCGCGTCGCCCACGCTGGCGGTCTGCTCGGCGGAGACGGCGTCCCCGGGGTTGAGCCGACGCACGAATCCCGGGACGTCCGTGCCGAGCACGAGCATCGCGCTCCCGTCCGGCGGGATGGCGCCGGCGGGGTTCACGACCCGGACTTCGCGGGTGCCCGGGATCTCGGTGAGGAAGTAGCTCACGGGCTCACTGCTGGCGGAAGACTTCGATGTGATCGAACGCGGCGCGGCGCGTCACGTCCGAGGCGTGGAAGGCGAAACCACTGCGGCCGCTCGTGTACGGGGCCGTTCCCGAGTTGATCCCGAGCGTGTCGTCCTTGTACTCCTCCATCCCGGCGATGGGGACCCAGACCGGCGCGCCGCCCAGAGGGTTGGCCACGAGGTCGTTCTGGAAGCACTGGAGGATCACGTCTCCGTTGTCGTTCGCGATCACGTCGAGGCGGAGGTGGTGCCACGTGTCCTGGGCGAAGCTGGCCCCTGAGCGGAGGAGGATCCCGTTCACCGACGGCGCCGGCGCGAGATCTTGGAGCCCTTCCGACGGCGCGCCCTTCTTCAGGACGAGGTGGTAGGGGTCGTCGTTGGCGAGCCCGAGGAGGTAGCCCTTCGACGTGATCAGGCTCCCCTGGAGCGAGGCGAAGAAGAACGGCGCGAAGCCCTCCGGACCGCCGCTGGGCAGGCGCTTGACGCATCCGCGGATGCTGACGCCCTTCGCGTGCGGCGCGAAGTTCACCATGTTGGCGAAAAACCCGACGGCGCCCGCGGGATCCGGGACCTCGATCGAGTGGAAGGCGTGGAGGAAGTTGCCGCCGCCGGGTGGCCGCGCGATGCCGTTCGTGACGCCGCGATCGATGATCCCGATCGCGAGGCTGTTGGTGAGCGCGGTCCAGTCGGTGGAGGCCATGCGACGACGCTACAGCGTCAGCATGCGATAGGTCCAGAACACGCGGGGGTCGGGCAAGACGTAGAGCTGGCCGGTGCCGTTGTCGGAGAAGACCGCCTGAGCACCGCCTGAGGTCACCAGGATCTCGAAGAAGTTCGGGGCCGCGTTGTCCACGAAGTAGTCGGTCCCGTCGCTGAGGCCGGTGGGGAGCGCGCCGTTCTCGTTCTCGAGCTGGATCACCATGCCGTCGGAGAGGCCGTGGGAGACCTTGATCAGGCTGTCCGAGCTGTGATCGGGAGCCACGAGGAAGCGAACGCACACCTCCTCGAAGTCCTCGACGGCTTCCGCTGCACCCACAGGACCCGTGTCGAAGACGGCCGCCGTCGTGGAACCCATGGTGAACTGGTAGCTCGAGTTCCCCCATCCCTCCTCGAAGTCCTCGAACGCCTCGCCGTCGAAGGTCCCCGCAGTGGTGGCGCCCATCACGAACTGGTAGCTGGCGATCCCCCAGTTCTCCTCGAAGTCCTCGAAGTCCTCGCCGTCGAAGCTCGCGGTGACCGTCACGGCCATCTCGTAGAAGAACGAGGAGTTGGCCCATTCCTCCTCGAAGTCCTCGTAGGGCTCCACGATGTCGGAGTCGAAGACCCCGAAGGCGAGGCCGAAGCCGTTCGCCGGGTAGTTGAACGCGAACCCGTCGTTGTCCCAGCCACCGCGGAAGGTCTCGAGCGGCGCGAGTGGTGTGGAGGCGTCGATCAGGAAGTCCGCAGCCTCGAAGTCGGATCCCGAGAACGTCATCGTCCAGCTCTCGGCTGTCCCGAGCGCGACGACGTCCTCGGTCTCGAAGCTGAGGTTCTGGTGAGGCATGGATCAGACCCCGAGCGGTGCGTTGGTCTCGGCGTCGATCAGAGTCACGGTCCCGAGCACCGGCCACTCCCGGAGGAGCATGGAGAGGTCCGCGGGGGATCCGTTCAACGTGAAGTCGCCGGGGTCGTCGCTCATCTTCCGAACGGCCGCGACGTCGCGCACAGCGTTGTAGATGTCCGAGAGCGGAAGAAGCCCGACGGCGTCCCCCTCTTCCTCCACGAACTCGTAGCCCCAGCCCACGTTCGTGTTGAGCGTCCCGTCCGGGTTGCGGACCGAGAAGAAGCTCGCGAGCGCGGCCTCGATGGCGAGCTTGGCCGCTGCCTTGGTAAAGCCCTTCCGGACCCAGACCTTGGCGCCCACGTTGACCACCTTGTAGAGCGCGGGCGCCACGAGGAGGTTGAACGTCAGCGTGTGGGGATAGGTCACCGTGACCATGGTCTCGACGTCGTCCAGGAGATCCGTGGTGGGGACCCCGCCACCGTTCGGGACGATGAAGAGGTAGCCCGCGTTCTCCGCGATCGCCGTGTCCTGGTTGCGGGTGAGCATGAGCGCCCGAGCGACGCCAGCGACGCGCCTCGCGTTGATCTCGAAGTCCTCGCGCGTGACGGTGCGGGTGAGCACGCGCAGCGAGAGCGGCGCCTCCTCGCGGATCTCCGCGACGCTGGCGCGATCGCTGGCCGGGCTCGAGGCTGCGGGGTTCGTGACGCTGGGAGTGATGACCGTCCCGAAGCTGTCCGTGTAGGCGCCTTCGATGACGCGCACGGTCTCGGCTTCGACGACACCGGCGGAGCCGCCGCCGGTCTTGTAGGAGACGTCGATGGTGCCCGTGGGGATGGCTCCGACGGTCCCGTCTCCGAAGCGGAGCACGGCGCGATCGTTCTGATCCACGACGAGGACGAAGTGGCGATCGCTGGCCGTCGAGTCGAGGAAGTTCGCCACCTCGGTGTAGGAGCCGTTGCCGGCGGTGATCACCGCGGAGCCGTCGAGGTAGGGGACTCGACCGAGCTTCAGCTCGATGCCGGGCGTCTCCGAACTCGCGAAGCTCTCGGACTGGGGCGTGCTGTTCTCCGCCGTGACGGTGACGCTGGTGCCTCCCGGAGGGATCACCGCGTCGGAGAGGAGGCGGAAAGCCACCGGCGTGGAGACGTTGCGGGTGCGGACGACCGTGTCCCCCGCTACGAAGGTGACGGTCCCGGCAACCGGCGCCGGGATCGAGATCACGACGTCGACCTGGGAAGCGGTCGCGGTCGGCGCTTCGTAGTCGATCATCTTCACCATGGCGAGCAGGTTCTTCCGCTGCGTCGCGATGCTCCAGCGGCTCTCGATCGCTTGGTTGTCCTGGTACTTCGTCAGGACACCGCCCACGAAGGCATAGCTCTCCAAGAGCAGGTTCCCGAAGTTCGCGACTTGGTGCTGGGTCCAGGTCGGGAAGACGCTCGAGATCAGGCTGATCAGCCGCGCGCGGAGGCTGGTGAAGTCCTTGTCGGTGTAGTCGAGCTGCTCACCCAAGACGGGCATGGAGATCTCCGGCGCCGACTATACCCCGGTGCGCTCAGTCGCGAAGGGACACGCTCGCGCTCTGGCCTCGAGCGATGATCTCGCCACGCTGACCCACAACGTCGTAGTGGACGATCACGAGCATCACCGCAGGCTCGCCCTGGGGACCCTTCTCCTTCGTCGTCTCAACGTCGGTCACCCGGACCTGAGGAAGCCAGAGGCTCAGGGCCTCGACGGCGAAGACGCGCGCCAGCTCGCGGTTCAGCGGGGTGTTGGGTCGGTGTCGGAGGAGGTGGAACTTCGATCCGAACCTGCCACGCCACGGCAGCTCGCCAGGAGCCACCGGGGTCGTCGCGCGCGTGCCGAGGATCTGGCTGATCATCGACTGGATCAACGCGAGCCCGCTGGCCGACACGAAGTCCGCGGGCCCGCGGCGGAACGGCGTCAGCAGACCGATGGACCCGAAGGGGACCGGGGACGGGGAGCCAGTGGAAGATCCCCCGCCGGGACTCAGCGGTCCCGTGGGGATCAGCGGGTAGGAGACCTCGACCGGCATCGGTTCAGGCTACGCCTGGTTGCCGGACGCATCCAGCGGGAAGATCCGGATCCGCGGCGCGCTCGGCCATCCCGTGGTCCTCGAGACGGTGAAGCGGAAGCCGCCGGCGATCGCGACGCGCGAGCTGTGCGCGTAGTAGGGCGCGAAGTTGTCGCCGTCGTGGATCACCTCCTGGACCCCGCTCTCGTCGAAGGCTGCGACCAAGAAGATCCTCGCGAAGTTGCCGGAGTTGTCGAGGACGTCGAAGCGGACGCTGGCCGTCTTGGCGATGGGAGTGCCCGAAGCTGGGACGAAGTTCCCCACCGTCGGAGGGATCGCGTCGCCCGCGCTGGGGGGCTCGTCGAGGACGAAGGCCTCGGCCTCGGTCGTCGTGTTGTCGCCGTCGGTGGCTTCGACGCGGAGGGTGAAGTCCGAGAGCCAATCACCATCGCGGATCACCTCGTAGGTGCGCCCGCCCATGATCGGCGTCTGGGTCACGGTGTAGCCCAGCTCCGCAGCGTCCCCGGGAGCGCCGTCGAACGCGACCTCCGTGCTCGCCCCGAACTCGACGATGATGCGGACGCGCGCGATGGCGCTGGCTCCGGTGGTGGTCGTGATCTCCACGGGCGTCGTCACGGTGACCGTTCCACCAGCGGGGTCGAAGGTGATCCCAGGAGGATCAAGATCGGGGGAGATCAGGAACGTGCCGTCGTCCGATCCGACTCCGGCCCCGTTCACGGCGCGAGCCTCGAGCACGAGATCCTCAGCCCACCCTGGCGTGCGTTCGACGTCGACGAAGAAGCCGGCTCCGTTCGTCGTCACGGTCATGGCGTAGGGTGCGATCGCCACCGACGCGAGCCCGAGGTCTCCCTCGAAAATGACCTCGGTGCGGTCGTCGTACTCCGCGGTGATCACGACCTCGAAGACGTTGGCCCCTTGGACGTCGAACCGGACCTCGTCGGTGGCGTCGATGCTCCCGGGGCTGGTCACGAGCGTGACGACCGGGAGCCCGCCGAGAACTCCCGGCCAGGGATCGAACCCGCTCGAGGTCAGCGGGACGTTGTTGGTGCTGACGGTCGCCATCGGTTCCTCACGTCGGCGTCGTCGCGCCGTCCCACAGAAGCCAGAAGCCCCCCGCCTGAGCGATCAGAGATAGGTCGGTGGGGGTGTCGCGGTTGGTGAGCCCGGTCGCGGAGATCGCCTTGATAAATCGGCTCTCTCCCTTGATCGCGCCGACCGGGGGAGGGCTGCCGAACGGCGTCGACTGTCCCGAGTTCGGGTTGATCGCGGCGCACCACCATTTCACCGGGCGAAGAAGATCGATGTTGCTGTCGTAGGGGTTCACCGCACTCGGATCGAGGACGTTGTACTGCCCGAAGTAGGCAGGACAAAGAAGAGCGTGGCGGGCCGCCGCATCCTCGCGGGGCGCGCTGTGCTGAGGACGTGACCAGGGTCCGAAGTTGCTCTGGGTGATCGTCCCCAAGGGACTGACTCCGGGATCTCGGAACGACCAACCCATCGAATAAATGGAGGAAAGCGTCCCGGTCGCCGTGGCGAAGGGATTCGAGTAGCAGCCCGGAGACCAGAGTACGAACGGGTCGTCGTCGTCGGGGTTGGGGTTCTCCACGCAGTCGTAGAAGAACCCCCCGCGGATGGCCCCTGCCGAATCCCGAAGGTAGCAGGCGAAGCTCCACCCCTCGTCGGCATCACCGATGATGTAGTCCACGCGCGTGATGGTGTTCTGGCCCGAGAAGCTGTCCCCGTTGAGGTTCAAGGAGGCGCGCCGTTCCCCCATCACGACGAAGGAGTCCGTCGCAGTCGGAGCGACGTCCGGCGCGAGAGCACCGTCTCCGGTTCCTACGAAGCCTGCTGCTCGAGAGTAGGCCACGCTCACGTTGTCGGTGGCGACGTTGAAGGCGCCATGCTGCCAGAGCAGCTCGCGACCGTCGGGGGCCCGCATCCTCCACCACGCGCGTCGATTCGTCAGGGCACCGGCGACGCCGTCCGTGGTCGTCGAGTAGGTGGTGATGAGATCGCCGGTTGGCGAAACGGCTCCGCCGCCCGTCCCAGTGCCCGAGCCGATGCAGGTCCAGCCCGCGGCGATCAGTCGCTGCTTCAGCTCAAAAAGAGCTTGCTGGGACACGTGGGCGTTGTCGCAGGAAAAGGAGAACGTCACGGGCATCTCCTCAGAGAACGGGGCGGGTCTGACCGTCCCAGGGAATGCTCACGTGTCCGAGGCACATGCGCGAGAGGTCGTTCGTCGGTCGCATGGCTCCGAGGCGGAGCTGACTCGTGCGGAAGAGGCGAGAGGTCCCCTTCCTCCCGCGCTGAGTCGTGTGCTGAGCACTCCCCCGCCAGTAGAGGATGGGGAGATCGTCGAAGGTGCCGTCCGGTCGCGTTGAGAGACGATCGTCGGTGAGGGACTGGACCGAACCGAACCCGCCCTCCTGGGCCCCGTAGGTGATGAACGGGTACGTCACGAACGTGGCGCCGGTGAGCGCCTTCTTGAACCAGCCTCGAATGCATGCCTGGGTCTGCGAGGCGCTCATGTTGGTCTGCATGGTCCCGCCGGAAGTGCTGGCTCCCGTGGCAAACGGAATACCCGACCCCGTCCAGTGAACTCCCACGACCGCTGGATCTTGGTCGAGCACGTGGGCATCGGCGAGCACGTCGAGCATGATGCAGGCGTCGTACCCCGGGGATCCCGTCTGTCCGAACGTGCGACGCATGCCCCAGAAGAAGCTGTGACCCTCGGACGCGTCGCCGACGACCATGTCCATGACGTAGGGGATGGGGTTACCGAAGAAGCTGTTCGACGAACTGGGGGTGTTGACCAGACCCTCCTCGTCCGCAGCCGTACCTCGAGCGGTGGCGCTGGGTGTCCCCCCGGTGAAGCCGGTGCCGTCGCTCGAGTACCAGAGGCGGAAGATCGAGTTGTTGGCGAACGGGATCGTGAAGAGGAACGAGCGCTGTGGGCTCGCGGTCGCGGGCTGCCGAAGCTCGAACCACGAGTCTAGGAGATCGAGCGTGCCGGCGTAGACGCCCCCGGGCGCGTGAACGTCTCCGCTGCTCGAGAAGGCACCGCCAGATCCCGAGCCCGATCGCGGAACGCTCCACCCCTGGGAGACCAGGAACTCCTTGAAACGCCAGAGGAGCTGGCCGGCGGTGTAGGCGAACGCGTTCGGGAGGACGGACCACGCCATGGCGCGGTCAGCCTATCAGATCGCCTTGACCTTGGTCGCGGCGACGTCTCCGGGGAGGTAGGGCACGGCGAAGGTCACCGGCGAGGTGCCGGCGGTGCCGCTCGCGAGCGTGGCCTGGATCTTCAACAGCTCCGCACGCACGAGCTGAGCGAGCGCGACGAACTGCGATCCCGGCCCGCCGAGGTCGATCAGCGTCTCGGCCAGGACCTCGAGCAGGGTGCCCGCGTCGATCTTCACCTTGGTCCCGGCGCCCAGCTCGAGAAGCCCCTCTCCGGCCTTGAAGCGGAGGAGGTTCGCCCCGTCGGCCTTGTCGATGATCTCGAGCTTCTTGGACCCCCCGCGCGTGTCCACCACGACGTCGTAGGCACCGAAGGCCAGGACGCGCACGTCCGGATCGCCACCGTCCGACGCGTCCGGGACGTCCGCGATGTTGTTCGGCATGCCCCAGTGACCGGGCATGTAGCGGGGATCGTCGGCGTCGCCCTGGTTGAAGAACACGGCGACCTCCGCCCCGTTGTCTGGCACCCACCAGAGGCCTCGGTCTTTGGATCCGCCCCCGGGAACACCGACGGGGAGCGCCCACCCGCTCTCGGGTTCCAGGATGCCGGGGATCCGCACCTTCACGCGCCCGAGGCCCTTGGGATCGTCGCGTCGCACCACGGTACCCACCGAGATGCCCATGAATCGAGGATCCGCTCCGTTGTCCATGCGTCGGACTCTACTCGTCCTCCCGGGAGGACGCGCTACCGGAACGTGCTGCGTCCGGTCTCGGGATCGACGACCTCGCGCAGCTCGTCTCCGGTGTTCGTCTCCTCCGGCGCCTCGCCTTCGTTCGGTGTCGAGGTGGGGGTGGGCTCCGGTCGGTTCATCTCCAGCAGCTCGAGGCCCTGGACTCGGCTCGACGTCGTGGCGTGGCCACCGTGCCCGTCGCTGACGAGCTTCAGGCTGCACTTGTAGCCGCTCGGGGAGAGGTCGTGCTCCACCTCCTGGACCCAGTACCGGATCGAGAGGCGGATCCCCATGCCGGTGATCGAGATGACCGTCTTGGCGAAAAGTTGGGGATCGCCGACGACCGGGAGGGTCATCTTCACGGCGACCTGTTGCACACGTCGGAACTCGGCGCGCGCTCGACGGCGAGCCTCAGCAGCCCCGCCCTGGGTCGCGACGGGAACGATCACCTCGTTGCCCAGCCGGTAGCCCACGTGGGTCGTGGAGCCGTCTTCGGGGTTCAGGATCTCGGTGATCGGAGCCAGCGTGTCGCGGTCGGTGTCGGTGCTGTCGTCCGCCACCTCGTCGATGTCTTCGCGGCGGAGCGCGTCTCGCCCTCGAGCGCGAACGCGACCGGGGCGGGCCGTGACGTCGTTCTCGATGCTGGGCTCGTCCAGGATGTCGCCCTCGTTGGGATCCGTGAACCACACGAACTCGCGGACGGGATCCTCCCCGAGCCGGCGCGCGTGGAAGTGGAAGCCCTCCCAGTCGACGTAGAACTCGAAGCCGAGCCGGCGCGCGTGGCGAGCCATGAACTGAGCGTCGGTCTCGCGGGCCTGGCTCACGTGGTCCAGGACCTCGGTCGTCTCCTCGATCAGGAGGTTGTCGACGAAGCCGTTCTCCTGAGCGATCGAGCGGACGATCTGGCTCATGGTTTGGTTCTGGAACGAGCGCGCGCGCTCCTCGGTGTTGAGGAGGCAGCTCTCCGCGTTCGCCTCGATCGCCAGCTCGCGGAAGCCCTTCACGCTGGTGATGATCACGGTCCGCGCTGGCGCCATCCGCCCGGGGTAGCCCCACTGGACGATCAGACGGCTCCCCTTCTTGAAGATCGGGTCGTCGAAGTTCTCGAGCTGGCCGTTCTTCACGGTGAGCACGCACTTGTCCATCGCGCGCTCGCGGTCGGTGTACTTGAACTTCAGCACCCGATCCGTGACCACCCGGAAGTCCTGACCTTCGTCGGTCCGGAGCTTCACGAGGAGCATGGGGGCGTCGCGCTTGGGACGCGGCATGTCTCACTCCTTGCGGCGCTGCTCGCTGAAGACCTCCTCGAGCACGGTGCGGACGCTGGGGATGATCAGCGCGCGACCGGGAGCGAGGAGGAGCGTGGGATCGTGGATCGGTTCCGGCTGGAAGTCGGCGATGATCCACCACAGCTCTTCCGGGACCTCGAAGTCCTCGCCGTAGTAGAAGCCGGCGAGCGAGAAGATGGTGTCGCCCTCGGTGACGAGGTGGATCCGGTTGTCGGGGAAGTCACGGAAGCGGAAGGGGACCGGATCCGTGAGCACACGATCGCCCTTGGCGTCGGTGTAGGCCTCGGTGAAGGTGTAGCGGCTGAGCCGACGGGGGGCCATTCACTCCTCGCTTCCGCGGTTGCTCCGCTGCGTGCCTTGCTGGCGCTCGTCTTCCTGCGTGAGCCGCACGTCTCGGATCTCCTTGATCGTGAGCTTGGCCCTGAAGCGGACGCTGGCGCCCTCCTTGTTGAACTTCTCGTGCGTGATCCGGATGTTCGCCAGGACGCACGTCATCGACACGAGCTGAGGCCAGAAGAAGAGGATCCGCGGGGGTGAGCCCTGTCGCATCCCCTGAGCGTCCGCGCGCGCCTTGGTCAGGCTGAGGAGGAACTTCCGCCCGTCGGTGATCGACCGGAGATCGGCCGGCGTGATCGCGCGGAACGGGAACTCGAGGTTGTCGAAGGTGTGGCTGCTCGTGTGGCTGTACTGAAGGACCTCGTGGCTCATCCCAAGGATCACCTGTTCGGCCCAGTTGACCGCGACGTTCTCCTCCAAGGTCTCGGGCATCATGGGCATGTCGACGGTCTCGCCGGTGTCCAGGTTCGTGAGGCTGACGCGAGGCGGCCGCTCGGCCGCCGTGTTCGTGAGGCTCATTCGGTCCCCGCTCCCACCTGGCGGAACGCCTGAGCGCCCGCGACCCGGTTCGCGTCGTTGGTCACTCGAGCCAGGGTCTCGGAGTCCACCCTCAGCTCGATGATCTGGGGAGGCTGAGCGGTGCGAGCGGTCTGATCGCGCACGCGCGCGGCTTCGACGATGCTCGCGATCTTCTCCGCGTTCTGGTCTGCACCCGCGGCGCGGCGCTGAGCCTCGGCTTCGATGATCTCGTTCGTTCCCGCGCGGTTCAGGATGCGAGCCCCGCCCAGCTCGCGACGAGATGCTTCGGCGCTTCGCTCGCTCACACGGTTGAGCGCGTTGCCTCCCGCGGCGATCAGCTCCTCAGCTCCATCGGGGCGGAACTGGGCGGGGATCTGCGACACGAGCCCAGCGACTTGGGCGATCGCCATGTCGATGGTGTTGAGGATGGAGTCCAGGATCCGCATGAAGACGAGGTGGATCCGGACCGCCAGGTTCGTGAAGAAGTCGCCCACCGCGTTGGAGACCTGACGCATCGCCGTGGCGGCCCAGACCACGGCGCGGACGAGGTTCACGATCATGTCGATGCTGTGCGCCAGAAGCGAGACGAAGCCGACGAAGACGAACGCCAGGACCTCGCCGGCGGTGGCGGTGTCGCCCGTGGCTCCGGTGAGCACACCCATGACCGAGAGCAGCTCTCCCAGCTCGGTCCAGAGCGCGGAGGTGTCCTCAGCCAAGCGGGTGAAGTGCGAACCGAAGAACTCCCACGCGGCTCCCAGGTTCTTCATGGTCTCGGCGCCGGTGTTGGCGAGCCACGTCATCCAGCGAACGATGGTCTCGAGCGCACCGATCACGTTCTCCGCGATGCGAGCCCCGAACTCGGCGAACTCCTCGCTGGGAAGCATGCCGCCGGCCTTCGCTGCATCGTCGCCGAGGAAGCCGAACGTTGCCGCGAGACGTCGGATCGCCACGCCCAAGCGCATGATCGCGGGCTGCATGCGCTCCCAGCCCATCTGGAAGCCCGTGCTGAAGCCCTCCCACATCTGGCGGAGGCGGAAGACCATCATCGCGATCCCGATGACGAAACGACGAATCCCAGGCTCCGCTCGAAGCGCGTCGGAGGTCGCCTGCGTGAAGCCACCGCGCTCGATGGCCTCCCCGAGCGCCGTCCACGCGAGCCGCATGCGGTCCAGGGTCTGCGTCCAGAACTCGCCGAGGCCGCCCCAGTTGTTGCGGATGGCGAGCGCGATCCCGACCACGGTGGCCACGAACGCGATCACGGCGAGGGTCAGCGGAGCCAGCACGATCGCCATCCCCAGCATCACCTTCGTGATCGCGAGGAGGAACGGGCTCACCATGACGAGCACGCCGACGAGGACGACGCCGGCGCCGGCGAGAGCAGTGACCGCGGAGACGAGGATCCAGGTCGCGAACGCGGCAGGGATCACCCAGTTGGGCATGGAGCGCAGCCCTCGAGCGAGCGCCTGAAGTAGCCCGGTCGTGCCGTTCGCCAGCGCGATGATCATGTCGGTGACGATCTCGAGCGTGGCACCCACGGCGTCGGCGAAGGCCATGCCGATGTCCGCGACGGCCTGACCGAAGGCGGTCAGCTCGCCGGCCTCGTTCATGATCAGCCCGTTGATCCGATCGAGCTGGCGCTTCATCTGCGTGAAGAGCGGCGCCGTCGAGATCCGGAGGAGGTTGTCCCACATCGTCTGGGTGGCGCCGACGACGGCATCCCACGTGCCCGAGCTGGCGGCGAGCTGATCGTTGAGGCCCGCCATGGCGCCCTCGAGCACGGTCCAGCGCTCGGTCTCGCTCATGGCGTTGAACTGCTGAGCGGTGAGGTGCGCGTACTCCCCCGAGGCCTGGATGAAAGGGAGGAGGCGCTGGAACGTGAGCACGTTGGCGCCCGCGCGGCCGCGCCCCGTCGCCAACATGAGCTGGAGATCTCGAGCTGCCTGAGCGGAGTCGACCCCGAGGCTCACCGCGATCGCGGTGAAGCGGTCGGCCCAGGCCGTCATGTCGGAGAGGTTCCCATCCATGGCCCCAGCGATCTGGGGCAGTGCCTGCGTGAAGACGTTGACGTAGTCCTGGGCTTCGCCAGGGAGCGCGGCAGCGTCGGCGTGGATGCGTCGGATCAGCTCCGAGGAGCGGTCCATGCCGCCCTCGAAGCTGTCGACGAAGTGCAGGGCCTGGAGCGTGCCGGCCATGCGGATCTGAACGTTCTCGAACTGCGCCCCGACCGCAGCGACCTCATGGAGTCCGCTGGCCGCGGCTTCGACCACCCCGAGCGCGATGGCGAGACCTCCCAGGCCCGCGGCGAGCGGCACGATGCCAGCGGCCGCGATCGACATCCCGCGCGAGAGCGCTGAGGTGGCCGCGCTGCCCGAGACTCCCAGTCCGCTCAGCTCGCTCTTCAGCCTCCCGATCGTGCCGCTCGCGAGGTCGCGCGCGGTGAACGTGAAACCCAGGCCCATGTTGTTGAGCGCCATCCGATCACCGCGTCTTCGAGTTGGCGGATCGGATCGCGGCAGCTTCGCGACCACGGCGGTCGTGAAGCCACTTCAGCGCGAACTCGATCTCGTCCAGGTCCATGGCTGCCACTCGCTCGGGGGAGAACCCGGAGAACCCGGATCCACCGTGCTGGGTGTAACACAACTCGAGGGTGGCCCTGAGCAGCCACCTCCGCGCGTAGACCGGGAACAGACCACCGATGCGAGGGAGCGAGGCTAGTCGCTCGTCTTCGTCGTCGTCTCCTCCGGACTCCCAGACGTCAAGGTCCGGGACGTTCGCCCATCCCTCGACTTCGTCCGCGACTGCTTGCGCGGAAGCCAGAAGTCCGCGCCCACGAAAGGGGGGGACACCTCGAACGGCCTCTCGCACTCCGGACACTCGATCTCCAGCGACGTCTCGACGCCGCCGTCCACCTTCTCGAAGTCGGCCAACAGCTCGAGCTGTTCGTCGAGGCCGAGGCGCTTCAGCCAGCCGTCGATCCCCGATCGGTGAACGCCCTCGATCTCGAGAATCCGGTTCCCCAGCGCCACCGTCATGAGCTGGTTCTTGTTCTCCGCGAGCTTCTTGCCGCCCTTCCACTCGTCTTCGCCGGTGAGGAGCTTGAAGGTCACGCGCTTGCCGTCGCGCACGGTCTCGAAGCGGTTCGTCCCCGCCTTGATCGCGTCGCGGCTCTCGGCAGGCAGGTCGAAGATCGGGAGCTGCTTCTCGAGGTCGATGCCCCACTCGAAGCGGTGATCACAACCGCCTTCCTTCTTCTGGCAGTGGGTCTTGAACGTGTAGTCCGACCCGTGTGTGGCGATCCGGATCCCCAGGAGCGCCACGAAGCGATCGCAGACCAGGACCTTGTGCCACGCCGGCTTCACGCCCTCCGCGATGCCGTACGGCCCGGGATCCGAGGTCTCGAGCCAGCACGCGGAGAGGATCTTGTCGAAGGTCTCGCCCTTCTTGGCGCCCTTCTCGTCGGCGAGGACATCGGCCTCGCTCCCTTGGAGCTTGCGGACTTCGCCGGCGAGTCCGCTCGGCAGAACGATTTTCATGAGGTGCCCCTTGAACGTCCACGAGCGCCGTCGTGGACCACCTGCTAGGCGCCGGCGCGCGCCGCGCAGCCTACTGGCTGCCTTCGCGCTTCTCGAAGGTGTCGAGCGCGAGCGTCATCGACTCGATGACGTTCTCGTCCGCCTCGTTGTCCCAGGCGCCGGCGATGAAGACCCTGGGCCACGCGCCCGCGAGCGCCCACGTGCGGAGCACGGTTGCATCGCGATCGCGCTGGATGGTGTCGACGTCGCGCTTGTAGCCGGGCGTGGGCAGGCCCGCGTTGGCCGTCATCTTCACGGTCTCGAGCCACCAGTCGTAGAGGTCCGAATCCTTGTTCGCGGCACCGCGCTCGAGGGTGACGTCCGAGACGGTGACGCGACCGGGAGTCTTGTCGGGGATGATGGCGCCACCCTCCCACTGCTCGACGGTCGCCACCTCCGCCTTGATCTCGGACTGGCTCTTGAATCCAGCGTGCGCGACGCGTTCGATTTCGACGGTGAAGGCGAACTTCTTCTGGAAGACGCGCGGGGTTCCGACGATGGGCATGTGATCTCCGTTCAGCCTTTCAGGTGGTCAGCGGTTCAGCCCAGCTCGGCCTCGAGCGCGCGCGTGTCGCGGGTGAAGCGGATCACCAGCCACTCCGCCGGCGTGTTGAAGGCGAGGCCCACGCGCCCGTTCATGCGGCCCGCGGCCACCTCGCTCGCGGGGTTCAGCTTGTCGCTGAAGTCGATGTAGAAGGCCGTGTCCGGATCCTCCGACGCGAACGCGCCGACCTTCATCTCCCCGATCAGGAACTGGCGGATGGAGCGGATCACCGTGCGGCGGAGCTTCGGCGTGTTGTTCTGGTGGCGCGCGTACTGCGTGCCGTTCTTCACCGACTGCTCGATGAAGATGGCGCCGCGGCGCTGAGCCACGAACGGGAAGAGGCCGTTGCTCTTCAGCGTGCGCGAGCCGTCGATGTGCTTGGGAGCCCCGCGGAACGTCGTGAGGATGTTGATCCGCTTCGGGTACACGAGATCGCGGCGCCTCTCGTTGAAGACCTCCTCGGTCTCGTAGCCGAGCACGCCGCGCGTGATGCCCTTCTCGATGCCCGCGGGCGGGACGTAGACGCCGCCGGGCTGGCTGGCGTCCGTGCGCGCGAAGACGCCGGCGACGATGCCCGAGGGCGCCACCGTGATGGTGTCGGTCGCGCCGAAGATCGTGCGGTTGGGGTTCGACACCTTCACGCGCGGCCAGTACATGGCGCCGAACTCGGAGAGCCCGAGGAGGCCCGCCGTGCTCTCCACGTAGGTGATGATCTGCGTCGACGAGTAACCCTCGGGGCTGTCGAGGATCGCGAACATGCTCATGTCGCGGGTCACCTCGCAGTAGGTGATCATCGCGTTCTGGATCGCGCTCGTCGCCTGACCAGGCACGATCAGGATCGACGCATCGGCGTAGTTGTCGAGCGCGCGGATGCCGGTGAGCCCGCTGGGATCGCCGATGAAGTCAGCGTCGACGAGACCCGCGAGCCCGTCGTTGCCGCTCGCGAGCGGTCCGAACGTGCCGTTGGCGGGGCGCTGGGTCGTGGCTGCGTCGAGGTCGACCACCGCCACGAGGTTGGAGCCGCCCGAGCCGTTGATCACCGTCTCGACGTAGTTCTCCGCCGTGTCGATCATCGACAGGTTCGGGAAGAACTCGAGCACCACGCCGTCGTCGATCACGCGGAAGTCGAAGCGGTCCGACTCGCCCGAGGTGGCCGCTGCGATCTGGATCTCGAGATCGTTCGCGTAGCTGCCGTCGGTCTTGCCGTCGACGCGGAGCGTGTTGACCGCTGCGCCGGTTCCACCGCTGTGCGTGGCGTTGTCGAAGCCCAGCTCGTCGTCCGCGGAGCTGGATGCCTGGACGAGCACGCTCGAGGAGCCTCCCGTGGTGTCCGAGCTAATCCGGACCGCGCCGGAGACGACCGTCGACGTCGCGCCAGGTGCAGTCACCGCAGCCTCGAGCACGGTCACCACTTCGGCGGCCGTGACGGCGTCGATGTTGGAGACGTTGCCGGTGCCGGCGACGTTGCCGGTGGTGAACGCGAGCTGAGCGTTGGCCGTGCCACCCGTGACGTTGATCCCGGATCCGGAACCGCGTCGGTCGCTCGTGATCGTGACGGTGGTGCCTCCACCCGTGACGGTCGCACTGGCACCCGTGATCTTGGCATTGATCACCGCGGCGACTTCCTCCGCCGTGGCCGCGCCGATACTCACGAACTCGGCCGTGGTGAAGGCGATCGTCTGGACCGGGCCGCCGTCGACGCTGACCGTGAGGGTCATCCCGTTCGTCAGGACGAAGTTCTCCGCCGCGCTGACGCGAGCCGCCGCCGTGGCGGTGAAGGTCGCGACCTGCGCGCCTCCGCCGTCGATCACCACGCTGAGCGTGTCACCCGGCTCGAGGTTGAAGGGCTCGACCTGCGATCCGGTGACGGATCCCGCAGTCGGACCCGTTGCCGCCGTGAGCAGGTTCAGCGTGCCCTTCGCCGACGTCTTGGACGCGGGGTTGCTCGGGTCCGTGTAGTGGACCGTGCGGCACACGACGAGGAACTGGCCACCGTTCTCGAAGAAGCCAGCGGCCGCGAGCGCGAGGTCGGAGTCGGCGGTGTAGCCGCCGAACGTGGCCTTGAACTCGTCCCAGCCCGTGATCATCGTCGGCGTCGCGATGGGGCCGCGCTCCGTGATGCCGATCGCCGCGACGATGCTCGTCTGAACCGCATCGATCGGACGGATCGAGGGCTCTTCCTCCAGGATGGCGACCTTGCTCGAAAGCAGCGCGTTGCTCATGTTCTCTCCAGGTTCTCCGACGAATCCCCTTGACGACCTTGATCAGCGCGAGCGGCGCGAGCGGACCTTGCCCTCGGAAGAGGGCGCCGGGGTTGCCGGAGTCTCGAGGACTGCGGGCACTTCCGGAACCTGCTCCACCAAGACATCGCGAGCCTCGACGGCGCGCTTGATCTCGGGGATCTCGAGGACGCTCGAGGGCAGGGGCTCCGAGGAAAGCCCGCACGGGATCCGGATCGAGTCCGGGACGAGCTTGCTGGTCAGCTTCTGCCGACGCTCCCCGTCGCGTGACTCGACGGTGATCACGTTGGAGACCTTCACGGACTTGTCCGCGAGGTTGAAGACCAGCATCCGCTTGGGGGCCTTCGTGTTGTTCTTCAGGACGATGTCCATGCGCCAGGGAGAATCGCCCCCGGATCCAGCACCCGTCAAGCCGGCCCGCCTCCGGTCGTGATGCTGGGATCGCTCGCGAGGTCGCGGGAGAGGCCCTTCAGGTGGTCGCTCGGCATGCCCGCAAGGCTCTCGATGTCGAAGCCGCGGATGGCGATCTGCCCGCTGAAGTAGTGGACGTTCGACGCGCTGGGTCGGCTGGTCGTCTCGAACTCCTGGAGCTGGACGAACTCGTAGCGGGCGCTCCCCTTCGACGGATCGGCATCGTCGCGGAGCACGTAGAAGTACGGGTTGCGGTTCATCCACTCGGTGGCGAGCGCCATGAGGTTGAGCAGCTCGGTGATGCTGTCCGTGATCCCGATCACGCGGAAGACGAGATCCACGGTGCGCGGCTTGCGACGGATCTCGACGACGTCCCCGATTCGCTCCTCCGGATCCTCGTTCAGCGAGTAGAAGCGGTTCTCCGGCATCGCCGGCCCCGAGAACACCAGCGCGGGCGTCGTGGCGTTCTCCACGAACGCCGTCGACGTGTCCGGGTCGTAGTCGGTGTGCTGCGTCAGGATCACGTTGTTGAGGACCTGATTCGCAGCAGAGACCAGGAGAGCGCGGATCGCGCGCGTGAGGTCCGCCGGCGTCGCCGAGTCCAGCTTCACCATGCGGTAGGTGTAGGCGCCGGTGACGGTGAGCGTCTCGCCGACGATCGGGGATCCCGAGTCGTCGAGGTTGGTGATCTCGATGTCGACGGCTCCGCCAGGCAGCTCGCCAGGCTTGGGGACCTCGAGCGGGCAGACCGGGGTGATCACCCGGATGAGGTTGGAGCGCACGACGTCGACACGCTCAGCGTCGACGCCACCGAACCGCACGCGCACGGTCCGCTGTTCCGATGCGATGACGACGCCGCCATACGTGGGTCCCGTGGGACCGCTCGAGGACGGTGCTGGAACGGTGCGGAAGCCGCTGCCGTAGATCTCGACGAGGGCACGCCCCGCAGTCGGTCCCTCCGCTGGCGTTCCGACGGGGGATCCAGCGGGCAAGGCACGGATGAAGGTCGGGACTGCCACGCTCGGACTCTAACGCATCCTCCCGGGAGGACGAACTAGGTGCGGGGCAGTCCGCCGAGGAGCCCGAACATCCCGCCCATGTTCTGAGCCACTCGAGCCTGGAAGCGCGCGGCCGCCGGCGGCCCGTTGAACCACTTCGCAGCCACGGGTCGGAGGAATGGACGCGCTGGGATCTGAACGATGATGAACCCGCGCTTGAACCCGCCGGCTCCGCCAGCTCCACCCGTGCCGCCGGCGCGAGCCATCGCCGCGAAGAAGAAGGCCTTCATCTTCGGGGTCACCCGGATCACGATGGGGCGCGAGCCGAACTCGTGGACCATGGCGATGTTGTGGAGGCTGACGCCGGTGGCGTTGCGCGCGTTCTTCTTGACGCCCACCCATGCCTCGGCGCCGTCGTACGTCGCGCGGCTCATGACCGAGATCGAGTTCCTGAGATCGCCGCGGACCATGAGGGCCTTGGTCCCGCTGAAGCCTCGTGCTCGACGCATCGCCAGCGTGATCGGGGACAGGGGCTTGAAGGGCACACCTCCAGGCGCCTGCGTCCGGAAGCCCTCGACCACCTTGGCGCGGAAGAACTGAGCCTCCTGGAGCACGGCGCGATCGAGCGCTCGGCGGAGCTTGTAGGGCGTCGTCGCGAGGAGGACCGCGACGCGGTCCCAGTCGCCGTGTGGGGTGATCCTGATCATCCGCCGGGAGTGCTCCGGTCCCTGCTCTCGAACGCCATGAGGAGGAGGTTCCTCCGCCCTCCAGGTCCGAAGCCTCGATCCTGGACCTCCACACAGTAGAGGCCGGGATCACACGGAATCGTCCGGACGAGGGCTCCCTTGGTGGTCAAGATCCGGACGATTCTGTCGCGCTTGTAGAGGAGCGCCTCCCCGGTCGCTCGGTCCACGAGCTGAGCGCGCTCGAGGTCCGCGAAGTGGAGGATGATCACGAAGCGCCCCTGAGCCGCATCGCCGCTCATCATGGCGCTCAGCCGCTCGAACTGATCCGGCTCGATCTGCGCGCGCACCTGGACGATCGACTCCTTGCGCGCCGTCTCTCCAACCTGAGCTGTGGGAGACGGCGCCACCTTCACCGGCTCGCGGAAGACGTGATCGTATCCCGTGGTCAGCGATCCGATCCCGTCAGGATCTTGCTCGGTGGCGGACGTGTCGAGCTGAGCAAGCTCAACCACGAAGGGGAAGATCAGGCGGCCGCGGGCGCTCATGGGGGGATACTATGCCTCGATGCGCATTCGCAGGAAGCCGGTCGAAGTTGAGCCCATGCCCGAGCGTGAAGCCGAGCTGTGCGAGAAGTTCGCCGAGGCCGCTCGAGAGCAGGGGTGGATCGTCTACCCGGAGACCGCCGGCTGGGATCTCGTGCTCGTGTGGGGGCGCGAAGGGACCGAGGGGCTTGCGACAGGTGATCAGCTCGGCATCGAAGCGAAGCTCCGCCCCAGCGTCGAAGTGCTGGCTCAGGCTCACGGGCGCGGCACGTGGCAGGGTCCCGACTTCCGCGGTGTGCTCGTCCCCGACGCATCTCCGACGTTCACCTACATCGCGAGCTGCCTGAACCTCCACACGTTCGATCTCCGGAGCTGCCTCGACTTCGTCCCGAAGCATGGTCACGATCGGTACGGGCGCTGGAGGCGTCGGCGCCTGGGGCTCTCCGTGGATCAGAACAGGCGGTGGAAGCCCGATCGTCGGCTCTGGTTGCCGCCCGTGCCGCTCGCAGGCGCTGGGGGAGCGCCGTCTCCTCGTCAGCTCTCGAAGTGGCGCGTGGGAGCCCTGCGTCTCTGCTTGCTCCTCCGCTCGCGCGGCTACCTCACCGCCGAGGACTTCAGGCGCGAGAAGATCTCGCCCTCGCGCTGGCCAGCGTGCGGCTGGCTCGTTGCGGATGGGAAGATCGGGCGCCTGACCCGCTACATCGCCGGCCCGAAGCCGCTCCCCGACGTCGGCTACGAAGTCGAGCGGGACGCGCTCGCATCGCTGACGCTCGTGCCGGTCTAGGCCGCTCCCATCGCCGGCGGAGCGCAGAAGAGCAGGAGGATGTTGTCGATCTCGGGGTCGCCGGTGAAGACACCTACGCCCTGACCTCCGCCGATCCGCGAGGGGTCCGCCCACTTGATCGTCTGGTCGCGCGTGCGCAGCTCGAGGAGGCGCCACGCGTTGCGAGCATCCACCGCGTCGGGGTCGGAGGCCGGGGCCAGCATGCGGAGCGTGAGGAGCACGCACGCGCGCGTGATGAGGAGAGGAGTGCGTCCGGTCGGGGATCCGTCGGCCTCCGTGTAGCCGAAGACACCCGAGATCTCGAGGTTCTGGGTCCCTTCCGGCCAGCGGTAGATCTCGAAGCTGCTCTCGATCAGCCCGTGCTCGTAGCGGGCGTCGACGCTGGTCAGCTCGATCATGGGGTTCTGGCGGTCGTCGGGATCCAGGAGCCCGGACAGGTGACGGTTGTAGACGCGGTAGCTCGAGGCGTCGATCGGTCGCACCGTGTCGGTGTCCACGCCCAGGATGGTGATGCCCGAGATCGAGATGATGGGCGGCCCGATCATGATCCCGCGACGACCGTCGCCGTCGAGGCGCATGGTCATCGGGCGCGGGTTGAACCATCGGCGGGTGTAGCGGTCGATCATCCGACTGGCCAGCTCGATCTGAGCCACGATCCGCGCATCGCTCACGGCCCCGATGCCGCTCGAGGGGATGGAGCCCTCCAGTCGAACCTGGGCCACCGTGGCGTAGCCGTCGATCGGCGACGCGGTGACCTGAGCCAGGACGCTGAAGGGTTCCGTCCACGTCTGCTCGGGATCGCCGACGCCCATCCGGAAGAACCATCGGATCTCGTGCGCACCGATGGGCTCCGCGAGGCCGGGCGTCCACGTGGCCGCGTAGTGCCCCAGCTCCATGCGCGGGCCCGTCGGAGAGTCGACCTCGGGATCGAGCACTTCGCGATCGCCAGGCGTCACCGGGTAGACCTGAGACGGGGTCCCGATGGTGTTCCAGATCTGAAACTCGAGCACCGCCACGTCCACGAGCGCGCCGTTCTGGACGGTGTAGATGTCCAGAACGGGGTTCAGCGGACTGGCGGTCTGACCGCGGGCGAGGCTGGGCATGCGCCCCAGCCTATCACGCTCGCTTGCGTCGGATCTTGCCTCGCACCGGCGCGGGGAACTGGATCACGTTCCCCTCCTGAACGAGAGCGGCTCCTTCGCGGAGAAGGATGCGCTCGTGGTGCGTGGCGTGCTCGTCGACGATGCCCTGAGCGGCCATGATCCAGCGGTTCAGGAGGCGCGCCAGCTCCTCCGGAGTCTCCGGCATGGAGATGGTTCCGTCCGCGACGCCGCGCACCACGATGGCGGGGAGAGCTTCGATCGCGCGCGCGGTGTTCCTCAGAGCGAGGAGGGCACCGCGACGCGCGATCATGGACTGGAGCCGGGGTCGGCTCACGGTTCAGCTCTCGTCGCTCTCGGACCCCTCGCCGTCGGAGCCCTCGCCCTCGGAGCCCTCGGAGCCCTCGGGCTTCTCCTCGGTCTTGGGCTTCGCGGTGCGCGTGCGACCCGCGGGGGCGGGGCCTCGAGCGGATGCGGTGGCCTTCTGACCGGGGCGGGACATCCGGATCGGCGATTCCGGCGTGCCGACCACCTCCTCGTCGTTGCTGCGCGCCATGCGCCGGATCTCCGCCTCCATCGCGCGAGCGGCTTCCTTCGTGTCGGCGACGAGGAATGCCTTCGTGCCGAACGGCGCGTGATCCACCTGGGGGATCTCCTTCACGGCCTCGGCGATGTCGTCGTCGACCTCGTACCAGCCCGATGCCTCGACGAACTTCATCGGTCGCGGCTTGATGATGGTGTGCGTCTGCTTCACGAAGCCGAGGCGCGGGTTGTAGGGCGCGATCCGAACGAACTTGCTCATGGTCTCTTCTCCCCTTGTCGGGTCAACAGAAAAGGGGCGCGGAGCTAGGCACCGCGCCCCTTCGGTGGAACTGCGTCTGCTCGCTCAGCGCGAGATGACGAGGAACACGAACGTGACGCCGTTGAGGGCGGTGGCGTTCGGCACCTGAGCGAGCGCAGCCGGACCGGCTCCGTTGCTCGTGTAGACGACGACCTTGCCGGTCGCCTTGTCGAAGTGCGCGAGGTAGCCGCCGTTCGGGCCCGCGGGCACCACGGCCAGGATCTCGCGACCCGCCTTCACGAGCGCCTTGAACGGCGTCTCGATGTCCATGCCACCCGTGGGGTAGCTGGTGTCGCCCGCGAAGGACACCGTGTCCACGAACAACGGGCCGGGGCTCGATCCCCCCGACTGCGCCGCGTCCTTCGTCATTGCTCCGATCGCCATGGTCGTCTCTCCTCGTTGGAACTCTTCCCCGGGAACGTGCTCAGCGGGTCCCCGGGGTGAGGGACCCGCTGGCTCAGGATCAGGAGACCGTGACGCCCGTGGCCTTCACGACGGCCGGCTCGTGGATGTACTTGAAGTCCATCCGCATCGTGACCACGACCTTCAGGACGCCGGCCTCGATGTCCTTGTCGGTCTCCATGCGGATCTTGCGCCAGATCCCGAGGAGGAGGTTCTTCGGATCCGTGAGGACCACGTTCGTCTCGTTCGTGCCGCCGCCCAGGTTCTCCGGGAAGAGCGGCACGTCCTCGATCGGAACGCCGGAGTACATCACGGGCGCGTCCTCGAGCAGGAAGCGGTCGCCCGCCACCGTGTCGCGCGTGCCGAGCGTGTGCCGGTAGTCGGTCTCGGCGTCCACCGACGTGAGGAAGCGGAGCTTCCTCTTGTTGCGGATGAACTCCTTCGGCATCGCCTTCAGCATGTTCTTCAGCACGGTGCTGGTGATCGGGCCGGCGACGGGACCGACCGTGTTGGAGGTCGCCGCGGCGAGCATGCCGTTGAACTGCGCCAGGAACGTGTCCGCGCTGCCCGTGTTGCCGTTGACGGTGATGTCCTCGACGTCGCGCGAGACGGCCTCGCCCAGCAGCTCCATGATGGTCTGGCGGAGCGAGCCCTGCTCGATGTTGTCCTCGAGCGTTTCGTCGTTGAGGTTGCACTGGGCCTTGAAGAGCTTCGCGCTCAGCTCGACCTTCGAGAGGTCGGGCTTGACGCGGTCGCCTTCGGAGAGTGCCGTGGCCTCCTGACCGGCGCGGAGGACGCGCGAGCCGAAGCGGATCTTCTCGATCCGGCTCGTCTGCGCGGCCATCGGGCGGATGGTCATCTGACCGAGGAGCACGCTCTCCAGGATCAGGAGACGCATGAACTTCTCGGCCTGGGCGGGGACCAGCTCACCGCCCGACAGAAGATCGGAAAGTGCGAGATCCGCCTTCTCGAGGATCGTGCGGTTTTCGAGCATCATGATTCGGTCTCTCCTTCGGCCCACCACTCAGGCGGGGACGTGCAAACAATCTCGGACGTTGTGCGGGTTGTCCAGTCCCCCGGGAATCTTCTCCCGAGAGATCAGCGCTTGGCGTTCAGGTCACGAGGCCAGTGAACCTCGGTGGATGGGGGCGGGGGAGCCTCGCGCTCGACCTGAGCAGCGTTGCCGGCGGGGCGCGCGTTGCGCAGATCGTGGATCTGCCGAGCCTGCTTCTTGACCGTCTCCGTGAGGCGATCGATGCCCACCGCGGCCGCGGTCAGAGCCTTCTCGACGACCTCGTCTCCCTCGGCCTTGGCCATGCGACCCGGCGCGGGCGCGGAGTCCGTGACGGTCTCCAGCTCGGAGAGGAGCGCGCTGAGCGCACTCATGGCGTTCTTGAACTTCCCGAGGCGCGCGCTCGACATCTTGGCGCCACGCTTCTCGATCAGCTCGATCCCGCCGGCGATGGTCTCGAGGCCCTTCTTGAAGTCCTCCGCCGGCGAGGGCTCCGGGGGCGCGTTCTTCGAGATCTTGCTGAGGCGCTTGGACACGTCGGTGATCAGCGCAGCGGCCTCCGCCAGCTCCTTCGCGAACAGGGGGACGAGATCGCTCGCCTCCTTGTTGTCGTAGTCGGTGGGCGCGAAGTCCGCGAGGCACATCACGGCACCGATGCGGCGCTGAGCGTCGCCGAGATCACGGAAGAGGTCGCGGCGGATCTCGGGGGTGACCGTCAGGGCCTTCTCGATGCGTCCCCACATCTGCTCGAGGCCCGCGAGGATCTTCGGATTCACCACGCTGTCGGTCGACGTCGGGGGCGTGGTCGGAGCGGTCTCGAGGTTGCCGTTCGCGCCAGGGACCACTTCGGCGCCGTGACCGTCCGCGTTCTTCACGAGGAGGAACGGCCGCTTGTTGGCGGGACGGTCCACGATGGAGACCTCCTCGACGAGGAGGTCGTGGAGCTGCGTCACCGTCTTCTTCGCGTTCGGCTTCATGGTCGCACCGGAGACTACGGGGACGCGCTCACGGCGCGCAAGACCCCTGGGCCTACTGGACGGGCTTCCGGATCGCGCTGCCGCCGATCGAGAAGCCGGTGAACTTGCCGGCCTTGGCCGCTGCCCAGAGGTCGTCGTCGACGACCCTCTTGGTCATCATCCAGGTGCCTTCCTTCACGACCTGATCGCCGATCGTGATGTCCTGGGGGGCGATCCAGCTCTCGAGGATCTTCAGCCGTCCGCCGGCGAACTCCTTGTGCTGGATGCCCGAGACGGCGAACTCCTCCATGAAGCGGTACGCGGCGTTCTTGATCTCCTCCTTGGAGATCGTGTCGCCCTGAGCGTCGACTTCGTCCGGTTCCAGGACGACGCCGATCACGACGCGCTCCTCCGCCTCAGCCTTCGCCTTGACGATCCGCACGTCGCGATGGCTCGCGAACTTCACGAGCGCGGTCGCGCGATCTTCGGTGACCCACTCCACCGCATCGGGGTCGGAGAGGTCGGCCGACGTCGCGAAGATGAGATCGGTCCGGTTCTTCAGCCGGAAGCCGGGAACGAGGCTCTTGCGGACCTCGGCCGAGTCGCGCGCGGCGATCAGCCAGTCGGTCTTCAGCTTCCCGACCTTCTCGAGGATGGTGTCGAGCCCCAGCGCAGCGCTCACGTCCTCGTCGAACATGGCGACGGGCTTCTCCGAGTCCACGAGCAGCATGGCGGCCTTCTCGACGGCGCGCCGCACCGGGGGGACAACCACGGGCGCGGCGTCGTCGTACGCCGGCGCCAGGAACATCTTCACCACCTGCTCGAGGTGGACACGTCGGAGATCGCCGTTGACCAGGCGCACCGTCTCGGACGTGAAGAGACCGGACTCCACCAGCGCCTCGCGCACGAGGAGCGCATCCGCGGGACTCTCGGCCTTCCAGAAACGGAACTGGGGCGGGACATCCTGCTCGAGGCTGGACGGCATGCCGGATCCCTCCGGCAGCTTCCCGGATCGAACTCCTTCCCACGTGAGGACCTGAGGAAGCTCCGCTTTCGCAGTCGTCGCGCGCGCCGGCGTCGCCGCGGGCTTCGCGGGTTCCGGGGGACGAGCAGGGGACGGCTTCGCAGTCGTGGTCACGGGAGTCCTTGCCGAAGGCGCGGGCGCGTCCTCCCGGGAGGACGACTTGGTCACGGGGAGAGCGGATGCGCGCTGCGCGGGCTCGTTGGGAGTCGGTGCGTCGTCGTCGAAGTTCACCTTCGCCCGATGACGCGATCCGGCAAGGCCCAGAGGATGATCGTCGCCCTCGCGCTTGCGCACGGTTCGACGTCGAGGCTCGCCGAGGCTCACCTCATCATCTCGCTGGATCTGGGCCTGCCGAATCCGAGCCATGGCTCAGCGCTTCTCCGCGGTGGCCTTGGGCTTGTCGGGGCCCCACAGACGATCGTCGCCGCGCGATCCGCCGTTGAGGTCGGCGGGCCAGATCACGCCGAAGCCCTTGGTGACCTCCTCGGTGCCTTCCGGCTTCGAGGGAGCGGTCGGTGCCGCCGCCGGAGCTGCGGGAGGAGCGGCCGGCGGGGTCGGTGCCGGTGCGCCGCCCAGGGCCTCGAGCGACTTCGTGATCTGCGCGAGCGCCTTCGCGAAGCTCTCGGGGTAGCCCGGCGCGCCGCTGCCCGCTGGGCCCGCATCGCCCTGACCCGGAAGAGATCCACCCGGCGGCGTGGAGCCGACGCCGTTCTTGGCCGGACCCGGGTCGTTGGCCGCGAAGTTGCCCAGGCCCTCGGACTGGTTCTGGGGAGCCGGGTTGCCCATGTCCGTGGTGGTCGGAGCCTTCTGCTCCGGATCCTTGAACGTGGTGATCGGAAGCTCCGCGGGGACCTGGCCCTCGAAGTTCTTCGCGATGGTGGCGATGGTCTCCTTCAGGTGCGCGAGGCGCGCCTTCCGGATCTCGGGCTTGTCCTTGGTCGCCTTCTCGACCTGATCCGCGGCGTAGCCGAGGAAGTTCTCGGGGGTCATCTTCACGACCGCCGGTGCGGGTGCCGGGGGTGCGGTCTCGTCGTCCGCGGCCAGCGCCTCGAGCGACTTCATCATGCGTGCCAGGGCTTCCTTCATCATCGTCTCCTCCAGAGGTCCGTGGGCACGGGGCCCCGGAAGTGGCGCCAGCATCGCAGGGATGCCGAACTCGATCAACCGACGTCGATGGCGCCGGTGGTGTCGATCTCGGGAACCGGCGGAGCGATGTCCTCGCCGTCGAAGGTCAGAACGCGCTCGTCCCCCTCCTTGACCCAGCTCTGACGCTCCTCGGGAGCGGGGGTCCAGGTACCCTCACCACCGTCCAGGCAGGCGCGGAGGTAGCGGGGAAGCTCGTCGATGATCCGAGGCACGGCATAGCCGAGATCCCGGCGCATCATCCGGATGCCCTTCATGCAGAAGTCGAAGCGGCGCTTCGTCTCGTCCTGGGTGATCACCGGGCGGATCAGCATGTCGGTCTGGAAGCTGTACCGGATCGCAGCCTCGATCCCCTTCACGAGCCTGGGGATCCATCCCTCGGTTGCGAGCTTCGCGAGATCACCCGCTCCGTGCCCGGCCTGCCTGCTGACTTCGTCCATGAGCCGGACGATGACACGCGTCCTCCCGGGCGGACAAGTTTGGTTCAGACATCCGCGGTGATCGTCGATCGGCAGTGCGCGTGGAGTGGCGGAGTGCAGATCCCCATCGCGGCCAGTTCGTCGGTGCTCTTCACGTTCGTGTAGCGCCCCGGTGCGTCACGCTGCCCCACGCGCGACTCCGCGATCGTGGCGATGGTGGTGCGTGTGCCGTCGCGTCGCTGGGTGAAGAGCACGCGCTCCCCGTTGGGACCCGACCCTGAGCGGACCCACGGTTGCAGGTCGATCACAGCTTCGGGATCGGAGTCTCGAGCCACGTCGTTGAACGCGCGCAACCCCGCACCGACCTCGAAGCGTCGGCCATGCAGGCACGCGCACTGATCGGTGGTGTGCTCGTCCATGATGGCCTCGAAGATGAAGCGCTCGATCCCCGCGTCCTCGAAGGCCCGGAGATGGCTGAAGCTGCGCGCGCGGGCGGCGAAGCTCGAGGCGATCACCGAGTAGTAGGCCGCCGACACCCTGGCGCCTGCGACCGATCCGAGACGTGCCTGGAGGATGGCGGCGATCTCGTCGCGTCCCAGCCCCTCCTCGAGTCCCTGAGCCACGATGCTCCGCGCGGTGCGGCTCCAGTCGGCGCGTCGGCGCCCCCATTGGTCGGTGATGTAGTGGGCCTGGCTCTCCGCGGCATGCGCGGTGACCTGGCGATCCACCGCGCTGAGGCTGATCTGGATCGTCCCCTCGATCAGCGCACGGACCGCGCTGCGCGTCCCGCGTTGGATGCGCTCACCCGCGACCTCGAGCGTGGTGACCAGCGGTCCCACGGTCTGGGCGGGGATGTCGAGGAGCGTCGAGGCGGTGGCGTCGATCAGCCGTTGGCGCGCGGCCGCGGTCAGGTTCGCCCAGTCGACGTCCAACGCGTTGACGGCGGCGTTCAGGACCTTCGCCTCCGACCCAGCGGCCGCGCGGCTCATGGCCCGCTGGAGCCTCGCCACGATGGTGTCGTAGTCGGCGGGGTCCAGCGGATCGAGGGCCTTGTGGAGTTCGACCCGCAACACGCGGCGGATGATGTCCTCCGCGGCCGCGGTACCCAGCTCGAGATCCGTCACGGCTTGGGAGCCATGAGCTGGGCGAACTCCTCCGGTGGGAGCTTGACCACCTCGGTCTGAGCGTCGTGGCGCTGAGCCTTCGCCAAGCGAGCGTTCTCTCGCCTCTCCTCCTCGAGCATCGCAGCGCGGAGCTGGACGAGGTCGGCCGCGATGGACTTCAGGTGTCGCGCCTTCACGGCCTCGGCGTAGCGGGTCCCAAGGCTCACGCGCTTGTCTGCCTCCGTGCGGCGCCTGGCCTTGGCCTTCTCCGGCGTCTCGTCCTTCGGCTTCTTGGGCTCGTTCGGATCCGCGTTCGGGTCGCGCTCTTCTTCGGGATCGTCCTCGTTGCGCTCGTTGCCGTTCGGGTCGTTGGGATCCGCGTTCGGATCCGGCGCGTTCGGATCCGTCTGTGGGACTGCGTCGTCGGGAACGATGCCGGCCTTCAGCAGATCCGGAGGGATCTGCGTCCAGAGGTCGTCCAGCTTCTTGAAGTCCTTGTTGAAGATGCCCTCGGCCAGTTCGCGGGCTTCTCCCGGGGTGAGGATCGAAGCCTTCACGAGCTTGTCGAGGATGCTCGCGAGGTCCATGGGGTTGCGCGTGGTGGGCGCGTTGCTCTTGAACTTCCAGTACCGGATCCCCAGCACGGGGAAGAGCTTCCGGTTGATCATCCAGTCGAAGTCCTCGCGCTCCGGATTGAAGACCTGGGTCTCCGTGAACTCGAGCGCGGCCTCGGCCGTGGATCGGTTGAAGTCGCGGATGTCGCCTCGGATCATGCGGGGCAGGCGGAAGCTCATGCCCACCTTGTCGATGTTCCGCTCGTCGTAGTTCTGGAAGAGAGCGTCACCCTGCTGAGATCCAGTCAGTGGGACGATCTCGATCTGAGTGCGGTTGGCTCCCGAGGCGTCGAGGGCGGGTGCGTCCGCTGGCGTCGCCTGAACGATCAGGATCTTGTGGAAGTTCTGGCGACCCTTGATCCGGTTCTCGACGAAGCTCTCGATCTTCTTCACCGCGTCGCCGGCGAGGTGACCGCCCGAGACGAGGATGGCCATGGGCGGGACGGACTTGTTCTCGAAGTAGAGGAAGTTCACTTCCTCCGCTTGGCGCGAGCCCAGGACCGCGAGCATGTTGCCGATCCAACGCGGGACGCCGTACGGGCTCCGAGGAGAACGGATCGCGAAGTGGATCACCTCCGTGGCGATCCTCGATTCCTTCTCCTCAGCCTTCAGCGCTGCGTCGTCGGCGTAGAACTTGCCGGTGGTGGCGCTGAGCGTGCGGGGATCCCCGAACTCCTTGAACCAGATCTTCCGACCCTCGTAGACCTGGATGAAGCGGCGGAACCGTCGCTGGACCTTGATCGTGTCGTAGGTGAGCGGAGTTCGCTTCACCCTCACCTCGATCTCGGTGGCGTTCTTGTCGAGCGGGAGAAGGCGCATCGTCGAGGCAGCGATCGGGTTGAACTGAGCCACGATGCCGGCGCCGTTGCGGAGCACCTCCCAGAAGCCGTTGCCCACGATCTCCTTGTCCTCGCGCGTCTGCTTGCGGAGGGCGACGAAGGAGAGGTCCAGGCATGCGAACTCGAAGAAGCTGTCGAGCCGAGCGCGCTCGAGTCGCATGGCGGTCTCGAGCAGCTTGATCCGCTTCTTCACTTCGGCAGCCGTCGGGGGCTCGATGTCGCCGATGTCGTAGGGATCCTCCTCGTTGGGCTCACCCTCGTCCTCGGCCTTCGTGGTCTCGAGGCGCTTCAGCTCAGCCTCCGCCACCTTCTCGAGGAAGATCGCGTCCGCCACCTTCTCCTCGACGTCGTCCGCTTCGAGGTCGATGATCGGCTCGAAACGGTGCCCGTTGCCGTCGATGTTGACGGCGTAGGCGTCGACGTTCTGGCGGAGGGAGTTGGAGTGCTCCCAGAGCTTGATCAGGATGTCCGGCGGGTACGGCGGCTGGAGCGCTCCGGCTTCCTCGAACAGAGGGCTGGACGTGATCCCACGGTCGCCTACTGGCGTCGCGTTGGTCTGTTGGATGTCACCGCCGATGATGTGGGCCTTCACGAGCTGGACGGGGTCGTTCAGCTCGTCCACATCGGCCAGATCCCAGGCCGCCTTCTCGATCGATTCGCTCACGTGCTCACCGCTTGGTTGGGTAGCGCAGCTCGCTCGCCTTCACGCTCTGCGGGCGGACCTTGGAGTCCGCCTCCGTGTAGACGTACGCGTGGAGGTTCTTGTCGGTGCCGATGTGGACACCTCGGATCGCGCGTCCGCGACTCTCGATCTCGGCGCGCGCTGCCTTCTCGGCCTGATCCCAGCCTCGAGCGGTGACGACCACCGGATCCCACTCCGGGGCCTTCAGCTCCCGAGCCTTGGAGTTCTCCGCGGCCTGCTCCTGGGTCTTGGGGTAGCGATGCGGGTGCTCGTAGCACCGGACTTCGTAACGAGCCATGGGTCAGACCTTCGCACGTTTCCGACGGATCCGCGCGACGGCATCCGCGGCGCGGCGCGCAGCTCGTCCGGTCTTGCCGGCGGTCATCGCGTCGCCGATGTCGGAGGCCCTCTGCTTGGCGTCCGCGATCGCCTTCTGCTCGGCGATCGCGGACGCGTAGGCCTCCGGATGCGCGCGCTGGTGCTCGGCCGAAGCGAGGAGGGTCCGGAAGGGCTCGTCGCCGCGCAGCGCGCGCGCAACGAAGACGATCGGGCGCATCGCAGGATGCTCGGGGGCGAAGTTCGCGGCCTTGCCGTCGAGGACGCACTTCGAGCAGGCGAGCCGGTTCATCACGCGATCGTCGTGGGTGCGGATCACCGGACCGGCAACTCCGCACACCTCGCACGTGCCGTCCTCGCGCGTGACGCGGACGACGTTCTTCTCGCCGGGTTCCGGCGGCTTCGTTGAGACCTCCATGGTCAGACGATGTCCGAAGCTGCCTCAGCCTGGGCGCGGGCGCGCGCAGCGAGTCCGAGGTGATCGTTGCCGCTGTGCTTCAGCGCCAGCTCGCGGATCCACGTGGAGAGGTCCACGTTGGCCTTCCCCTCGGCCTTGCGCTTCTTGTTGAGGTCGTCGATGTAGCCCTGGAGCGCCAGCTTCTGGGTGTCCGAGCACCGGAGGTAGATCCCGGTGTCCATGGCGGTGTCCGTGGTGGGCTTGCGACCGGCGCCGGCGCGCGCACCTCCACGGGCTTTCTCGACGGGTTGGGGGGTTGGCTCCGTGGCTGCGCGGGTGCGGGTCTTCATGATCTTCAGTCTCCTTCGGTTCGGTTATGCGGGATGTGTGGCGAGCCGTCAAGCGGCGGACTTCTTGCGGAGCTTCCCGCGAGGCCCCGGATCCGGACGAGGCTCGCGCGGCTGTATCTCGATCCGGATCAAGCGGCGCGCGCGGACCGCCGACGCCCACCGCTGAGCCTCGATCACCGCGTTGGCCATCGCTCGGATGTCCTCCCCGGAGAAGTTCAGGTCCTGGTCTTCGTCTTCGACGAAGCGACGGATCTCGCGCACCGTGCGCTCCACGCTCTCGAGCGCGCTGAGGACGTTCCGCTTCGCGGTCGCGATCTCGCTGTCGAGCATCTGGAGAGTGAGGTTCATCGGACAGTCTCCCGTTGGACAGAATCCCAGTCCCAGCCGTCGAGGTCTCCCACGTTCTCGAAGACGCGGACCTCCCCATGGTGGGCGTCGTGGAGGTGCATGCGCGCCACCTCGACGGCGCGTGCGAGGGTAGCGGGCTCGATCTCGTCGTCGATCTCGACGATGTCCTCCGGCTGATACCAGTCGTCGGACGACACGACGTCCATGCCCTTGGCGACAGCCCGCTTCCGGAGCTTCTCCAGCTCCTCCCCAGAGTCCCATTCGACGAAAAATCGAGCCCTCACAGGTTGTCGATCCCCGCTGCCTGCTCGATCCGTCCGAGGAGGCGCGTCAGCTCGTGACCTGCGTTGGAGACGCTCTGAGCCGAAGCCGACAGCCTCGGAACCGAGCGCTTGGCGATGGCGCTCGCGAGGTCACGCTCGACCGACGCCAGAAGCTCGCGGATCTTCTCCACGCGGTTCCAGTTGGCGTCCTCGACCGTCTTCGCGTCGAAGTTGTCCTTCATCGGGTCCTCTTCTTGGTCACGATGGTGAGCAAGTCCTCGAAGTTGCAGCCCACCGATCGCGCCGCAGACTCGTCGAGCGCCGCGCGGTCGCCCCTCAGCGTCCCGGTCATGCCGCAAGGCTTGCGGATCTTCCGAGCCTGGTGCCCGTACTCCCACCCCTGGGCCAAGAGGCGGAGCAACTGGAGGGAGTCGTTGGCGTTCGTGATGGTGACGCGGGTCATGACGTGAACTCCTTAGGAACAGTGTCGAGGCCGAACAGGCAGGGGACCTCGCGCACGGTGGTTCCCCACCACACGCGAAGAAGCTCGATCCCGCCCAGGCCGGGAACGTGGACCGTGGGATTGCGAGGCCAGACACCACCGGACGCGCCAGCGTCGGTGACGTAGCCGCGCACAACGCGACCCGGGGCGTCGGGATGGTTGGTTGTGAACTCGACGATCTGACCGCGGCGGGGGCTCACTTCGGCTCCATGGGGACGATGATGGTGAGACGGGGACCCACGCACCCACGAGCGCGGAGGATGCGACCACCAGCCTGGCGAGCCTCGACGACCTCGCTCGAGGCCTCGATCTCTCCGTTCCAGGTGTGGCGAGGACGCTTGGTTCCAGCGGCGTGGCACGCGGCATCCGCTGCCGCGTTCTCCGAGGAGCCGTAGCCGAGGGAGATCCAGAGACCGCGCGCGGTCACGCGGGAAACGAAGCCCTCGCCGTTGAAGTAGGTGAGAAGGGTCGCGGGGATCATGCTGCCTCCGTGGTGACGTGCTTGACGCACTCGGGACCGAAGCCCGTGGTGATGCTCTCGGGAACCGTGAGGGTGCGGCCGCAGCGCGCGCAGCGTCCCTCGTGGAAGAACTCGACCGGACCGAGGTCACGGCCCGCCGTGAGGCGCTCGTGAAGCCAGCGGAAGGCCTTGGCGCTGGGTGCGTCGGGCTTGATTCGGCTCTTGCTGGTGACGACGAAGCGGTCACCCTCGAAGATGCAGCCGAGGTAGGAGAAGTCCGCCGTGTTGTCCGGTCCCGAGAGGACCGAGACGAAGCGAGGCGCATGCTCGTCGCGACCCTCGCGGACCTTGAACGTGAAGCGTCCGCCGGTGCTGGGGTTGCGGATGGTGAAGGTGGCGTTGCCGCCGTTCACGAAGTTCTTGATCGAGGAGACGTCCGAGATGCGAGCTTCCATGCTTTGATTATGTGCAGGCGGTGTGCCATCTCATAATCATTGTGATTTTGCTATACGGGACGCTGTGCGCTATGACATTCGTGTCGTGGTGCGCAATCCTGGCTCACTCGTCCTCCCGGGAGGACGCCGCGTTGGCGCGCTCGTCCAGGAGGCGCTTGGCCACACGGCGGACGTTCTGCCGACGGATCGTCTCGCCCATCACACCGATCTTCCGGTGGACGTTCTGGAGTTCGTACGATCGCAGCATGGTCCGGACGTCGGATCCCGCGAGCAGCATGCTGAATAGCTTCTTCAGGACCTCCACCTCCGCGTGCGTGAAGGAACACGACGCCGCGAGCCGCATCGTGTTCTTGGCGGGCTTCTTCAGGGCCTTGGGGAGCGGGAGGGGCTTCACACCGGCACCTTCACCTGGAGGTCGTTGCCGAAGTGGTCGAGGCCCAGCTTCGCCTCGATCCCGTGCGGAAGGAACGGGGAGAACACCCGGATGTTGAGGCCTGCCTTCAGCGTGGCCTTCACCTGATCTCGGAGCGCGGGAGCGTGCGAGCGCTTCAGGATCTCGACGTCCAGGGCTTCAGCGAGCTGGACCTCGACCTGGAACGACTCGAGCCCGGATCCGTAGGGCTTGCCGTCGGGGCCGGTTCCTGGCGGGAAGTCGACGACGCGCGCTGTCCAGCCCTGAGACTCGAGCAGCTTCGCGACCACGACGCACGATCCGCGCGCGTAGGAGCGTGCTCCCAGGCCCTGGCTGCTGTAGGTGGACGCGTAGACCTTCTCCCGGAACGGAAGCCACTGATCGCCGGGGAGCGGCTTCAGGTGGGGAGCCATCACCCGAAGCTGCTTCTCCAGGGCCTCGATCTCCGCCTTCAGCTCACCGTAGCGCCGTTCGTACTCCTGAGCGTAGGGATCTCGGATCGCGTTGTACTCCGCCAGCGGGAGCTTCTTCACGGCACGCTCTCGAGCGGCCTCACCCGCCTTGCCGGTGTGCCGCTTGAAGGCCTCGGTGAGCTGTTCTTGGAGAGCGCGATAGAGGTCGCTGTGTTCGTACTTCTTCCGCTTCTGTTGCTCGAGGAGCGTGGCGAACAGCTCGCGCGTGGGGACCTTGCGTCGGATCTTCATCGGTCGATCTCCTGAGCCTTGGCCTCGTCGCGTGCGATGCGTGCCGCGCACTTCGCACAAAGTACCGAGTCGGGTAGCCAATCGTAGATCCGGACGCGGCGCGCGCAGACGTGGCACTTGGAGGTGAGGAGGAACTTCCGGGTCATCGGTCGATCTCCTGGAGCTTGCGGAAGGCGAACCGGATACAGGTCTCACCCGGCTGGATCTCCTTGCGGAAGCGCGGGTTGCTGACGATCAACCGAGCGAGGTCGGTGACATCGCGATCCCAGCGCGCGAGCAGCAACGCCGCGGCACGCACACGCGAGACGGTTCCGTACATCCGATGTGGGAGGAGTCCGAGCCCGGAGGTCGGTGCGAGCGCGTTCTCGATCTCGTCGTCGTCGATCTTCACCTTGGCCTCCCGTGGTAGTTCGCGCGGGGGACGGGATCCCCGTGCTCCACCTCGCTCGCGAAGAACGTGATCCGGGATCCGTCGGTGAACGTGATCGAGGTGATCACCCGGACCGGGTTCTTGTCGTAGGTCGCAAGCTGAGCCGACTCGGTCTCAACGCTCGCGACCGTCTTCCCGATGGCGTGCTTCATGACGCCGCCTTGGGCAAGTTCACGATCCCGCGACACGCGGGGTAGCCGGTGCAGCCCATGAAGGGACCGAAGCGTCCCTCACGCTGAGCCATGGGACGCCCGCAGAGGGGGCAACCCATGACGCCCTTGGCCCGCTTGTAGGTCTCACGGATCTCTCCGCGAAGGCGCTCGAGGAACACCGCGACGCGGTCCTCAGCTCCCTGGGGAGCCGTGCGGAGGATCTTGTTGCCCTTCTCGAGGGGCTTGAACCGCTCGCCCTCGAGCGCACCGAGGACGATCCGGACCGCGTCCTCTCCGCAGTCGCGCGCGTTCTCGCCACCGTCGAGGGTGGTGAAGACGCGGACCATGGCGCGCGCGCCCGGAACGGTGAGGTCGAAGACCTTCTCGCGCCCCGAGAGCGCCCAGGCGAAGGAGCCGCCGCTCGCGGTGACCTTGCCGCCGATGTCCTCCAGCTCCGCGACGAGTCGCGAGGCCGGGATCTCAACAAAACGGGTTCCCTTGCTCATGACGTTCTCCCTTCAGCCGACGCGGAGGAGGTAGCAGCCGATGCCACGAGGTTCGTGGGTCACGACGGGTTCATCCGAGACGCTCTCGCCGCGGAAGGGACGCGCTACCGCGCGCCCGATGATGCTGTTCGCGCCGATGGCGCTCGGGGTTCCGTCGTCCAAGGTCACGGTCCAGTGAGCGCCCCACCGCGTGTGGACAAGCTCGCCAAGGCGCCCGAACGCCTCGCCGCAGCCGGCGCCGTACACGAAGTACACGCGCGCGCCGGGCGAGGGCTCCATGGTGTCGAAGCCGGGGGTGTCGAAGTCCGAGAGGTTCCAGGGGTTCTGCGTCGTCGTCATGATTTTGTTATACGGCCTGTCAGTCGGACCGTCAACACAAAATCGACAAAATCGACGTCAGCCCTTCGGATCGTCGCCGTTCAGCTTCGCGACGTCAGCCGGATCGATGGGAAGCGGCTCGATGTAGATCCGGACGACGTCGTCCGGTAGCTCGCTGGCTTCGTTGGGATCCCCGCCCATGCGATCCAGGAGACCCTGGAGCTTCTCCCGGACGGCGTGGAGACGCATGGCCCAGGGAGCGTGCTCGACGACTCCAGGGAGCTGGGAGGCTCCCGAGAGCAGCATCGCGATGTCGTCGACCGCGGAGCGCATGGCGCCGTGGAAGAAGATCGCCTCGGCCAGCTCGCGGGGCATGCCCTGGGCGATCGCGTCGGGGACGTCGAAGTCGTAGTCCCAGCCGGATCCGATGGATCCGATCGCGTTGGTGACCTTCTTGCGGAGGGCGTCGTACCCCCAGGTCTTGCCCCGAGGATCCAGCTCGAGGCGACCGGCGAAGATCATGCGAGCCATGTCCGCCTCGAGCTGGAGGGCGCGGAGACCTTCGCGGATCTCCTTCAGAGTCGGGGGCTTCTTCTCGACGATGATGTCCATGGCTCAGTTCGCAGCCAGGCCGAGCGTCGCGCGCCCGTCGCTGGTCAGACCCCAGCCCTGGAGAGGGTCGGCCATGAAGAGGGGATCCCCCGCGCTCCTGAACTTCCGCTCGATCAGACCTCGGCGCTCCAAGGTCTTGATCTCGCCGTTCATCCCGGTGGCGTGCTCTCCATTCCGCTCGTGGACCGACACGTTCTCGAGCACCATCCGGAGATCCCGGCTGAGCTTGATCGACTGCTTGACCATCGACTTCTTCCTCTTCTTCTTGGGCATGGACCCGAGGCTACCGAGCCAGGGATCCACGTCCAGTTTTCAGCAGAGCCCGGCGTCTTCGTCCTCGTCGTCATCCTCGTGGGCGTCGAGGATGCGGGCCGCCAACTCCTCGTGAATGGAGGCGATGGCGGAGTCGATCGACTTGCGGGCCTCGGTCGCGTCGATGTCGCCCATGATGAGGCGCTCGCGCTGGAGGGTGAGCGACTCCACCAGCGTGGGGAGGTCGAAGCCCTTCGCGGTCTCGATCCACTTCGGGAAGATGATGTTGACCAGGAAGCGCGTGAGCGCGGGGAACTTCGATCCGAGCTGAGGGTGAGCGAGGGTAGACGTCGTCATGGAGTTCTCCAGGTCAGCAGCTCGGGCACGCGAAGGTCACCAGCCCGTTCCGGTGACGCACGTGGCCAGTTCCCTGGCACGTCGTGCTCGGGTTGCGCGGGGCGCTCGGGGAGCGTCGCGACGATGGTGCCCGCGGGGAAATCGTGGAGCTTCGTCCTGACGCGCGTCTTCAGGCGCCCCAACTTCAGCGAGGCGGCCGCGATCTCGTAGGCGGGGCGATTCGCTTCCTGCGCGGGGTAGGTGGCGATCAGATCCTCGATCGATGCGATGTAGGCGATTCGGATGGTCTCGAGCACGGTGCCCTCCAGGTTCGTCGTCATGATTCTGTTATACGACGCGCCTCTGAATCTGTCAACACAAAATCAGAAGGGGCTGATCTTTTTCTGGATCTCGTCGATTTCCCGGTCGATCTGACGCTCGTGGACCTTCTGAGCCAGCTCGAGGACAGGGAGGAACCGAGTCGCGGCCGCCTTGGCGTTCTCGTCGAGGGCGGAGGACACCCGGATCAACTCCTTCAGGGTCATCATGAGCAGGCGCGTGAGATCCGAGATCTTCAGCGGGTTGGTCGTTTCCAAGCCGGCCAGGAGGGTGCGCGTCAGCGCGCGCACGTGCGTGCTCAGCTCCTGGCGCCCGATTCGGAACGCGGTCTGCTCGACGTAGACGGTGAGATTCTCGATCCCTCCCGCGATGCCTCGGAGGCTGGCCTGAAGGCTCGCCAGCGTGCGCGGGGTAGTCGGGCCGTTCGGACGGCGCTCGACGGCGCCATGGAGCGCCAGCGTGGGGAGAAGGCTGTCGGGGAGGAAACCGATGGTCTCGCCGTTGGAGCCGTAGAACCACAGCGACCCGGGCTTCTTCTCCAGCGGAGGCACGCTGCCCAGCGGGCGAGGGATCTCGATCACCTGGGTCTCGACCTCCACGGCGCGCATCACCAACAGCTCGACTCCCCCGCGCGTGAAGACGCGCACGCGGAGGGCTCCGCGGCGCCCGGATGGCTCGCAGAAGAGCATGACGGGGATCTTGGGTTCGGTGAGGAGGGTTCCCGGAACGGTGTCCATGCCCCGAGTATCAGCCGAAGTCGCGAGCGTCCTCCTCGCCTTCCTCGCGTCCGACGTCGCGCGCGTCGACGGGCTTCTTCCGCTCCGCGCTCAGGATGTCGAGGACACCGGGACCTCGATCCGTCTCCGACCGACACGTCCCCCACGCGTACCAGCACGCTCGAGGGTCGATTCGCTCCCCGAACACGCGCGCGTCGTCGACGGCCTGGAGAGCCTCCCGATGCTTGGGGAAGGGTCCCCGCATGAGTCCCCAGGCGCCGTCCTCTCGGACGATGCTGACGTAGTAGAAGCCCGGCCGATGGTCGGCCACCTCCACGTCCTTCGGGATCAGCTCGGGGGCCACCTGAGGGTGGTAGTGGGATCCCGGACGACTCGAGCAGTCGGGATCCGCGCAAGTCACGTAGCCCAAGGGTGCGGGGCCCGATCCTCGGAGGGTGGTGGTCATCGTCGGAGCGCCTTCCTGAAGGCCTCGTCGAAGGCCCGATTCGCGATGTCGGTCACCTTGTTGTGGTACGCGTGGAGAGCGTCGATGAATGCGATCCGATCCTCGATCCCAGCCCCCTCGGGAGGAGCCTCGGGACGAGGGATCGGGCGCCCACTCTCGTCGGTGTAGATGGTCCCGTCGTTCTCGAAGACGCTCACCGCGACACCGCGCGAGCCGCCGTGCGCGTCGCCGTGTAGAAGGCCAGGCGCTCCGCCACGGGCTTGTTCTGGAAGGTCGCGTTGTTCGTGGGACAGCGCTTGCGGTCGCAGAGGAAGAATCCGGGGCCGTCGCCTCCGGCACACACCTCGTCGTCGGTCATGTGATCGGTCCCCACGGGCTTGCCGCAGCCGTCGCATGCGTGGGTCTTCTTGTAGCGACCGCTCGAGTCGCGGAGGTCGTGCTGGGGCTTCTCGGTCTGAGAGTTCATGGTGTTCTCCGTCGTCATGGTTTTGTTATACGAAGCGCCTTTGAATCTGGCAACACAAAATCGTCAGGGCTGGATCCCCGCGCTCGTGTAGACGGGGACGAGGTCCGCGAGCGCGAACGCGCAGTCCGACCCGAGAGGGTAGAAGCCCACGGCGTTCTCGTTGTCGCTCCGGGTGTCGAAGCTCGAGCCCGTCTCGGTCCAGGCTCGGAAGAGGTCACCCCGAACGAGACGACCGCAGAACGCACAGCACTCGGTCTCTCCAGCTCCGTGGAGGCGCGTGCCAGCCTTCGCCAGGTTCTTGCTGTAGTCGGGGTGTCCCTGGACACCTCCGAAGGGCTTGGGGAGCCCGGTCGCCCGAGCGTTGCGGATGGCCTGCTTGATCGTCGTCATGACTTGCTCCCTCGGACCTTGTGGAAGCGCTCGCAGTCGCAGCCATCGGCGAAGCACTCGCGGATCCCGCGCACCGCGACGGCGCTGTGCTGGCCCAGCGTGTGACCGCACCGACACGGGGCGTCCGTGGTGTGCGCGTAACGTCCAGTCGCACGGTCGCGACCTTCTCCAACTCCCTGCTCCGCGTTCTTCGTCGTCATGATTTTGTTATACGACGCGCCTTTGAATCTGTCAACACAGAATCGACAGGGGAGGTCGATTTCTCAGACGAAGACCCAGCTCCCCGCCCGATCTCGGTGCCCGACGCGAACGCACGCGCTCGGATGAGGGCCTCGGCGCGCTTCGTCTCGAGCCGCGTACGCTTCCTTGGTGGTCCCGTGGTCCGAGACCGCGCGTGGAGGCTTTCCGTGGTCCTCGCAGACGACGTAGCGCGTTCCTCCTCGCTCGAAGTCCCCACAGCCACACCGGCAGCGGTAGACGCGCGCAGCACCCACCATGCGGAAGATCCGGGTCCCGGCCAAGGTCTCGTAGAGGACCGGCTGTCCGCACGCTGGGCACTTCTCCGGGTTGTAGAAGTCGCCGCTGACGGGATCTGGCGTCTCGTGAGGATCGGGGATCTCAGTATCCACGGGGCACATCCTTGTCCACGCCGAGTCGTCGGCGCGCTTCGTAGAGGGTTCGCTCCCAGACCACCGCGGGGGTGTCCTCGTGGCGAGGCTTCTCGCCCTGGGTGCGCATGATGGACTCCCAGTCGAACGCAGCCTCCACGGCGGCTTCGGCAGCCAGGTGGGCCTGCTCGTCGGCCTGCTCGGCGTCGCGGGGATCGGGACGGTTGTCGTGGGGATTCATGACGTTCTCCGAGAGGGGGGTTCAGCAGACCTCGAGAAGGCCCGCGAGTTCGATCATGCGGTAGACGAAGGGCACGAGAGGACGCGCCTCGATCTGACCGAGGGCCACGCGAGCATGGTCGCCGATGACGACGTCGCCGACGGTGAAGACGACCGCCATCGGTCCCGCCACGACGTCGACATACCGACTTCCGAGGTAGAGGCAGCCCTTCTCCTCGGCCGAGAGGCCGAGCACGTCCGCCACCACGTTGAAGGAACCGTCCAGCTCGATCGTCTTCGTTTCCATGATTTTGTTATACGTCGCGTCTTTGAAAACGTCAACACAAAATCGACAGTGGAGGTCACTTTTTTTTTGTCCTCCCGGGAGGACGCGGGGATCACGCAGCGTCGGCCATGGCCATGGCTGCATCGATCCGCGCGATGTAGAGGGGGGCCGCGTCCATGACGGCCTCGATCGAGGCCTTGGAGGAGTGGACCTCCAGCTCGACCGCGAGGTTGTGGAGCACGTGCCGAGAGATGCGCACGCGGAAGCCCTCGGCGCGCAGACGAGCTGCCAGCATCTCGAGATCCCTCAAGCAGGTGTGGAGGTCGCGGTTGTCCGAGAAGGCGACGTGATGGCCATCGCGACGCACGTCGCCACGGAAGAGGCCCGCGATCGACTCGATCCGCTCGCGCTGCTCAGCCCAGTGACGCTGGACCATGACGCCCACGGTGGGACGGTAGCCGGCTCCGAAGGTCACGGCGCGAACGAGGTCGTCCGCGAGGTCACGGGCGACCATGGAGGCGAGGACGGTGGCGATGGTAGCGGGGTCGGTCATGGTGCGAGTCCTTGGGGGAAGGGGGTCAGGCGGCCAGGATGCGGAGGGCTTCGCGGAGGGTCTTCACGGTGGCCACGGTGAACTCACCATCGCCGTCCTCGTGCGTGTCGTGCTCGACGACGCTCACGGTCAGGTCGTTCGCCGCGATGGGGGCGATCCAGCGCGCGCCGCGCGTGAAGTAGAAGCCGTAGGTGTGGGCCTTCGCCACGATGCCCTTCGACGCGAGCCAAGCGCGCTGAGCCGAGGTGAGGGGACCCTTCGAGAAATCAGGGTGTGTGTTCTGCGCCGTCTTCATGATTCTGTTATACGACGCGTCTTTGAATCTGTCAACACAGAATCGACCGACACGAACTTTTTCTTCCAGGCTCAGACCGCAAGGGTCTCGAGGCCCTTCCGATCTGCGAAAACGGCCCAGGTTCCGCGAGGAGTCTGCTCGCGGACGTACGCCGGGATCCCGATGTCGTTGAACGCGCCCGCGAGCGCGCTCGCGTCGTCGTGGTTGAAGACCCGCACGGACGCGAGGTCGTGCGCGGTGTCCTCGCAGGACTCCCAGGACATCCGGATCACGCCGTTGTCGTCCACGACGTCGGCGAGGGTGGAGATCTGAACGTTCGCGAAGGGGTTGGAGGTCTCGAGCGAGGGCGTCGTCTTCATGATGGTTTGATTATGTGCAGGCGTGGTGCCATCAAATAATCATTGTGATTTTGCTATACGGGGCGCTGTG
>ERZ869921.19-NODE-19-length-105104-cov-17.403012_pt1 | contig 105104 bp, 155 predicted proteins | sample MGYA00579310_ERZ869921 | MGnify/ENA primary metagenome ERZ869921 (study PRJEB32216, sample SAMN09231816) | wastewater metagenome | place: USA: Maryland | collected 2016-06-21 | study: EMG produced TPA metagenomics assembly of the PRJNA472060 data set (Reclaimed...
GCTAGAAATAGTTCATCAGCCTTTATCGGATTTAGTGCGGAGTTGTAAAAATGAATGAATTTACGAAATTGTGGAACTGCCCTTTGGAAACGAGGGCATTCAAATGACTGATGCAGATGGTAAAGTTTGGTCTATACCACAAGATCCAAATAATGCCGACTATCAGCGGTATCTTGAACAGTTAGAGGAGACTGAATAATGGCTGTAAATTTTCCTAATTCACCGACAAACGGTCAGGTTGTGACTATTGATGGTGTCAATTATTCTTGGAATGCTGCAGGATCTGTCTGGGACATAGTAACTACCGCCACTGCGACGGTTGCTGTTACGGCACCAGTCGTAAACACTGGTACTAGTACTGCAGCGGTTTTAGGTATTCAGCCTTCACCAATTTTTAGCGGCAATGGGACTAATGACATTTTCCAGTTTAAAAACTCTAGCGGAACAACCAGAATGTCTCTTACGCCAAACGGTAGTGATCTTTATGTTGGATCCAATACTGATGAAAGTGGCTCGGTACATATCGGTGCTGGTGCAACAGGTAATCAATATGCATATGTTGACATGGTTGGCGATACTACCTATTCAGACTTTGGGGCTAGACTAATCCGAGACAACGGTGGTCCAAATACCAACACCGCACTAATTCACCGTGGAACTGGGGCACTAATTGTTTCAGCATTAGACGCTGGCAATATCCAGTTCAGAACGGCTGATGTAATTCGTATGAAGGTAGAGCCTAACGGCGATACAATCATGAGCGGAAACCTTATAGGTAAAACAGGCACTGGCGGAACTGTAGCAAATCAAAACGGCAGCGGAAGTTTTGAAGCAAGGGGAGATGGAAGCAATGCTGCTTCAATGTCATTCCACAGGCCAGGTAACTACGCAATTAACATGGGTCTTGACACAGACAACAACTTCAAGATTGGTGGCTGGTCACAGGGTGGCACACCATATTTTAGAATGAATACAAACGGTCATATGATATTGCCAAGTCAGCCAATTATTAGCGGTTCGCTTACAAATACCACTAACCTTAACGCCGCTGCTAACAATTTTTCTATACTCACAAATATTGGCTTTACCGTTGGGGCAGATCGTATCACTGTTCCCACTGCAGGAAACTATCTTGTAACTTATAACACTATTTCGAATAGCAGCACTGGTCGAGTAGATGCAGCTATTTTTTTCAACGGAACCAATCAAGTCCAAACGCTGACAGAAGATAACGGAACAGGTTTTCACCAGCGCTCCATGTCTGTAGTCCGTGCGCTTGCAGCCAACGATTTTATTCAATTTACAAACACCAACTGGTACTCCAATGGTACGACTGGATATGTCGAGTGGCGCACCTTCTCAATTACAAAACTAAGTTAGGAAAATAATGGAAATCACAATCACACTAACAGAAGCAGAGCACAAAGCTCTAGCTTATGTTGCACTAGACCCAGTTGACTGGGTGCAAAACGCTGCTCAGGCACGAGCAATGGCTGCAATGGAAGAAATGTTCCAAGAAGAAGTTAAGGCTGCCCTGGCAGACCCGAACACGACAAGCATACCAGCAGACCGTGAGGCAGTTGTTCTTGCTTCGACACTGCCATCGGCAGCGGAACGTCAAGAACTAATGATGCAGCAATCTGCAGCGATTCAGGAACAGCAGGCTGAGTAATGGCAATAGCTTTTCCTAACAGTCCAACTAACGGTCAAACAGTTACAGTTGGAAATCTTACATATTCTTGGAGTTCTTCAGAGAATGCATGGCTTTTGGTAACTACCGTGGCTACAGGCCCAACAGGCCCAACAGGCCCAACAGGCGCTACAGGACCTATAGGTAAGTTTGTAACTAGCGACACCGCACCTACATCACCTGTGAGCGGTGATGCTTGGTTCAACAGCAACCGAGGCCGCACATACGTTTATTACAATGATGGCGATAGTGCTCAGTGGGTACAGGTTGGTAGTGCACAAACAGGCGCAGCAGGTGTAGCCAATCGCAACGCAATCATTAACGGTGCTTTTGAGATAAATCAAAGAAACTTTACAAGCACAACCAGTAGCTTTACTTATACTTTTGACCGTTGGATTACTGAAGGTAACAATGCTGGTGGAACAATTACTTGGTCTGCACAAACATTTACACCTGGCTCTGCGCCGCTTGCAGGATATGAAGGCACTAATTTTGCACGATGCGTAACGGCTTCGTTGGGCGCAAGCAATTACGCTGTCTACGGTCAAAGAATTGAAGATGTTAGAAGTTTTGCTAACCAGACTGTGACTGTTTCTTTTTTTGCTAGGGCTGGTTCGGGAACTCCAAAACTAGGGTTCAATCTTCAGCAAAACTTTGGTTCAGGTGGTTCAGGCTCAGTTACTACTTTAGGAACGCCTGTAAATTTGACTACTTCATGGGTACGTTATTCAGTCACAATGAGTGTACCGTCTATCTCTGGCAAGACTATCGGCGCAGGCAACTATTTATTTGGCTATTTAGTTTTTAGCGACACGATTATTGGCACTGGTGTTGGCACTCAGAACAACACTTTCGATATCTGGGGTGTGCAGATTGAACCTGGCTCATCTGCTACACCATTCCAACGCAACGGTGCAAGCATTCAGGCAGAGCTTGCAGCCTGTCAACGCTACTATCAGCGAGTAACCGCAGACAATGGCGTTTTTATCGGTGGTCACGGAGGTGCAGTAACAGGCACAATCGGTCAAGCAACAATACCTTTGCCAGTGACCATGCGAGTAAACCCCACCTCAATAGATTTTGCAAACATCTCTTGGTATAACTACGGAAACGGCGTTCTTTACAACTCAGGCAGTTTTGTTTTGCAGGCTGGGCAAACCAACTATCCGCTGGTGAGATACACGCATGGTTCAAGCGTTTTCACCGCAGGACAAGTCGGAGTGTTTTCTAGCAATGCAACAGGTGGTTTTCTAGGTTTTAACGCAGAATTGTAGGAGTAAAAAATGAAGTATGAAGAAATTGAAGAAGACGGTCAAAAGCACATCATCATTGACTTAGGTGACGGCTCTTTTAAGTCGTTCCCTGCCGATGAAAACAACCCTGAATACCTTGCATTTTTAGCGGCACTTAAGGAAAATCTGGTATAATAAAACAATGACAGCTATTAACTTTCCAGATAGTCCAACAAATGGACAGCAAGTTACAGTAGGCGGAGTTGTTTATTCTTGGAATAGCACAAAGTCTGTTTGGCAGCTTGTACCTGGCGTGTCAACGCTAGACCAGATACAGGATGTTACAGCTGCATCTCCAAGCGACAATAATCTGCTAGCATACGACTCAGCAACATCTAACTGGACTAACCAAACCGCTGCACAGGCTGGTGTTGCTGCAGCTTCTCACACTCACGCACAGTCGGATGTCACTAACCTAGTGTCAGACCTTGCTGGCAAGGCTGCGACATCGCACACTCACGCACAGTCAGCCATCACCAACCTGACCTCCGACCTTGCTGCGAAGGCTAACCTTTCTGGTGCAACATTTACTGGTGCTGTTCAAATGCAGATTCCTAACGGCGCAGGCGCAATCACTTCAAGAATAAACAGCGGATATTATGAAAACTCTGCGCCAACAACTGCTGGAGGCTGGCCTGTAACTGGTAGCTGGTACCACTTAACGGCAAACACTCACAGCAATGGTTCTAACTATTACTCACAACAGTTCGCTAGCGACTTTTTCGACAGTTCTAATATTTTCCACCGCTCAACAAATGGTAACGGAGCCACCGCATGGCGCAAAATGGCAACAGGCATTGGCGCTGTAACTTATTCGACTAGTGATCCATCTGGCGGCGTTGATGGCGATGTCTGGCTGAAATATACACCATAAAATGCCTGGACTAGTAAATGTTGGCGGATCATGGAAAACCGTAAATGCGGCTTCAGTAAATGTGAATGGCACATGGAAGTCTGTTGCGTCTGGATTTGTAAATGTAAACGGCACATGGAAGCAATGGTATTCAAGTGGGTCAACCGTTACTGGTGGTACGCTTTATTCTGACGCAACCTATTTTTATAGGGTCTTTCGGTCTAATGGCACATTAGGCGTTTCTGGCAGTCCTTTAGTTGCAGATGTTCTTACTATTGCTGGTGGGGGCGCTGGTGGTTCAGATGATGGGCAGCAACTTAGCGTTGGCGGTGGCGGTGGCGGAGCAGGTGGCTTAGTTTATGGTGGTTCAACATCATTTTCACCAAACTCATATTCAGTTGTTATTGGTGCAGGTGGCGCTAACGGCTCAAACGGAAACAACTCAACAATCAATGTTGGTGCTGGTATAGCTGCTATAGGCGGTGGAACTGGTGGAAGGTTTAGCAACAGTCGCACAGGTTTTAATGGTGGTTGCGGTGGCGGTGCAGCAGGTGGCTCTGGTGCAGACGGGCTGAGAAGCGCAAAAAGCGGTGGCTCTGGAAGCCAAGGTTTTGCTGGTGGAACATCTGCAACAAACTCTGCAACTGCAGGTGCTGGTGGTGGTGGCCTTGGCGGTGCTGGAACAAGCACAGACCAATTTAATTTTTCAATAAAAGGTGTGGGCGGTGCAGGCACTAACGCTTATTCATCGTGGGCAACAGTAACAAGTTCTGGTGTTTCTGGTTTTTACGGTGGCGGCGGCGGTGGGGCATACTCTAGCCAAACACCTACGGCAGGTGGTTCTGGTGGCGGTGGTGCAGGGTTTGGTCAGTCTGGTGGTTTTATTCAGGCTGTTGCTGGTACCGCAAATACTGGTTCGGGTGGTGGCGGTAACGCTAACACCAGTTCATCTGTAACTAACTTTGGGGCTGCTGGTGGTTCGGGTATTGTTATTGTTAGGTACTTGAGAACGGCAGCGGCACCATAATGGCTCACTGGGCAGAAATAGATGAAAACAACATTGTGCTAAGGGTCACTGTGGGGGACAATGACGACCCTAATGGCGACGAAGGCTACCAATGGTTGCTTGATAATCTTGGCGGAAACTGGGTAAAAACTTCGTATAACGCAACGATCCGCAAGAACTTCGCTGGCATTGACTACACGTACGATGCTGACCGTGACGCTTTTATACCACCAAAAACGTTTGACAGTTGGGTTCTTGACGAGGAAACTTGCCAATGGGTGCCACCAATCCCACGGCCTGATGACGGCAAACGTTACTATTGGGACGAACCAGCAACTTCTTGGGTAATTATTCAATAAATATTGGGCATCCGTAGATATTGCCTACACCAGCCACCTGACAAGATAAAACTATTAAACATAATCAATAGCTTGAAAAATACAAAGCCATTGCTGTATAATGTTTATAAGAAAACAGGGTATAAAAATGACTAATGAAAAACCAGTAAGGCCATGGGATCTGCTTAATAAAAACAAAGCAAGGTCACCAGAAGAGCTTCAACAGCTAAGAATAAGCATTTGCAAAAGCTGCGAGTTCTTTGTTTCTTTTACCCAGCAGTGTAAAAAATGTGGCTGCATTATGCCAGCAAAAACAAGGTTGGCAGATGCCTTTTGTCCAGTACACAAATGGCCATCCATAAAAGAGGAATAGACTATGAAGGTAGCAATTTATACAATTGCATTAAGTGAAGATGTGATATAATCATTGTATGAAACTATGCAGTATTGATAAATGCGAAAATCCCATAGCCCACAAAACTTGGTGTGGAAAACATTATCAGCGGTGGCTTAGGCACGGAGATCCCACTACAAAAGTAAAACTATCCCCTGGCGAGGTCCAGGCCTGCACAGTTGGTGACTGCGGTAGAAAACATTACGCTCACTCATACTGTCAAATGCACTATAATCGCTGGAAAAAACATGGAAATGTAGGTCCTTCAGGTAGAATTAATGCAAAACGAGGAGAGTCTTCTTTCACTATTGTTGGTGGTTATTCTGCAACATACCACCCAGAAACTAAAAAACAAATACTTGTTCATCGTTTAGTTATGGAGGAATATCTGGGTAGACCGCTATATCCTCATGAAAATGTACATCATCTAAATGGTGTAAGAGACGACAACCGTATTGAGAATTTAGAGCTTTGGTCTTCTTCACAACCACCAGGCCAACGAGTACAGGATAAAGTCACCTGGGCACGTGAAATTATAAAATTATATGAGAATGTGAATGGTGTATTTTGAAAGTCGCAGTGTACACAGTGGCCCTGAACGAGGAAAAATTTGTAGAGCGTTGGTATGAGTCAGCCAAAGAAGCAGACTATCTATTAATAGCAGACACAGGATCTACAGACAAGACTGTAGAGTTAGCAAAATCATTAGGGATTAATGTTGTCTCCATAGGCATCAATCCTTGGAGATTTGATGATGCTAGAAATGCTGCGATGTCTCAAATACCGCTAGACATTGACTATTGCATCTCTCTTGACATGGACGAAATAATTACCCCTAACTGGAGAGAGCCATTGCAGAAAGCGTTTGACGCAGGAGTCACGAGACCCAAATACAAGCATGTTTGGTCTTGGAACAAAGACGGTACGCCAGGACTAGAGTTTGCATATGACCACATTCATACTCGCAAAAACTATAGATGGAAACATCCTGTACACGAAGCCCTATACTCTTATGGAATAAAAGAAATTGCGATGTTTGTTGAAGGACTTGAAACACACCACCACCCAGATCCATCTAAGAGCAGATCGCAGTATCTTCCACTGCTAGAAATGGCGGTAACGGAAGATCCAGAAAACGATAGAAATGCTTTCTACTACGCAAGAGAACTATTTTTCTATGGACACATAGATAAAGCCAAAGAACAGTTTGAAAGACATCTTTCCCTTAAAAGCGCCACTTGGTCAGCAGAAAGAACCGCATCAATGCGGTATCTATCAAAGTGTAACGTTGGAACAGAAGAAGAACACGAGTGGTTATCTAAAGCAATTATAGAGTCCCCGAAAAGAAGAGAGGCAATGGTAGAACTAGCACAATACTATTACCGAACAAAAAACTGGGAAGAATGTTTAGACTGGGCAAAGCTTGCTCTGCTAATTTCAGATAAGCCACTAGACTATCTTTGTGAACCCTTTGCTTGGGGTTGTTTGCCATACGACCTAGCAGCATTAGCATCCTATAACTTGGGGAATTTTAAAGAAGCATACAGCTATGGAGAAACTGCACTAAGCCTAGAACCAGAAAATGATAGACTAGCCAACAATATGGAGTTCTACAGACAATCATTAGACAAACAATGATATAATTGAAAAATGGCAAGAACCGATTTATCAACCCTAAAAACCAAGTTTGAGACTGGCGACAAGCCCAATCAACAAGATTACGTAGATCTTATTGATACCCTTGTTCAGCAGTCCACAGATCTTGGAACATCTGGTAATAACGAACACGTTATTAACGGTATTGAAAATCAAACTGTAATCGACCAGTTCCCCTCAGCAGAGTGGAGAATGGTAAAGTATTTGGTTTCGGTATCGAAGGTAGCAAGCGGTATTAATAAATTCTATGCCACAGAACTTACCGTACTAGTTGACAACATAAACCTAAATGTTTCAGAGTATGGAATTATAGACAACGATGGGGATATTGGAACTGTTAGTGTCTCAAGGAACGGAAGTAACATTCAGTTAGTGTTTACTCCCAATCCAGCAATTACGCCAGTTACCGTGCGATACGCTCGTATGGGACTTAAGGCATAAACTAAGGAGATATAAAAATGGCAACAGTTGACAAAAATTTTAAAGTCAAACACGGACTGGTAGTTGAAGGAACCACTGGAACGATTAATGGTGAAGACATTATCACCACAGGAAACACCACCGACGATCTTGGTGAAGGTACTACTAATGTGTACTATACAGAAGGTCGTGCAAAGACAGACGCAGCAGAACTTCTAACAGGGGCAACGCTTACAAACATTACTATTACTGGTGATGGAGATGGTCTCACAATTACCGCAGAAAACGGTGTTGCGGATTCCACGACAGATGATCTAACCGAAGGCACAACTAATAGATACTACTCAAACACATTGGTTGACAATCACCTAAGTGGCGGAGATGGGATCTCGTATTCATCAGGAACTATTTCTACCGACCTAGTAACTGGCGGTGGTCTTGGCATCGCCACAGGTCAGCTTGGCATCGACCGCACCACTGTCGACACCTGGTATGATGCAGCAGGCGCTGCAAGCACTGTGCAGGATAACCTAGACGATCACACAGAAGCTTCTTCAGGAGTTCACGGCGTAACTGGTAGCGTAGTAGGAACCACAGATACACAGGATATTTCAAACAAGAGAATCATTGACACGCTACACTTTTCAGATGGTGTAACAGTTGCTAATGAGGGTGAGATTGCAGTTCTTGCTGTAAGTCACGAATTTGAAATTAAGGCTAACAACGGACCACTTGTTCTTAAGACAGTGGCAACTGGCGCTGACGTAATTATTGAATCAGACAGCGGAGACATTGTTCTTGAGGCAGATGGTGGAGCATACGTTACCTCTGTTTCTGCAGGAAATGAAATTGCTACCCATGCATATGTCGATAATGCGGTCTCTGGTCTTGCATGGAAAGAGGCTGTAAACCTATTTGCAACTACAAACGTTGCACTAACAGGAAACACAGAGACTCTAGTTGTAGATGGTCACGCAGCACTAGATGGAACAGATGATGGCTATCGTTTGCTACTTACTAACCAATCAACCAATACAGAAAACGGTATCTATGTCTATGCAGATAACGGAACGACATACACACTAACTCGTTCAACTGATGCAGATACAGTTGCAGAACTAATTGGTGCGGCTGTATTTATAATGGAAGGAACCACTTATGGTGGAACTTCTTGGGTACAAAATAATCACTACGCCAACTCATTCGATGACCTAGTCTGGACACAGTTCTCAGGTGGAGGAACAATAACAGCAGGCGATGGTATTTCGGTAGACGGCCTAGAAGTTGCAATTGACCGCACCACCGTAGACACTTGGTATGATGCAGCTGGTGCAGCAGCACAGGCACTTTCGGATGCAGAAGACTATGCCGATGGCCTTGCTGGAAACTATGAGCCATCAGGAACAGCTCAAGCGGCAATCGATGCACTAGACACAGATGACATCGAAGAGGGCACAACTAACCTATACTTCACAGATACACGTGCAGTAGACGCTCTAGAGGCGGTAGTGCCAGACTTCACTGCTGTAGAGATTAACTCTCTAGCAAAGCAGGTAGCAGCAACCGTATCTTCATTGGGTAGTGTTCCAGTAGCAGTATACTCATTTCCAAAAGCAGACTATCGCACAGCAAAGTTCCTTGTCAAGATTGATAACGGAACTGATACTGAGGTAACTGAGGTATTGCTAACTCTTGATTCATCTGACAACATTGCTATCACTGAATATGCAATTGTTGGAACAAACGGAACCAGAGGAACCATTACAGCAGATGTCTTTGGAACAGGACTCGTTAGACTACTGGTTGATCCAGTAAATGATTCAACAATCTATGCTGTTGGAACATTGCTTGCTTAATAGATATAAACCAAATACCCCCCACTAATACTGGGGGGTATTTTTATAACTAAATGATATAATTAGATTAGGTAACCCCTTTAGGAGATTTTTACATGGCAACCAGAATGAAGCAACGCAGAGGAACTGAAGCCGAATGGATAGCAGCAGACCCAATCCTTGAAGAAGGAGAGATCGCATTCTCATCTGACAATGGAAAGTTTAAAATTGGTGATGCATTCAGCAATTGGTCTGAACTTTCTTATGTTATTGGTGAAGTTGGCCCCACAGGACCAACAGGACCAGAAGGCGCTAGTGGTTTAAACTGGGAGGGAACTTGGTCAGCCCTTACAGACTATGCAGCAAATGACGCAGTGTTTCACAATGGAGCATCTTGGTTTGCAGAAGGAAATCCACCAGTAGGAGAAGAGCCAGCAACAGCCTCCACGTACTGGTTCCCATTAGCACTACAGGGAATTCAGGGTGATGTTGGCCCTACTGGCCCAACTGGCGCAACAGGTACACAGGGCAGCGCTGGCCCGACAGGCCCACAGGGTATTCAAGGAGAAATTGGTCCAACAGGACCATCTGGAGGACCAACAGGTCCAACAGGTGCAAATGGAGTAGCAAACAGAAATATAGTTCTGAATTCAGATTTTAACATTTGGCAACGTGGAACAAGCTTTACTACTGGAAGTTTTGTTTGGCAGCACACAGCAGATCGCTGGGAATACTATTTCTTCGGCAACACTGATACTAATAGCGTAACTCAGCAAGTCTTTACCCCTGGCTCTGCCCCTGTACCCGAATACGAAGGCCAGTACTTCATGCGAATGAGAGGCACTGCATCTTCCCGAATCCTACGCCAGAAAATTGAAGACGTCAGAACTTTTGCTGGCCAAACTGTCACTCTTTCTTTTTGGGCAAAAGCAGAAAGTGCAAAAACACTAAATTCTTACTTGAGTCAGGAGTTTGGTGTCGGTGGGTCAAGTGAAGTTAGCACCTCGCATCAAGCTGTAAGCCTCACTACCTCTTGGCAGAGATTTTCCAGCACCTTTAGCCTTCCATCTATTAGTGGCAAGACTGTTGGAACCTCTAGCAGCCTAATGGTTGGTTTTTTGATTATGAACTCTCAAAATACAGACATTGACATTTGGGGTGTACAACTTGAGGCTGGATCAGTAGCTACAGCATTTCAAAGGAATGGAGCAAGCCCACAAGCAGAACTAGCGGCCTGCCAACGCTACTACTACCGACAAACATCGCCTACAGCAGGTTACAACGTATTTGCAAGCGGCAGCGCAGCATCGACCACAAGCGTTCTATACACCATGAAAATGCCGACAACGATGAGGGTTACTCCAACAGTCTTGGACTTTTCGACTTTGGCAGCAACCGACGGACCAGGCCTAATCGCAATTTCAAGCCTCGCAATTGCTAACGGAACACCCGACACAGTATTGCTAAACGCAGGGCTAACAGGCGCAACCCAATTCAGACCATACACACTAAACGCCAACAACTCAGCCAGTTCTTTTGTTGGTCTCAGCGCAGAACTCTAGGAGGAAAAAATGAACTATGAAGAAATCGAAGTAACCAACCTTGACGGCTCAAAACAAAAGCACATAATCATTGACCTTGGTGACGGTGCTTTCAAATCATTCCCTGCGGATGAAAACAATCCCGAATACATAGCTTGGCTAAACCCTGCGCCACCACTTCAGTCGTAATCTGACACAAAGTAAGCTAGACAGGTAAACACGCCAAAAATGTACGCTCGGCTATATTATCGAGGGTACAATGTTTGACAAAACCACAACAAATCGTAGACGACTTTTAAAACGATTAGTGTGGTAAAATAGTCTAGGAGCCAATATGTCAAACCCATCTAATCTATATGCAGAAAAAGTGTTTTCAGAGCACCCAACATCGCTCTGGGCACTTGATGATGCAGCAGACTACGCATCCCTAATCAGCAGCCTATCTTTGCAAAAAGACCTAACCGAGTGGACATATGGAACGGTACCACTAATTGTATCTGAAAGCCCTTTAGACCTTAATGACCCATTTCCAAACGAAAAAAAGTATTCGATACAACCAGAATCTGTTGGAGAGTTTAAGCTTATACTGCAAAGCGATACAATTATTCCAAGGTCAGTTTTAAATACAACCAAAGAAACAATGACCATTGGCATGTATGTATACATAGATAGCCTATACATTTCTAGCGTTGGCTTGGGTCATTTTGTAGACCCCGAAGAAGAGTATGTACAGACATTTTCAAATCTGCCCTTCAATGAATGGGTATTTATTTCAAAAACGGTACCAGTTCCAACAACTGGAACAGACATAAAGTTTAGGATTACAATCAATGCAGAAGAAGGAGAAACGTTTCCATCAGAGTCTCTAATGTACATTAACGGCATAAACTTTGGTCAATGGAATGAGGAGTTTCATGTAACTTCAATGGGTCAAGACTCTCTATCAATTGTAGACACGATATATGGTCTAAATGGAAACGGCGTAGCAATAAGTGGAATCAAGGCAGAGTCTTATGGGCTACAGAATTCTCCAGGGTACTATATTGTAGAAGACAGCCTATTGCTATGCAAGAACTCAGGAATTCCGTTGGTCTATGGATCATCAAACGTTTCAATGCTATACCCCAGTTCAGTTACTGGATCTCCATCCCTAATAATTCCTGGAAAAGGTTTTATGAATAGGTCTGGACAGTATCAAACATTTACTGCAGAAATGTGGCTAAGGATCAACGCACATACGTATGAGGAGAGACGAATATTTGGTCCAATAGGGCACTATGACGATGGCAGCGGAGACCTGTACCCATCAACAGACGGACTGTATGTATCTGGACCTTTCCTAAAGCTAAAAATTGGAAACACTGTTGGATCACACTACGTTTCCGAATGGAACCGACCAATGCTTATAAACATCAGGATGTCAAACAACAGCGCTGCCCTGATGATAAATGGAGATCAGGTTTTCTCCATGAACTTTGACTCATCTCAGCTAAATTTTCCAGAGGCAGTAGTTAAAGACGGTGAAGATGTATATGAAAATGATTGGCTAGGATTTTTTGCATACGAGGATATTCCTACTTTAGAGGTAGATTGTATAGCAATATATTCATACCTAGTTCCTGCGGTAATGGCAAAAAGAAGATGGGTATACGGCCAAGCGGTAGAGTTTCCCAATGACATCAATACCGCATATAACGGATCTTCATATCTAATCGATCACTCTGTATCTGGCTCTACAAACAACTACAACTATCCAGAGTTGGCCTCCTGGAAGCAGGGTAATGTAATCGAAAACCTTTCGCTAGCAAATAACTATCTGTCAGCACCAAACTACGCATTAGCGCCAATAGTCTTTAGCAGCAACTACACTACCCAAGAATTGCTAGAATCGTTCGACCTTGGCTTTGGTCAGACAGAAGTATTCTATTTAAATACCGATCCAGACGATCCAGAAAAGCCAAACTCATACATGTACTTTAACAAACTTGGATTCTTGACTGATCAAACAAAGGCGTTCTATGGTGTATTCTCATCTAACTACGTAGAAGAGGAACAGGTATTATTTCATCTAGAAGATGGGTCCACAGGAAACTATTTTGAGATTAGTCTTGGTTTCGAGGATGATGAGCCAACAGGAATTGTCTATACTTTAAAATATAACGGAGAGCTATCCACAATCCTGACAACACCAGTACCAGATAATACGTCTCCATTTGGTGTAGGTTTAGACATCGAAACATTCGCAAACTTCTTTGGCGGAAACGTAAAAACCTTTTTTGGCAAGTCTCAAACCTTGGTCCTATATGTTGGAAATAGAAAAGATTTTTCTAAGCAATATTCTGGAGCTATACACAGAATTGGATTCTGTACACCAAGAAATCTTGAAAAAATTTCCGATGAATTTAATGAGCAGGGAATCGTACAAGATACCATTGTAGACGCTGGAAACATTGTAGAAGACACTATAGATTCAGAAATTACTGGGGGTAGCCCTGCAACAGTAATCTGGTCTGGAGGAACCTATGACGCAGGATACCCAGAAACCCACCTACTAGTACACACTGCAACTTACACAATCCTGACCACTTACGATCTGGGGGTATTCAAGCTTGATATCGCCACAGACTCATACTGGGAAGACTCAGTGCCTCTAAGCTACTTTGCAAAATATGTAGAAAATGAAACAGGAGGCACAGACTACAAACTAGACACACTACAGTTTAACGTGTCATACCCAGAGATGGAACTACTCGATGGAATCTATTACGATACCACAGAGTCTCAGGTGAAAACATACATCACATTCCAGAATCTATTGACAGGCGCAAACGCAAATGCATCAAAATTTATATACAACAAAAGGCTTAGGGGTAGCAATGTTCTCATCCCAGACAGCAAGTGGGAGATTACAAAATATGAAATAGTCGACAACAGCATAGTCTATCTTCCACAGGGAGTCGACTTTAACAAGCTAGCAATTGTAGTGCATGTAGAAATGATAAATAATGGAATTCTTTCAAATCCAATCAGGATTAAGTCTGTCCAGATTTCACCAAAATCACTTAGCCAAACAACCTCAAACCCAATAAACACCAAGCTTGGGGTAGAGATATACCCATACGCTAAGTCAGGGCTGTACTACGACTATGCAGGAAGAGCTCCCTTCACCATCTACAAGGGCAGCACCCCATACCTATACCTGACAAGGAATACTGGAATTGAACTAAAAGACACAGAAGATGGTCAGCAGACAGGTCTATCATTTCCAATCAATAGAGATCAAAGTCCAAAATACTCAATCTCTGCAATCCAGCTGGCTATGAGGGTAAACAGAGAGTCGTTTGCTACCCTTGGAATTAGCGGAACACCAGTAGAACCGCTCTTTGAGCTAGAAACCAAAGATTACACAATAAACTTTTATACAAAATCAATTGATCCATCTGGAAAACGAGCAATCATATACGCCATCGACACTAGAACAGGAGCCATTGCAGATGGAGTCCTATACTACATAAATGGAAAACTGGTCAAGGATGCGGTAGTAAACGTTGATGAGTGGAACATTTTGGCTGTCTCGTTCACAAGGCCACCAAGCCTTAACAGCTATTCTGGCTCTTTCAGGGTAGTTGGTAAGAACGTTCTGGTAAACAACCTATCTCACTATCAACTTACCAGTGCACAAGAAGTATTCGCTACAGAACAAAGACAATGGCTAGAGGTAAAGGAGCCAGAAGGAAGCGTTGTTGCGTGGAGCTATTGGCCAGCAGACGGAGATGGAACTTGGCAAAACGTTCTAAACCTTGTAGACGTAATCTTATCTACGGTAGATCCATCAGAATTTTATAAGGCATACACAGGAACAAACAAAAAAATTATAGAAGATGACCAGCAATTAACGTTTGGAAACTACCAATATAGTTTTTACACAGATGTTTCTTGGCAATCAAATACCATAACACCAGTTTAATATGGTATAATAGTGGTTATGAATGCAGACAAACTAGTAATACCTGGTCAAGTGGGAGAATCCAAAGTCACTGCTATTGATAAACAGTACGACTGGGGTATCTATGTTTGGAAGCGCTCAAGTGGCAAGTGGTTTACAGATGGAGAAGGAAACATCCTAAACATCCCATCACGCAAGGGCGACGAGTCACAAATCAAAAAGCTTAGAGATGCAGCAAGCCACTTTGGTGAGCCAGATGGGTCTCCATACTTTTTTGCTGGTATGGGAAGAATCTCTGATGAGGAGTATAGCGAACAGGTAGACAGAATGGCAAATGGTATAATCCCAAACCTAAACGATCTTGGTGCTGTACAGGCAGCCAAGGATACGATTGCCATGTATGGAGATGAAGAATAATGTCAGAAGACTACTACATTAGAGATATTGGACTTCCAGATGCGGAAGTCATGACAGATGCCTTTAGGGATCAGGATCCATTTGTTAAATCATGGGACGATCTAAAGGGACTGAACGGACTAGAAAAGAACTTTAAGAGACGCTCAGACAGAATTGCAAAGGCAAACAACGACACAGTAGTCGAGACATCGATGGGCTACAACAACGTTGACGTTATGTCTACATCATACCAAGACTCAGCTCTTGCTGTAAGATCTGGTATCAATGGTGCAGGATCAAAGGAAATCAATCCAGGCCGTGTATACCGCAACGGCTATGGAATGTTCGACGTAATCACACCACCATGGAACCTTTACGAACTAGCAAACTACTACGACATGTCTTTCGCCAACCACGCAGCTATTGATGCCAAGGTAGAAAATACCGTTGGTCTAGGCTATGACTTCCACGCAACCCCAAGAACCTTGATGGCGCTTGAGGCATCTACTAACGAGTCTGCAACAGATAAGGCACGTAAGCGCATCGAACGTGCGAGGGTAGAGATGAAGGAATGGCTTGAGTCACTAAATGATGACGATTCATTCACACACACCATGATGAAGTTCTTTACAGATGTTCAGGCAACTGGAAACGGATACCTTGAAGTTGGTAGAACTGTAACAGGTGAGATTGGGTATGTTGGACACATTCCTGCCACCACAATGCGAGTCCGTAGACTACGTGATGGCTTTGTTCAGATCATTGGAAACAAGGTTGTTTACTTCCGTAACTTTGGGGCAAAGAACCCAAACCCAATCACCAACGATCCTCGTCCAAACGAGATTATTCACTACAAGGAATACTCACCACTAAACTCATTTTATGGAGTTCCAGACATCCTATCTGCTGTAGGTGCACTACAGGGCGATGCCATGGCCTCACAGTACAACATTGACTACTTTACAAACAAGGGTGTTCCTCGTTACGTAGTTACCCTAAAGGGTGCAAAACTTTCGGAAGAGGCAGAGGACAAGATGTTCCGCTTCTTGCAGACAAGCCTAAAGGGATCAAACCACAGAACCCTTTACATCCCACTACCAGGAGACACAGATTCAAACAAGGTAGAGTTCAAGATGGAAGCTGTTGAGAATGGTGTTCAAGAAGCATCATTTAACGAATACAGAATCCGAAACCGTGATGACATTTTGGTTGCTCACCAAGTTCCACTATCTAAGATTGGTGGAGGAGACTCTTCTGCTATTGCCGCCGCTCTTGCGCAGGACCGCACCTTCAAGGAGCAGGTAGCAAGACCAGCCCAGCGTAATCTGGAGAAGGCACTAAATAAGATTATCCGTGAGAAAACAGATATTCTAGAATTTAAGTTTAACGAACTAACCCTAACAGATGAAATTGCTCAGTCACAAATTATTGAGAGATATGTAAAGACTCAGGTAATCACAAAGAACGAGGCTAGAGAGCAGCTTGGTCTGCCACAACATCCAGAAGGCGACGAGTTCTTGGATCTCTCTCCTAGACAGGCAACTGACGCAAGGGCCAATCTAGCAGGCAACCGTGCACGTGACGCCGAGAGGGCAAATAACTCTTCAGACAGTACGGCAACAATCTCAGGAAGAAACGCTCAAGGGGAAGGAAGATCTTCGGAATAACATTGTTATAAAAAATAACAATTTTATAAAAAGGGTCTATAATTAATCTAGTATGACTATCTCTAAAGCACATTGGGACGTTGAGGGTGAAGATGTTCGCCTATCGATGCCGTTTAGCAAAGTTGACAAGGAACGAAGAATCGTTTCTGGGTTCGCCACGCTCGACAACGTGGATCGTCAAAATGACATCGTCACAGCAGAAGCCTCAGTAAAGGCATTCTCAAATTTCCGTGGCAACATCCGTGAAATGCACCAGCCAATTTCTGTTGGCAAAATGGTATCGTTTAAGGAAGACAAGTACTTCGATCCAGAGACAAAGAAATTCTATTCTGGAGTTTACGTCTCAACATATATTTCAAAGGGTGCTCAAGACACTTGGGAAAAGGTCCTTGATGGAACCCTTTCTGGTTTTTCTATTGGCGGTAAAATGAACAAGTATGACGATGCATACGACGCTAATCTAGATAGAACAGTACGCATCATTAAAGAGTATGACCTTATGGAGCTTTCTCTAGTAGACAGCCCAGCAAATCAGTTTGCAAATGTTTTGTCTATTTACAAAAAAGACGGAGTAAACGTAGCCCAAGGCGATCTAGCAGAGACCGCAATTGAAAACGTATTCTGGGATTCAGAGTCTGGTATTGTAATGCTTTCAGAGCAAGACTCTGTACTTAGCCCAACTAGCGGTGCTCAAATGCAAAACATAGGTTTCGTTGAAAAGAACGATAACGAAAAAACAGATATGATAAAGTTCTTAGTTGATAGTGCTAAAGGCATTAATCCAATTGAGATAAACAAGGAGGTAAGTCCTATGACTGACACAACAAATGAAGTAGTTGACCCAGCCGTAACTGATGAAGTTGCTGTTGAAGAGACTACAGTTGAAGAAACACAGGTCGCTCCAGAGGCAGTACCAGGCGAAGAAGTAAATGAAGCCACAGACGTTGAAAAGTCTGTAGACACAAATGTTGTACCATTCGAAGAGGCTGCACAGCCTATGGAAGATGGCGAAGCATTGGAGTCAGAGGAAGAAGTTATTGAGCCTGTTGCTAAGTCAGACGATGCTCTTGAGACTGCAGTTGCAGACATCAAGGACACCGTTACAAAAGCCTTTAGCGATCTAACTGCAGTAGTTCAGGCACAAGCCGAACAAATTGCAGAACTACACAAGTCAATTGCAGCAGTAAAAAATGAGGTAATTGTTAGCAAAGACGTGTTTAATGAATTTGGAAAGAGAGTGGACGCTGTTGAAGCTGACACCGCTTTCCGCAAGTCTGGCGATCTAGGCGAGATCGTACAGGAAACTCAACCAGAACAGGTTGAGAAATCCCTATGGGGCGGTCGTTTCCTCAAAACTGCCGATTTATTCAAATAAATTAAAATCACTTTAGGAGGTGAACAATATGTCGGAAGAAATTATTAAAAATCAACCAGGTACATCTGGTCAACTAGGAGGAACTACTCCTGGTCTATACCAAGGACAGGGTGCATTCGCATCGGGTTCTGAGGATGGTACCAACGTACCAGGTAACTATGCAACCGCTGGTGCAATCGGAAACATTCCTGTTGCTCTTGCTGGTGTAACTGATGGTCCAAACGCTGTAAATCCTTCGGGAGCTGCAGGTAGCGGTATTCTACGCCCTGAACAGGCACGTCGTTTTATTGACTACGTATGGGATGCTACTGTACTCGCCAAGGATGGTCGCCGTGTGACTATGAGAGCTAACACTATGGAACTTGAAAAGGTTAACGTAGGTGAGCGTGTAATTCGTGCAGCTGCTCAGGCTGTTGGTGACTACACCAACGCTGGCGCAAGCTTCACAAAGGTTGAACTAACCACCAAGAAAATTCGCTTGGACTGGGAAGTTTCAGCTGAGGCTCTAGAAGACGGTATTGAAGGAGGTGCTCTTGAGGACCACCTAGTACGTTTGATGACAAACGCATTTGCGAATGACATCGAAGATCTAGCGATCAACGGAACTGGTGACTCAGGCGACGGCGCATTCCTCGGTATCATGAATGGTTTCGTGAACAAGGTCACAACAGATGGCGACGCTCACGAATCACTAGTAACCGTAACAGGTAACCAGTGGACACCAGAGGTTATGCAGAACATCATCTTGGCAATGCCACGTAAGTACCGTGCACTTAAGAACAACCTTAAGTTCTACGCTGGTACTGACGCATTCCAGGGAATCGTCAAGCACAACGGTACACTTGCAGACGCAATTGCAGAGGCATTCTCTCCAACTCCTGCAGGTACAGCCGCTAACCGTCAGAGCTACCTAGATGGTGCTGCTCAGACATTCGGTGCTGCACGTACCACTCGTGTTCTCGGTATTGATGTACAGGAAGTTCCTTACTACCCTGAAGGCTATGTCGACTTGACATTCCCTCAGAACCGTATTTGGGGATTCCAGCGTGACATCACCGTAAACCGTGAGTACAAGCCAAAGAAGGACACAATTGAATACACAGTATTCGTCCGTTTTGGTGTACAGTGGGAAGAGCAGGATGCAGTAGCATTCGCTGATGCTGGAGCAGATTCATAATCTGTAACAACACCTTAAGAGGGGGCAGGGGTTTAGGCTCCTGCCCTCTTTTTAATTTATCTGCTATAATTAATATTTAGGAGGCATTATGTCAGAAAACAAAACTAATGAAGAAAATACTGAAGTATTGGACGAAGTTGTTCCTGCAAAGCTTGTAGACGAAGAATCAATCATTCCAGAGGAAAAGGTTGAAGAAGTAAAAGCTGCAGTTGAGGAAGCTCTCAAGAGCAAGTCTGTAAAAGAAGACACAAAGGTAACAGAGGATGTTATCACCGCACCAGTTCCAGAAGAGCTAGTTCCAGGCCTTGGCCCAGTTGCAAATGGAGTTATGGGAACTGGATTTATGTCAAAGAACGAGAAGCCAAAGGTATCTACTAACAAGCCAAAGCTAGGCGATTCAGACAAGGTAGCAGTATTCTCTACGAGAAATGTGAGCTGGTCAGAAATCGGCAGCAAGGTAAATCGTGGCTACAATATCATGAAGAAGGAAACTGCTGATAAGTGGCTGACAAAAGACTTTATTCGTCTTGCAACACCAGAAGAGGTTGCCAAGGAGTTTGGTCTCTAAATGGAAGTATTGAGGGTTCCGCCATATCCAATTACAACAACCTGGAATTTGCCAGACAACAACTATGACTACACAGTTTATGTTGAGGATTTGGTGGACCACTCAATCGAAGTAACAACTATCACCTCAAGCTCTTCAGGAGTTGTCACATATGTTATCCCAGCTGCAAAGGTGCAGTTCGACAGACAATTCCTTATTCGTTTTTATGACTCAGAATATGAGCACATCATTCTAGAGTCAAACCTGGATATTGTTAGACCCTATGTAGATCCCACATCCCTAGCGCCTTCTGGCACTGCCACAGAAATTGCAGACTACAAGATGTGGGAAATGGTTGCAAGATCACTCATCGACACATATACAGGCATTGGCTTTTACAACCACAAATCAATTCTTCAGGTTCAGGGTAACGGCCTAGACTATATGCCAGTATGGAGAGACGCAAACCGTGTACTCAAAGTTTACGACAACAACGTACTTGTTTTCGATGGCCAAGACGTGGCAATACATGTAGCAGATTTTTACGATGAAGACCCAACATCAAATGCCAATCTAGGCCTTGTCTTAGACTCCCCACATGGATTTGTTGTAGGAGATTCTGTTGAGGTAAAACTACCAGAAGAAAATATCGATGGGATATATGCCGTTACAGAGGTAATCGATACTGAAACCATTAGAATCAACCTAGCCCTATCAAGTGTATCTGGACTATCTGGAGATGGCGAAACAGTAAAGAGAGTATGGGCAAACAACTTCAGAGTTACCCTAGACAACTCAGCAATCGTAAAAGAGTTTACTGGACAGACAGACATTATTAGCGTAAACTATCCAAGGATGCCAATATCTAGAGGAGACTACATTTACGACGAGCAGCCATACGGAACATTTACAAATGGGCACGACTACCTATTCGTGCTTGACGAAGGGTTCCGTGCCATTCCAGCAGACGTAGAAAAGGCAACGGCAATGCTGATCCATGACCTAAAGTGTGGCAACCTAGACTATTACAAGAAGTATGTAACATCATACAACACAGATCAATTCAGAATTCAATTCGACAAAAAGATGCTAGAGGGAACTGGTAACCTAGTAGTAGACAAGATACTTGATAAGTATATGAAGTCTATTACTAAAGTCGGGGTGCTATAATGTCTATTTGCGAAACACCAGACTTTGTCTTTCCAATGCAAGCAGACGTTTTTCACCCAATTGTTGAGCAGGGACCATATGGCAACATTAAAAAACAATGGATATTAGATAGAACAGTAGTGTGCAATCTTACACCTGCTGGCTCTGCGTTTGGGGAAGATGTAAAGCCTAACGTAAACATCACACAAGAGCTAATTCTGATGGGAAGAACTAGGACAGATGTTCGAATATCTACCCAAGAATCTCAAAACTCAATTACAAATGTTATCATCACAAACATCAAGGACAAGTTTGGTGTTCCAGTATACGTAGAGACCTCTGGACCACGTGCTGGCAAATCAACAATCTTTGAAATAGCAACGAACGAGCCATATCTTGGTCCATTTGGATCTGTTGAGCACTACAACCTAGTAGTCAGAAGATCTGAGAACCAGGGGGTAGACCTATGATTCGGGTAAACATGAATGGCCCAAAGTTCAAAAAGGAAATGACAAACATCGTGGAGTACTCGCTAGGCTACCTTGACGGCATTGGCAGAGGTAAGAAAGAATTCTTGAAAGCATTGGGAGCAGACACAATAGATCTTTTAAAGAAGTATGTAGACTCTAGTGCAAAGGTAAACCCACAGATGCTGCACCACATCTATGAATGGAATATGGTAGGCAGCCCTAACGGAAGACTCTTCAACATAGATTATTCTGTTAGTAATTTGGGACTCTCGCTTCTATCGACATTTAGACAATCGTCATCCGTAAAAGATGGGTCAGATACCCCATTCTACAACAAAGCAAAAATTATGGAAAATGGTGTGCCAGTTAAGATAGAGCCTAAAAGATCGGACGTCCTTGTTTTCGAGCAAGATGGAGAAACGATATTTACCAAAAACGGTGTAAAAGTAATGAATCCTGGAGGCCCAGAAGTAGAGGGCGCATACGAAAGGGTATTCGACTCATTTTTTAGGATATACTTTACACAAGCCTTTCTAAAGACAAGTGGTATCGGAGAATATCTAGAGAACCCAACAGCATACAAGAAAAACCTTCCATCTGGCAAAAGGGTAGGAAGGTCAGCAGGTCTCTCAACAGGATATCGCTGGATAGCAAACGCAGGAGTAAGAACTTATGGCCAATAATGACCTACTAAATACACCAATTCTTTGGATTAACCAATATCTAAAATCTAACGTAGAAAGCCTCACAGGGCTATCTGTGCCATTTTTCCCATCTACCCCATCAACCATCGAGGCATTAACACAATCATTCCCTGAGAGCGGAACAATGGCCACTTGGGATAGGTTGGTAAAGATGAATAGAAGAAAGTTTCCACACATCAAAAATGAGCAACTTATGTACTATTTTTATGCTAACGGAGATGCGCCTATCATAAAAATGGTCAAAATCCAAGAGGCCGTTCTCAGACTCATGGACAGGCTGGATGAGTCAGCAGAAGAGGTCAATGACTGGTGCTCTGGCAGAAAGATAACGTTGGATGACGGTTCTCTGTTAGATTGCATGTTCTACTTTCACAGCTTTAAGATATATCAACTAGAAGAAACAAGAGACATCATTGACTTTGGAACAGCCAGAACCTATGGCGGAAACAAGATAATTATAGACTTTGACTACCACCAAATGCCAGAGCTCACCAATAACGAATGGGCCCCAGAGGCCAAGGTATACGACCAGAGTGGCAACAGAATCAAGACAATAATCTAAAACACTGTTATACTTGGTAATGAGGAAACACGCCCAAAATTTCAACAAGAAAAAGAGGTGAAAAATTATGGCATATAACAGAGGTACAAGTGCTAACATCATTGTTGGTGCAGCAGCACTTTTTACATATGAAACAGGACCAATCGGTAAGACCAGTCTTGGTAAGATCACAGACGCTCAGGCAAACACTGATCTTCCGACAATTGTAGATGGAACTTCTTACAAGGACACCCTTGAAGCAGATTCAGATTTCCGCAACGTTGGTTACACTATGAATGGTCTAGAACTACAGTTCCAGCCTGATTTCGGTGAGGTTAGAGTTGATCAGGTTCTTGACGTAGCCAAGCTATACAAGCAAGGCATGCAGGTTAACCTTAACACTACATTCGCTGAGTCTACTCTAGAAAATCTTTTGTTCTCACTAGCAGGACAAGATGACGATCTAGGAAACGCAGCTTCTGGAGAGTTCGCCCAAGGAAACCCAGTGATGAGACTATCAGCTGGTGACATTGGTGAATGTCCAGTAGAACGTGGTCTGGTTGCAGTAGGTCCAGGTACAGGTGACTGTGAGGTTGGATCTGCTCTAGAGCGTATTTACGTTGGTTACCGTGCACTCTCAATTGAGAATGTTACAGTATCAGCAAAGCGTGACGAAGCAACCATGTTCGAAGTATCGTTCCGTTTGCTTCCAAACGACGACGCTTCATACGGTAAGATCGTAGATCGCACCGTTCCAGCATCATAAAAATAACTTAATATAGATGAGAACTGCCCAGGAGATTACTCGTGGGCAGTTTTCTTTTTGGTATAATGGTTAGATGACAACTACAATATACGATACTAATATTGTTGTCCTATTGGACGACACAGAGATTGAGATTATGCCACTAAAAATCAAATATCTAAAAGAGCTAATGGCTAAATTTGACGAAAAATCAAAAACGGTAATATCAGATGACGATATGCTAGACATGATAATCGAATGTGTTCTGGTAGCCATGAAGCAATACCACCCTTCGGTAAAGACCAAGGAACAGCTGGAAGATCTCATAGACATCAAGACTATGTACAAAGTCCTAGAAGTGTCTTCTGGAATAAAGCTAACAGAAGAGCCAGAGAAGGACAAGGACATTAAAAAGGAAAACTCTAAGGGTTGGGGAGATTTAGACCTTGCAAAACTAGAGTCTGAGGTATTTCTGCTTGGTATCTGGAAAGACTATGAAGAGCTTGAGACATCGCTATCTATGCCAGAACTCACGGCAACCCTATCCGCTAAACGAGAAGACGAATACAATCACAAGAAATTCTTGGCAGCAATGCAGGGCGTGGACCTAGATAAAGAATCTGGAAAACAAAACGCATGGGAAGAAATGAAGGCTAGGGTGTTTTCTGGCGGTAAGGCTGGAAACTCAAATGACGTAGTAGCACTACAAGGTGTAAATGCCCAAAAAGCTGGATTTGGAATAGGCATGGGGCTAAGTTACGAAAAGTTGTAAAATAAAAATAGGGCCTATATGATATAATTAATAAGACCTTACAAGGAGGGGTATTCCCATGGCAACAACAATTAAAGAAGAAGTAATCATCACACTTATCGATGGAACAGAGATCAGGGCAAGACCACTAAAGATTTCACTACTTCGTGATTTCATGAAGAAGTTTGAAGAGATTCAAAAAGTAGCAGAAGATAATGACAAGTCTATGGACTTGCTAATCGATTGCGTAAAAATTGCTCTAAAGCAGTACAAGCCAGAGCTAGCAGAGGATTCTGCAAAGTTGGAAGAACTACTTGATCTTCCAACGCTATACCAGATCATTGAAGAGGCTTCAGGCATTAAGCTTGCAGACGCTTCGATTATCGGTGTTTAACTAAAGAGGGTGTTTATAGATGGCTGATATTCAGTCAAATATCGATGTTAATATCGACACGTCAGCTGCCGTCGCAAACTTACGGTCACTGCAACGTCAGATATCAGCCTTCTATACATCTCTTTCATCTGCAGGTTCTGCAGCAAATGGTTCTATTGCAAACATGCAGCAGAACTTGCTCAACACAATCAATGCTACTGGACAATTTTCTGCTCAACTAACCAAGGTAAAAAGCACTGCTGACTCATTTACCTCATCTTTAGAAAAAAATAAGCTAAGTCTAGGTCAATACTTTCGGTATGCTGGAGGAGCTTCTCAAACATTCTCTAGGATGTTTAAGACAGAAGCAGATGTAATTGACAAAACAGCCAGAGAACGTGTAAAAGATCTACAAACACAGTATGTCAGGCTTGGTAAAAACGCTTCTGGTGCCATTGAGGCAATCAAGATACGTCCACTCTCGTTGGACATGGATCATCTAGCAACAAGAACTGCCATGGCTGCACAGAAGCAGCAACTACTGAATCAGTTACTTAGACAGGGTTCTACACAACTTCTAAACTTTGGTAAAAACACGCAGTGGGCTGGTCGTCAGCTTATGGTTGGTTTTACAATTCCACTATCTATGCTTGGAACAGCAGCAGCAAAAACTTTCATGGACATGGAAAAGCAGGCAATTGCATTTAAGCGTGTTTATGGAGATGCATTTACAACAACAGCAGAAACAGCACAAGCCCTACAGAGCATTCGTGACTTGGCTACAGAATTTACAAGATATGGCGTTGCCGCAGAAAAAACCATGGAGCTAGCTGCACAAGCAGCCGCTGCTGGTAAGACTGGTGCAGAGCTAACCGCACAGGTTAGAGAAGCAAATAGGCTTGCAGTTTTAGGTCAGGTAGAGCAGAGCCAAGCACTAGAGACAACAATGTCTATCTCTAATGCTTTCGGCACGGCAACCGTAGACCTCACCAAAAAGATCAATTTCCTCAACGCAGTTGAAAACCAAACTGTAACATCTATCGAAGACCTAACTATTGCAGTTCCAAAAGCTGGTCCAGTTATCAAGCAACTTGGTGGTGACGTAGAGGACCTAGCATTTTTCCTGACAGCAATGAAGGAAGGTGGAATTAACGCATCTGAAGGTGCTAACGCACTCAAGTCTGGTCTGGCATCGCTAATCAATCCAACCGAAAAGTCTTCGGCATTTCTAAAGGGCTTTGGAATTAATGTCCAAGGAATTGTAGACGCAAACAAGGGCGACGTCAAGGGAATTGTTATAGACTTTGCAAAAGCCTTAGACACACTAGACCCACTAAACCGAGCACGTGCAATCGAACAGATGTTCGGTAAGTTCCAGTTTGCTCGTCTATCAACACTTTTCCAGAACGTGATTGTTGACGGAAACCAAGCCAGCAAAGTACTAGAGCTAACAGGAAAGAGTGCCTCAGAGTTAGCAGGGCTAGCCTCAAAAGAACTTGGAACAATTGCTGCATCATCTATGTTTAAATTTCAAAAATCTGTAGAGGATCTTAGAGTTCAGCTGGCTCCTCTTGGAGAAACATTCCTTAAGATAGTAACCCCAGTAATCGAGGGAATAGCAGACATCCTTGAAAACTTTAACAAGCTGGATGACAGAGTCAAGACCTTTATTACAGGACTAGTTCTTGTAGTTGGAGGACTTGGTCCAGTACTGCTAATGACCTTCGGTCTGCTTGCCAACGGTGTCGCAAATATTATTAAGGGCTTTACATTAGTCAGAAACCTATTCAATAAGACTGGAGATTCTGGCAGATTCCTTGGAGAGCAAACAGACTACATGACTCAGCAACAGCTTGAGGCTTCTGCAGCAGCATCTTCGCTAGAGCAGGTTCACCAAAAACTAGAACAAAGGTTTACCTCAGAGGCTATTGCAATCAACAAGCTTACGGCAGCGTTGCAGAAAGCTGTTACAACACAAAATGCCTACAAGGGAATGAACACAGGCAGACCAGCAGCTGTCAAAAAGTTTGCTAATGGTGGAATGGTCCGTGGACCTGGCGGTCCAAAAGATGATCTAATTCCAGCAGACCTATCTAATGGCGAAGCAGTAATTGACGCAGAAACCGTAAGAAAAAATCCAAGAATTATTCAAGCACTGTTTGCTAAAAAGAAAATTATAATTCCTGGCTACAAAGAAAATAATAGCTCAGACTTTAAGGTTCCAGTGTGGAAAGCAAAAGAAACATCAGACCTGTACAAGGCTCCATCAGCAATTAAATCACAAACCGTGAATATGACTTGGGCAACCGAACTAGCTGAGTCTGCAGCTGCGCAGACTGCAGCCAAAATTGTTATGGCTCAGGCTGGGGTTGATCAAGGAAAGATTGACAGAGCTGTTGCGAACCTTAGCAAAAAGCAAGCGTCTCACATTGTTCCAGATGTTTCTCCACTTAACGTCGGTGGAGCAGGAATTGAAGTTAAGAACTGGAAAGCAAACAACCTTGTTCCAGACTTGGGGTATGTAAATAACTACATTAACACATTGCAGCAGAGTTCAAATGTTTTAGAAAATTTCAACAAGACTAACATGGATACTATTGCTAAAGAGCTTGGAATGTCAATGGAAGAGGTTCAGACAGAACTAGACAATCTTAAAAGAGGTATCCAGAGACCTACGAGAAAAGCAGCCTCAGTACTACAAAGGGTAGCACAGTCAGACCCTAGTTACCAGGGACAAGCAGCCGCAGCAGGTCTAAAAGTAAGGCTTGCTGGAGACTACTATGAAACAATGAATCAGAGACAATACGATCCAGCACAAGATCCAAAGTCTGCCGTCCAAACTCAGGGAAGAGTTAAGCGTTTTGCCAAAACACTTTTTGGTAGAGACTTGCCATCGGACACCAAGAACATCGTGGTCAATGCGGTTACTGGTAGACTAGAAGATGTAGATAGAATAATTGCCGAAACAGCGGCTAAAAAAACAAGGGCTACGCCAACAAAAACAGGCGGTAGGTCTAGAGGCGCAAGCCCTGCAATCATGATGGGCCCAGCAGCCGCAGTGGTAGAAAACAATAACCAGAGCGTATCTCGTGGAGCAAGAAACATGAACGTTCTGAATAATAGAATCCAGAAGCTTTCGTTTGGAGTTATGGCACTATCTGGGGTATTCTCTATGTTTGGTGATGGACCTATGGCCGAAGTTTCTGGGGCTATCATGGGGGTCACAGGAGCATTCTATGCACTGTCAACGATACTAGAAGTGTTTAACGGAGTAAACCTTGTTGCTCTTGCGCAGAAAAGGTTAGAAATTGGAATGAACGCAGGAAGAGCGGCAACTAGCGGTATTACAACAGCACTCGACGCCGCAGGAACAGCAGCCTTAATTAAAAGGGGTGGACCAGTTGCAGGAAAAGCAGGAGGCGTCTTTTCAAAGTTTACAGGATTCATGTCAAAAATACTTCCTGGACTTGCAAGATTTGGTGCAGGACTTTTTGGCGTAGCTAAAGGAGTTACAGCATTCTTAGGTCCAGTTGGGCTAGCAATTACCGCAGTAACATCACTAGCAGGAGTTGCGTTCTGGCTGATCGGGGAAGAGCAAAAGCGTCAAGAAAAGATCAAGGGCTTCTCTGATGCCGTAACAGTATCTACAGACAAGCTAAACTCTTGGACAGACATGCTCGGCCTTGAAAGATCTCCTACTGCTATGCAGGGAGCAATTGCTGGAGTGTCTTCAAACCTGCAGGACAATACCGTGTCTTCTGCAGCAATAAATTTTGCAAAAGACGACACCTTTAAGACAAACTTTGCAGATCAAATAAAAGCATTTGGAGCTGTAAAAACAAAAGTCGAAGGCGCAGCAATACTTAGCTCTGTATCATCAATTCTAACAGCCCAAGGAGCAAGGCCAGAACAGATTGAATCAGTAATCAAAGCAATCCAGATAGCAGCAGCAAACAAAAAGGTAAAAATAGAGTTTGCCTCAATTGACTTCTCTTCTAAAAAAGGAAGACAGGGAATCGCAGATAACGTAAACAACTTGGTTTCTGAGTTTGGAAAAGAAGCAAGCAAGCCAGGCACAACAAGGACAGTTCGTTTCACTGGTAGATTGGGCAGCGCTTCGAAAGAAGTTGCAACAGATGCGTTCCAGGGACAAATCAATCAAACAAGCGCAACCTTAGTCTCTAATCTAGACGCCCTAAACACCATGTCTAAAAAAGGACTAATTTCTGCAACAGAATATAGCTCAATCTGGACTCAAATATCAGATAACCTAAAAAAGACATCTGGAAACTCTCTATTGCTTTCCGCAAGCATTTCAAGAGTGGCCACTAACTTCTCAGAGTTTGGTAAAAAAGATATGGCTGCTCAACTAAACAAGGCAGCCAACTCCACACTTAGTTTTGACGGAAAAATGTTTGCCCTACAAATAACAACCATGGGAATGGTCAGTACTGCCGCAGAGTTGGCATCGGTATTAAAAGACCTAGAGATGGTAGAAAATAAAAGCGGCACCCCCCAGCAAATCAAAGACGCACAAGCCAGAATTGATGCGACCAAGAAAAGAATAGCAGCTGAAATTAAGGCAAATAAGGCCGCTGCAGACGCCGCAGCAGAGCAGAACACCTCTGGTCAAAAAGAAAAGTCTATCTATCAACAAACCACAGAGTCTATTAAGAATAAAATAAAAGAGATATACAATGCCAACAAAGCTTACGACAAGCTAAAAAAGGCTGGAATAGACTCAACAACTGCTGCTCAGGTAGCTAACGATTCAATGTTTGCAGAGGCAATTGCCAAAACTAAGGTTGGATCGGTACAATGGAAAAACTTAATTAAGTTAGTCAAAGAATATAGGGCAGCCCTATTAACTGGATCACCTGTAGATGATAAAGAACGAATGAAAAAGAGCGTAGACATGATCATTGAAAAGCTCAATAGCGACAAAAACGTTATTGAGTTAGAGTTCAAGGTAAAAACAGAAGAAGATGAACGAATCATAAGAAAAGCACAAGAAGCTATAGATGCACTTCAGTTCCAGTCAGATGACTACGAGGCAGGACTTGTTAGGCTAGAGGATAAAGAACAAAAAATCAACGATACCTTTGACAAGAGGATAGAGGCCTTGGATGCAATCCAAGAAGCCCAGAAAAGAATATCAGAACAAAAGGATGCAGAACTCAGCATTTCTCAAGCTCTTGCCAGAGGCGATGTAGGTGCCGCAGCTTTAGCCATCCAAGAAGAGCAGCAACGACAAGCAGAAGAGGCTTTTGCGCTAAAGAAAGAGTCTCTTCAAAAACAAAGAGACGCAGAGCTAGAGGGCCTGACCGCTGGGGTAACCGTCAATGGTAAGACCGTTGAAATGACCAGACTTGACATTGAGAAGAAAATAAAAGATATTAAGGACCAGATCTTTAAGATAGAAGAGGATACACTAGAGCCAGCAGCAGAAAGAATTAGACTGCTAGAGGTAGAGAAGAACAAGGAAATAGATAAGGTTAATAACTTTAAAGGTCTTTCTGTAGCAGCTTGGGAAGCCATTAAGGGTAAAATTGACAATGCCGAAACCTCTTCTAAAGCATACATGAAACAAATTGAAGATGGCTTATTGGTTCTAAAAAAGCACAAGGAATATTGGGAAGGCATCGGCAATATTGATTTTTCAAAAACACCAGATGTTAACAAGCCTGCTGTAGAAGACAAGGCAAAAGCAGGTCAAAGCGCTGTTCCAGGCTCATCAAGCAAAGATGGAACTTCTGCTGGCATTGGAAAAATATATAAAAACGGAAAAATTGTTACCGTTCAAAAACCAGAACTATTTCAAGCTGGATATGAATGGACATGGAATGCTGATTCAGCAACGTGGAAGCTTACACCCAAAAGCAAATCTGTCGCATCTGGACTGACAGCAACAAATAGAAACCTGTCCTATGCAGATAGAGGATACGCTATGGGTGGAATCGTAAAGCCGTCATACTTTAATCTTGGCGGTATTGCACGAGGAACAGACACAGTTCCTGCAATGCTAACACCAGGAGAATTCATAATGAGCAAGTATGCAGTAGATAGCTATGGCGTAGATACAATGAAAGCAATGAATTCTGGTGAATTGTCTGGCGGTTCAGTGTATAATAGTTATAGCGTAAACGTTAACGTTAGGTCTGATGCAAACCCTGATCAAATTGCTAGAGCAGTTATGGGACAGATTAGACAGGTTAACAGCCAACAACTAAGAGGTAATCGGTTCTAATGACATACAACACATCAGCATACATGCTTGGTAGAAAGAAATACCAAAGACCACAGGCACTTCTGTTTGCAGACAATCCAGGAATCTTAGAAGACGGCTATTTTATTCCAGAAGGCTATGAGATCGGTGCGGATAGCTCCACAATCGGAAACGCAGACTTCGCAGATCAGTTCATAGTCCTGTCTGATGACAACAGGGGAGAGGTGTCATTCGTTCCAACACGCATTGAAAAACGTGAGCGCATGATTAACGGAAGAATGAGATCTCACCACATCGCAGACAAAATGACAATCTCTGTATCGTGGAACATGTTACCGTCTAGATCATTTGGACGAAAACCAAACTTTAGTACTTCGGGTGCCGCAGTTTATGACCAATACCCAACTGTAATTGAGGATCCAAACAATCCAGGACAGACAATAACCATTCCAGCACAGCAGTTTACAACAGACGGTGGTGCTGGTGGAGTGGAAATTTTAGACTGGTATGAAAACCACACTGGATCGTTTTGGGTATATCTAGCGTATGACAAGTATAATAATTTTGCTGATGAAGACTCTAAGTACGTAAACTTGCAAAAGTACAACGAGATTATAGAGGTTTACTTCTCAGACTTCCAATATTCGGTTGTCAAGCGTGGAGGAAGCAATCACGATTTTTGGAACATTTCCTTTACCTTGGAAGAGGTATAAATGTTTGTAAATGAAGATTTACAGTCATACCTAGAAACATCCCCAACTGTAAAATCTCAGGGCATGGTTGTGGCTGAATGGAACATGAACCAAATGGACAATATCTATAGAATAGGAAACTACAGATATAGACCAACATCCACCCTACCAAGTGATGCAAAGTTTACAATCATTTCATCATCGTTCGACGATAGAGATTCTGCTGGATTCTACACAGGAGCAACAGATGCAGATGTCCTTGTAGATGGCGGCTTTGATGATGACGGAATTCCTGCAACGGCTTTTAAGACAACAAAAGAAAAAGAAAAGATGCTCTTCTCACTTGAAGAGTGTTTTGGCAGATTCAGGCCAAGATCTGGAATTAACAAAATTAGATATTTCGATAATAGGTTTTTGCATTTTGACACTCCCAACATGGCACAAAGGCCAAGATACTACATGGCAGATAAAACTGACAAGTTTAAGTACTGGACTTCTTATAGAACTGAAAACGGTATTGAGAGAGGCATTTCAAAAAGCTCTCTGCTAATAGAAGACGTGGCACCTTTTGTAGTATATAAAAACCAAATTCCTGCCAACAGAATTGTAGTAAAGATTCAGACGCATGTGGGTACGCTAGACCTTGGACAGATCATTGGGCCAAACGGCAATACCATACCAGACCCATTTTTTGGAGAAAGCAACATAGCAGCACCATCTAAGTGGAAGATTCAATATCTAAACTCCAGCAATGCTTGGGTAGATGCGGTAACAATTAATTCAACAGATTTAAGAAGAGACGGAACCCCAATCGTGGCTCCAGATGGATACGTAGAAATATCATACGGACTAAACGTTCCAGACGAGTATGCAGAAAAGTTTGTATATGCTGGCCAGGTATTGAGCAGAGATTCGCTGCCAGAGACTAGCATCGATGGGTATGCCTATCTATCTAAGCCAACACCTTCATCTACAGGTATTTTCTATGTCTGGCAAGACATGATCAGTGACTATGTTTCATTTACCCCAAAATATGACTGGCACTTCAGCGAAGACACCATAAAAAATACAACAAACTTTGTTACAGAATTTGTCAATGCCACACAGTTCGATGGGGATCAAACAGAAAACTCAGAGCCAAGATATACAGAGTTCATGTATATTAAAGGACTCAGGGTAGTTGTTGACTCCATGACAAAGTCAGACGCAACGCTTGACCTAATTGAGCTATCCCCAAGACTGGTAGCCGATTTATCAGACAAGTCAAGGGGCTACTCTGTTAAGAAACAGGCATCGGACATTGGCGTGAATGGACTACCAGTTGGCCAGCTCCTAGCAGGAACAGGGTCAGTAACCATATTTGACTATGACGATTCGTTTAACGAAAATAATGAGTCTAGCATTATTAGCAATTTCCTTACAAAAAATCTACAAATAAAGCTATACGATAAAATCACAAACCTAAATGGCTATGACTACTTTGTTCCCCTAAAGACAATGTACGCAGAAACATTCCCAGAAATATCCTCACAAGATAGACAGGTCAGTATCGAGCTAAGAGATCTATTCCTATATTTCGAGTCAACAGCCGCACCGCAGTTACTGTTAAGAGACACAACGGTTAGTTATGCTATATCGTTGCTGCTGGATTCAATTGGTTTTTCTAACTATGTATTTAAAAGAAATGTCGGAGAACCAGATCCAATCATTCCATTTTTCTTTGTTCCACCAGATGTTTCGGTAGCAGAAATTCTGAACCAGTTGGCGGTATCAACTCAGTCAGCCATGTTCTTTGATGAATACAATAACTTTGTTGTCATGAGCAAAGGCTACATCATGCCTTCTGTGTCGGACAGGGAAACCGACATGGTCTTGTATGGATCAACAGATTTTTCAAAAAACAACTTGGTGAAGAATAGCAGAACAAGCCCCAACCTTGCAAACATTATAAACATTTCATCGCAAAACAACGAAGTGTATAATGATGGAAAAATTGTATATACAACAAGGTATATTGAAAAAACACCGACACTAGCTACCTATGACAGCAAATCTGACAAGGACAGGGTCTGGGTTCAAAACACCGCACTTCTTTGGCAACTGTCTGGCGACCAAATGATTGCAGCCAAAGACTCTGAAAACGATGCCACATCTGGCACCTACTTTTTAGTAGCAGTCACCCTAAACTCAAACCTTTCAGAATCGGTTCCAACAGTCGAAAACAATAAGGTAATAAACAACATACTGGATCTGGGAGAGTCTGCCCAGATGCTAGTTCGTGGAACAGGATACCTATATGCTAATGGAGAAATTATTAAGTATGACGCAATTCAGCATGCCGTTTCCACTACCGACAATCAAGAGACACTCAGATGGATATCGAATTCGCAAGAATATCAGGACGCACTGTCAAAGATGGTGTCAGGTGGCAAGATATACCGCACAGGACTGGTCAGAATTTTTACAGAGCCATACTATGAAAGCCTCCCAGATGGCAACGGCGTTAGACCACAGAATGGAAGCGTAATCAGACATGGTCGTGGGCAGTTTGGGACAAGCGTTACTCTACATACTGCTGGGCTAAACGGATACTGGACAGACACTAACACCGATCCAAATAACACATCTCTTAGAATTTGCCAAATGGATAGTCAGCTTTTGTTTAACTCATCACAGATGGCTGCCCCTACAACAACTTTTGGAAAAGCAGGAATGGTATCTCTAGCATCTAGAGACAAGGTTGGTCTACCAATACGAACAGGAATTCTTAAAAACTACTTTTCACAGAATAAGTCTTTGGAGTCTGAGATAAACTCTTATCAATCTGCGTACTCCAAAGATGGGAAAAGGGTTGATGGAGTCGTGCAATCATCTGCTTTAATTTTCCAAGGACCGTCGTTCGCTCCCACAGAAGACCCACTAGACTACATCTCGTATGTGCATAAAAAGATAGATAAAGATATGACACACTTTGGAACACGACTAAGAATTGTTGGAAAAAGGCAAGACGCAGAGAATATCGAACAATACGCAACTGGAAGCTCTGTATACTACAACACATCCAGCCCAGATCCTAGCAAGAATGTGAGCGTTACTGGTGGATCTGGTGGTCTCGGAATACTGATAGATCCTTCAAACAATAATGGGTACTACCTAGAGCTCATTGCTCTATCCAGCAACGTAGCCGCTGACGCAAACACTGGTTCAAATGGAGATCAAAAAGTTTTCCATGATGTTGTTTTTTATAAAGTTCAGAAAAGGTCGGGAGCTAGTGATACAGAAAAAGCCGTTCCTATAAAGCTGTGGTCGGGACTTGCAAATATTCTTGTTAACTATGCAGATTTTGTTGGCCAAGGCAGGGTATATAAAGAAAAATATGCTACAGTATACGATGTTGCAGTAGAGTATAAGAAGATTGGCTCTCAACTAAAATTTTACATATATGTAAATGGAAAAATGCTAACAATTGTTAACGATCCAGATCCAATCAAAAACCTAAACGGAGACATTATAACCAATAACAATGTTGCCATGTTCGTTCGTGGTGGTGCTAGGCTCATGTTCGAAAACATCTATGCTATTGGCAATAACTATGCCAGCAACACTGGATATGCAATTGCATCTACGGACAGTCCAGATCTTGCGGTATTCGGAGACAAGTCCATAACTATTCAAGAAGCATTAAGAAAGTACGCACTCAGCGGCGTTATACAGTCTGCCTATCTATCTGGAGTGTCATCAACTGAGCCACCAAGGTATAATGTATTCTATGACGAATTCGGAACTATCATGAGGGAAGCAGCCTACTTTGATGTTAGATATGACAAGGCCTATCCAGCACTGTCATCAAGAATGTATGACTCAAGGAGAGGTATGAAAGGGTATACCGTTTCAGGATTTATTCCGAATGCATATTCAGCAGAGTTTATGCTTTTTAACAATACAGACCAAACACTTGCTTTTAAAGAAAACTCGGACAACTACCCCTTTATTTATGGAGTCACGTTTACACAAGAGTCTACACAAGAACTTACTTTGGATAACTTTTTCAACAAAGTTTCTGGACAAAACAATACCCCAGTTTCAAATCTTTCTTATCCAAACAGCACACTGTCTTTGTTCTCCCCACAAACCATTAAGGAGCAGTACTACGACATTAAGTCTAGTCGATCTTTCTATGGAAGAAGAGAGTTTTCCTTGGAGGCTCCATATATTCAGTCGCATGACGATGCTCAAAATCTTATGTCTTGGATCGTTTCAAAGGTAACAAAGCCAAGAAAAGCAATCGGCGTATCGATATTCAACATGCCAACTCTACAGCTGGGAGACATTGTTCAAATCAATTATAAGGACAAGCAGGGCAATGACACCGTGGCCCCAGATACATCCAGGTTTATTGTATATAATATTGATCACTCTAGAGATGCGTCGGGACCAGAAATGACAATTCATCTAAGTGAGGTGGTTTAGTATGGCAGTTAGAAATCCTGGATCTACTTATGGTTACGACCCCACTGGAACTGGCAGGTATGGCGTAGGAACTTTTTATGACGGAGTTTCTGGGGTAAACATTCCAATGCCGAATACACAAAACACGACAGTGAGAAGTCCACTAATACCAGAGCCAAAAATATTTGTTCCAGAACAAAGAAAATCAGAGACAATTGCACAACCATTGCTAGCTCCAGTCAAAGTAGCCACTCCAGATATAGTAAGAGCAGTTCACGAAAAAGCATACTCAAAGGAAAAAATGCTGGAGCCATTCTTTGAAGACTTTGGACTACAAGAAATTCTAAGTGTAGCCAGAAATTCCTCTATGAACATTGTAAATGGACAGAACGTTCTATATCAGCCGATAGTCAACATAGCAAGCCTCTCCCTGCAGTATAATCCCCTCAATATCTTGCCACTTCAATCTGCAGACACAATTTTTAAAAACTTTTCAATTGTCTTGGAAGACAAGACTATCAACGATGGCGAGGGCACAGGACCAAATGGAGAAGCAGAATATCTAGACGAGTTTAACAATCTAGTTATTAATGTGACAAATCTTCAGGCAGACGAACTGGTAGAGATTGAAAGTCTGAGCATCGAGAGCCTATTTGATGATACAATGTATGGAGGAGAATAATGATAACTAATAAAGGCAAAGACATTCTTGCCAAATACCTAATTGGCCAGGCACCAGCATACGCCTCGTACATCGCAATTGGCTGTGGGGCAAAACCACTAGACACAAACGACGAATTTACTCCAGATGTCTACGAGGATAGCACAGAGTTAAACTTTGAAATGTTCAGGGTACCCATCATTTCTCGTGGGTATGTAAATGAAGTCGTAGGCGAAGTGTCAACCCCAAAGATCGTTTTTACAGCAGAACTTCCAACAGAAGAAAGATACCAAATTAGCGAAATTGGGATCTACTCTGCAGCAGCAAATCCATCTGCCACAGGAAATGACAGCAGAACCATCTTTACATTCTCCAATAGAGAGAATTGGGAGCAGCACGGAACAAGCTCTGTAACAGCCATTAAAAGATATGACAGCAACATATCCAAGGAATCACCTGACGCTGGAGACATGATCGACAGCGCCGCTGAAGAGGACGTATTCCAAACAATCTCAAACAATCCCTTCTTTACAATTGAACAAAGAGCAAGTAGAAATGAAAACTGTAGATTCCTGAATAACATAATTGCAATAAAAGGAAGCCAGTCAACCCTAACAAAATCAACTATTGACGGCAAGGAAAGACTTGCCTATCCTGAAGAGCCTGGACCTGGCACAAAACACATTCACCTAAATGCCATTGGCATTAATCTAGAAAAGAATGCTCCAAACGATTTGTTAAAGCTAGCCTTTGCAGTAGTAAACAAAAACATAAACAGTCCTGAAATACATCCAGACGAAGTTAGAATTATGGTAGAGTTTACACCGAGTGATTCCTCCGACGAGTTTGCAAGATTCGACGCAATAATTACTCCACAAGTATATGGCAACCAGCCAGGGGACGATCTGTTTGTATATCCTCCGCTTGTAGATTTTGAAGAAAACAGATATTATGTTGTATCGAGAGAGTTGGGAGAACTTCACAAGAGCACAAACTTCTCTTGGAATGAGGTCAACACTGTGAAGATATATGCGACCGTAATAAAGGGAACTTCATTGATTAGTAATAAGTCTGCAACCTCTACCGTTGTAACCCTAACAACTTCTACGAATCATAACTTTGTTGTAGGAAACAAAATTATTGTTTCTGGTTTGGGAAACTCTGGAAGGTTCGACGGTACATTTGAAATTACAGAAGTTACATCAAATACCATAAAGTACAACAAAACAGGAGAAGCAGTATCTTCAACTCCAGTGTCCCCAACAGTACAAATTGTATCTCCGAGCGAGGATCACTATGTTTGTTTGGATGCACTAAGGCTAGACAACGTATCAACAGAGAATCCAATTTACGGTCTCACTGGATACTCTCAAGTAAAGACTCCAGACGCAACGCCAATTCTCAAAGATATCAACACAAAAAACTTTGTAGAATTTAGATTTGCAATGGGCATCGATAACGGTATTACTACATCATGAACATAAAGAATGCAAAGCTTCCATCAGCTAGCCTGCCACCAGTAAATGCAGAAAACAAGTATGCATACAGATATAGAATAGTTTCGGAAGACAAGAACAGAACATCTGCCTGGTCACCAATAAAGATAATTGATGCACCAGCCGTTGTTTTTCTAGAAGAGTCCGATGGAGATGTTGTTATTTCTGGCAATTCTATTACAGCTACCTGGTCCGATGAAAACAATAGGCCAAGCTATGATGTCTTTACTTATTTTTACTTTTCTGTAAATAAAGCATCCCTAACAGGCAATGTGGCAACAGTTCACACAACTGTAAATCATAACCTAGCAAAAGGAGACAATATCCTGATCGAAGGAGTTAGCTCTGTTTTTAATGGATCACACACAGTCACAAGCGTAACAGCAGATACAGTTTCTTTTGACAAAGTAAATACAAATATTAGTGAGTATAACGTTTCTCCCAATGGAAAGGTTGGACTCAACTATCCATACCACGGAACAACACCAATTCACACGTATTCTTTTGTAAAGAGGCTTGGAGCTGGGGTAGGTGTGGCAATTCAAGTAGAAGGCATATTCGTGGATGGAACAAAGGTTTTTTATGGAACTGACGAGACAACAAATCCACTCCTAGTCTATACAAAAGCCACGTCAATCTGATATAATAAATAAAGGAGAATAATGATAGGTACAATACAAGAACCACAGAGAGGTCAGCCAATTGACCTCAGTTACATTTCACAGATCGTAAAGACTGTTAACGACATTGCACGTGAAACCATTGTCACTGGAAACAAGACATCAGTTATTGACAACCCCAAGCTTGGAACAACACAGACTGAGGTTAGAACAGCAGACCTAAAAATCATTGGTGGATATATTGAAATCTTTGGAACTAGCAATCAGGTTGCCTCTGGAGACACTAAGGACTTTTCATACGCATTCCCAATCTCAGACTTTCAGTATCCGCCAATCGTAGTTGCTACACCAGTAAACATTCTGGGAACTGAGGCTGGAAAGAACGTCTCCGTAATTCTAAAAGAATCAACAACTGCAAAGGTTGAAGGCACTGTAAAGTTTGGTGCAAACGGAAACCTTGCCCTTGGTGTAAACATTATTGCAATTGGCGTAGCCAGTTCATAAGGAAGCCTGATGGCTGGAACAAGAAAACAAAGCATTGAAGCAGAGGGGTACAACTCCCTTCCAGTAGTTCCTGCTAGCAAAAAGATATGGTTCCTTAATGGCAACCTAGTCAGAGTTCATCACCTAAACAAGTCTAATGGAATTATGTCTGTATACAACATTACTCACGATCAGATTGAAAGCTGTCTTATTAGTGATTTCAAGAAGAGTCGTGAACGTGCATATACTGTGGGGCAAACTGCAGACCTCGTAAATAGGCACAAGAAATATATGCCGTCACTCATGAAGCGTGGTGTTATTCCCTACCCTACTGGTGCCCAGAAGGGCGGTGCAACCGCCTGGCAGGTTCGAAGCTATTACTCAGAATCGCAAGTTCGTGAGATTCGTGATATACTTGCTTCCTACCACATGGGTGCAAAAAGAAAAGATAAGTTAATTACTAATAACGTGACCCCCTCCAGACAGGAACTTGTCAGAAGAATGGGGGACGGAATTCTTACCTACACAAGAACAGAAGACGGTCGGTTTACACCTGTTTGGAGCGAGAGCATCTAGTGGATAGATTTTGGTCTAAGGTTAACAAAACAAACTATTGTTGGAACTGGATAGCCTCTACGAATGATCGTGGATATGGCATATTTAGATTTAATGGCAAAACCTCAAGGGCACACAGAGTAGCCTATGAATTGACATTTGGCAGCATTGATGATATGCTTGTAATAGACCATTTATGCAAAAATACACTATGCGTTAATCCAGATCATCTAGATCTGGTGAGTCAGGGCGAAAATGTGAGACGTGGTCTTGCAGGCAAAATCAATAATCCGCAAAGTAGGAAAACGCACTGTAGTCGTGGCCATGAGTTTTCTGGCATAAGAAAAGACGGTGCCAGAAATTGTCACAAATGCAATGTGGCTAGACAAATAAAGTACAAAAATAAACTTGCAAATAGCAAGATTTGATGCTATCATAGTATTAAATTTAAAGTTCTTGAAAGGAACTGGGTATGAATAACGAAGAAACTAAAGTAACCGTAGGACTAGGATACACCCTAAATCTAGGGAACTTTCAGTCACTACGTATTGACCTGTCTATTACTGACAACAAGCGTGAGGGTGAAAACACCAACGAAGCATTTGACCGTGTCTATACCTTTGTAGAAGCAAAGCTGTCTGAAAAGGTACGTGAAGCAACAGCCGAGATCGAAAGTAAGTAATGGCAGAACGCAAAGACCGAATGGCTTTGCTCTCACGCTATAGCAAGTTACATACTGCTAAGTATAAAGAAAAGCCATCACTAAACCTAAACGTAGAGCAGTGGGCATCAGATGCCCTAATCGAATCATACACTTTACAAGAATGCTATGACCTGCTACAATATTACTTTGATGTTGCACAAGCACCAACATGGAAATACTTTGCAAACTATGCAGAGAAGATCATAGATTCCAGAATAGAACAAGAGAAAGACCTAAAGGAGAGAGCTGAACGCCGTCAAAGGGCTAAAGCGTGGCTAAATGAATAATACAGAATCCAAACTAATCTCTGCAGTATTGCAGGACAAGCAAGTTCACGTATTGCTACAGGCAAACGTTGACAACATCTTGCGTACTCACAATGATATTTGGGAATTCATTAGAGCATACTCTGAAAACAATGGAGCTGTGCCACCACTTAGTCTTGTGGTGGACAAGTTCCGAGACTTTGTTCCAGCAGATGGTGTTGGTGCAACAAAGTATCACCTAGAAGAGCTACAGGCAGAGTTTCTGAATGACAGCCTAAAGGATGTTCTTCGATCAACTGCTGCAGAAGTGCAGGCAGGCCAAGGAACCAAGGCACTTGAAGAGCTAATCCAAAAGACATCAGAACTTAAAAAGAATACTGCCACCATTCGTGACATTGACGTGACAGACCTTGACGATGCAGTTGCTTACTATCAGAATGTACAAAGACAGAACGAGATTGGTTCTGTAGGTATCAAGACTGGCCTTGCTGGCTTTGACAATTATCTACCTGCTGGAATTATGCCAGGACAGCTAGGGGTATTCCTAGCCTATCCAGGTATTGGTAAGTCTTGGATGGCCCTATACTTTGCGGTACAGGCATGGAAGCAGGGCAAGTCACCACTAATTATCTCACTCGAAATGTCAGAGACAGAAGTTCGTAACCGTGTATTTACAATTATGGGCGAGGGCCTATGGTCACACCGCAAACTTTCTGCAGGACACGTAGAGATCGATGACCTAAAGCGTTGGCACTCAAAGGAGCTTGCTGGCAAGCCAGAGTTCCACATCATCTCTAATGATTCTGGTGGAGAAGTTACGCCATCCGTTATTCGTGGAAAGATCGACCAGTATAAGCCAGACCTGATCATTGTGGACTACCTGCAACTGATGTCACCAAACCAGAAGTCTGACAACGAGACGGTACGTATGAAGAACCTATCTCGTGAGCTAAAGCTAATGGCTATTGGTGAAGAGATGCCGATCATTGCAATCTCATCTGCTACACCAGACGATGTTAATAAGCTAGACACTGTTCCTACGCTGGGCCAGACTGCATGGTCTCGCCAGATTGCCTACGATGCTGACTGGGTGCTAGCACTAGGCCGTGCCACAAACTCGGACATTATTGAGTGTGTATTTCGTAAGAACCGTAACGGCTTCATGGGAGAGTTTCTGGTGCAGGCAGAGTTTGACAAGGGCTGGTATAAGTACAAGGACTATGAAGATAAGTAGTTATAATTGGGTATGGCAAATTTACACCATAAACCGATTAAAAGGTTCAGTCTAGATGGGAACATTTATGACGACTCAGCAATTGCTAGATTAAAAATAGAATATATCAGGTTACTAACAACCGAAATGCGTCTCTCTGGATACGCTCTAAGGCTTGATATTGACCCAGACTTCACAATAAGGTATAATGAGACAAAAGAAATATTTGAGTTTAGATTATCAATGTATGGAACATATGTAGGAAAAGAGCAAATTAAGTGGATAACAGGAATAGATGGAACAACGGCAATTCGTATACAGCCGAACAAATCAAAAGAATTCTTGGCGGATCAGGAATCTCGATCGAATCAGAGGTAGACTCTGACTATATCATTTTTTGTCCATTCCACAATAACTATCGTTCACCAGCAGGGGAAATCGACAAGTCTAGCGGAACATTCTTTTGCTTTTCTTGCCACCACGTCTGTGACCTAACAGAGTTCATTATGTTCACATCTGGTAGAACATATTTCGAATCATCAAGATTTATCAAGTCCAAAGAAGTAGACTCTGACCTAGAGATGCAGATATCTAAAAAGCTAGAAGAAAAGCCAGACTACATTCAATACGATCAACTTCTCATCAAAAGACTAAATCAGCAAGCAATGGAATCTCCACGTGCAATGCGTTACTATTCTGGCAGACTTATCACAGAAGACTCTGTAAAGAAATTTGCACTGGGCTTTTCCGAGAAGCAAGACATGGTGACTATCCCAGTCCACTCTCCAGATGGCATGGAGATTGGTTTTGTCGGTCGCTCAATTGAGGGCAAAGAGTTTAAGAATACTCCAGGGTTGCCAAAGAGCAAGACCCTATTTAACTTGCACCGTGTAAAAACATCCAGCAAGGTCTACGTTGTCGAATCATCCTTTGATGCCATTCGTCTTGACCAGTGTGGATTTCCAGCGGTAGCCACATTGGGTGCTAACGTATCCAACATACAAACAGACCTACTACAAAAATACTTCAATAACGTTATTGTTATTGCAGACAATGATGAAGCAGGCGGTAACATGAAAAGCAAGATTGTAGAGCGTCTTGGCTCTCGTGTTAGCGTAGTACAACTAGATAAACAATATAAAGACATTGGTGATATGCCAGACGAGGCAATAAAAAATATTGATGAATCGTTTGACAAGTCTATCGCTGCTATGCTACAATAGTAAACCAATACAAATTAGGAGAAAACAATGAGTATCGTTAGAGGGCTAAAAGATATCAACGCACTAGTTGATAAGCCAAAGTATGAAAGCAATGGACCAAAGGTTCGTTGGGTAAAGCTAGCAGACGGTCAGTCTGCAAAGATCCGTTTTATTGAGGAACTTGATCAGGATTCAGCAAGCTACAGTGCAGACCGTGGCCTTGCAATCGTAGTCAAGGAACACACCAATCCAAAGGACTACAAGCGTAAGGCCTTGGACACAATGGACTCAGAGGGTCGTGACTGGGCAGAAGAAATGCACCGCAAGGATCCAAAGGCAGGCTGGAAAGCTCGTCTTCGTTTCTACTGCAACGTTCTTGTCGATGACGGAACAGAAGAGCCTTACGTAGCCGTATGGTCGCAGGGTATCTCAAAGCAGTCAGCATTCAACACTCTTCGTGAGTATGCACTAGAGACTGGATCAATCTCAAACCTTGAGTGGAAGATTAAGCGTAATGGACAGGGAACTGAAACCAACTACACACTAATCCCAATGAAGCCAGACTCAGAGCCATTCAAGTGGGACGGCGTTGAGCCATTCAACCTTGACACTGTAGTACGTCACGTACCATATGCAGAGCAGGAAGCATTCTATCTTGGATTTGATAACGGATCTTCTGTTACCTCATCTAATATGGACTGGTAATAAACCAGACATTGGGGGCAGATTCGTTCTGCCCCTTTTGTCTTCCAGGCTTGACAACCTGTCAAAAGTATGTCATAATCTTTATACAAGAATTAACTACAACAAAAGGAAAACTCTATGAGTTACGTTGGACTTCATGTACACACACATTACTCATTATTTGACGGAATTGCAACCCCACAAGAATATGTGGACCGTGCTGTAGAAATTGGGATGCCAGCCATCGCCATTACTGACCACGGTTCGCTATCTGGCCACCGTGAGATGTACCGTACTGCCAAAGCAGCAGGCATCAAGCCTATCCTTGGCATTGAGGGGTACATTACCAAAGATCGCCACGATCATGAAGATAAGAAAGACAAGAACGACCCACTTGATCTAAACTACAACCACCTTATCATCCTGGCTAAGAATGCAGTTGGCCTACAGAACCTTAACAAACTAAACGAACTTGCCTGGACAGAGGGTTTCTATAAGAAGCCACGTATGGACTGGGAAATCCTAGAGACCTACAAGGAAGGCCTTGTGGTGACCTCTGGCTGCCTTTCAGGGTATCTTGCTAAGGCAATTGAGTCGGATAATTTTGCAGCCGCTAAGGAGCATATAGCGTGGGCTAAGGCCACTTTTGGGGACGACTATTACATTGAAGTTATGCCCCACAACCCACCAGAGATCAACAAGACGCTACTAGCCCTTGCTGACGAGTTCGGTGTAAAGTCTATCGTAACTCCAGACTGCCACCACTCACACACAGGACAGCGTGAAATCCAGGAACTAAAACTAATCCTAAACTCTTATTCAAACAAGACTGTTAAGGATGTTACCTACGATAAGTCTTGCAAGCACGACAACCTTATGGACCGCCTAGACTATCTTTACGGTGCAGACCGCCAGATGACGTTCCGTGACTTTGAGATCCACCTACTCTCTGATGAAGAGATGCACAAGGCTATGGAAGCTCAGGGTATTGACAGACAAGACATGTATGACAATACTGTAGAGATTACTAATAAGATTGAGGACTATGATATTCAAGACCACCTAGATCTTCTGCCTGTACAATACCAGAATCCAAATGAAGAGCTAAGAATTCTTGCTATGGAAGGTCTTGCTGAAAAGGGACTTAACGGCAACCAGGAATATATCGATCGCCTTACAGAAGAACTGGGCATTATTGCAGATAAAAACTTTGGCCCATACTTCCTAGTCGTTCGTAATATGATTTCTTGGGCAAAGAAGGAAGATATTATGGTTGGTCCTGGTCGTGGTTCTGCAGCAGGTTCGCTGCTCTGCTACGCTCTGGGCATCACAGACATTGACCCAATTCAACACGGCCTGCTTTTCTTCCGATTCATTAATCCAGAGCGTAATGACTTCCCAGATATTGATACAGACATTCAGGATAACCGTCGTGAAGAGGTTAAGGATTATCTAGTCCGTCAGTATCGCCACGTTGCGTCTATCGCAACATTCCTTGAGTTCAAGGGTAAGGGTATCGTGCGTGACATTGCCCGTGTCTTGATGGTTCCACTAACAGATGTGAACAAGGTACTCAAGACCATTGACGACTGGGACGACTACTGCTCTTCAAAGCAGGCTGCATGGTTCCGTGAGAAGTATCCAGAGATTGAGCAGTATGGAGAACTCCTACGTGGTCGTATTCGTGGTACTGGTATTCACGCTGCAGGTGTTGTTACTTCCAAGGAGCCTATCTTCAAATTCGCCCCACTAGAGACACGCACAAGTCCTGGCAATAAGGAGCGCATTCCTGTTGTGGCGGTAGACATGGAAGAGGCAGAGCGTATTGGTCTAATTAAGATTGACGCACTTGGCCTAAAGACCCTATCGGTTATTCAGGATACTCTCAAGATCATTCAGGAGAGAACTGGAAAGAAGATTGATCTTCACAAAGTAAATATGGAAGATAAGAACATCTATGACATGCTCTCTGACGGTCACACGAAGGGTGTGTTCCAGTGTGAAGCAACTCCGTATACAAACCTACTCGTCAAGATGCGTGTCAAGAACTTTGCAGAACTTGCTGCATCTAACGCTCTCGTTCGTCCAGGTGCTGCTAACACTATTGGTAAAGACTACATTGCTCGCAAGCACGGCAAGCAGAATATTTCCTACCACCACCAAGTGATGAAAGCATTTACTGCCGAGACCTATGGATGCATCCTGTATCAGGAACAGGTTATGCAGGCTTGTACAGAACTTGGCGGTATGACAATGGCTGAGGCTGACAAGGTTCGTAAGATCATTGGTAAGAAGAAGGATGCCAAAGAGTTTGACCAATTTAAGGACAAGTTCGTAAAGGGTGCATCTAAGTTCCTACGTCCAGAGATCGCAGAAGAACTGTGGCATGACTTCGAGGCTCACGCAGGGTACTCGTTCAATAAGTCTCACGCCGTAGCATACTCAACGCTATCATACTGGACAGCATGGCTGAAGTATAACTATCCTATTGAGTTCATGTACTCTCTTCTAAAGAACGAGGGCGACAAAGACGCACGTACAGAGTACCTGATCGAGGCAAAGCGTATGGGCATTCCTGTGCGACTTCCACACATAAACGAATCAGATACAGATTTCAAGATTGAGGGAAAGGGTATCCGCTTTGGACTATCAGCTATTAAGTTTATATCAGACAACATTGCTAGCAAGTATATTGCTGCTCGCCCTTTTGGTTCGTACAAAGAACTTGAAGAGTTTACTTTTGCTAAAGGTAGTGGTGTTAACTCTCGTGCTCTTCAGGCTCTTCGTCTTGTTGGTGCTGCAACCTTTGAAGACAATCCAAGAAGCGATGAAGACATTCGCCAGAACCTTTATGAGTATCTGAACCTACCAGAGTTTAATATCTCTATCCCACAGCACTACTACGCTTTTATTGGCGAGGTATGTGACTTCGAAGAAAAGGGATCGTTCATTCTTATGGGTATGGTCAAAGACGTAAAGCGTGGCAAAGGTTGGAGCCGTGTAGAGATCCTAGACAAGACTGGTAGCGTTGGAATCTTTGACGAAGAGCAAACAAAGATTGAGGCAGGTAAGACATACATCCTGCTAGCTAGCGACAACAGAATTGTAACGGCTATTCCTGCCGATGAGATCAAGGGTAACGATTCAGCGCTCGTAAAGTTCTTGAACTACAAGCAACTTCCATACAAGGAAGAAGAAATGTTTGTTGTATCATTTAAGTCACGCATTACCAAGGCAGGAAAGAAGATGGCATCGCTAACACTGGCAGATGCTAGCAGAGATTTGCACCCAGTCACAGTATTCCCCACGGCTTACGCTAAGGCATACATGAAGATTGACGAGGGTAAAGCATACAAGTTTAGTTTTGGAAAAACTAAGGATGGAACAACAATTATGGAGGATGTAGAAAATGTTTAGTCAAACACTAGATGTCATGGCACGTGAAGTGCACGAAACAGCAGTAGAAAAAGGGTTCTGGAAAGTAATTGACGGAGCCACACAAGAGCAACAGGATATCTTTATCACCAAGCAGCTGATGATGATTGTGTCAGAAGCAGTAGAGGTTATGGAGGCTATTCGTAAATCACGTGGGCCAGAAGATATTGCGGATGAAATGGCAGACATTGTCATTCGTACTCTAGACCTATACGCAGGACTTAGAGAACTTGAGTATGTCAATCAAGATCTTCAGGTAGCCTTTAACAACAAGACAAACTTTAACACAACCAGACCAGAGAGAAACGGAGTAAAGTTTTAATGACAACTGTAGAAGAAGCCATGGCCTTGCTTGATCCAAAGATTCGCAAGCGTCTAACAACTGGTGTAGGATTTACAACTGAGTATCAGGCGACACCAAGCTTTGGCCTTAACCGTGCTCTAAATGGCGGATTGCCATATGGCCGCCAGGTTCTTGTTTGGGGATCAAAGTCCTCAGCAAAGTCGTCAATGTGTCTTCAAATGGTTGCAATTGCACAACAGGAAGGCAAGCTGTGTGCGTGGATTGACGCAGAGATGTCCTACTCTGAAGACTGGGCAAAGCGTCTAGGCGTTGACACAGACAATCTAATTGTGTCACAGGCAAGAACTATTAACGAGATGGTAGACGTTGCAGTTGCACTAATGAACGCAGGCGTAGACATGATTGTCATTGACTCAATCACTTCGCTATTACCTGCCATCTACTTTGAAAAGGGTACAGATGAACTTAAAGAACTAGAAAACACTAAGCAGATCGGTGCCGAGTCTCGTGACTTTAGCAATGCTTGGAAGATGATTAACTATGCTAACAACAAAGTTAAGCCAACAATGCTAGTGCTTATTAGTCAGTCTCGCAACAACATTAGTGCAATGTATACCAGCCAGCAGCCATCTGGTGGCCAAGCAACAAAGTTCTACTCATCTACAATCATTAAGCTGTTCTCGTCAGAGTCTGACAATCAAGCCATCAAAGGCAAGATTGCAATCGGAGACAAGTTAATTGAAGAAAAGGTTGGCCGCAAGGTTCGTTGGGAAGTTCAGTTCTCAAAGACATCTCCAGCATTCCAGTCTGGCGAGTATGACTTCTACTTCCGTGGAGACGTCGGTATCGACAGCATTGGAGATCTGGTGGACACAGCAGAAATGATGGGTCTAGTAGAGCGAACAGGTGCTTGGTATATCATCCCCGACAGCGATGAGAAGGTCCAGGGTAGAGAGAAGTTCGTAGCAAGGGTGCGTGAAGACCTAGACCTACAGGATCTGATCAAGGCAAAGGTCTTGAGCAATGGCTAAGTACAACCTATATCAGGGAACCTTTGCTTGCCACACTTGCAAGGTAGAGGTAAAGACCATGAGGTTCTATGAAGCAACCAAGCAACTAACTTGGATGTGCCCTGAAAAGCACGTTACAACCGTAGACCTAAACACCAAGAAGAGTAGGAAAGACTATGAGCGAGAAGGGTAGCTCCTTTTTGTGATATAATATATATATGGATAAAGGTGTTAATGTAAAACTATCAGTTGGTGATGTTTCTCAAACTGGTAAAAAAATAAAATTTTGGGATGTCTCTATGCCAAGACATAAAAAATATACAATGGAATGCATGTCTTGTGGATTTACTCAACAAACATCCATAAAGTCATTCTACAACAAGTGTAAGCATTGTGGAAACTCTGGTTCTAAATATACAAGTAAAGAAAGACAGTTGTGGAATAGGTATAAGTCAAGAGCAAAACTTCAGGGCATGGTGTTTACCATTAGTGAAGAAGAGTTCTCCTTAATTTGTGGACAAGAATGTTTTTATTGTGGAACAGAACCATCTCAAATAATTACCTTACAAAGAAACACAAACAATAAGCTAATCTATAATGGCGTAGATAGAAAATATGACGAATTGGGATATTCCTCTGGAAACTGTGTTGCTTGTTGCTGGAAATGCAATCAGGCAAAGAAAAATTATGGAATACTTGAATTTAAAAATATGGTTGAAAAATGGTCAGCCAGAATGGAAAATTGGAAATGAGTGAAAAAAGTGAGTCAAAAAGACTTGGAGCCAGCCAGCATAAAAATTCTGGCAGGGGACAAAAAAAAAGGTGATGCAACTTGGGAAAACTTCACAGTTGACTTCAAAGAAGTTGGCAAAAGTTTTACCATTAACAAAGACGTATGGGCAAAAGCTACTACGGATGCTATACGAAACGGCAATGATCCTGCTATCGTTGTGGTTATTGGCGAAGGCAATTCAAAAACTAGACTAGCGGTAATAGAACTATCGCTACTCGAACAAATCCTTGAAAGGGAATAATGAAAACACTATTTTTAGATATTGAAACAACACCAATGAAGGTCTACACATGGGGACTTTGGGACCAGAACATCAGCATTGATCAGATTATTGAAAGCACTGAGATGCTCTGCTTTGGTGCACGTTGGAGCGACGGCAAGAAGGTTATCTTCAGGTCAGTCTTCCACGATGGTAAGAAGGCAATGCTAGAAGAACTGCACAAGCTAATGGACGAAGCAGACGTTCTGGTTGGCTGGAACTCAGCAGCGTTTGATCACAAGCACATCAATCGTGAGTTCCTAGAAAACAAGATGACACCGCCATCACCAACTAAGGACCTAGACCTTATGAGCGTGACAAAGGCTAACTTCATGTTCCCATCAAACAAACTAGATTATGTTGCACAAAAACTTGGCGTTGGTGCTAAGGTAAAGCACTCTGGATTCAAGCTCTGGCTAGAGTGTATGGCAGGCAACAAGAAGTCATGGAAAGAGATGAAGGAATATCAGATCCAGGATGTTAACCTACTTCTTGATCTGTATGACCTTCTCTTGCCGTGGCTAGTCCCTGGCGGTAGAGTGTCAAGCAAGGAAAAGCAGGCTATACAAGAAGCCCTTGACGTGGTATAATTAGATAATGGAAACGCAAAACAAAACAACAATAGAGATGGTCAACGGTCTTTCAGAGATCGCTGACTACATGAATGATGAAGAACTCACAGAGGCTCTAACATTCATTGCAAAGCTAATTATCAAGCCAGACATTCCTTTGAATGTCGCTACTGTCGAAATCGTTAGGCTACAGGCTATTGCAGCCAAGATGGCGTTCAAGGCAACTTGGATGGTTAACGTGGACAAGGGAAACAGAGAGAAGAAGAACATCTACTTTACGGCACACGAGGCCATCTCAGATCTCGTGTCTGCACTAAAGTATATCGTTCGATAATATCATGGCTAAAAATTTACTAGAGCAAGTTATGCTAAAAAAGGCTGGAGGCAATCCTTCGTCAAGACCATCGTTTCTTGACAAGGATGCCCTCATCCAAAAGATTAACTCTGGATACACAATCAATCGTGTAGACAAGTTCCAGACCAAGAAGACATTTGCCCCATCGACTATTGCGTATAGCCATGGAGAGTGTCCTCGTTACTGGTACCTGGCGTTTGAGGGTGCAAACTTTACAGACAACGCAGACGCATACGGCGGAGCAAACATGACCGCAGGAACTAAGTCTCACGAACGTATCCAGGAAGCCATGGGTAATGTCCCAGACTTCCTGGTAGATTCAGAATTTAAGGTAACTTACAATGACCCACCTATCTTTGGATATGGTGACGTTATTCTAAACTGGGAAGATGAGGAATTGCTTGGGGAGATCAAGACAATGCCGAACGAAGGTTTTGAGTACAGGAAAGCTGCAGGTAAGCCAAAGCTAGGCCACATGATCCAGCTGCTTATCTACATGAAGATTCTTAACAGAAATAGGGCAATTTTTATTTATGAGAATAAAAACAATCACGAATTGCTTATCTTTCCTGTCGAGATAAATGAATATATGTATCAGTGGGTAGAGAACACATTTGAATGGATGAGAACAGTTCGTAAGGCATGGTCAGACAAGACCTTGCCAGAAAAGAACTATCGATCTAATTCAAAGATATGCAAGACATGTCCAATCCGTCAGGCTTGTGACGATGCTGGTTCTGGAGTGATAAAGATCAGATCCCTGGAGCCGTTAAATGAAGAACAAACACTGTGAGTGGTGTGACCACCAATTTCAAACCAAAATCTCGTATCAGATATACTGCTCTGCGGAGTGCAGGGACTGTGCAACAAAAGAAAAAATTGCAGCTAGATACCTAATAACTAGAAGAGCAAAGAGATACAAGAAGCCCAGAAAATGCAGGTCTTGCGAAAGCCCACTGTCTATGTACAACGATGAACCGCTTTGTCAAAGGTGCACAGTGGACCCAACAGAAGTCAACAAAGCGCTAAGAGAAATTAAAAAGCTAAAGGAAAACAATGATAGAGGTAATTAGGGCAAATCAAAAACCCAAGAATATTCTTGCTATCGATGCCAGCACTAGCAGTCTTGCCTTTGCAATTTTTAATGATAAGACTCTGGTTAGATATGGAAAAATTAAGTTCGATGGACTTAATGCTTATCAGAAACTGGGGGACGCAGCAAGAAAAACCCTCCCATTCCTTAAGCAGTTCGACGTTGATGCAATAGTTATTGAACATACAGTCTTTATCAACAGTCCAAAGACAGCCTCCGATCTTGCCCTGATTCAGGGTGCGCTTCTAGGGGCAGCAAAACTGGCAGGGATCAGAACGGCAGGGTCCATCAATCCAATTACTTGGCAAAGCTTCCTTGGAAACAACAAGCTAACTAGCAAAGAAAAGCAAGACCTGATGACAGAGTTTCCAGGAAAGTCTAAAAACTGGTACCAAAACAAATCCAGAGAAATTCGTAAGCAAAGAACGATCAAGTTTGTCAATGCCTATTACGACAAGAACGTACAGGACGACGATGTGGCAGATGCTATCGGTATTGGGCATTACGCAATTAATAACTGGGGAAAGATTGACAAGTAGGATTATGGCTGTTAAACTATATACGTCCGAAGCCTGGCTTCGCAAAAGGTTTCATCTAGACAAGAAGACACCAGAAGAAATTGCAAGAGAATGTGGGACAAGCGTAGAGACTATCTATGTTTATCTTGCTAAGTTTAAGCTAGCAAAAAGCCGTAGAAAGTAGAAAAATGTCAAAGAAGTTTAAGCCTGTTGTTTCAGCAATGGCACAAAAGTTTCAAACGGAAGATTCTGTCATCATAGATGGCTTCGAAGTTGTTCGTGATGATATAATTAAAGTAAAAGGGCAGCACGGATCAAAGTTTAAGTTTAGAGGTTTCACGACAAATGTGGAAACTGGATCTAGCTGGATAGACTGCTTTGAATTGCAGAAGGGTTTGCCAGGAGCATTCCGCTCTTTTAGTATCGAAGACGTTAAGAGAGTACCAAAGAAACGAAAGAGAGCAAAACGTGTCGTTTGAAGAACTAACAGTAGAACACCTAGACGAAGTAAACAAGGTAGTTGAAAAATATCTGGCAGGTAACGAACCAACTCAGATATCAAAAGAGTTGGCCATGCCACGCCAGAAGGTTGTTGCCTATATCAATGAGTGGAGAGCCATGGCAGCAGACAATGCTGCAATCCGTGCTCGTGCCAAAGAAGCTCTCGTCGGTGCAGATACTCACTACTCAAAGCTTATTCAAAAAGCTTACGAGGTAATCGATGAAGCCACAACGATAGCGAACCTTGGTGCAAAAACTGCAGGTATTAAGTTGGTCATGGATCTAGAGTCTAAGCGCATCGACATGCTGCAAAAGGCAGGCCTTCTGGAAAACAAGGAACTGGCAGAAGAAATGATTGCTATCGAAAACAGGCAGGAAGTTCTTGTTGGCATACTAAAGGACATTGCGTCTGAGCACCCAGAAGTTCGTGACAAGATTATGCGTAGACTATCAGATGTGTCCAGAGACAAAGAAGTAATCACTGTGGTGGTCAGCAACGATGTTTGATGATTTCTTAGACGCTCTCAAATCTGATAGTTTTGCAGAGCGACCAGTAGATGCAAAGACATTTGTTGAGGGTGAGGCATACCTAAACCAACCACCACTATCTCAGGTACAGTACGATATCGTAGAGGCAATGTCGCAAATCTACAGGCTAGAAGATCTAATTGACATTATGGGCGACACCGAAGGTAGTAGGTATTACAAGAAGTATACCAAGAATGAAGTTATTCTACAGCTTGGAAAAGGTTCTGGTAAGGACTTCACCTCTACTGTTGCCTGTGCCTATATTGTTTACAAGCTACTTTGCCTTAAAGACCCTGCTCGTTATTTTGGAAAACCATCTGGCGATGCTATTGATATTATCAACGTTGCTATTAACGCACAGCAAGCCAAGAACGTTTTCTTTAAGGGCTTCAAGACAAAGATTGAAAGGTCTCCTTGGTTTGCAGGAAAGTTTTATGCCAAGGCAGACAGCATTGAGTTCGACCACTCTATCACAGTCTACTCTGGACACTCTGAGCGTGAGTCCCATGAGGGTCTTAACCTTATTCTTGCGGTACTGGATGAGATTTCTGGATTCGCATCTGAGGTTGCAACTGGTAACGATCAGGGTAAGACTGCAGATAACATCTACAAAGCCTTCCGTGCTTCCGTAGACTCTCGTTTCCCAGACTTAGGAAAGGTAGCCTTGCTATCTTTTCCTCGTTATCCAGGCGACTTTATATCCCAAAGGTATGATGCAGTAATTGCAGATAAAGAGGTAGTGACAAAGACTCACAGGTTTGTTATGAATCCAGATCTGCCAGAAGATCAAGAGGGTAACTATTTAGATATTGAGTGGGATGAAGACACCATCATTTCCTACAAGTATCCAGGAATGTTTGCCTTAAAGCGTCCTACTTGGGTTGTAAACCCTACTCGCAAAATTGATGACTTTAAGCTTGCATTCTTTACTGACATGGGCGATGCCATGCAACGCTTCGCTTGCGTACCAACGTTCTCATCTGATAGATTCTTCAAGCAAGAAGATAAGATTCGTGAGGCCATGAGCATTCGTAATCCACTAGACACACACAGAAGATTCGAGGAGTCTTTCAAGCCAGATCCAGATAAGGTTTATTACGTACATGCTGACCTTGCACAGAAACACGACAAGTGTGCCGTTGCTATCGCTCACGTAGATAAGTGGGTAAATCTGCAGGTATTGAAAGACTATCAGCAGGTAGCACCAATCGTAGTGGTAGATGCTGTAGCATGGTGGGAGCCAAAGGTAGAAGGTCCAGTAAACCTGTCAGAGGTTAAGCAGTGGATCCAGAACCTAAGAAGGCTAGGATTTAATATAGGTATGGTATCGTTTGACCGCTGGCAGTCATTCGATATACAGAACGAGCTGAAACAGGTGGGTATGAGAACAGACACTGTTTCGGTTGCTAAGAAGCACTACGAGGACATGGCTATGCTAGTTTATGAAGATCGCCTAGTTATGCCATCAATCGAACTACTGTTCGAAGAGCTAATCGAACTCAAGATTGTTAAGCAAAATAGAGTTGATCACCCTCGTAAGTCTTCTAAGGACTTGGCAGACGCTGTCTGTGGAGCTATCTTTGGGGCAATATCACACACCCCCAAAGATCAAAATCTTGAGGTAGAAATTCACACCTTTAGAGATAGACCAAAGCCAGTGCTTGACATAAGCAAAGACAATGTGATACAATATAAACCTATGCCGAAAGATGTTAAAGAATATTTGGCTGGGTTTGATCTAATCTAACTAATATAAGGAGAAATAAACATGACTTCATTTAAGAAGCCGCTAATCGCTATTGTATCTGCAGTGGCACTTGCTACAACCTCGCTGTTGGCACTGCCAGCAAACGCTGCAACAACAGCACTAACTGTTAACGCAGTTACAGTTACACCAGCACCAACAACTACTGCTAATGCAGTATCACTTCCAGTACCTGCAGACAACACTGTAGATGCAACTGACGTTCTTAAGATTGCTCTTACTAGCGTTGTAGCTGGATCAACAGTTACCGCAACCGCAACTGACGCACTATTGCTTACCAGCCTAACTGGTGCAACCGCTTCATCTGGTTCGGCAACTCTAAGCATCCCAACTGGTACTGGTACCACAGCAGACATCTTTGTTTTCACAAAGACCACTAAGACTGGTACTGTTGCTGTTACCGCAGATGGAGTAACCACAACTTACTTCGTAAAGGGAACTGCTGGTGCACTTAACACCATCGTTCTATCAGCACCAACTGCTGCTCTAGGAACCACTGCAAAGGTAACTGTTGCTGGTTCTGACGTATTCGGCAATGTTGTTTCTGGTTCTATTGTTGCACTTCAGGTTGTGGGTTCAACTGCAACCAACACCTACTCAATCATTTCAGATGCTACTGGTGTTGCAACTAAAGACCTAACTGGCCTAGCCGTAGGTTCGTATGACCTAATCGCAACTGCTACCGTAGCAACTGCTGTTACTGGTCTAACCGCACCACTTGGATTTATCCGTGGCAACTTGAAGGTTGTAGACCTTGCTGCTCTAGTAGCAGAAAAGGATGCACAGCTTGCAATTGCACTTGGCAAGGTATCTGCCGCTGAGGCAAAGTATGCTGCTCTCGTAAAGCGTTTCAACGCTCTTGCGACTCAGTACAACAAAAAGGTAAAGAAGAAAGTCACTTTGATCAAGTAACTCACTTCAATAATCGGGAGGGCTGACATCGGTTAGTCCTCCCTTTTATTACCCATTTCACAAAAACAAAAACTCTTCTAAAAAAATAACAGGAGAGTTTTGCTTTTTTCAAAACACTATGCTATACTATATCTCTATCCCACTTTGAAAGGTCGGTTGATTATATGTCAGAGTTCTTCTCTTTTAAACTCCCAGATGACTTTGTAGAAAAATACAAGGCTATGGAATCTCCATTTGGTTTCGTGGATGCAGGTGGTAACTCTCTAGGAGAGATCACCTTCGTAAGAACCTATTCTAGAATTAAAGATGACGGCACCAAGGAACGTTGGTATGAAGTTGTCAAGCGTGTGATCGAGGGTATGTACTCTGTCCAGAAGAATCACGCTAAAGAGTCACGTTTGCCTTGGAACGACTACAAGGCACAGAAGTCAGCACAGGAAGCATTCGACAGAATGTTTAACCTAAAGTGGACACCGCCAGGCCGTGGTATGTGGTCGTTTGGAACACCGCTAACAATGGAGAAGCGCAACTCAGCAGCCCTACAGAACTGTGCTGTTGTATCGACAAAGGACCTAGACAAGAACGATCCAGGAGCATTGTTTGCTTGGGTCATGGACGCCCTGATGCTAGGTATTGGCGTTGGCTTTGACACACTAGGACAGGATAAGAATTTCCAGATCTATGCCCCTACAGAGCCAGCAGTGTCTTTCCAAATCCCAGACGACCGTGAGGGTTGGGTAGAGTCTACTCGCCTACTGATCAACTCATTCCTACGACCTAACCAGCCAGTACAGGAATTTGACTACTCTTTGATCAGACCTTACGGTGCACCAATCAAGGGATTTGGTGGAACCGCTTCTGGCCCAGACCCACTAATCAAGATGCACGACACTATTCGTCAGGCTATTGGTTCACGTGCAGGGGAGAAGTTTGACTCACGTGCAATCGTAGACATCATCAACCTTATTGGTACTTGTGTTGTTGCAGGTAACGTTCGTCGTTCTGCTACCCTAGCACTAGGTGTAGATGGGGACGAGGACTTCCTCAACCTGAAGAACGCTGAGGCATTCCCAGAGCGTAACTCTTACGACCCTGAGAAGCCAGGATGGGCGTGGATGTCTAATAACTCTATTTCGGCAACAGTTGGAATGGACTACTCAAAGTATGTAGACCGTATTGCAGACAACGGAGAGCCAGGATTTATTTGGCTAGACGTAGCACGTAACTATGGTCGCTTGGCAGATCCAGCAGATGGTGCAGACTACCGTGTGGTAGGATTTAACCCATGTGCAGAACAGCCACTAGAGTCGTACGAACTATGTACTCTAGTTGAGGTACACTTAAACCGTCACGAGAGCAAGGAAGATTTCCTACGCACTCTAAAGTTTGCATACTTGTATGGTAAGACTGTTACACTTCTTCCTACACACTGGCAACAGACCAACGGTATCATGCAGAGAAACCGCCGTATCGGAACATCTCTAACAGGTATCGCATCATTCTCTGACGAGCATGGACTACCTACCACTCGTGAGTGGATGGACGAAGGATACAACAAGATCCGTTTCTATGACAAGAAGTATTCAGAGTGGCTATGTGTTCGTGAGTCAATCCGTGTAACCACAGTTAAGCCATCTGGATCAGTATCTATCCTATCTGGTGCTACTCCTGGCGTTCACTGGGGACCAGGTGGAAAGTTCTACCTACGTGCTATTCGCTTTGGTAAGTCGGACCCAATGCTACACCTGTTCAAGGCAGCAGGGTACAAGATTGAAGATGACCTAGTTTCAGCAGGAACATCTGTAGTCTACTTCCCAATCGCATCTGGACAGAAGAGAGCAGAAAAGGGTGTAACTCTATTTGAGAAGATGGCTCTTGCAGCAACTGCACAGAAGTACTGGTCAGACAATGGTGTATCTGTAACCCTATCATTCGATAAGGAAACAGAGAAGCAGCACGTAGCATCAGTTCTCAACATGTATGAGGGGCAGTTGAAGGCGGTATCATTCTTGCCAATGGGTAACACAGTGTACCCACAACAGCCCTACACAGAGATTACAGAAGATGAGTACGACTACTACATTGGACGTATTGCAAAGATTGACTTCTCTGCAATCTATGATGGCGTAGATAATCTTGAATCTATCGGAGAAAGTTATTGCAGCACAGACTATTGCGAGATTAAGATAGAGACTAACAACTAAATATTGTGATATACTTTGTATATGAGAAAATGCAAGGTATGTAAAATTGACAAATTGCCAGAAGATTTTTATAAAGATTCTAGGGTAAAGTCAGATGGGCTGAGGTCCAGATGTATTAAATGTTTAACGACAGGAAATCCAAATGGACCTCTCCCAGTATCACCCTTTGACAGGTACAAGATAGACGACAATGGTTGTTGGATATGGACTGGAGCAATTCATAAAACTGGATATGGGCAAATAAAGTGGAATGGAAAATCTACTGTAGCACATAGGGTTATGTATGAACTTGTCAAAGGAAGTATTCCAGATGGGCTAGTAATTGATCACCTATGCAATATAAAAAAATGTGTTAATCCAGAACATCTTGAGGCTGTTACTCCAGGAACAAATACGCAAAGGGCTTGGGATAGAACCCACTGTTCAACGTGTACATGTAAAATAAAATAAAGGAAAAAATATGAAAGAGCTAATTCATTTCTCTGCTACTTGGTGCCAGCCTTGCAAGCAAATGCAACCAACCATTGACAAGTTCCTAGCAGACAACCCTGATATCTCATATGTCAAGTATGATGCAGATAAAGATGTGACAAAGTTTACTGAGAATAACATCACTGGTGTCCCTGCGTTTGTTATCAACGTTGAGGGCCAAGAACCAAGGTTCCATAAAGGACTGGCAACAGCAGAAAAGTTCGCTTCTCTGTTTGAGTAGCTCGGCAAAGCAGGAGGGGGTGGCTTCGGCCACCCTCTCTTTTTGCCTAAATAATGTTATAATAGTTTTGTTAGTCTTAATGGCTAACAAGGAGATCCAAAATCAAAAAAACCCAAATTATACTACTAACAACCTTACTAGCTTTCGCCCCACTATCCATAACATCTATAGCTTTTGCACAATCAAAGGCAGATTACGATGCTATTGTCGACGCAGCCGAGAGCAAAGTTTCTGCTGCTCAGGAGGCTCTAGGAGCGGCACAGAGGGCTTATGACAGTGCTTTGGCAACTGGAGTATCCCTAGATTCTCAAATAGCGCAGGCAATGCAAGATCTTACAGCAGCCCAAGCCGCTTACGATCAATCACAGATTCTGGACCCTTCTTGGATTAGGCCGCTAAAAGAGGAAGTCTATACCGTTAGCGTTCCATACACTGTAGAGGTTCCATATATCGTCCAAGAATCAGTAACTAGCCAGGTAACAACAAGTATCCAGGTTCCAAGCACATCTATCGTACAAAGAACTACGCAAGTAGCACAGACATCCTATACTATCACTGGTGGTGTAACCGCACAGATGTACAACCGTAGGGGGTACAACAATGCCCCACCATTGCCATCAGCAAACGAAACCCCAGTACTAAGCACAACTGTCTCTAACATAGACTTCCAATGGCAGTCAGGATTCATTCTTCAACAAGGCAACGTTTGGTACTCAGAAGATGTCATTGTTAAGTTTACTGGCAATCTGATGGTCCCTGTTGACGGACACTATGAGTTTTTTGCACCAGCAGATGATGGGGTAATCCTAAACATTGCTGGGATGGGGCTGATCAATGACTGGTATGACAAAGGTGGCGGCGGATCCATATCACAACCAGTATGGATTAGATCAGGAATTCTTTATCCATTCACACTTTATTACTATGAAAATGGTGGAGGAGCGTGGGTACAATTCCAGGCAAAGCTAGCTGACGATCCTGATTTTCAAATTGTTCCTTCTAGTTGGTTAGGAACCCAAATTCAAGAAACAATAACATATGAAGACGTTGTTGTGTCCGAAGAGGTGACTACATATACGGAAGAAATTAGATACGAAAATGTCATTACTATTGAGGATGTGACATACTACAGAGAAGAGACTAAATACAGGGAAGAAGAAAGAACAAGAATGGTTCCAGATGGCGATGCTGTTCACCCCAAGATTAAAGACCCAAGCCTACTGACGCCAATCTCTGAAGCACAATCTAACCTAAACAATCTTACCAGTGTTAAGAATGAAAACTCAGGTATAATTGAGTCAGCATCTAAGGATGTTACAACTGTACAAGAGGAGTTGCGTGTCGCTCAACAAGAATTGGAAGCCATTCCACCATTCAGAGAGCCAACACCTACGCCTTCGGAGACCGAGAGCACTCCTGAAGAGCCAACAGAACCTGAGCCAGAACCGCTACCAGAACCAGAGCAAACAGAAGCCCCAGAACCAGAACCTGAGCTACTAGAGCAAGAGGCAGTTGCTGAGATTGAAAATCTTTCAAAGGTTGATCCAGAAGAACTTACAGAAGCTCAAGCAGAACAACTAACAGCGGCAGCCATGGTTGTTTTTGAAACTGCAGAACGAGGTTCTGAAGCATACAGTCAAGCACTTGAAGCACTAGCAATTGTAGCAGTGGCAGACGATCCAAAACTTCCAGAAGAGCTTGCATCTATTCCTGGTGCTGCAGCAGTACTTGAAACATTCAACGCTCTTGGTAACGTAGGTGCAGACATGTCTCCTCAAGTTCGTAAAGAAGCAGAGCAGACAGTGATTGCATCTGTTATCGCAGTAGGAGCGGCAGTCAGTGCAGCTTCAACTGCAACAATGGCAGCAGCATCGGCACCAGCAGCAGGTGGCGGAACAATTAGGAAGGTGAATTAAATGAAGAAGTTTATAAATGATATTCTTGGTCAGGCCTGGACACTACTCGGTATGTTCGTTGCTTGGGTAGTTCTAGAAGGCTCTGCCAAGACAATTGTTGGATACTGTATCATAGGAACTCTAACCCTATGGACAATTACATATCCACTAAGGAAGGACGACAATGATTAATTATTTAAAGGCATACTATGAGCCAAAAACAAAAATGCTAAATGAGATGGCTTTTCAATCAGCCAAACAATATTTTGAAGGTAAGAAAAAAACAATTGTAGAGTTTCAAGCATACAAAAGAGGGTATGTAGGTGCATATCGATTGGCTTATGCCAAAACAAAACTAAAGAGAGGAGATGAGTAATATGGTAAAAAGAGTCGCAGATATCTTTGCTAGAATGGTTGCTGTTTTTGTAATCTCAGCTCTTGGAGTTCTTGGAGCTGGAGCTATTGCAGGGGTAGAAGTTCTTCAGGCTGTCTTGATGGCAGGCCTACTTGGTGTAGCCCGAGTTCTAGAAGACTTGGCAAAGTCATTCCTACAGGATGGCAAGCTAACTGATTCTGAGATCAATGCCGCATTCCGCAAGGAACACAGCAGAGCAGAAGAAGAAGGCAACTAATCAGGTTGACAGACCCCTCTATTTTTGGTATACTGTACAGGTAAACAAATTTAGAGGGGTTTTCCTATGTCTACCAAAGCAGTAAAATATCCAAAAATGCCTACCAAGGTAAAGATTGGCACACAAAGCTGGACCGTAATTGAGCGTTCTTCAAACATGGATGATGCCCTCTCTAGTTCAGCATATGGATACACACTTGTCCGTAGCTCTACGATCATAATCGACGCCGATGCACCACCGAGTCGCAAGAGGCAAACGCTACTACACGAATTGCTACACGCTATTCGTTATTCGATGGGGAATTCAACTATTCCAGCAACTAGCGATGATGAGTCAAAGACAACAGATGCATGGGAACATTACTTTATTGGCATTTACGAAGAAGGTGTGCTTGCAATCCTGCGAGACAATCCACTAGTAACAGCATATTTATTGAGCGAGGAATAGGATGTCAGAAGAAGCTAAAGACATGGATGCCATGTATGAGTGGCTTGAGATTGGAATTAAGAATGGCTGGGTCTCAGAATCATTCTGCTATACGCATGATGGCGATCCATATATGACAGAAGAAGAGCAGCAGGAATGGGAAGAAGGCGGAGATCCTTGTTCGCCTGTTCTTAAAATTTTAGTGTAATGTCAAACATATTTTTAAGTGGCCCATTTGACTACAAAGGTGAGGGTTGGGGCTATGCCCACTACTCCTATGGATTTGCCATGGATTCTTTTTACAATACCATCAAAGAAACAGAGAATGTCTTTGGCACGTTTGCCTATCCATTCAGAATTGGTGCAATAAAAACTCAAATCAGAAACAAAAAGGATCCTGTTGGAATATCTTTCTTGCCACCAGATGTATCTCTAAGGATTCCAGGTTTTAAAAACATATGCGTATTCGCATGGGAGTTCGATAAACTACCAGTCAAGAGTGCAGAGACTAATGGAATCTTCAAGAAAAACTATGCATCTGCCTTGCAGAAGTATGACTCAGTAATCACATTGTCTTCCTATTCTCAGAAAACTTTGAGTGACTATGGCATTAAATCTCACGTCCTTCCGTCAGCGGTATCACGGAAAGCCGTAGACGAAGAAGAATACATTGGCGATCTAAAGTGCTATAGTCTAAACACGGTAACAGACTCATACAAGACAGACAAGCATAACACACTAAAAGAAGTTCTAGATAAGAGTTCTTATGGAAATAGATTCCTTTACATTCTAAACCCACACGATATCAGGAAGAACTTTGGCAATCTTGTTACTGCATTCGTAAAGTTTCGTACAGACTATCCAGACGCCGTTCTGATACTTAAAATGACCGCACAGGGAAACCTGACTAAGCTACAAGAAACTGCATTCCGTAGAGAGTTTCCATCGTTTCCAGAAACGGTATTTGAGAACGTATACTTTATACCAGCTAAACTCAGCGATAGCAAACTGCAGATGCTAATGAACTCCTGTCAAAACTATATCTCACCGAGTAGAGCAGAGGGACAAAATCTGCCACTGTGTGAAGCAATGCTGTCCGACACGATCTGCATTACGCCAGATCACACATCAATGAGTGACTATGTTACTAATGATTCTGCAATCATACTAGACTCGAATATCTGGATGATTGATGAAACAACCCACAAGTATAGTGATTTCTGGGGATTCTCATGGTATAACGTAGGAGAGCAGACCATTCTAGATGCACTCCACAAAGCCATGTCATTGACAAAAGAAGAGAAAAATGCTATGATTGTGAAAGCAAAAAATAACGTATCAAACTTCTGTTCACCAGAAGCAGTTCTAGAAAAATGGCAACAAATAAAGTTGCAATTAAAACTGGACTAAGGTATAATTAAATAAGATTCCTCCTTAGCTCAGAGGCAGAGCAGAGAGCTGTTAACTCTAAGGTCCCTGGTTCGATCCCAGGAGGGGGAGCTAATGGTTCCGTTTGCACCACTCTCTTGGGTATGAGATAAAAGCAAACAAATGCGTATGTTGCATAATGGTAGTGCCCTATCCTTCCAAGTTAGAGGCGCAGGTTCGATTCCTGTCATACGCTCCGAGGCACCCTAGCATCACTCAACGATATTCACTGGGTGTCTCTCCTGGTCTGTTAGCTCAGTTGGTTAGAGCACCACCCTGTCACGGTGGAGGTCGTGGGTTCAAGTCCCATACAGATCGCTGGTAGCAATACCAATGCCTCCTTAGCTCAGTGGTAGAGCAACGCACTTGTAATGCGTAGGTCGTCAGTTCAATCCTGACAGGTGGCTCTAAGTGGTATAATGTATTGAGGAGGTCATATACTATGGCTAAAGCACAACTACCAATTGACGGTAAACTCGGAAAAGATTTTAAAGTCACATCACTAATGGGTATGAGAATTCACCCTGTAACAAAAGAAAAGAAGCATCACAATGGGACAGACATCTGGTCGTCTCACGAACCTTGCTGGATTGAGGCACCTTACGATGGTGTCGTTCTAGAAGCAAAGAAGTCAACATCTCCAGGCGGAGGTTTTGGAAACTATGTAATCTTGCTACACAAGATCGGTGGTAAGCAGTACACAACTCTATACGCACACATGCAAGATGGAACTGTTAAGGTTAAGAAGGGCCAGAAGGTCGAAGCAGGAACTCCGCTTGGCAAGATGGGAACAACTGGTATGTCAACTGGCAAGCACCTTCACTGGGAGCTTCGTCTTGGCAAGCAGCACATCTGGGACAAGATGGGCAAGAACTATATTGAGCCAATCGCATTCTTTAAGGCACTCATTGCACAGGAAGCAGCAATCGCTACCGCAGGTGTTACGGCAACGGATGATGATCCAGTAGCACCAGCACCAACACACGGAGCAAAGGCTGCACCAGCAGCAAAGCCAGTCGTCAAGCCTGCGCCAGCAAAGCCTGCTGCACCTGTATCCAAGAAGCCAGTCCTAAAGGCCACGCTAAAGCTAGGTGCAAAAAATGGTCTTGTAAAATATCTACAAACATCGCTCAACATTCCTGTAACTGGAACATACGATGTGGCAACAGTGGAAGCAGTAAAGAAATTGCAAGCAGCCAATGGGCTAAAAGCGGATGGACTTGCAGGGCCACTAACTTGGGAGCACGTTAAGTAATGCCAACATATGAGTACGTCTGCAGAGAATGCGAAATTACCTTGACAGAGAAGAGAAGCATTCACGAACCACTACCAGATCACGTCTGTGAAAAGTGTGGATACAGAATGACACAGGTTGTGGGTAACCTTGGCATTCAGTTTAAGGGCAGCGGATTCTATAGAACGGATAAGTAGTGGTAGAGACAAAAGAGTGGGTACTGTCTACTTCCGATCGTTGCGATAGTTGTGGGTCACAGGCGTATGTCCAGGTCAGGGGTATCTCTGGAGAGCTTACGTTCTGTGGGCACCACTATGAAAAATACAATGGAGAAAAGCTTTCCGCATTTGTTTTTGAAACTATTGATGAGCGTGTTAGATTAATTGAAAATAGATTAATTGGAAGCGACAACTAGCTACCTGTTAAAATAGGACACGCAAACCCCCAAACCTTGATCAAATGATATAATTAGCGTAGGTGATTCTTTTGGATATTTTTATTAATCTTATTATAGCTATAGCTGCCGTTCTTTTTCTAAAGAGAACAGGTTCCAACAAGGCAAAGAATAAAACCCTTATCATATACCCTAGACAAAGTCTTAACATTGTAGCGTTTAACGATAGAGTAATTAAAATGCTAGAGGGGCTAGAGGTTAAAAAGACTCAGTCAATTGACTACATACAAAAAACAAACGTGAGAGCCATCGTGGTCGATGATCAGATTTACTGGATTACAGGCAACGAGTTCTACACTGCTGATGTAGTAGATGGAAATGTTGAAGAAAATACTACAAGATTAGTTGACACAATGACCATGGATAAGGTACAATTGGATAAGATAATGTTTATCGTCGACAAACTTAGGGAGGGTGACTGATATGATCATAGCAATTCAAGGAACTAGAGAGTTCAACGACTACTCAATTTTTTTGAGAGCAATGGGGACTGCAATGTCTTCCCTAAAAGAAGCCGATAAAGAGGTTCTAGTATTCTCTGCAGGCCCATATCAAATAAATGCTATGGCCCAAGAGTTTGTTAATGTTTCAGAGCGAAGCATGAAAGCACGTGGAATTAAAATTAAGTTTAATAAGATTCCACCAAGTTGGATAGAAAATAATATTCACGACATTGGATATTTTGCATTCTTTAGCAAGCCAAAAGAACCAGTATCAAAGCTGGTAGATATTGCAGATGCAAAAGATATCGAAGTCGGAGTATATAGATACTAGTATGGGAGAGATTGTGTTAATCAATTCACTAGAAAAGATGGAAGAGATTGTCAAGAATAATGACAGCCTTTCATGGGATGGCTGGACAGTCATCGAAAACAAGGCCAGAGAAAACGGAGCAATGTCAAAAGACGGAGCACTCGTTGACGGTAAATGGATCGTGCAAAAGCGCTACGATTCAACTACCGATGGTTGGGAGATCCCACATAAGTTCATGAGGTAGCTCATGAGTAACGAAGATTGGAAATACAAGGGCAGCTGCGATGGCTTTGATACTGAACTATTTTTTGATAAATACGAAGAGAATATAGAGCTAAGACCAGCTATCGACGACCTATGCTTTAACTGTCCTGTTGTAAAACAATGTTTTGCTGTTGGAATTTCAGAGAAAGCAATTGGTGTTTGGGGTGGTGTCTATATGGATAATGGAAAAATTTCTAGAGAATTTAACAAGCACAGATCAAAGGCTGACTGGGCAGCCGTTTGGCAAAATCTCACAACAGAGACCAGTGAACAGGAAAAGAAATGATTAAGATTGCACACCGTGGCAACTTTGTCGGGCCGCAGGAGGATCCTTCTAAAGAGAATGATCCCTACACCATAGTGGGAGCCATCGCTAGAGGGTTCGACGTTGAGGTGGATGTTTGGTATGTGGATCATGAGGTATTCTTGGGGCACGATGCTCCAACACATCTAGTTGACAAAACTTTCTTGCAGGAAATTGGCGATAACGCTTGGTTCCACTGCAAGAACATTGATGCACTAGAGATGTTTGTCAAAGAGTTATCACACCTAAAATACTTCTGGCATGAGTTGGACACACACCAGCTCACCAGCAATGGCTTTATCTGGACGTATCCAGGAAATAAGATAACAGATAAGTCTATCCTGGTTTACTTAGGTAAGCCAGATATAAACTCTTTTGAGACATTGCCATATGCTATTTGTAGCGACTATGTAGGAGAGTTCTGATGTATACAGACGCAATGAAGACAGCCGTGCACTCTTTGGATGGCACAGGACCAAAAGGTTTCTACCTACAAATTATTGACAACGATCACTTCCTGACCGTAAAGGCCAGCGAGAAGCAGTTTATGCAGTTGCTAGACGAAGACAAGAGGCATGCCGTTGAATACATGGTAAAGGTAAAGAATGCCCTAGAGATGAATGGGGCAATTGTGATGTTGGTTAGAGAGGGTGGAGCAGACGTATGATATTTGAAATAATTTCAGGAACAACTCTGGTTGTGATAATGGTAGCACTTTTTGTTAACAACAGAAAGTTGAAGAAAGAGGGCGACGAACTTGCTGTCCTGCTAGTTGAAGAACACTTTAAGATGCAGAAGCAAAAGGTCGAACTTGAAGAGATGGCAAACTTGGGACCAATAGACACAAACGATGGATTCGTAAAGTTCCTATCTCAATCAAGAGAGTGGGCATATAACTATATTGATGTTGTCCAAGAGAAGTTTACAGAGTTTGATGCGCTAATGTCTATCAGTTTAGAGAAGAGTGCACTAAATGAAGATGAAATCAAGGAGCTTTCTATGGCATATACGACTCTAAAGCAGAGCGTTATGCCAGAGAATGATAAAATGCCTAACGAGTAGGTATTAAACAAGGAGAAAATAAAATGAACAACGAACAAATTAAAGCAATGCTTGCCTCATACGGACGATCGGTTCTGTCTGCTGCTGCAGCACTATATCTTGCTGGAGTTACAGACCCACTAGACCTTCTATGGGCATTGGCTGCTGCTGTTTTGCCAGTAGCACTGAGAGCTATTAATCCAAAGGACAAGGCTTTCGGACGAGCACCAAGCGTTGAAGAAGTTGAAGTTGCAGTTAAGGCTGCCAACGTTGCCGATGGCAAGAAGCTAGCAGCAAAGGTAACAAAGCCAGCTGCTAAGAAGCCAGCACCAAAAGCTAAGAAGTAGCAGATTAAAAAGATAGCCAGGGGAAACCCTGGCTTTTCTTTTGTCTAAAAGTCTTCGTGGTAGATCTTGGCTGTATGAATGATATAAATTTTATCATAACCAAGTTTTTGAAAGTTCTGGCAAACAACCACGGTATCACAATCAAAATCATTAGTGACAGTATTTCTCCATCCATACTTGGCACCATCTCTAAACGCCTGAGCCTTATACAAGCATACACCGTTAGATGTTGCATAGTATCTATCATAGGGCTTAGACGTAAAGTCATATTTTCTAACCTCTTCATGATTGTTAAAATATGGAGACTTGCGAGTAGCCCAACTATCATACACAGGGTGGTTGTTGACCGTTAGCCCAGAAACAATGTCAAAATCTGGTTCTATATTTCTAAATTCTAAAATTTGCTTTATTACGCTCATATCAAATCGCATATCGCTTTCTACCATCATAACGTAGTCTGCTCTCTGCAGAAAGTCCTTGGCACCCAACGCCCTGTTTCTTGCTTCAGAAAGATTCTTGACTCTTTGGGCTAGCTTTACAGACCCAAAGTCACGAGTTCGCAATTTCTCAGACTTGAACTCAAAGTCTGAAAAGAATGACCAGTCTTTCGACCTGATCAGATCTGGGGTGCCATCTGTGGAGTCGTTCTCGTAAAGCGACATAACAAACTCATATTTTGGGAAGGTATTGACCATTTCCTTAAGCTGATCGTAATACCTATCTATGTACCTTGCCTCATTCCTAATAATAGAATAGACAAAGATTGTTGTTTTTGACATAAAGCTCATTCCTGTTTACAACAATTATACCATGTGCTATAATGTATATGCCTGCCAATCGGGGGCAATTAACTCGCTTAATATAAGGAGATGATAATATGGTATACACACGTACACCACACCAGGGAAGAGACCTATACTTCCCATTTGGAAGCCTTGCTCAGGAATTTGAGAAGGCATTCAGCGCATCAACAACCACCACCTATCCACCATACAACGTAGTCAGGATTGACGACGACAAGATTGTTATGGAGTTTGCGGTAGCTGGATTCAAGAAGAACGACATCAGTATAACTACTGAAAAGAACGTTCTGTCCATTAAAGCAGATAAGCCAGATTCTGAAGAGAAGAGCTACCTACATAAAGGTATCGCTGCTCGAAAGTTTACACGTGCTTTTACGCTGCCCGAATACTTCGAGGTAGAGTCTGCTGGCTTTGAGGACGGTATCTTGTATATCGATCTGGTTAGAAACATTCCAGAAGACAAGAAGCCAAAGTCAATCACCATCAACTAATCTATTAGTCATGGCCTCCTGGGCATGAGGGTAAACTGCCCAATTACTGTGATATAATTGTAAAATGGAACAACTACTAGAAAAACTAAGAATGCTTTTGGCAGACAACATTGCCCTAAAGTTTAAGGCTCATGGGTATCACTGGAACGTGGAGTCAGAAGACTTCAAGCAGTTCCACGATTTCTTTGCAGGAATCTATCTAAACTATGATGATGCAACAGACACCTATGCAGAATGGCTTCGTATCCTCAAGGCATACAGCCCATACAGACTAACAGATTTCTTCGATATGGCTACCATTACTGAGCCTGTTATTGTTGGAGACCCACAACCAATGCTTGCTGATCTATACACATCTATTGAGAAGCACATTGAAGACCTAGTTGTTGCAGGAGAACTTGCTAACGCTGCAAAAGAATTTGGATTGGCAAACTTTCTTGCTGACCGTCAAACAGCGTCGCAGAAGTTCTGCTGGCAGATCCGTGTAAGCATGGAAATAGAGGAGATGGAATAATGCCATATCATGTTGGTAAAAAGGGTTCTTATGGATGCGAAGGCTTCCCTGCCCTAAAAAATGATGGAACCGTAATGGGTTGCCACAAGACTGCTAAAGAAGCAGCAAATCAAATTTATGCTATCAATCGTAGCGAAGGGAACATTGATAAGGCCATGGTCTCTATCGGTGATTTTGTTATTGCATCGTGTGAAGATGAAATTCACATTGGTCGTGTTGAGCACGTAATGGCTGAAGGATCGGTCGGTATTGAAGGCTCTGAGTATTACATGGAAGCCACAGCGGAAAATCCTGCAGTAGTTGTAAGAACATTAGAGTTTGAATCTGAAGGCGGATACTGGGAAGAGACCAGTTATCTAATTAATGTTGGTGCTGACGAAGTAGTTGTTATTGCACCACTTCCACTAGACGCAGAAGCTATGCTTGTTGATGGACAGTTGGTTGCAGAGCCTGTAGAAAAATCTAACGAGATTGACAAGGCTGATCCGTGTTGGGAAGGTTACACTCAGCGTGGTATGAAGCCTGGAGATAATGGTCGCATGGTTCCTAACTGTGTGCCAGTAGCAAAGTCTGAAGACCTATACGAAGACAGCGATGACGTTGTTTATGAGACAGACACAGTAGCAAAGGCTGACGGATACTCTCCACCAGCAGGTGCACGTTCTGCTGCTCGTAGAGCAATTAAGTTTAAGGAAGATGGGAAGGCAACTGGTGCAGGAACTGCAGTTGGTTGGACTCGTGCAGGACAACTTGCAAGAGGGGAAACTCTATCTCTAAGCACAGTTAAGCGTATGTATTCATACTTCTCACGTCACGAAGTAGACAAAAAGGGTAAGGACTGGGGGAACACAGCAAACCCATCTAACGGCTACATCATGTGGCTTGCTTGGGGTGGAGACGCAGGTTTCTCTTGGTCACGTGGTATAGTTCAAAGAGAGATGGACAAGGCTCTATTCTCTGACTTTGGAAAAGACTACACTAAGCCATCCGCTATCCCTAATCTATGGAAAGACTAATATGAAAAAAGCATTAATCACTGGCATAACAGGCCAGGATGGATCTTATCTTGCTGAATTACTTTTGAACATTGGCTATCAAGTTCACGGTATCGTAAGACGATCATCTACAGATAATCTTGTTAGACTTAAGGATGTCCTTACTAATGACAACCTATTCCTTCACCAAGGAGACCTAACAGATTCTGCATCCATAACAAATTTAATTAAGCTGGTTGAGCCAGATGAGATTTACAATCTTGGTGCACAGAGCCACGTACAAGTATCGTTCGACACCGCAGAGTTTACAGCAGACACAGACGCTCTCGGGGCACTACGCATTCTTGAAGCAATTAGAGTTCTAGGCCTTAAAGACAAGACTCGTTTCTATCAGGCCTCGACCTCGGAGATGTTTGGCAAGGTTCAAGAAGTTCCACAAAAGGAAACCACTCAGTTCTACCCAAGATCACCATATGGCGTAGCCAAGTTATACGCACATTGGATTACAAAGAACTATCGTGAATCTTACGGTATGTTTGCTACCAGTGGAATTCTGTTTAACCACGAGTCACCTAAGCGTGGCGCTAACTTTGTTACAAGCAAGATCGTTCTGTCTCTTAACGCTATTAAGAATTACAAGATGGACACCCTTGAGCTTGGAAACATAGATGCCCTTCGTGACTGGGGTCACGCCAAGGACTTCGTTTATGCTATGTGGTTAATGCTACAGGCAGACCAGCCAGACGATTACGTAATCGCTACAGGAGAGCAGCACTCCGTTCGTGAGTTTGTAGAGATCGCTGCTAAGTACTGCGGCTTCGACATTGAGTGGCAGGGTACTGGAGTGGACGAGATCGGTATTGACAAGAACACAGGCAGAACTATCGTAAAGATAAACCCTAAGTTCTTTAGACCAGCAGAGGTAGAAACTCTTCTGGGTGACCCTAGCAAGGCTGTTAATAATCTTGGCTGGTTCCGCAAGCGTTCATTCGCTGACCTTGTAGAAGACATGTGCGAGAACGCACCAAAGATCTTCCCAAATTATTCAGCAGAATAACTTGCTTTCAGACGCTATCTTTGATACAATTAATATCTAAGGTCCCATAGTTTATCGGTTAGAACGCTGCCCTTTCACGGCGGTGGGAGGGGTTCGACTCCCCTTGGGACTGCCAATCCCCTTTGGTGTAATTGGCAACACTACAGTTTTTGGTGCTGTCGTTCTAGGTTCGAGTCCTGGTGGGGGAGCGAAAGGAAGATATGAGCAAACCAGATTGGGCTGAACGCCTACAGAAAACATTTAAAAAGAAATACCAGCAGGGATTTGATGAGGGCTATTCTAAAGGGTATGGAGAAGGGTTTGCTGATGGATCAAGGAAAGCCATCAACGAGTCACGCAAAGTATTCATAAAAAGAATACAAAAGGAATTGACTTCCTTGCCACAAAATGGTAAGATTGAATATAGAAAAGGCCTTCAAATGGCTATCGAACTAATCAACAGGAGAAAATAATGATTAAACCTTTAGAAGATAAGATTGTTGTAAAGCCAATCGTTGAAGCAGAAAAGACTTCGGCGTCGGGACTTATCATTCAGACACTAGAAAAAGAAAAGCCGACAGAGGGTATCGTAGTTGCTGTGGGTAGCGGTGCAACATTTGCAGACGGAACTAAGATGACTATCGACCTTAAGAAAGGCGATAAGGTTATCTATTCTAAGTACAGCGGTACAGAGATTGAGCATGGCGGAGAGTCTCTCGTAATTCTGCCATACCGTGACATCTTTGCGGTGATCGTAAATGATTAATCTTGATCTTGATAACCTAACCCCAGAGCAGGAGATTGTTGTTGCATCCCTAGTTCATGAAGGCATGCTGACAGCATACGATAAACTAATATCTATTTTTATTAAAGAGTTTAATGAGACAGCAACAGAAGACCCTCATTTTGCATACTACTCTAAGCATGTAATTCAAACTATTCAAGGACTTATTGAAGAAGCAAAATCAATCTAATGGAAATAGAAAACAAGATTAGTGTATTGGACAAGGGGTATGTCAGATTAGTTGACACCCTTGGAAATGACCTTAGCGTTGTTAACGCTGCTCGTGTTAGTTACGACAAGGAAGTTATCGAATTCTCTCAACGAGATTCAAAGCTTCTTGAGTTTCTCATTAGAGAGAATCACACGTCTCCCTTTAGACATGCAGCCCTTACGTTTGAAGTATATGCACCACTATTTGTTGCAAGACAATGGTGGAAGTATGCTGTTGGATCAACACACATAGACGACCAGAATGGTTGGAACGAATCTTCTCGTAGATACATTACTGAAGATGAAGAGTTCTATGTACCATCTGCATCTTCTTGGAGAAGCAAGCCAGAGAATAGTAAGCAGGGTAGCGGAGAGCCAATTTATTTTAGTCTTGGCTATCATTACACTAATAAGTTAAATGAACTTATTGACCAGAGTGTTGAGCTTTACCACGAAGCAATGAATGACAATGTGGCACCAGAGATTGCACGTCTATTCCTACCTGCATACGGCATGTACGTTCGTTGGCGTTGGACTGTATCTCTACAGGGTGTGATGACATTCCTTGACCAGCGACTAGAGCACGATGCACAAAAAGAAATTCAGGACTATGCCTTGGCGGTCAAAGACCTAGCCCATGGTGCATTCCCAGAGACATTTAAGGCGATTCATAAATGATTATTGGTCTAAGTGGTTATGCACAGGTAGGCAAAGACACAGTTGCAAACCACCTTGTTGAGAACTATGGCTTTGTAAAAGTATCTTTTGCTGACCCTATCCGTGAAGCACTCTACAGACTTGATCCAAGAATTCGTATAGATGAATTCAATGGAGCGTCTCTTGCTAGTGCTGTAGACCACATGGGTTGGGAAGAAGTAAAGCGTCTCTCTAGTGATGCTAGAGAGTTGCTACAGCGTCTTGGAACAGAGGTAGGCCGTGAAATGTTTGGTGCAGACTTCTGGGTAAACCAGGGACTGCTAAGAGCCAAGGAACATGGGAATGTAGTCTTTGCTGACGTTCGCTATCGTAATGAAGCAGAAGCTATTAAGAAGCATGGTGGACAGGTATGGCGTATATCAAAGCAGGGTCATGGTCCAGTCAATGGGCATGGGTCAGAAACAGATCTAGACAACTACGACTTTGACTACCAAATATCTAACGACTTAGATGTAGAGGACTTGTATCGTGCTGTTAACAACGCAGGGAATTTTGGGGTATAATTAATCATGAGCTATAAAGAAGACATCATAAGACTTAGGAGTGAGGGCAAGAGTTACCGAGAGATAGAAAATATCTTAGGATGCTCCAAAGGAACAATCTCTTATTATATAGGGAACAAGGAAGAAGTAAAAATGGAAACAACAAAGGCAGCAACAGCTATCCAGGAAAAGGCTAAGACCTATGCGGAAAATATTAGACTAAAGAAGGCATGCCAACAGTGCAGCCAATATCTACACTTCTCGCAACTGGAATACATCAGTATCCCAGATCTTGACGGAACTATTTCAAAGATCAAGACTCCAGAGGACTTTGTGGACTTTAAGAAGGCAATTAGCAATAGTTATGTGCTATGCTCAAATTGCAATAAGCTTAGGCTATACAAGGAAGCCAATAGTTCAAAACGTAAAACTAATTAAATAGTTTTAGCCTCCATAGCTCAGTGGATAGAGCAGAGCACTTCTAATGCTAAGGCCGTAGGTTCAAGTCCTACTGGGGGTACTCATACTTGCATGGCTCAGGAAACATATCCTTTAGAACGCCATTAAGAATATTTAAAAATGATCCATCTTCAGATGATATATAGGGTAGTTCTGAATCTAGAAAATCGTGAGACCGTTCAGACATCTTGCTACCTTTAGGGTATGTCTTTACATCTGGCATATACTCTCCACCAATACCAGCCAGGTTGCCATACGTTGATCTTGGCAAACCCTTCTTCACAATAGTCTCACGAAGCTTTGTTCTATTGAACGGTAAAGGGATGTGGATATCGTAATCCAAAGGCTCACTGATGCCATGCTTAATAAGATTGTTATATGTTCTAGATAGCATTCTATTGTAGGGGGAATTTGGAGCCAGTTCGCAATACTTATTTATCTTATCTAGCAACAACCCACCATGGTAAACAGGCACGGTATCCAAAGGCTTCGTAATAAAGAAGTCATCATTCATCATAATAAAGTCATCATTAATTTGATCGTCAAAGGCTATATGATTAATAAGATTATGTATGTTATGGAACTTAGAGGATATGTCAGGCACAGATATAAAGTCTCCAGAATACCAGTTAGGCTTGTATCCCACAAGCCACACACGGCTCTCTGGGAGGTTTTTAGCAACAGATCTAAGCGAATACCTTAGCTCTTCGTTATCGCCTTTACGGCATAGATAGACAATATCCATTTAAAACTATTCTATGATGTATGTGCCAGAAATGTGGAAATTATCAGCAATGTCTAGGTTTACTGGAACGTTATATGTGAATGGGTTTTGCTTACCATTTGAAGTGGTGGTAAGAAGAGTTAGAATGTCCGATCCAGCCTGGACGTGACCAAGCACGGCATACTCGTCACCAGTAGAGGTATCGTGCAAGCAGCCGTCAGACATAAGATAGTTTTTCTTTGACGCAAATGGAAGTTTTACATAGTATTGCCCAGAACCAAAGTTGGTAATATTGTCCATATCAACGTCAATAGTAAAGTGACACAGTGTGCCAATAAGGGTCCATTCACCAGTAAACATTGGATCGCTGCTAAAGGTTGGTGGCGTTCCTCCATTAGTGGTTCCACCTTCAATGACCCAAGTTCCATCTGCAGAACTTCCATACAAAGATACTGATGGGTGAGTAAATCTAGCCATTAGCTACCACTTTCAAGATTGGTCTTGATCACGGCAATCTTAGACTCGTCTGTATTGGAAATTGCATACAGGGCATCTTTTCCAGGCAGTTCCCAAGAAATGGCATGGCCAGGAGCGATACGATATCCATAGTTAGATGAAGTAACTCCTGCAGCACCAACATAGACATAGGCGGTAGCGTGAACGTTTTGAATTGTAATGTCCATACCAGAGTGAAGGCCATTTGGGGTTAGTCTGGTAGCAACAGTATTGCTAAGGGTGGTAAGTGCGTGTATAGTCATAAACTAATTATACACTACTATTCGGCTAGTGCTTGATAAGCCCAGTTAAGAACATCAATAGCTACCTGATCATTAACTAAGTCTTTTTGCACAAGAAGCATTCTTAGCTTTTCAAAGAATAGGATTCTTTGGTATGCAACGGCAAGATCAAAGACTTGCTCACCAGCAGGGCCAACAACATTAATAAGCCTAGTTAGCTCGTATAGGATTTCTTCAGAGTCCATCCTCATATTATAGCACTGCTATTGTAAAATTGGGGGTAGACAGACATACCCATAAAATGGTATACTTGTATCTATGAAACCCATTAATAAACGTAAAGTTCAGATAATCGCAGCCTTGTTCGTATTGCCTATGGTATGTACCAATGTAGCTGCCCAAGCAGTTGAGCCAGAGGTAAAGCCAGTCGTAAAGGTGGACAAGACCATGGACCTACTAAAGGTGGTCAAGCCTGTATACACTGCCAAGACCATGCTAGAGCCACTTACCCTAAAGGAAATTCTATACTCTGTTGGCTTCCGTGGCCAGGACCTCAAGGAAGCGTGGGGTACAGCAATGAAAGAGTCCACAGGAAGACCACTAGCACACAATCGTAATAGTAATACAGGAGACAACTCCTATGGTCTATTCCAGATCAACATGATTGGTTCGCTTGGACCAGCAAGACTAAAGCAGTTTGGGCTAAAGAATAACAAGGAACTCTTTGACCCATACGTCAATGCCAAGATTGCTTTTGAAATGTCTAACGGTGGCAAGGATTGGTCAGCGTGGCATGGACTAACAGAAACAACCAAAACTTGGATGCAAAAGTTTCCAAAATAAACTAAAGGAACATTATGGATTTTAACAACATAGCCAACATGAAACTCTCTGACTTCGAAAACTGGGGACAGGCAGAGTATAACAAGGGATATAAGGCTGCCCTAGAAACAATGAGCAAACTTCTTTCGGCAAAGATATGCGAAGACTTCAATGCTGACGGTGCGTGTGACCACCAGCTCTGTGCACAAAACTTTGAGATCGCTAACGGTCTTGACAAGGCAATCGCCAATATATCCTAATAAGTTCGGGCGTAAAAGCTCGGCGGTAAATAAGAGAAACAAAGCCTTGACACAAGGCCAATTCTCTAGTATACTTATATAACAAATATATCCCACAGTTTAAGGAAAACATGACTAACTTTAATGCCAACACTCCCCCTATTGTAGAAATTACCTACGAATATCCACAAAACGAATTTTCTCGCCAGATCTTGGATATGAATGCTAACCCAGTTATTACCGTAATCTATGCCGATGGCGTGAAGAATGTCTTTGATACCAACATTATCTTTAATCGTGGATATGAGTTGGGATTGTCGGATGCAGGACCAAGAGTAGAAAAACCAGAACCATTTGATGTATATAGCCAGCCAGGGTATCGTGAGATGCTTGAAGCAGAAGAAGTAGAAATCCTAGCATGGGAAACCTTTGGTGATTGGTCAGGGGACTACGCTGTCGTTGTAAAGCGAAACGAACTCCTCGGCTTCCTAGTCATTGGATACGGATCTTGCTCTGGCTGTGACGCTATAGAGGGCTGTGACACTAAGGAAGAGTATGATGCACTTATGCTAAGTGTTCTATCAAACATCTCATGGGGTGGTCCAGACTTTATTCGTAGCAAGATTACCAATCTTTTTGATGATAACAACTGGTATCGTAATGATGTAGGATTTGTAGACAGTATTGCGAACCTACTAAAGGCGGTCAAGTAATGTTGGTAGAACTAAAAACTGAGACATTTTCTGCTGTAGTCCCGAATATCAATGAGATGCCTGCTATGCGTCTTATGGCTATTTCTCTAACTAAAGATCCTGTATGGCAGTATGGGATGACAACTACGTTGTTGCGTGAGCAAATTTCCCCCGAACTTCACGACAGTTTTGATAATCTTAGCAATATTGAAATGCAAAATTTAATCAAAGAATGGCTTGACAAGGCTGTCTGGGAGTAGTATACTTAGTATATAAGTTTCCGTTAAACGAGAGAAGAACATGCAAACTTTCTTACCATTCAAATCATTCTATAACACTGCCCAGGCTTTGGATTCTAAGCGTCTTAACAAGCAAATCCTGGAATGCTACCAAATCCTCAATGTCCTATCAAACAAAGATCCTCATGCTGGATGGCGTAATCATCCTGCTGTCAAGATGTGGAGAGGCTTTGAGATGGGTCTATACCAGTACGCTATGGTAATGATTGAAGAGGCTAACAACCGTGGCATCAAGACAGATACTAATCTGGCGAACTTAGAAGCACTTAACGAACGTGCTTATCAGGAGTGGGGTTATGGTATGCCTCTCTGGATGGACGACAAAAAGGTTATGGCACGTGTGACAACTACACACAAAGCAAACCTATATCGCAAGGACCCAAAGTTTTATTTTGAGTTTCATACCGCCGTCGAATCGAAAAACAATGAACCATGTTGCGACCGTTGCCAGTACTACTGGGTAACACACAAGGAGACTGTATGACCAATGTGTTTCTAATTAGCGATACCCATTTTGGTCACGCCAACATTATTAAGTATGCAGAACGCCCATTCAATACCGTTGAAGAAATGAATGAGGTAATGGTTGAGAACTGGAATAGTGTTGTTAAGCAAGGTGACAAGGTGTATCACCTTGGAGATGTAACCATGAACTCTAAGTCACTAGACATCTTGTCACGCTTGAATGGACGCAAGGTTCTTATTAAGGGTAATCACGATATCCAGAAACTGAAGTTTTATACTCCGCACTTCTACGATATCCGTGGTAGTCACGAACTAGACAACTTTGTATTAACTCACATTCCAGTTAGTGATACCCAAAAGTTGCGGTATAAAGGAAATATTCACGGACACACTCACGAAAAGAACCTACAAGATCCTTGGTACTTTAACGTAAGTGTAGAACAAATTAATTACACGCCAATAGCATTTGATGAAATTGTCAGAAAAAAAACAATTGAGCAACTATAAACTAAGACTAGCACACTGGATTGCCAGTAGCGAACTACAAAAAGAACAATCAAGACGTAATCGTTCATTCAGGAAGATGGCTGTAGCCTACATCGTAAACAGCCTAATTAAGATTCTAGATGATGAAAAGATTTGGAAGTCAAAGAGGCAGCGTCAGGTATTGATCGCACTGTTTGAATCATATGCAGAAGATATGCTTTCTGATGTAGATACTATAAATGATCAGTTGGCAGCAGTAGCACTGCTCGTTCGTAATGGCTATACCGTTACCTATGAAGCACCACCAATTGGAAAAGCAGGTACTGGGGTCTATCTCCATGTTACCGACGAACTTAAGGAAAACAATGCCTAAGATTGGTTGTCCGAGTTGCAGGGCACACCGCTGTAAGCAGCACAAAGTAACACCATTCAGTATGTGGTGGTTGAGGTATGTAAAGAATAATTTTATGCGTATTAAGTATGCGTTTATCAAGGGAGAGAACAAGTGAGAACTTTTTACGATGACCTAGACGATAACATGCTAGACCCTGAGTTCGCTTATGAATTTGGTAGGCAAGAGCGTGAGTTAGAGATTATCGAACTAGCCAAAAAACTAGAGCACAGGAGTATGACTCACAGCGAACTATGCACTCGTGAACACTACTTCGTGGAGAAACTGATTGCTGCAATCAAGGGAGAGAACAAGTGATCAAAGTAGAGAGCGATATGCTAGTCCTAGATGCAAGTGTCAGTAAGTCTGACCATATTGCTATCAATGAGTTTATCGGTATTGTAAAGCGACAGGAACGTGAGCGTATCATCAAACTACTAGAGAATATCTACGACTATCCAGAAGAATGGGATTACGACAATCCTATTGAATCGCTCATTTCTATTATTAAGGAGAACAAATGAAATGGACAAAGAGCAATATAACACAGACAATCTACCAGATGGGTTCAAAGATGTCTCAAATGGTGAATGATACAAAACTAATCATTGCCAAGGTAGTTTATTATGTTAGCCTAGTGGCTATCGGTATTGGCCTAGCAGGTATGCTTATCCTATTCCTATACTGGCTACTATCTAATCCAATGGCTTTCCAACTATTCGTAAGCCTTATGGCTATTGGTTCAATTGTCTTTGTAATGGGTCTGCTGTTTGGCTGGACTGAGAAGTGGTTGGCTAAAAAAGCGGTATACAGGAAGAGGGACTAATGGAGCCAAGAGATCCAGGGTACAGTATCTTCAAGGGTGCAAAGCCAGAACCAAAGATAGTATACGAACTACCAGATGGAACAACAACTATCTGGCTTAGTGAATACATTGACGCTATGGTAAAAGCAGAGCAAGATCGAATTATCAAACTGCTAGAAGGTCGCACCAATGATAGTGGCTCTGTGTTAGACGAAACAGGCAACTCAATCGCAGACCTAAGTGACCTAATCGCTCTTATCAAGGGAGAGAACAAGTGAGCGATTACATACCAACAACCGCAGATGTGCGTGATGCTTATAGCAGCGAGAGCACCGATAGCAAGTATTCAAATCGCATGTTTGACCTTTGGCTGACCAAATACAAAGCCAAGATTGTCGCTAAGACTGAGGAACGCATCATCAAACTGCTAGAAGATAACCAATGGCGTGATGAAGTTGTGTTCAAATACGCTATCGCTCTTATCAAGGGAGAGAAATGAATCCAGTACAGGCTATATCCTATGTAGTGGCTGTTACCTATATCGCTACGATCGTTTATATCATGTTTGTCTGGAACAAAGACGACAGGAAGAAGCCATAAAATTTCGGGGAATTTAAAGTGTGCTCCGTAATCCCTAGTATAAGATATAATTAATACATGAAGGATAAATACAGATATATGATCTTTGCAGATAGAACCTATGTGCTCACATATGAGGATATGACCTATGAAGTATCAGGACAGGATATCCTTGATCAATACTACAGAGAAGCACACCTGATGGAAGCAATGAAAGAATGGATCGTTTCTGATGAAGACTTATCCACAGATGAAGACCATTTGGACATAGGCGAATTGTAGACATATACCCCCATTTTTACACAAAGTTATCCACAGAAATGGCTAAGTTATCCACAGGTAAATCTTACTAAAAATAGTTTTTGATCGTGTGGAGAGAGTGTTTGGAGATGTGTATGGGTAATAGAGCACATTTATCTTAAGCCTCGTAATCATTTTATCCCCAAATACCCTATCCCCATAACCCCAAATACCCCTAGCACACATATCCGCATATGTCAAGTATGCATGATATCCCCAATTTGTCAAGTATTTTTTGTATAAAAACATATATCTTTTGGGGAAAAATATGCCCAGATCGTAATGTTATTTAAATAAATAGATATCTTTTTTATCAATATATAATCCCTATGTGTTTATACTTATACTAGGGGGAAAGTTTGTCAAAGGTGTTCTGTCTACCCTGGCTTCGCCAGCCCTTCGGGGGGTATTTAAAGAAGGATCGTAATCCCTATAGCTATATATACTATACTAGGGATATAACCTTGACATACTATACACCTATGTCAACGTTAGATCATATATCCTTGACATACATATATCAAATAGGTTATATAAACATATAAAACTTTCAGCGATTTTTTGGAAAGGGTTCATAATGTCTATATATATCAAATTGTTATATTTGATTTGGGGATTTTGGAATAAATATCGTAATAACTTTCTGGGAAAAATCTTGACAGATCGTAATGTATTTGGTATAATGGGGTAGATAGGTGTAGGGCAACCCAGGCACAGATCCTCCCAGCTGTCAAGCCAGGAGGTCTGCTATTTTGTTATTGTCCTGCCTCTGTGAGAACATCTTCCAATGTCTCGAAGCCTGTATCCTCAATTTGCAGGGTAGCAAGTAGCAAATCAAATGTCTCATCTACGAACATATAGCCAGCATTCTTGAAACTAACTAGACCCTCTGTGTATGCAAATGATAATGGTAGACCTACATCGTTATACTGCAAGAAGTCTTCGAACCCCTCGTCAGTTTTATATTCCATCCATAGTGTAGATAGGATAGACGCCTTTGCATCGAATTCCGTTTTGCTTTTGCTCATTGGTTCTCTTTCTCTTGTTCCGCACTTTCAGCGATAATCTGTAATCGTCTGTATGTTACATTGGGGCTGTCTTTGCCTAAATACATTCCAACCAAATCCAAGTCCAACCTAACATCTGATACAATTTGCTCTAACTTCTGTGCTACCTTTTGTTCCTGTGTTACTATTCGTTTTCTCATCTTTCACCTTATTCAGTTATACAAAGTCAATTTTACCATAAAAGTAGAATGGGGGCAAGGATAGAAAGTATAAGAACCCTACCCCCACTCTATTTATTTATTTAGTGAACGGCAACCCATACCGCTCACTATGGACCGATGGGAGCAACGCTCAACCAATCGGTACACCTTGTTCCTTATACTTAGGAAATGACTCTAAGTATTGTTTAAGACTGTCAGGTAGTACGTCCCAATACGTCTGGATATAACCATCCATACCGTACCATGCATCTCCGCCTTCGAAGTATGAGTCATTGTTCAGCGCTAGGGCCCTAATCTCATCTACCGTCAGTTGTCTTGAAGGTGCCGCTTCCTCATGGCCCCACTGTTCATACGTGTAGACGTGGATACGCCATGACGTAGGGTCGTAGTACCAGTCGCCAAGATTGTCCTGAATCTCTTCCATGAAGATATTTAGGTCGTAGTCAATTTTGATCTTGTCTGCATTCTTGCTACGCATAGTATCCTCCGTCTTCGTGTTCAGGGCAACCACAGCAGTTCAGGCAGAACTCCTGCTGGTCAGGGCAACGGTAGCAATCCATAACTACTTCACCGTCATCCTTAGTTAGATACATTTGGCAGTCATCACAAAGGTCCACTTCGTCTTCGTCTAGCAGTTGAAACGTCTCGCCTGCTTCTACGAATGGATACAACTTCTCTAGAATGTGCTTATCCCAAGTCTCGTCTACGAGCAAGGTATACTTTTTAACCAACAATGTCTTCGTTGTCCTCTCCATAGATTGCTTTTAGGTCTTCTACTGTATCGCAAGGAATGTCAACGCTACCCTCTTCGCACTCTTCGCAGTCAGGGTCATAGCCATCAGCATATTCTAGGATACCGTCTTGGACACGCTCAACGCAGTCGCACTCACGATAGCACCAAGTAGGGATTTCTGTGAACTCATCTTCCCAAGGATTTTCGGTAATGTAGTAGTTGATACGATTGACGAAGTGAAGTCCAGCAACAATGTAAGTACCGCTGTCGCCGTCTACCTCTGTCCAAATAGTCTTGGGATTGATTTCCCATTGTGCCTTGACGAAATCAACTTCCTCGCCATAAGTCTCAAAGTGAATAAGGTTGCTGTCAGGATACTTACTAATCGTATTCTTGATTGGCTTGTAAGTCTCGTGCCAGTAATCATAGGTCATAAACTTAGACAATGCGTTGCTCCAATTCATTTAGGGTTGCGATATCAAAATCGTAGAATGGGTATTGCTTTCGCATCTCGTTGATTACATCAGTAACCATCTTGATTGCCTCTTCCCATCCTTGGTCATAGAACATTCCAGTGCTAGCCATTGCTATCTACCTCGTTGCTCTTTCCTACTTCTTGGTATACACGAATTAGTTTTTCCGCTTGTTTCTCAATCTGCTCATAAGCCTTGAGAAGAGTTTGCTTGTCGTGTTGTTCTAATTCCATAAGGTCTGTAAGGGTGTCTAGTGCTACCATAAGGGCGTCGTCAAAGCCACTCTGGAACTCATAGGTTAGTATGTTGTTGTCTGTCATTGTTCTACTTTCTGTTAGGATACTATTTTACCAAATACCACTGACATTGTAAAGCCTAGAAGTGGAAGTCCACAGGAACTAGATACCATACATTAGGGGTCTTGTCAATAGCCTCTAGAACATGGCTTGGATTGGTTGTGTCATTGTGTAGGTCATAGAAATATGAGTTGCTGTCCCACTCACCAAATGCCATGTCAATAACCTTCTTTATAGAGTAAAGGTCAGTGAAATATGAGTAATCAGTTTGGCTAGGATTGTAGCCAGCGATTACCTTAGCAAGCAACTCTGGCTTTGCCTCACTGGCGTAACGATCAAATTCTGCCTTACGCATTTCTAGCGAGGTAGCGATACGCTCCTTGAACTTGTCCAACTCAGTGCCAGCATGGATAACCATATTAGTCTTGTTATCCTTATACGCTTCTTCAAAGTCATCACCTTCGCCAACGTTCCAGCGACCACCACCTGCTACAAACCAATCGAACCAGCCATTCTGGTAGTCAGGGTTGAGCATGTCCTCAAGGCTGCCTTGCACTGAAAGCAAAACATCTTGTTTAGTATCTTCTTCGTCTGCCTCAATGGCAATCCACTGCAATACGTGCATTAGGGTTTCTTTCTCTTAGGGTTATGTATCTATTTTACAGGATTAGGCGGTAGGTGTCAAGGCTTTCCAAGCATTTAGATAAGTCTCTTCGCTAGGCAGTTGGTCAAGACTGAAAGTTACTGTGTCACCATTGAACCAAGAGATGAACTCACGTGTCTGATAGTTTAGGGTGTATACACCTTCGCAGAATAGACCATCCTTTTCGAATGAACTCTCGTCCGATAGCATAACATCTTCATTAGAATAAACAATTACCTTGAGAATGTCTACGCCTGTGTCACGAGAAAGGCTTGGGTATACAATGTGAAAGCCCTGATACTCTTTACGAGCCTCTTCCCATTGAGTGACCTCTTGAAATCTAAACCACATCTGGTCAATCTCTGCTTGGTCAATGAAGCGGCACTTAGCCAATGACAACTCAATCTTGTTTAGCATAGTGGGTTCAGAGATGAAGTCTAGCATACGTGTTCCTGAATAAGATGGATAACCATCCCATTGTCCGTATTGTGCTACTCGTGTGATACCGTCTTTGTCAATTACTTTAGTGAGGTTGCGAGTTCCCATTTGGAACCTTTCTATTAGGGTTTATATAATTATCTCAAAAACTGGGGAATTTGTCAATAGGTTCGTAATGCTAATTTCTAAATACGTTGTACCCTGCCATGCCGATCAGGTCCACTGCATAACGTTGGGCATTCATCCATGCTGCTTCGCCAAAGAAGTACTTGGCCTTACCATTGGACGGTACCACTTTGTAATAGTCATAGAAGTTATCAGCCTCATAGACAGATATCTCATTAGTGTGGAAGAAGCGTGTCCATGATGTTACTTCAGATACTTTAGGTTTCTTGTCTGCATATACTTGCATGTTACTCTTTCTTTTGGGTTGAGTATCAATTATCCCACAATTCGGGAAAAAAGTCAATACCATCGTAATAGCTTTTTTATGTTTAATAGTATTATGTAAAGTGTACCCTGGGCCCCTTTCGGGGATCCCTACCTATAGGAATTCAAATGGGTCTCTGTCTTGAAAAATCTCTTCAAGGTCTGCCAAAGAATATTGCTCGGGGTTTGCGTAGTAGTCTTCCAACGCTTCACGAATCTCTTGTGCTTGCTCGTCCATTATCTCTCCTTCTCTTGTTCTACAATTATACTGACAACCTCTGACATTAGCACTCTTCTAAACTTGCCGTGTCAATAGCCAAATCAATACCCTTGTTTCTTTCCCAGTAGTCAGGTAGGTCTGATAGGTTCATATCGCCATTCTCAACTGCTTCTAGCAATTCCTGTGCGTGTTCCAAACTATCTGCTTCGAAGCCTGACTTCCATGCTTCCTCTATGTTATGCCAAAAGGTATACTTAGGCATTCTCTACAACCTCCCATTCCTCGTTGCTCTCAATGAATTCCCACTCAACACCCTCTGCGAGAATGTCGTAGACCTCATCTTCGTTTTCTGCTTCAACCTCAACTGACCAGTCCTCAGTCACAATTCTGCTAACTAGATACTTAGGCATCTTCATCTTCCTCTTCATCTTCCATTACCGCTTCGACATCAACAGAGTAAACTCCGTCATAGCCTAGTTCCTCTCCCCAAGCGGAGAATGCCATTTGCTCTGCTTCTTCTTCGCTACTTGCTTCAAGGTAGCCAGAAAAGTCTACCCGAACCTCAACGTAGTATTGTGCCATATTTCCTCTTCCTGATTATTCTCTTGACCCAATTGTCGTTTGCCATTGCTTCTATTCTGTCTAGTTTATCAATGACCTCTGACATTATGTCCTTGACATACCATTCATCTACATTGCCGTTTAGGTTCATCCATTCGGTATGTAGTTCTTCGCTTGCCATACCAGCATACTTAGCAATCCTTTTACTCTTCATCTTCACCAATCTCCAAGTCTGGTTCGTGTCCGTTTAGAATTACATAAGCAGACTTCAAGCCAAAGTAATACCCTTCGGCTTCGCCACGCTCAATGGAAAGAATAGCGTCGCTGTATCCCTCGTCTGCTTCTAGTTGTGCGATTTCCTGCCAAGCAATTCTTGCTTCTTTGATTTTCTCAATTAGTTCATTCATAGTGTCTATTGTATCCTTACCCACCGACATTGATTAGGCGGTCTTTGCCAATAACGAAGTTGTGCTCGTTGCGTAGTATCAGGTCAATTGTGGCCTGGCGTTCCTCAAGGGTAGCGATAGCAGTCTCTAGTCCCTTGTATTCCTCAATGTATTCTGCGATTACATCTTCATTTACATAGTTATTCATTGTTCATTGCCTCTCTTAGTTGTTCGTCTGTTAGTGATTCAATTGTATCAAGACCCTCTGACACGATAAGTTCGATCAGTCTGCGGTATTCATCAATACCATTACTCATCTAATACCTCCACATTTATCCAATCCCAAAAACGCACAGACCCATCTGTAAGCAGTTCATAGAACTCGTCTTTGACCAACTCAATTAGTTCGTCAGGTGTCCTGTGGTTTTCTGCTAACTCATCTTCGTCAAGCATGTCGAAGTCTGATTCAAGCAGCCCATTCTCGTCAGGGTAGATTGCATATTCAATTACTGCTCTGTATACCTTAGCCATTATTCTCCTTACATACGCAACCTAAACGACAAGCATCTAAGTTTATATAAACAATGTCGCCTGTGTCTTCGTTGTATTGCATCTCACAACCGTCAGGACAATACTCACCATTACCCTCGCAGATTGAACAGAATGAATTACAATCGAAACTGCCCTCATGGTTGGGGCATTCTAAGTGTTCGTGTGTGCATATCATAGTATCCATTATAGGACTACCCACTGACATTGGCACAATCAAGGCAGCCAAAGAATTCCAACAATGCGTCTGCTGGATTATCGCTGGTAAGGTCGCAGGTATTACATTTGTAAATAGTCTTGTTAGTCAAGTTCATCAACTCCATAGATAGTAGGGATTAGGTTGCTTGGAACACCAAGCATTCTTAGGACACTCTGGCTTCGTTCGATACAGCCTTGTAGATAATCTCCAAAGCCATCGCTGTCGCCATCGTGTTCGATTTGTCGGGGTATCATATCTTCGATATCAGCAATAAGGTATGCGATAATCTCTTCATTAGTTTTCTTCATAGCCTCTATTATACAGACCCCCACTGACATTGTAAATATTCGGGAAAAAAGATCTTTGCATCGTAATAGAATAAATAAGATTAATAATATTATGTAAGATTGGCCTAGGCCCATCGATCAGCTTTTGTCAAGTAGCAAAAAGCCCCCACCTTTTACAGTGAGGGCTAATCGCTTTTTGAATTACGCCATTACGCTTTGCACAATTTTCATCAGGCGGTTTTTCTCTGCGTTGATTACAGGGTCAAAACCACTTGCACTTGCATAAATGCTTTCGTTGTTTCCACCACGAGCATTACGATACCAATCCAAGCGTTCGGTTAGAGCGTTGAATGCTCCCCAAGCAGTTCCCGAAATTGTGTTGTTGTATTGTCCAACATAAATGTCGTGCAACAAATCAATCTTGCCTGTGTGCTTCTTGATAGAACCCTTAGCGTCTTTCTCTGGTGCAGGGTAAGCGAGTTCGACAATCTTTGCAAACTGAGCGTCTGTAATTTCAGTTTCAATCATCTTGTTTGCAATGAGAGAAAACTCGTCAATGTATTTGTGAGCAAGTCCAAGTGCTTCACGAGCAACTGCAATCTTGCCTTCGGCTGTCTGTGTGTGTCGAATTTTGAAAGACTGCTTTGCTGCATTCTTGCCCTTGAATGATGATAGTGCAAGGTTGAGAGTGTTTGCACATACAACACGAACAGGCGTGATACTTGCCTGAATAGCAATCGAACCATCGTGGCTTGTGTTGATTAGCAGGTAGTTATCAATCTTGTCTGCACGACCATTCGGGTCAAGAGTAATGCTGTCCTGCAATGCAATCGAACCAAACACGACACGACCACCCTTGATAGAACCAGCAGTTTCCCAACGACCGCCACCGTCAAGAATGTTATCACCGAATGAGAATAGTTCCTCGTTCTGCAATGGCACATAACGCTCGCCAACAATTCCAAGAACGTCAGTCTGGTCTGCGTTGAATGGGTTAGTGCGTGATACAAATGAGTAAGACTTGTCGCTTGAAAAACCGTCAGGGATTACAACATCTTCAAGGCGAACATTCCAATTGTCTAAGTGTGCAAGTTCCAACATCTGTTGGGTGTTTACCTCGTCTTGAAATACTGTGCCGAGATTGTGCCAAGCAGGTTGGCGTAGTGATGCAAAAGACGCTTCGCCTGTTGCTTCGTTGATTTCTAGTTCGTGAGCCATTTGTTTCTTTCTCTTAGTAGGGATTTCCAATAAGACTATTTTACAGGATACCACCGACAATGTCAACAGATTTTGGGAAACATTTTGGCCAGTTCGTAATTTAGATCTTAATCAATGTCGGAGGGGTGGGCCTAGGCCCGATCGACCCCCACCAGGCAGAAGAAAACCCCCACCGCTAGCAGTAGGGGTTCTTGATAGTTCTAATTATCAACTAACAACTTCATCACCAGACTTTGGTGAGTGGTGAGCCGTTTAGACACTTGCTCAGGTGTTATGGCGTTAGCCAATGGTTTATAGCAAGTCCATTACAGACGAGTAGGTCGAAGCATTTACTTCTTCCTGTGCGGTCAGTTTGAGAACACGCAAGGTCTTCTCCAACATCTCCAAAGGTGTCGCATACTCACGACCAAATGAGCGAGACGAGTTTGGGTCGCTTGGCTTCTTTGGTGCGTCAGGGAAACCAAGAGCGTTGCGGTCAATACGAACATCAACGCTTCCGTTGTATCCAAGTGAAACACGAATTGGCTTCTCGTAGCCATCACCAATCAACTCAGGGTTGTTAGTGAGTGCCTTGACCGCCAACGATACCAATGTCTTCTGGTAGTTAGCGTAGTCTGTCTCATACTGCTTTACATCAGCAGGGTAAGACGCAACCTGTGCCTTGATAGTAGCAATCTTCTCTTCTACGAGAGAAACGAGAGATGCGGTTGGAACTTTTACGGCGAGTGCTCTTGCCATTTTTATCTTCTTTCTTTTAGGGGTGATTTGTTATGTGTCCATTATAGCAGGGGGGTAAGACATTGAGTGGTGAGCAGTTTTTCATCATACTCAGGATTACCCGAAAGGGATTACTTGATAGTTGTCCAGCGTGGCTGACCAGCAACATCAAGACGAACACGGAATGTTCCGTTCTTGTTTGCTACGACTTCCTGAACAATACCCGATACCTTAGATACTGCGGTAGTGAATGGTGAGCCAACCTGTGGTGCGGTGATGTTCGACATACGAACTCCTTTGCTTCGATTTTCTTATACCAGCGGAATTACTGATACTCTATTGTCCCATAAAAGCAAGTGAAAGTCAAGCATTTTCTCAATTATTTTTTATCTTTTTTTCATCTTGTTTTCTGGTACTCGTCTATTATACAGGGGGGGTACGACATTGTAGTGTAGCGACACGCCGTCATTTTGGGGGAAAAAGATCGATCTTCGTAAACCTTGACAAGAGCTCAGGTTTGTGCCTAGGCCCCAAAGGGGGCCAGTTTTACATCATGGCCAGGATGTTAGCGTCCCCTGCTAAATCTCTTCTATCGAAATGTCGGTGTCGTCAACTTCAAAGTCAACTCCGCCAATGCTGTTGATGTAAGTGTCTACGTCATACTCGCTTAGTTCAATCTCTTCACCAAACGGAGCAGACACAGAAACTTTCCAACGAGCAACAATCTCAAACTCCTTGATGTTTTCAAGAGCAATGTCCATCTCGTTAGCAAGTTCAACAAACAACTCTGCCGAAGCACTGTTGTCTTGTGCGTAAGTGCGAAGAACATTCTCCAACTTTACCTTGTAGTGAGCAAAGTTAGAATACACGTCATAGTAGCGTTTCTGTGTGTCGCCAACATTTGTTCTGTGCTGTTCGTTCTCAACTTTTAGTTTCTCGTTCTCGGTTGTGAGAGTAGCAATCTGCTCATACAACTTAGAGAGAACAGGGTGAGTGCTTTCGGCAGGGGTAATGTTGAAATCAACAGTGCCGTATTCGTTTTCGTATTCGTTCATTATCTTCCTTTGTTTGTTTGTCTAATTATACAGGGGACTACCGACATTACTCTATCTCGCCACGCATAATGGCTTGTGCCATTTCAAGGCCTTTGAGATACATTAGTGAAGGCAGGTTGTCGTGCTCTCGGTATCTCTGTTGTGCTTGACGAATCTCGTCTTCCAGTATTTCCATAGGGGTCATATGTTTACGCCCTTACCCAAGACAAATCAAACTCGTAGTCATTGGCAAACTCGGCAAGCATTTCTTCATCTTCGTCAAGAACAGCAACAATAAAATCAACTCGTGAATACTCGTGAACATCATCTAGCATTGCCCAAGCCTTCGGGTATTTATCAGCAAATAGTTCGTAGTCAAAAGTGATTACGCTAGCAACACCATAGTTGCCATCTTCCGCAACATAAGCCTTGTATCCAAACTCGTATTTCATAGTTATTCCTTTCTTTGTATGCGTCAATTATAGCAATACCCACCGACATTCAGGGGATTTCGCAGGGTGTGTCTTAAAGTTTTTGGGCCTGGGGTAGCGATCCTGGGCCCCCTTCGGCTACTCTCTATTCCGTTTATTTATTTTAGCAATTATCGCAAGTAAGGTTATTACGCCAAGAAAGATTAGCGTTTGTATTTTATCCAACATCTATCTATTATCCCACACTCTCGCTCTCTAATCAAGAGGCGTTGCCACGAACGATAATCCAAATTAGTGCCTGCATTGAGCGAGGTGTCATTCCATACATAGTTGCAGTTGCAGTTACAGCGTCTGCCAAAACTTTATACTGTGCTTGAGTTGGTGACTTCTTTTCGATTCCAACTGCACGTAACATCCATACGTCAATAACAACTGCATTTTCATCACCTGCAATTGCTTTTGCGAATGCATTAGTCTTTTGACCCTTCAACGCTTTGAAGCCTAACTCAAGTGAAGCGTTAGCCATACGGATGTTGTTGCCTAATGCAGTTACAGTTTCGCCTAGTGAGAATGAGATAGCCTTAGCAACATTCAATGACCAACGCTCACGTGGTGAGAATGCAGATACAACACTTGCACCCTTTTCAAGGGTAGTGTTTAGGTTTGCTGCAACTTGCTCTGCTACTCGCTCTGCGTCAAGATACCACTTAGACGCTTGCTCAATTTGACCGTAGGTTGCACGACTGGCGATTGCTGAATAGATTTCGGTGTATGACATGGGGTTGCCTCTCTTTGTTTGATAGAACAATTATACATTGAGGGTAGGACATTTTGGGGAATTTCGTAGGTGTGTCGTAAGATCTTTTCTATTAGGCAGGGCAGGGCCTGGGCCCCCGAAGGGGTAGCCTAACTACTCCATGTCTTCATCCCAATACAAGTCGCCATCGCTAATCATCAACCAAGCGTCAAGGTGTGCGTGTTCAGCAATTGCCCAAGCAGGTGCGGTTGTCTCTCCACGCCAAGTAATTTGGAATGGCTTGCCATCACGCTCACCATCAAAACCTAGCGGAATCAAACGCTCTGCGTCTCCATCTTTTAGTGCGTCAATTGCTGCCACACAGGCAGGTATCATTGCTTGCGGAATTGGTGGATAGTGATTGCCCGATAAGTGCCAAGATAGTTGCTGTTCAAGAGTTGTTTCAGTTTCAGTCATTCCCATTGCGTTGTGTAGTCCCATTGTGTTGCCTTTCTGTTTGATAAGTCTATTTTACTTCATACCACCGACATTGAATCGGATCAGTAGTCATCATCATCGTCATCTTGCCAGTCTGCTCCCTGTTCGATTAGACTGATAAAGCCTTCGTTTGGGTCTACGCCTTCTGCGACAGTTGAAACGCCGTGGATAAGGCGTAGTGAGCAACTGTCGTCATACCAGCGTTCAAGCGTGTCCAACATCTCTGCCTTGCTCAACTTATCGGCGGTAAGCAGATAACTTCCGTCATCATCACCATAGCCGTAAGTAGTCATCTTTGCTACTTGCTCTTTGTCCATCAACACATAAATTTTGTGGCAGCCGTCAAAAGCAATTGCCTTAGCGTGTGGCAATACAATTTCTACATCAGTCCAGTCTATCATTACTTATCCTTTATTCGTTGGTCTAATTATACTTGTAGGGTATGACATTACTGGTGTTCGGCAATAGCCTTACGCTTGTTAGCCTGACGGCTTCCCTTACGCTTCGCAGGTGTTTCGACTAGGTGTGGCGATAGCATAAGCGAACGGAACAACTCTGCTGAGCGTGCCTTGCGGATAGCGTTGTTGATTTTGCTCAATGGCTTCTTGTTCTTTTTCATAGTCCTATTATACATTATGGCACTGACATTGGGGAATTCGGGAATCCGATCTTAATTTACTTAATGCCTGGCAGCTCAAAGGTGGGCCTGGGCCCCGAAGGGGCAGTTTAGTATCCTGCTTTTTCCAACATTGCGATTATCTCGTCTAACTCTTCATTCGTGAGAGTTGCGATTACATCTTCGTTGATTACATTCTCAAACATTTTTCTCCTCTGGAATTTCGATGCCGTAGTCTGCTAGCATTTCGTCAACCTGCTCATTGGTGAGACGAGCAGATAGTGTGCCATACATACGAGCGTAGATGGTGTATTGGCTTGCGTCAGGGTCTAACTTTTCGAATTTCTTTTGTAGCAACTCAATCTTTTTATACTTGTTCATAGTTGTCCTTTCGATGATAGGTTTATTATAGCAGGGGCTACCGACATTACTTCCAATAGTCAGCAGGGAAATCAAAGTTAGCGATTAGAATTCGCTTGTAGTCTGCCCAATAGAACACTTCCAAGATAGTTAGAATTTCACTAACTCTGGTCATTCGTGGGTCAGGGTTCTCGTCATCACTTGAGCCAGCAAAGTTCTCGGCTTCCAATTCAGCCTTGAGAGATAGTAGTTCAGTTTCTAGTTCTAGCATAGCCAGCCTTTCTTGTTATGGTCTAATTATACACACACCCACCGACATTGATGGGGATCTTTTGGGGTGTGTCGTAAAATGATCTTAATTAATTTTTAGGGTGGGTCGGGGCCTGGGCCCCCCACCTATGACACTACCAGTCCTCACCACTATAGCCATAGTCCTCGTCAGTTCCCCAGCCAGCAGAGGCGAGGGCATCGCCATCCATCCAGTCGCCATCCTCCTCAAAGAATTCATCGTTAGTCTCGCAGTCGTGTTCATCAAACTCAACCATTTCCATTGGCTTGTCTATGTTGAACATGCGACCGCAACCCGAGCATTTAGTGTATTCATATTCGTTCATGTGATACCTTTCTTAGTTGATTGAAGTATAGCAGTAGGGTATGACGCTAGCAAACCCAGTTGGCAAGCATAACAACATTGTCAGCGTTCTCCTGCTCAGGTGAGATGCAAGAGTAGCAGAAGACCTTAGTGCTAAGGTCGGTGTAGGTGACTTGGCAGACATCATCAATGTCAAAGCCGTAGCCACAGATTTCGCAGGTGGTGTCGTGGAATGTGGACATAGTGGGTTCCTTTCGATGATGCCACAATTCTAGCAGGGGGGTCTGACATAGAGCCTGATCTTTTTGGGAAATCTGGGAATTTTTACTTAATCTACGTAATCGATCTCGCAAGGGGGGGGTCGGGGCCTGGGCCCCACCCACCGACACGCCTTTATTTACAAGGGATCGGGGGCAGGGTAGTTTTAGAACGGCGGAAGATTTGCTTCTAACTCATCTTCCAACTCTCTAACATTTTTTAGCAACATCAAAACTGTTGCGGTTAGAGTGATTACCAAAACCAAACTACCAATTGCGAAAATAGAAAATACAAAAAACAAAAATTCCATTAGTTGCTCTCTTTCATTACAGCGTCAATAAATTTAGCGTGGTCAAAACGCTCGTTGTCGTTTCCAAACATCTCAGCAAATTTCTCAGCAAGGTTTGCGAGAGTGATGAAGTCAATTTCATCAGCAACTGAATTTAGAATGTTTGCGGTTTCGATGTAGTCTTTTCTGGTCATCATTATTTCTGTCCTTTGTTTGAGTTAGTTAGATTGTATCAGTAGCAACCGACATTATAGTTTGAGAAGTTTCTCTGTTCCCAAGTAGTATTCCAACATCATCTCTCGTTGCTCTTCTGAGAGAACTGCCCAAGCAAACCCAAACGCCTTAGCATAGGCGAGGTTGCTTGCTCGGTTGGTGTCATAGCCTGTTTCTTCTTTTACGCTCTTGGCAATTGCGAGAATGACTTCGTTTGAACGAGTGATAGTTTCCATTTGATTATTTCCTTTTCTTAGGTCTGAGATTTATTTGCTTAGGCTCACCATTACGGATTATTTGCTAAGGCTCATTCTCGGTTGTTTACTTGTTTAGTTTAGCAGTAGGGTCTGACATTGGGTCAGACTTTGCCGCCTAGCGATTTGACCAACTTAGTTAGTAGGGTCAATTCCTTTTCGAATTGTGGGTCAAGGTCAATGCCAGCGTGTATGCTATCCATTGCGATTTTGACCATCTCGTTGTATTCGGCTTGTAGGTCTTTTAGTTTGCTCATCTTGTATCTCTCTTTCTATCTACTTGTAGATTACCATAGGGGTCTGACATTTGGAAGCATTTTCTAGGGTGTTTCGTTACAAACTTTTCATCTATTTTTTGTAGGTAGTCACAAAGCTTTTGGGAAAATTCTCGGGCGTGTCGTAGATCGATCTTAAAAGTTATCCACAGAGTTATCCACAGGCCCTGGGCGCCTCGATCATTGTTTGTCAAGTCGACACGCCGTATTCTTTACCTTTTCTTTTCACCAATTTTTTCGGGGGTAGTGAATGGCAACACTAGCAACATAGCAACTACACCAAAGAATGCCCAACCCCAATAGTTATCAGTAGACAAAACTATAAAGGTGATAGCGAAAACAATTCCAAAAAGTTTATTCATCATTATCCTTAGAGATAGTCGTTAGGGTCAAGGTTGAGATTACGAATTGCCGTTTGTATTGGCATTAGTCCGTCATACTCATCACACTCAGGGCAGACAGAAACATTGTCGGTGAATACGCCTAAGCAGTAAACACACATTACATCATTATACATTTGGATTTCCTTTCGATAGTTTGATTGTAGCATAGCCCACAGACACTTAGTCTGCTATTGGCTGAACATAGGTGAAACGAGATTTTGCGTGAGCAAAAGTAGTTTCGAGAGTGCTCTCGCAAAAGTCGCATAGACCAACAAACTTAGAGCGGTTGCCATTGGTTTCTGTGTAGTCATACACTTCGGTAGCGTGGCGGTAACCACAAATAAAGCAAGTCATCATTTATTCCTTCTTTCTATCTACTACTTACCTTAGCATAGGGGTAAGACATTGGCAATAGCGACACGCCGATAATCTGGAAAAGATTTATAACGGTCTTATAACGCTGATCGTATACATTAGAACAAATGTTCGAAGGGGCCTGGGTGCCTCTAAATCCCTTTATCTATAAGGGGTGTAGGCCCGTTATAAATCTGTTATAAAAAACTTTGCGACACGCCGTGTTTAGATTAGGTAAATGTCGGTTGCCTATGCTACTGTATTTATAACAAAGAAAGAAGGAAACAAAATGACACTAGAACAAATGATGAACGAAGCAGACGCTCTTGCTTTCGAGTTAGAGATGGCAGAGTTAGACGCTATCGAAGTAAACAAGGGATACTGCCCTCAGTGCGAGTGGCGAAACAACTGCCACTGCGTAGAATACAACTTGCCACTGCCAGAGTAAATGTCGGCGGTATCAATTACAATCAAACTAACTAACAAAGGATAACAATGAACAACGGATACAGTGTAGATGAACAATTCGATACAACAGACAACACCTGCCCTGATTGCTACCAATCTTATTCGCAATGCGATTGCTAGTGATAGGTGGTACTACTCAAAAATAAAGTGGGCGTACGAGGTAGTGTGCGCTATAAGAAAATGATCGATTTTTTCTGTAATCGTGTATCATACTCTAGGCTACAACTTTCAGATTTTCCCCAAATCAAAATTTTTTCAGAATCGGAGATCCTGGAAAATACATTTTCAGATTTGCCAGCTATAGATTATAACAGAATGATAACGGTGGTATAACTTCGGGGTATCTAGAAGACCCTACGCAAAAACCTGTCTGACACCAATATCAAACTTAGCCAACCATAGCTCTATAAGCTTATAGGAAACATGCAACTCTTTGCCAATATCCTTTGATGATCTATTCTTCGTTACATATTCGTTATACAAATAGTCACGATCTTGGTATTTCTTCGTAAATGTGAACTTTTCCATAGTCTCTCCTATAATTCGGGGTACAATCAGGCTTGTCCTGATCTACCAATGTCCAGCAGGACACTTTGCCCTACCTAGTGTCGTCTTGAGCTTCATAAAACATCCGCATTTACGACATTTGGCTATACGTTTGTCAAAGAATGGACATTTGTTGCAAATCGCCAAACGGCTTTCAATTAGTTCCCTATCGCTTCTAGGTTCGGTCGGATCGAATAGATCGAAGAACGTAACGTCTTTTCCTTCTTTGCTCATATTGCAATTATAACATATATCGCCTCGACCTAATATGGGGATAGTTTGTTAGGTTGGGTTTGTTTAGAATACCCCCTCGGAAGTGCTCAGAGGCTCTCTAACGGTTTTTTAGGAGATTTGTGGATACGCAGCGGTGTCTTTTTTAAAAATCGATTCTGGAGCCTTTGGCGAGGTGTTGCGTTTATTTTGGATTGTGGGTTATGTGCCTGTTAATAAGTTTTGTTAGTTATCCACAGGTATTGTCACATAGTTGCCAAGGATTGGCATTTGTTGTGGGTGGGGTGTTTTAGGATCTCTTATTCACCGCCGCCGAAAATCTAGTTTCGTTTTCAGCGGAACTCAGCCCCGAACTCAATATGGCCGTATAAAAATTTTTTCAGATATTGTTTTTGTGGAACTCTCAAAAACTCATTTATAATTATCTTATTATGTCTCTAGAAGCATGGGTTGGAACTATAGTCGGTATTGCGACTATTATCACATCAGTCGGTCTTGGTGTCAAATGGCTAGTCAAGCACTACTTTGACGAGATCAAGCACGAGCTAAAACCTAATGGAGGATCTAGTTTAAAAGATCAGGTTATAAGACTAGAAAGAGACATGGAAATAGCTAATCAAAAGCGTAGAGACATGTCCAATAAATTAGATCACATGTACGAAGTCTTGCTAGATTATATCGCTAACAACAATAAAAAGTAGCCGATCAGCGAAACACGAACTCCGATTATTATATATAATATATAAAAGCTATAAAGCTAGTTAACATATCTACATATCTAATATATTTAATTAATAGATATATATATTAACACAAAAAATCATTTGTCAAGCATATTTTATGTAAATTTTTTGTAACAATTATGTTTCGAAAATGTTACGGACGCTATGATATAATAAATACATAGGCTAATGCTCAGGTTTGTCTCTCATACCCACCGACCTGAGTATTAGTCTTATTTTATGATATAATCATACTATGTCTTCGTCAATTTCTCAAGCCTATGGTCTAACTCCAATTAATGTTAGATGGAACGTTGTTCGTGGTGATACCGCTGAACTTCTAGTTGAGTTTCTTCAAAACGACGAGGTAACAAGCGTAGATACGTCTGACTGGTTATTCGAGGCTACCTCGTATGACTACAAGGGAGACATTCTTGACGAGCTTGAAATCTCTACAACTGGTACTTCTGTAACCATAATTGCAGCATCAGATATTACAGAAAACTGGGGGCTAGGGTATTCTTCAGTAGTTGCAGAAGTCGCATTTGACCTACAGGTGACTATTGACAATAAGATTTGGACACCGATTGTTGGAACCATCAATGTTATCGGAGATATTACAGGAGCTGGTCTATAATGGCAGTGATCAGAGTCTCTACAGTTAAAACAGGACTACCGCCAGTCATTAGGATTGACGGAAAAGTATTTAAGGTTAAGGGGTAATCATGGCATTTCCAAGCACATATAACATTTCATATTACAAGGGAGACACCCTTGAGTTTCGAATTCACCCAAAGGATTCGGCTGGCAACACCTTTGACCTAGATGGCTACGAAGGTAACGAAAAGTTTACAATTGCACCAGCAAGAGGAAACCCAACAGGTGAGCAGACAGCCTTTGCTGAAATCTCAAACGATAAGACTTACATCCTTTGCGCAATTCAACCAGAAATTGGACTTCAACTAACAGCAGGAACAACCTACTACTATGACATTCAAATTGACAAAAGTGGACCTGTGGGGTCGACATATGACTATGTCTACACTCTTTTGACTGGCACAATTACCGTTAATGAACACATCACAGGAGCAACAGCGCCAATTATAGGAGCAACAGTCTAGCATGGTTGATGTTCTTTTAAATACTGATGATATTTTAGTAACTGGTGGACCAGAGACTATTGAACTAAACCTTGATCTTGGTGCAACTGGTACACGTGGCAGTAAAATTTTTACCAGCAATGGAAATCCAAATACCCCTGGAAGTCTATCAGGTTCATTTTTAGTAAATGACTTTGCAATCAATGGCTCAACAGCAGATCCAGCTACATATCTAACTATGTATGAATACGTTATCGTAAATGGATCACCAACATGGCAAAAAAGATTTAGATTATTTCCAAACATTTTTAGCAAGAACTATGAACCAACCTTTACCGCTGGCTCAACCACAATTAACGTAGCAATGTCTGCAGATCTATTCTTATCTATCGGTGAACCAACAGCATCCAACTTTAACGTTCAACACAGTATTGTGAACTCTGATCCAGTTGCATCTTCAATTCAGATTGGTTCCCTCGGAGTAGCCGATGGAGTGTACACACTTCCAGTAACGATTCACGCAGCAAAATATACAGCACTATCGACATGGGCAGCACTGACTGGAGCCAATACGGTCCAACTCAGCGTGTCCTTGGTTTAGGAGGATGAATGTCAGAAGATATTGGAAACCTGTGGAAAACTCAGATACCAGACCTAAGTGACGATGCAGATATCACAGAGGCACTGAGGCTATACCACTATGGGTCTCTAGAATATGACGTAACTAAGACCATAACTGGCGACCTTGAACCATTCTCTATTGCTAAATATTTTCAAAATCTTCAAGAGGGGCTAGATGCAAAGAACTCTTATCCATTTACGTACTCATCAACAGAGCCAACAACTGGCTTGGTAGATGGTTATGTCTGGGTAAATAGTTCTGACAATGTTATTAAGATTTATGCTAGCGGCAGCTTCAGAACAATTTCTGCAGCCATCAGCCTTTCTACAGGATACACATGGACAGGACTACACGTCTTCTCTGCACTTGCAACCTTTAATCAAAAAATAAATGCCAAAAAAGGTATTAATATTTTTACAACTCCAGCAGAAAGAACAACTGCACTAGGCTCATCACCAGAACCAGGAACCCAGTCATTCTTGGTACAAGATGGATCATCAAACACAATCAATGAAATTCAGGTATTTGTTGATGGTGTTTGGAGAAATATTAAAGATGTTGAGTCATCTGAAAAAACTGCAGACTACACACTAAGAATTTTAGACTCTGGTAAAACTCTCTACATGGCTGGAGGAACAGCAGGAAACAACGATATTACGATACCGCTAAATGCCTCAGTAGCGTTTCCAATCGGTACTCGTATTGAAGCAGTACAAACTGGTTCAGCACAAACATCATTTATTCCAGTTTCTGGGGTAACGCTAAATAGTAAATTTTCAAATAGAAAGATTTCTGCAAGATATGGTGGAGCAACACTAATCAAAACAGGAACAAATACATGGTTATTGATCGGTGACCTAACGGCTTAGGAGGCATAATGTTTGGATCATTAGGCTATTGGGCATCTTCAAAAGGAATGGTTGTTGTACCAGACCTTTTTGGCCTAACCGAAGCTCAGGCATCCACGGCATTATCAAATGTTGTTTTAAGTTACACCAAAATTGCAAACACTTTAACATCAAACTCTAGCGTTGTAGGAAAGGTTGCAACTCAATCATCTGCAGCAGGTTCACTGGTCAACTATGAATCAATAATTCAAATAAGCCTATACGAGCTCATTTGTGTTCCAGTATTCGTTAAAGGACCTTTGATTAGTTCTACACCATGTACAAATACACTTCCACAAATAGATACTTATAGGTGGGAATCTACAAACTGTGGAACATATTCCTTTGAAGATAGAGCTGAAAACGTGGGCGTTGCGTGTCCACCACCCCCACCAGTATCAACCTTTCCACCAGTTTGGACAGATCAGTCCATATCGACATCGTTAACTTATAACGTAAGCTACTCAGATTCAGTATCAGCCACCAATAGTCCAAGCTACCTGATTGTAGAGCCAGTTCCTGGTCCGTACCTACCTATTTCTGGAATTGGAATTAACAGCTCCACAGGACAATTAAGCGGAACACCGTCATCGCCAGACCAACCTTTTAGATTTAGAATAATGGCGTATAACAGCGACGGAACAATATTTTCACCAAATTTTGAAGGAACAGTTGCGCCAGGATGCTTTGCTTTACCAAATACAACGACAACAGAAACCATTGACGGACCACTAGATGCAAATGATTGCTTCACCAGACGCATCTTTGACGTAACATACAATGGATGCGGATCAGAAATAAGCAGAGTGCTCAGAAGCACGACCGTCATATGTGTTTAGTTTAAGAAGATGTCTCAATCATTCTTACATAAGATACTTTAGAGTGTTTTCCAGCAAAGTTTGAAATAGATTCAATAGAGGTTCTATCTCCCTTACCGCCACCAGCATGAATCATTGTGTTTTCATCAATATATATACCTACGTGGTATGCAGACTTAGATCCTTTATACTTAAAGACAACGATATCACCATACTTGGGACTAGAGACTTTTACTCCAGAATGCTGTTGCTTTGAAGCACGGTGCTCTAGCGGTATCCCTATCTGCTTGTAAGCCCATAGAGTCATTCCAGAGCAGTCCCACCCAGAAGGGGAACTTCCAGAGAACACGTACCAGGTTTTTCCTACATGCTTTTTTAGCTTAGAAACCATCTTATTGATTTTCATAGAGTTTGAACTCAGCTTGACTGTATCCATCAAATCTGGGGTATAAGACTCTTTGGTTATTGTAATAGCAGCCTCTGCTGCAAATGCTGTATCCTTTACTGGAGATACACAACCAGTTATAGAGAGTGTCAAAACACTCATTGTAGCAATTTGTTTAAACATTTCACTACCTCCTTTTTATTCTTTTCGTAGTTACAGCCCTGTCACGGCTTTGGCAACAATATCTTTATTAGTGCGATAGCAAAAAATATTGGTTTTGGATTGTCACGATTTTCACTTTGTTGTTACGCTGTTTCATCATATTCCTCCTTAACGGAAAAACTTCCTTTTAAGGGGAAGTCGTTCTATAATTATACCACTTTTTGACTCATTATCCAAAACTAATAAAGATGGTATAATTATTTCATGGCAAGATCTAACACTTATGCAGTAGGAAACGTACCACCAGAGATCGTTTGGACGGTAGTACGTGGAGACACTGCGTCATTCCGTGTATACGTTACAGATGATGTAAAAGCTCCACTACTAATCTCGGACTGGACAATTGCAATGGACATAAATAGAAACAGTTCTACAATAGTGGCACTAACTCCAGAAGCAACAGACTCAGACAATGAGGGTGAATTCACAGTATTCCTCGAATCGGATCAATCCGAAATCCTACAAACAGGAGACATATTCGATATTCAAATGTCGGACGACTCTCGTGTATGGACAGTAGCTAGAGGTTCTATGGTAATAATTGAGGATGTTACAGACTAATGGTTTTGGCAACATTCGCTGATTCATCCGTTAGAACAGTAAAAGGTGTTGTAGAAGCAGACTCAAAAACCCTAAAGGTTCTGTTAGACAAAACAACCGTAGGAGTTCATCCAACAGACTACAAGTTTTCATCTACAGAGGCAGTGTCTTACGCATATGCGAAACCAGTAAAGTCTTTACAAAAAACAGCGGTAGAGGAAATCCTACCATTTAGAGTAAAATTTACTACGACATCTTTGAGTGGCTACTCAAGATCAAATCCAGCACCAATTGGAATAGCGACTATAGGTGTAAATAACTATATTCTTTGATATAATTATAGTTTAGGGGAAAGTGAACCGTGACGACAGAAAACAAAGACTTTAAAGTCAAGAATGGACTTCAGGTAGCAGATGGTGCTACCTTCGGAGAAGCCATTTCTGTCGGTGCACCAACTCTAGACGAACACGCTGCCACTAAAGAGTATGTTGATACTGAAATTTTTGAAATATCGCTAACCCCTGGACCACAAGGTCCAACAGGTCCACAAGGTGATGCAGGTCCAACAGGTCCACAGGGTGAGCTTGGGGATACTGGTCCAACTGGACCACAAGGAGATTTGGGACCAACAGGACCGCAGGGAGAACTTGGCGACACTGGACCAACTGGGCCACAGGGAGAGCTTGGCCCTACAGGACCGCAAGGCTCTACAGGTCCTCAAGGAGATTTAGGTCCAACAGGTCCACAAGGCGTAGAAGGTCTTCAGGGTGTTCAGGGAGAAATGGGTGCTACTGGCCCTCAAGGAGATATAGGACCTACAGGTCCACAGGGTGAAACTGGTCCTACAGGCATAGAGGGACCGACAGGTCCAGAAGGACCTACAGGACCACAGGGCGAACCTGGCTCATTTGGTGGTGCAGTATTTACTTACAACTACCTAACTAACACCGCACACACAGACCCTGGTGCTGGAAACCTCAAGTTTAATGCGTCACTAACTACAGCTACTGAGCTGTATATCGACCCACTAGACATCACTAACACAGATGTTAGTGCCTACCTAAATACAATTGATGACTCAACATCAACTATCAAGGGTCACTTCAAAGTTCAACAAGTAGGCACACCTGCCAACTATGTCTACTACGCAATCAACGGAGCACACACTCACGAAGGCACAGAAGACTTTTTCCACGTTCCAGTTGTGTACTTAACTGGCTCAGTATCTTCATTTACCGATGGTCAGGATGTAACTATTACATTCGTGAGAACTGGTGACGCTGGTGATCCAGGTCTTGGTGGAACTGTTGCTAACTGGGGTTCGTTCTGGGATACAACAACTCAAGTTGCTACCACAATAAATACTGCTTATGCAATGACCTTGAACAGTTTTGATGCAGACGGAATTGGTGTAACAGTTGTTTCTGGAAGCCGCATTACTCTTGCAAATGCTGGTACATACAACCTACAGTTCTCAGCACAGTTAGACAAAAACACTAACGGAACCCACAAAACTAATATTTGGTTGCGTAAAAATGGCACAGATGTTCCAGCAACAGATACTGAAGTAACCCTTTTAAAACATGAAAAACAGGTGGCGGCTTGGAACTTTGTTTTTGAAGCAACTGCTGATGACTACTACGAGTTGATGTGGTCAACTGAAGACACTGGTCTAAGACTTCTTGCTCAGGCCGCTACCACATCACCTGCACGTCCAGCCATTCCATCTGTAATTGTCACAGTTACTCAGGTTACTTACACACAGGTAGGTCCTACAGGTCCTACTGGAGCTACTTCTACTGTGCCTGGCCCAACTGGACCAACAGGTAATACTGGAGCAGCTGGTGCCACTGGCTCTGTTGGCCCCACTGGTTCATTAGGACCTACTGGACCGCAGGGTATTCAAGGCATTCAAGGCATTCAGGGTAATACTGGATCACAGGGAGGAACAGGTCCAATAGGGCCGACAGGACCAACAGGAGCATCTGGAAAATTTACCACCAGCGATACCCCACCTTCTTCGCCATCATCTGGAGATGCCTGGTTTAATTCATCTAATGGATTTACCTTTGTTTATTATAATGATGGAGATAGTTCTCAATGGGTACAGGTTGGAAGTGCACAATCAGGACCAGAGGGAAAGTTTACTACCTCAGCTACCGCCCCCACACTGCCAACAAGCGGAGACGCATGGTTTGAAACATCAACAGGCTTTACATATATCTATTATAATGATGGTAGTAGTTCTCAATGGGTGCAAACTGGTAGCGCCCAGCAGGGTGCGGTAGGGCCAACAGGACCCACTGGAGCAACAGGTTCTACTGGACCCACAGGAGCAACTGGTGCCACTGGTGCGACTGGGGCAAACGGAGTAGCCAACCGCAATGTAATTCTAAATTCTGGATTTGACATCTGGCAACGTGGTACCTCATTTAGCCACACAGGCGCTGGAGTTATCTATTCGGCAGACCGCTGGGGCGTTTTTCGTGCAGGCTATGCTGCAGGGTTTTCATCAAGTAGGCAATCACCAGGCGCCACTCTGCCACAACTTCAATACTCTATTAGAGTTCAGAGAGATTCAGGGAACACGAACACCGCAAACTCAATACTGTCTTACAACCTAGAGTCCCGAGACTCTTTGCAACTTATAAATCAGGCCGTCACCTTGAGTTTTTATGCCAGAGTTGGTGCGAATTACAGTAGTGCATCAGGCTTTTTGACAGCAAGCGTAACTAGCGGAACTGGCAACGATCAAACCGCATGGGTTGGCTTTTCTGGCTATGCTGTAGCCGCAGCACAGTCCTTCGTTCCGACAACGTCGTGGCAAAGATTTACAGTCAGTGGAACCGTTAGCAGTACGGCAACACAAGTAGGAGTGTTTTTTAATTATGTTCCTGTTGGTACTGCTGGCGCTAATGACTGGTTTGAGGTGACTGGTGTTCAGCTAGAGGCTGGTTCGGTTGCTACACCGTTTGTTCGAGCAGCGTCTACTTTGCAGGGTGAACTAG